>Ga0196970_1002307_pt1 | contig 10177 bp, 5 predicted proteins | sample S1v_513CmetaG_FD_148672 | JGI IMG/M metagenome (GOLD analysis project Ga0196970, IMG submission 148672) | Soil microbial communities from Anza Borrego desert, Southern California, United States - S1+v_5-13C | ecosystem: Environmental > Terrestrial > Soil > Desert | place: USA: California... | reverse complement strand
GTTCGCTATCGAGTTTGAAGTCTGCCGGCAATGCTACCAGCTCATCGGCCGGATGAACGCCCTTCATTGCCAGCCAGCGTGTATCAGCATCGCCCAGGTGACGAGTCCAGTTACTGAAATTCTCCATGCTGCTGAACGCCCGGGAAATGATCCCGTTAAATGGCTGCGCAGGCTGGAACGCCTCTACACGACTGTGGATAACTTGCAGGTTATCCAGTTTGAGTTCGAGTTTGACCTGTGTCAGGAAGCGGGTTTTCTTGCCGTTGCTGTCCAGGCAGGTCACCTGCGAATCCGGAAACAGGATCGCCAACGGAATCCCCGGCATGCCGCCGCCACTGCCGACGTCGAGCCAGCGGCCGTTTTCGATGAACGACATCACGCTCAGACTATCGAGCAAGTGACGCGAGACCATTTCATCCGGATCGCGCACAGCGGTGAGGTTGTAGGCCTGGTTCCATTTGATCAACAGGGCCAGATAACCCAGCAGTAGCTCGTGCTGGGTTGGCGTGAGATCGACACCGAGCGCGCGGGCTCCTGTGGATAACTCTGCGGCGTGTTGCGAAGTGACCTTAGAACTCAAGCGCTTTGCTCCAACTGACGGCCCGCGCCGCGTTTTTTCAAATGAATCATCAACAGCGAAATGGCTGCCGGGGTCACACCGGGGATCCGCGAAGCCTGGCCGAGCGTCTCGGGGCGAGTCGCGCCCAGCTTGCTCTGGATCTCCTTGGAGAGACCGGAAATATTGGTGTAATCGATATCCACAGGCAGTTTGGTGTCTTCGCTGGCGCGCAAACGGGCGATTTCATCCTGCTGACGATCAATGTAACCGGCGTACTTGGTCTTGATTTCGACCTGCTCGGCAACCTGCGGGTCTTCAGCGCCGTTGCCGGTTACCTCGACCAGACCCGCGTAATCGATTTCCGGTCGGCTCAGGAGGTTGAGCAAGTTGTATTCGTGGGTCAGTGGCGTGCCGAATTTCTCGGCAATTGCATCGCCCTGTTGCGTATTGGGTCGCACCCAGGTGCTTTTCAGGCGCTGTTCTTCCAGATCAATGCTTTCGCGCTTCTTGCAGAACGCCGCCCAACGCGCGTCATCGACCAGGCCCAGCTCCCGGCCTTTTTCGGTCAGACGCAGGTCGGCGTTGTCCTCGCGCAGGATCAGGCGGTACTCGGCGCGGGAAGTGAACATGCGGTACGGCTCTTGAGTACCCAGGGTAATCAGATCGTCGACCAATACACCGATGTACGCTTCATCGCGGCGCGGGCACCAGGCTTCTTTGCCCTTAGCGCGCAGCGCCGCGTTGGCGCCAGCGAGCAAACCTTGTGCACCGGCTTCTTCGTAACCGGTAGTGCCGTTGATCTGACCGGCAAAGAACAGACCGCCAATCACCTTCGTTTCCAGACTGTACTTCAGGTCGCGAGGATCGAAGTAGTCGTACTCGATCGCATAACCCGGACGCACGATGTGCGCGTTTTCCATGCCGCGGATCGATTGCACGATCTGCAATTGCACATCGAACGGCAAGCTTGTGGATATCCCGTTCGGGTACAGCTCATGGGTGGTCAAACCTTCCGGTTCGATGAACACCTGATGGCTTTCCTTGTCGGCAAAGCGGTGGATCTTGTCTTCGATCGACGGGCAGTAACGCGGGCCGATGCCCTCGATTTCGCCGGCAGCGGAATACATCGGCGAACGATCGAGGTTCGCCGCGATGATTTCGTGGGTGCGAGCATTGGTGTGGGTAATCCAGCAGCTGACCTGGCGTGGATGCTGTTCCTTGTTGCCCATGAACGACATCACCGGGATCGGCGTATCGCCGGGTTGCTCGGTCATTACCGAGAAATCCACAGACTTGCCGTCGATACGCGGCGGGGTGCCGGTTTTCAAGCGGCCGACGCGCAGAGGCAGTTCACGCAAACGGTGCGCCAGCGCGATCGACGGCGGATCACCGGCGCGACCGCCGGAAAAATTCTGCAAACCGATGTGGATAAGTCCACCGAGGAACGTACCGGTGGTCAACACCACGGAATCGGCCAAGAAGCGCAGACCCATTTGCGTGACAACACCACGGACCTGTTCCTGCTCGACGATCAGGTCATCAGCCGCCTGTTGAAATATCCACAGGTTCGGTTGGTTTTCCAGGATTTCTCGGACAGCCGCTTTGTACAGAATGCGGTCGGCCTGCGCACGGGTCGCCCGTACGGCCGGGCCTTTGCGGCTGTTCAACACGCGAAACTGGATACCACCCAAATCGGTAGCCATGGCCATCGCGCCGCCGAGGGCATCGATTTCCTTGACCAGATGGCTTTTGCCAATGCCACCGATGGCCGGGTTGCAACTCATGGCCCCGAGGGTTTCCACGTTATGCGTCAGCAACAGGGTTTTTGCCCCCATACGTGCTGAGGCCAGTGCTGCCTCGGTACCGGCATGACCGCCGCCGATGACGATCACTTCAAAACGGGAAGGGAAATCCACCACGCACCTCGTGCCTGCTTAAAAGGTCATTCAGGAAATAGTTTGAGCTCAGGTTTCTGGACCTGGTCGGCAAGTATAGGGACTTCGCCCTTTCTAAAGAACCCTTTGCACAAAATTTAACCAGCTGTGGAGAACTCGCGGTTAAAAGAATAAAAAAGAGAGAAATTTATAAAACCTTTGTTTTTATGTTTATTTTTACTGACCATGATTTCTGTGGATAGATCGCTACAGGCCATTATTTACGTGCTGTACAGAGATTCAAAACCCTGTGCTCATGTGCCAATGAGGGCATTGGATAAGCCTCGTAAGCCTGTGGATGAAAGGGGGTGTTATCCACAGAGGGGTTTATATCCAGTTTCGAAGCCCTGTTATCAGCCGATCTCAGGGGCAGTTATTCACAGGGCTTAATCCACAGAAAACGTCCAAACGATGCATACAGAACGCAAAAAAAAGGCGCCACCAAGATAGCGGTAACGCCCATGCAAGCATTGGAGAGGAAATGAAAGGGCTATTGTGAGAGAACGTAACAGGGGCTAATAATAGGCATTATCATTAACTCACCACTTTCTCCCATGTCCCTACTCGCCCATACCGCTGCGATCGAGCAAATCTACGAGCAACACCATTCGTGGCTCTACGGCTGGCTCAAGGGCAGATTAAATGACGCCGGCGATGCGGCGGACGTCGCGCATGACACGTTTGTGCGGATTCTGGCAGCCCGCAATGCGACGCATATCCGCGAGCCGAGGGAGTATCTGGCCGCCATCGCGCGCGGCCTGGTGATTGACCGATATAGAAGAAGCGCCATCGAGACTGCCTATCTGCAGGCTCTGGCAACCAGACCTGAGGCCAGCGCAATCAGTGAAGAAGACCGAGCGTTGATCATCGAAACCCTCATGGCTGTGGATAAAGCCCTGGCAGGCCTCGGTGCGCGAACCCAGCGGATCTTCATGCTTTCCCAGATTGAAGGCCTGACTTATCAACAGATTGCCGTGCAACTGCAGGTTTCGCTGACAACGGTGAAGAAGCACATGATTCGCGCCCTGACAGAATGTGCCCTGATCATGGCGCAGCATTGATGGCCATCGCACCCGACCGCCAGGTTTTCGAAGCGGCCGCCAGCTGGTACGTGCAGTTTCAGGCAGAGCCGCCAACGCTTGCCGAAAAGAACGCTTGGCAGCTGTGGATAGATAGCGATCCTGCGCATCTGGCGGCATGGAACCAAGTGGAACAACTGCAGCGTCACCTCGGCACCCTTCCGCAGGACTTGAAACGTCGCGCCCTGAGTACCGGACAGCAACGACGCCAGGTGGTGAAGCTATTGCTGCTCGCTGCAGGAACCGGGTTCGTTGGCTGGAATGTTCAGCAACACACTTCCTTGGGGAATGTCTGGGCCGACTATAAAACCGAGGTCGGTCAGCGTCGCAACCTGCCATTGGCCGACGGCAGCCAGATTCAGCTCAATACCGACACCGCGATCGATGTGTCTTTCACTGCGACACAACGGCTGATTCGCCTGCACTCGGGCGAGATCCTGATTCAAACCGGCAAGCTTGGCGATCAACGGCCGTTTTTTGTCGAAACCCAGGATGGTCGGATACAAGCGCTGGGCACGCGTTTTTCGGTTCATCAGTTACCGGGCGCAACCCGGGTGGGTGTGCTCGAAGATCGGGTCAGCGTTCAGCCCGCTGATGTCTCAGCGACCGCGAGAATCTTGCAGGCAGGCGAAGGTGCAGATTTCGATCGTCGGCATATCGGACTCATTCAGCCCTTCACCTCATCACAAGTGGCATGGAGCAACGGCCAGTTGATCGTCCTCGATGCGCGGCTGGGCGATGTGATCGATGAGCTGCAACGCTATCGTCGCGGTGTCCTGCATTGCGACGCTCGTGCCAGGGGTCTGCGCGTGTCCGGTACATTTCGGCTTGATTCCACCGATGCCGTGTTGGCCAATCTACAGGCTTCGTTGCCGATCAACGTGCGTTACTTCACTCGTTACTGGGTCTCGCTCAGCCACCGCGCTTGATCGACACCAGACCATGGGAAAAATAAATCGACACCGGGGTTATCTTTTTTTGCCCTGAACCGGCCCTACAGGTAATCGCGATCAACGCGACTCGTTGCCACCTTCAGGGCTTATCCACACATGCGTCTTCCTACGTATCGTCAGCGCTTCTCCTACCACTGTCTTGCTTACAGCCTATTGATGACCAGTGCCGCGTCTTGTCTGGTGATGCCCGCTGGCGCCTCCGCGGCGAGCAGCACTCAGCGTTATGCCATTGCCGCAGGCCCGCTGGATAAAGCCCTCAGCCAGTTCGCCTCCGCTGCGAATGTGATTTTGTCCTTCTCGCCGCAACAGACGCAGCGCTTGTCCAGTGCCGGGCTGAACGGCAATTTCAGCATCGAACAGGGTTTTGCCCAACTGCTGCAAGGCTCCGGACTGCAAGCCGTGCCGCAGGCACCGGGCAGCTACATTCTGCAAGCGTTGCCAAGCGCTGATTCGCTGGAACTGGCCCCGACCAACATCAACGCTCAGTTGGCCAACCCGATGGACCTGGATTACGCCGCTGACGTCGGCTACAAGGCGCAGAACAGCAGGATCGGTACGAAAACCAGTACCCCGCTGTCGGAAACGCCGCGCTCTGTGTCTGTCGTCACCGCCCAGCGCATGAAAGATCAGAAATCTCAGTCACTCACTGAAGTGCTTGGCTACGTACCCGGAATCTTTGCCCCGCCGTTTGCGGCAGGCGACAGTCTGGCGGGAGACCTGTTTTTCATTCGCGGTTTCAACGCCACCGATTACGGCTACGGTCTGCTGCGCGATGGGCTGCGCGTACAGGGCAATCGGTATGACACCAGCACTGAGCCTTACGGACTGGAGCGGGTCGAAGTGTTCCGCGGCCCGTCGTCGCTGTTGTATGGCGAAAACGCCCCCGGCGGTCTGGTCAATCTGGTCAGTAAACGCCCGACCGCTGCGCCTCAGGGCGAAGTGCAACTTGGCTATGGTTCGAACAATCGCCGGCAGATCGGCGTCGACGTGTCGGGGCCGCTCAACGACAGCGGCAACATTCTCGGGCGCGTGGTGATGCTTGGGCGCAAATCCGACACCCAGACCGATCATGTCCCGGATGACCGAATCTACATCGCCCCTTCGCTGACCCTGAACTTTGACGATTTCAACACGCTGACGCTGCTGGCCAACTACCAGAAGGATCACACCAACATGGAACTCGGCCTGCCGGCGGCCGGGACATTGCTGAGCAACCCCAACGGCCGGTTACCCAAAGACACGATGCTCGGCGATCCGGACTGGAATACCTTCGAACGGGAAACCTGGAGTACCGGGTACGAGTTCAGCCATTCCTTCAACGATGACTGGCAGTTCCGCCAGAACTCGCGCTATATGCAGTCGCGGATTACTCGGCATGAAACCTGGCCAGGCAACCTGAACAATGGCGGGTACGGCACGCGATTGAACATGACCGCATACGATCGCTTCAACAAGTCGATGGTCTATTCGCTGGATAACCAGTTGGAAGGCAAATTCCAGGTCGGGGGGCTGGAGAACACCGTGCTGTTCGGCGCCAGCTACGACCGTACCTCGTTCAATCAGGACTGGAACGCCGGCATCGTCGGGCCGATCGATGTGTATAACCCGGTTTATCTGCGCGACCCTACCACGCCGATTGCGGTGCAAAACACCTTGCTCGAGCAACAGATGAAAGGCGTTTATGCACAGATCCAGAGCAAGTACGACCGTTGGCTGTTTTTGCTCGGTGGCCGGCAGGACTGGGTCGACAGTGATTTCCGCGACAAGGTGGCCACAGGCAGCAACACCAGTTCCGAGGACAAGAAGTTCACCTATCAGGGCGGGGTGATGTATCAGTTCGACAACGGCATGACGCCGTATGTCAGCTATTCCACCTCGTTCGTGCCGGTACAGCAGATTTCCAACGCCGGCACACCGCTCGAACCGATCACCAGCAGCCAATACGAAGTGGGCCTGAAGTACGAGCCGATCGGCTGGGATACCGCATTCACCGCGTCGGTGTATGACCTGCGCAAAAAAGACGACACCTACTTCGACTCGACGACGTCGAGCTATCGCCAGGTGGGCGAAAGCCGTTCCAAAGGTGTCGAGTTGGAGCTCAACAGCAATCTGACCCAAAACCTCAATGTTACGGCTGCTTACACCTACACCGATGCGCGCATCACCAAAGATGCAGCAACCTCACTGGTCAAAGGTCATCAGATGACAGGCGTGCCGCGCAATCAGGCGTCGGTCTGGGCCAAATACCGCTTCCTTGATGGCGATCTCAAAGGCCTGTACGTGGCGGGCGGCGTGCGTTACTTCGACAGTGCGTTCGCCTACACCTCGCCGTCTCTCTACGGCAAGCTGGATGCCGGCGATGTCACGCTGGTCGATGCAGCGATCGGTTACCAGATCGACAGCCACTGGAGCGTGGATCTCAACGCGAAAAATCTTTTCGCCAAGGACTATGTATCGGGCTGCAACGATGCCGGGCGCTGCTATTGGGGCGAAGACCGCACCATGCTCGGTACAGTGTCTTACAACTGGTAAAACGAAAAAGGCCTGTGGATAAATTGTCCACAGGCCCTTTTTATTTACCAATGCAGAAGCTGGAAAAGATCCGTCCCAACAAGTCATCGGAGCTGAACGCCCCGGTGATTTCACTCAACGCATGCTGGGCCTGGCGCAAATCCTCGGCGAGCAATTCGCCCGCGCCCGCCAATGTCAGCTGGGCACGGCCGTGTTCCAATGCCGCGCTGGCATGGCGCAGGGCTTCGAGATGCCGACGTCGCGCACTGAAACTGCTTTCAGATGTTTGCTCGTAACCCATGCAGGCTTTGAGATGGTCACGCAGTAAATCCAGGCCGTCACCGGCAGATTTGGCACTCAGGCTGATGGTCACATGGCCGTCTTCACTGGTTTCCAGATCAATTGCTTCCCCGGTCAGGTCGGCTTTATTGCGAATCAGCGTGACTTTGGCCGGATCGGGCCGGGTTTCGAGGAATTCCGGCCACAGGGCAAACGGGTCCAGCGCTTCCGGTGCGGTCGCATCAACCACCAACAACACGCGATCAGCCTCACCGATCGCCTTCAATGCCCGCTCGACGCCGATCTTTTCCACATGATCATCGGTATCACGCAGGCCGGCAGTGTCGACAACGTGCAGCGGCATGCCATCGATGTGGATATGTTCGCGCAGGATATCCCGGGTAGTGCCAGCAATCTCGGTGACGATGGCGGCTTCCCGACCGGCCAGTGCATTCAACAGGCTGGATTTGCCGGCATTGGGTCGACCGGCGATCACGACTGTCATGCCATCACGCAACAGTGCACCTTGTCCGGCCTCGCGCAGTACTGTGCATAACTCGTTGCGCACTTTATCGAGCATGCTCAACACATGGCCATCGGCGAGAAAGTCTATTTCCTCTTCCGGAAAATCGATAGCGGCTTCGACGTAGATGCGCAGACCGATCAGTTGCTCAGTCAGGTTATGCACACGCTGGGAAAATGCTCCCTGCAATGAACGCAGGGCATTACGTGCGGCTTGAGCAGAACTGGCTTCGATCAGATCGGCAATCGCCTCGGCCTGGGCCAGGTCGAGCTTGTCGTTGAGAAACGCGCGCTCACTGAATTCCCCGGGACGCGCCAAGCGGCAACCCAGTTCCAGGCAACGCTTGAGCAGCATGTCGAGAACGATCGGGCCGCCGTGTCCCTGCAGTTCCAGCACGTCTTCGCCGGTAAATGAGTTCGGCCCCGGGAAATACAGTGCCAGACCTTCGTCCAGCACCTGCTGATCATCACTGAAAAACGGCCCGTAATGGGCAAAACGTGGTTTCAGTTCGCGACCGCTGATGGCTTTCGCCGCCATGCTGGCCAACGGCCCGGAAATACGAACGATGCCCACACCGCCGCGACCTTGTGCGGTGGCGACGGCGGCGATGGTTTCACGCGGTGTGCTCATAAACCGGAATCCAGACAAAAGTGGCAGATAGCAAAACGCCCCACTAGGGGGCGTTTTGAGTGGTGTTATCCACAGTGCAAGTTACGCCTCGGCTTTTTTCGTCGCCGCTTCGATCTTACGCGTGATGTACCACTGTTGTGCAATCGACAGGCAGTTGTTCACAACCCAGTACAGCACCAGACCAGCAGGGAACCACAGGAAGAAGAAGGTGAAAATGATTGGCATCATTTTCATGACCTTCGCCTGCATCGGATCCGGAGGTGTAGGGTTCAGCTGCTGCTGGATGAACATGGTCGCGCCCATGATGATCGGCAGAATGAAGAACGGATCCTTGATCGACAGGTCGGTGATCCACAGCATGAACGGCGCTTGACGCATCTCCACGCTTTCCAGCAGAACCCAGTACAGCGAAAGGAAAACCGGCATCTGCACGAGGATTGGCAAGCAGCCAGCGGATTGATCTTCTCTTTCTTGTACAGCTCCATCATGGCTTGCGACATTTTCTGCCGGTCGTCGCCATGTTGCTCTTTCAGCGCAGCCAGTTTCGGCGCAACGGCACGCATACGCGCCATCGATTTGTAGCTGGCAGCCGACAACGGGAAGAAGATCCCTTTGATCAGCATGGTCAGGAAGATGATCGACCAGCCCCAGTTGCCGACAATCGCGTGGATATGTTGCAGCAGCCAGAAGATTGGCTGGGCAATGAACCACAGAATGCCGTAGTCGACGGTCAGTTCCAGACCAGGGGACAACTCTTTCAACACGGCCTGGCTTTTCGGACCGGCGTACAGCACAGCGCTGGTTTCAACCTTGGCACCTGGTGCAGCGGTCAGAGTAGGACCGGTGTAACCGATGATGTAGTTGCCTTTGCTGTCTTTACGGGTCTGGACGATGTTGTTTTCGCCCTTGGCCGGAATCCACGCAGTCACGAAGTAGTGTTGCAGCCAGGCTACCCAGCCACCGGTGACGGTTTCTTTGAGCTGCGCCTTGTCCATGTCCTTCATGGACACTTTCTTGTACGGCTCCGAACTTGTCCACAGGGCAGCGCCCAGGTAAGTCGCGGTGCCAGTCGCCGTTGTGGACGAAGGGTCCGCGCTTGCGTCGCGTTTCAGCTGAGCGAACATCGCGCCATTCCAGGGCTGAGCGCTCTGGTTATCCACAATGTAGGAAACGGCTACGTCATACAGGCCGCGTTTCAGCGTGAAACGCTTGATGTAGTTGACGCCATCCTTGCTGAATTTCAGGTCAACGACGAGTTGATCCTGACCATCAGCCAGTTGATAGGTCTTCTTCTCCGAGGAGTAGACCGGACGACCGGCCGGATTTGCGTCCGGGCCATTGGTGCCGATCAGACCGCTTTGGGCCAGATAAACACGTTCGCCGCCGTTATCGAACAGCTGGAACGGCACATCAGGACGATCCTGACGACGCGGATACAGAGGCAAGGTCAGTTGGGCAACATCGCCACCTTGTGGATCGATCGCGAGATCGAGCACGTCGGTTTTGATCAGGATCAGATCCTTGCTGGCGGCTACCGGTGTTTCGGCAGGTGCGCTGGTATCGCTGGCGGCACGCGGAATATCGTCACTGGCGGCAGCATTGGTGCCAGTGGCGGTGTCCGGCAAACCGGATGTAGTCGTACTGGAAGCAACATTCTGAGTCGGCAGGGCAGCCTGGCCATAGTCCTGGTTCCATTTAAGAACCATAAC
>Ga0196970_1002305_pt1 | contig 10182 bp, 10 predicted proteins | sample S1v_513CmetaG_FD_148672 | JGI IMG/M metagenome (GOLD analysis project Ga0196970, IMG submission 148672) | Soil microbial communities from Anza Borrego desert, Southern California, United States - S1+v_5-13C | ecosystem: Environmental > Terrestrial > Soil > Desert | place: USA: California... | reverse complement strand
TTCTTTTAATTTTAAAGCAGCTTCCATGCAAGACGGTAACATATAACGGCGGCCCATGAAGAAAAAATCATTGTATTGGGCATATTTTTTCGCTAATTTTTCAATTTCTTTATGTCGATCGATTACTTGTTGGATCTCATGAGGGATTTTTTTCATTTCAGACAAAAAATGATCAACCTGTAGTTGGCTCAACGTTCCTCTGAGCTTTCCTAAATAAAAAGTCAAAAGACTCAGTATGGTTAATTGAGAGGTGAAAGCTTTGGTCGAGCAAACACTCACCTCAGGATCAGCATGGAGCAAAATGCAGTGATCCGTTTCTCGAGTGATGCTTGAGTTTTTTACATTACAGATGCTAAGCGTCTTACACCCATATTTTTTTGTTTCTCTCAAAGCGGCCAGCGTGTCTGCAGTTTCTCCTGATTGGCTGATCGCAATCACGAGAGTCTCTGGAGATAAAAGGGGATTTCTGTAACGAGCTTCTGAGGCAATTTCATAGCTGGCAGATATTTTCACTAGATCTTCTAAAAGGAGAGCGGCGGTCCATCCGGCATGAGCGGAAGTACCACATCCTAAAATCCATATTTTTTCAATTTTTTTAAAAAAACCGTCAGCATCTTTGATCTCATCAAAATGAATCGAGTGATTCACTCGATTGTGCAGTGTTCTCTCAATTAGGGAAGGTTGTTCGAAGATTTCTTTTAGCATGAAATGGTCAAATGTTCCTTTTGAAGGAGGGGAGATGCTGTTTTCTATTGTTTCAGTAGACTTCTTGATTTTTTGCAGTTCTTTATCAAAAACTTCGATCTCGCCTTTTTTTACTCGAGCAATTTCATCTTTATTTAGAAAAAGGACATTCAGGTCCAGGCCAAAAAAACAATTTGCGTCTGATGAGATAATCGCTTCCGTTTTTTTCTCATCCACAGCAATTGATAAGGGACACTCTCTTGCTGCCGCAACGATCTCTTCCGGATGATCTTTATGGATTAAAACAAAAGCAAAGGTTCCTTTTAATTGTTCTATTGTTTCGCTGACGGCCTGTACTAAGTTTCCTTTGTAATGCTTTACGATGAGATTAGCGATGACCTCTGTATCTGTTTCTGAAGAGAACTCTATTCCTTCTTTTTTTAATTCATCGCGCAGCGTGTCATAATTTTCGATGATCCCATTATGTACTAATGCAATAGATTCTTGGATATCAGAATGAGGGTGTGCGTTTTGGTCGCTGACTTTTCCGTGAGTGGCCCATCTAGTGTGGGCTATGGCCAACTCTAATCCAAAAAGAGGAAGATTTTCTGTGAGATTAGAAAGTTTGCCGGCTCGTTTACAAAGAGCTATTTTCCCTCCTTTTACTCCCGCAATCCCTGTTGAATCGTAGCCCCTATATTCCAACTGCTCGAGTCCTTTCAAACAGACCTGTAGAGCATCTCTTTGTCCGATATAACCAAATACGCCGCACATATGCACACACTTTAAAGTTTGTAATTTCTATATTATTTATCAGCGAGTTAGTAAGAAAGTAAGAAAAAGAGGAAACTCTGATCGTGCTCTGTCTTCCATGCGAGATTTAGCTCCTTCGCTTTTTTTATCTGAACACCATTCTTCTATTGAAAGAATAGATAAGCCTGCTTGTTTGAACCAAGAAGAATAACTTGAAAGAGGGTAGTGATGGGAATAGGTCTGACTAGATGTTTTCCCTTTCCCTGGATTTGTTTGAATGGGGATTTTTTGAGGCGTCATATAACAATTCATTCGGCGATATTGAAGTTTTGCGTTTGCATCGACGCCCCAATTGCTTTGTCTGGGAATTCTAAAACAAGGATGATTGAGAACAATAAGAAGTTTCCCCTTAGACTTTAAGTGTTTAGATGCATTGTATATCGCCTTGTCGGGTCTTTCCATGTTCTGTAGAGAAAGAATGAAACAAGCCCAATCAAAATCTTTTTTCTCTAGCGGAATTTCTTCCGATACATCCGCTACAACAAATTCGGACAATTTCCTCTTAGTTGTTTTTTTAGCTGTTTCGATCAAGTTCTTTGAATTGTCTACTCCCCAATAGGAAATAGGATCGGGCAATTGTCTTGCTAATACTCCTTGGCCGCATCCTAAATCGAGGAGCGCTCCTTCTTTTTTTAAATTGAAAAGTTGTAAGAGGCGAGGAAAAATAACAGCTTGATGATAGTAATGCCCTTTTTCTCCTACACAGTCGCTATACCATTTTTCTGCAGAGTCCCAAGAATCTTCGTTCATATTTAACCCATTGTCTTGAGATTAGTATATACAGGAGAGGCTTCAAAGGCATCAAAATTTCTGAAGGAAATTTTAGTGCCTTAGGAAACTTGCAATCTTGGCCGGTTTATTATATACACAACGTGTTTCAAAATTTAGATTAGGTTTTTTATGGAAGACTTTAACCAACTGGCTCATCAGTGTGCAAGTTCTGTGGAAACAGCAGTTCTTGTAACAGACACAATAGATCAAGCTTTAGCATCTCTCAGAAGAAAATCTATTCCACAGAAAATCATCTATATTTATGTGATTGACGAACAAAACAAACTCAAAGGAGTTGTGTCTACCCGTCAGCTTTTGTTGGGGCACCCTAACCAAAAAATAGAAGAAATTATGACAAGAGATGTGGTCAAAATTTATGCAAATGAACCGATCAAAAAGGCTCTGTCCGTTTTTTCCGAGAACCCTTTATTGGCCTTGCCTGTTGTAAATCAAGAGGAATCTTTGATTGGGATTATTGATGTTCAGATGATCACCAAGGAAAATATCAATCTAGCTAATCCACAAAGTCGCGCTGATGTTTTTCAATTGATTGGATTTACTTTAGAAGATGGAAGAAAAGTTCCTCTTTTGCGTAGTTACAAGATTAGAATGCCATGGCTTCTTTGTAATGTGGTCTCGGGAGTTGTATGCGCTGTGATTTCTAGATTTTATGAAGATGTTTTATCTCGCTATTTAGTTTTAGCATTCTTCATTCCGTTGGTGCTTACATTGAGTGAGTCTTGTTCGATGCAGTCTATGGCTCAGAGCTTGCAATTTCTGCGCCGCCCTCGCTTTAGTTGGAAGAGCGCCATGACGCGAGCTAAGCAAGAGTGGGAGATCATTGGACTTTTAGCAATCAGTTGCGCCCTTCTTGTGGGGATTCTTTCTTTATTATGGGAGGGAGGATTTCTAGCTTCTTTAACAATTGGCATAGGCATTTTAGGATCTGTAGCTATTTCTGCATTTTTCGGTCTTGCAGTTCCTCTTTTTCTCAATCGATTTCGTTTAGATCCTAAAGTAGCTTCAGGCCCTGTTGTACTGATGATAGCCGACATGCTCACAACGGCTCTTTATTTGAGCTTAGCTACGTGGTGGCTTTTATGAGGTTTTTTGCCATTGATAGATAGAATTGGCAATACACAAGGGGTAGTAGATTTCGATGAAAGCCTTTTCAAAGAGGGGATCTCCTAAATAGATAGTCTCTTTTCCTTGGTACTCATGGACTACATTGGGGGGAATAAAAATCCCAGTCTCTTTCATTTCTATCTCTAAAAACCGATCATGAAATTGCGCCTTCCCATTGGAAAATTCAACGACTACGTAGTTAGTTTTTGTATTTACAAGCTTCATATGAGCCCCGCTATTAAAAGCAGATGTTACTACAGCTGCTGCAATCCATAATGTTCTTTTCATAGACATTCACCGATCTTTGACATTTGGGTGTTGATTTCTTTGAGTGTAATTCCTGGTTTAGTAGTAATTTCCTTCAAAAGCGCTATTCTTTGTTGAAATGCAGCTACACTGCTTTCAAGTCCAAAATTTTCTAGTTGAGCTGTGATGCTCTCTACAGGAATTGCTTGAATTTTTCTTCTACCCTCTTCTGATAAAGTTCTTTTCGAAAAAGGTAGGAAGGCTAAAGCATTTCGAAGCTGTTGATTTTTATCAGGAAATGTCAATCCATTATCAATTTTTTTCAATCCTAGGATTTCATTTCCAATACTATCTACGCCTTTGGAGTACACGAGAAAATTGCCGGCATGTCCATCGGTATCATATGTAGTCCAAAGAAGGATATTTGCATCTTCTACATCCTGAAAATCAAAGCGATCGGCTATTTCTTCATCAGACAAGCCTGCGCTTTGTAATTTTTCTAACACTTCAAAAAGACTTTGTGTATTAGGAATGAATTCTTGAGCAGAACAAATTTTTTCTTTGTCTTGAGTTTCACATTCTTTTGAATAGCGAGCTGCTTCATTCCAAGAAATTCCTTCTTGAAGATCGAAGAATTGTTCTGATTCTAAAATGGCTAAAGTGGTTTTAGGAGCGATTCCTGATACACCAAGAGTCACAGCGATCCGATAAGCGAGATACTCTCGCATGCTCGATCGATACAAGGGCATATTTTTTCTGACAGGGCTCGTATCAAAAGGTGTTGCAAAACCTTTTCTATTATTTAAAGCTCCAATATCTTCATCTAAGGGTTTAATGACAAAACGAGCCTCATTTTTTTCATCAAAAAGAAAATAAGAGCCGCTGATTCCCTCATTAATTAATCCCAGTCTTCCAGCGCTTATTTTGTAAGTTCCCGCTTGAGATATGCTCTCGGCGATTGAGTTTAATGAAAGGTGAAGAGAGTCAAAATGCTTGATTTGTTCTGTCTTAGGTCTGTAAATGTTTTTTAAATGAGAGATTTCATTTTGTCTTTCTTTGATCTCTTGGTAAAGGTTATCAATTGTCTTATGGTGTCTAATAATTTCTTGCCAATTAGCAAAACCCCACAAGTTTTCATCCAAAGTTTCGGCAAAGGAAGTTGATATAAAAAGATTTTTTGACCTTGTTGCGAGATCTAAGAGAGAGAACATTCTATAAATAAGAAAGTGTTGCGTACTGATTTTTTTTAAGTTTTTATAGCAAAACGAGCTGATCTTATTGTATTTCAGGTAGTTATAATTTTTTTCTTCCAGTTTCATAAATTAACTTAATGAATTGAAAAAAATGATAAATAAATATCATTTGTAATTCAACAACTCTATTATTGTTTATAATAATGTTTTTATTAATTTTGAGGTAAAAAGGGTATATACCCCTTCCACCTCAAAAGCACCCAAAAGGGACTGATTCAAATCATTTAAATTCAAATGAAAAGTTGAGGATAATATTGGATTTAATATTAACCTCAACTTTTTATTCAAATTTTAATAGATTTCAATTCAGTCCTCTTGGTTGCTTTTGAGGTGGAAGGGGTATAGGCTAGATTAGGGATCCTCATCTTTAAAAAGAGAGTTAAAGTCTTTTTTACTTTTATTAGGAGGTTCGAATAAAGCTCCTCCCATTTTAAATGATTCGCAAAAATTTGCAGCTTCCCGGTCTCTAATTGGCTCTGTCTCCGGGACAGAGCAGTCATTGGGTTTACCAGGGGAATAATGAGCGCAATTTTTGCAGACATGTAAATCGCTACTGCAGTAAGGACAAGAGGCTCGAAACCCTATTTTAGAAGAAAGTTCTCCCAAATCTTTTTTACATTTCCAACAATTCATTTTAATAAAATACATTTGTCTCTTGCAGTTTGCAGATGTTAGATTGGGATGTAGCTCTTATCATTCTATCGCTTGTAATTAGAAGGGTTAGGACGCGATCTAGATGATGGCAGATGTTGATATGAATAGGCTCGACTTCCCTTGATTTCGTTCTCTTTGGTCGGTTCTTTTGTATTTCTTGGGGTTAGCGTTTGTTGGGCCGGTTTTGGTTCTTGTTGATGCTCGTTTGACATTACAGGGACTGGGGGTCGCGGCTTTTTGCCTGTTCGACTTCTTTGCAGCGCCGGTCCTACTGGCTGTCTTACAATAGGGAGGTCTTGTTGGTTTGTTCGAGATACATGTGGGGGTGATTCGTTTGGAGTAGGCTCTAATTGTCTTATGCCTTTAGGTATGTGTTCTGTGGTAGGTGGCGGATTAGATGGAGTTTGTGAAGTAAATAGATGACGTTTAGACTCTGCGGTCGGTTGTGGAGTTGGTATCGCTTGTTGTTGATGTTTTCTATTTGCCTCTTCAGACTGTATTATAGGAGGCATATTGATCTCTAACTGTCTTATGCCTTTAGGTATGTGTTCTATGATAGGTGGCGGATTAGATGGAGACTGAGAAGTAAATAGATGACGTTTAGATTCTACAGTCGGTTGTGGAGTTGGTGTCGCTTGTTGTTGATGTCCTCTATTTACTTGTTCATGCTGGATTACGGCTGGCGTATAAGGTTGTGTATAAGGGTTTAAAGGGCGTTGTCTGGGAGCTAGAGGAGGGGAAGTTGTTTGATCAAAGATTCCCCTTGGAATATGTAGAGTCGGTAAAGGAAACTTGGGTGGGAGCGGCTGGGATGTCGACCTTTCAGCGAATAATGTTGTTGCTAGTGAAATTCCTTGATTTTGTGTAGGTGGTCTTGGCGGTGTGTTCCTTTGTGGACTTTCATTAAAAAAAGAGCCTAGGGAATAGATCAAGCAGGTTGTAATAAAAGATATAGGAAGAGCTAATTCCAGAGGGAACAAGAAAAGATTGCCCAATGTAGTAAGAATGGCTAGAGCGGTTTTAGTTATTCTGTCTTTTATATTGTTTTCGTAGGTGGGGAATTTAGCCCACCTTAAAGGAGAACAATTGATGCCGGAAAGTCTCATAAATCACCTAAAATTGTTTTGCGCGAACGAAATTATCCATGTTGACATTGATGAGAATGCACTCATAAGAAGATTCCCATCCACTATTGTGTCCTACAATGATTGCATCATTGAGCTCCCACTGATCGAATGCATACCAATCTCTTGGGCAGATCTCCCAATGAGTGACTTCATTTTTCCCGTTGATGGCCTCGATTATGTTTCTGCTAGGATCTATTGAGATAACGTATAAGGTATAGGTTCCATGTTTTATGGGCCCAAAATAGAGTTCAGCCTCTATTGAGGCCCCTGAGCTTTTATTGATGATTCTATAAGTATAGCTCGAGAACCATCTGTGATTTTGAGTGATAACGAGAGGATCTTCTATACGCCAATTATTTGCTTTGTATTGATCGTAAGCGCTTACTTTCCAAGTGGACCCATCTTCTAGTTCTAAAGAATTCCCAAAAGCTGAAACACGAGAAATCCAGTGAATCGATGGGGGGTAATAAGAGGTTGGATAGTTATCAAAAATATAAGCTAAAGAACTTTCATTCCTTTGACGATCATTAGAGAGGGATGTATCTGTATTTTCTTCTGTTAGAGGGGGGCTTGAAGCTTTCTCTTTTGTGCGGAGCTTTCCTTCCCCTGGCATGATGTGTTCATTTTCATTGGCTAAGAGGAAAAGAGGAGAGAGTAGCGCAATCAGAACGAGTGATTTAATTGGGGTGCTAGTTGATTTCATGAAGAGCTCTCCTTGAGTTGGTTTTATTTAAGATGGGTCCATAAGAAGTTCAAGAATTTTATCACTACTATTTTTTTTTGCAATCAATATTCTTACCTTCATTGAAATGCTTTGGTTTGATACATGAGATTTAAGACGGTGTTCATGGATTTTGGTTTCGTTGAGTTTTTAAATTGTTTGGATCAGATTCAAAAACAGTTGAAAAATCGACAGAAAATAGCCAAAGTAGGCTGACATGTTTCAAAGAATTTATTTAAGGACTATTTTACTTATTCTATTTTCTGTGAGCAAAGTAGCATTAGCTGCTCCTCCTCCTGATTTTATTTCTTTTGCTGCCGGTGTTTTTGATTTATTGCGGCCTCGTTCTATGACGTCTGAATTTGAAGCTGAATATAAATTTCATGTTAAATATCTCAAGTCACCTTTCCGTTTTTTAGAGTTTAGACCGCTTGTTGGTTTAATGATGACAGCAAGAGGTTCTGGGTATCTTTATGGAGGATTGAATTTTGATTTACTTTTTGGAGATCATTTTTTAATAGCTCCAGGATTTGCTGCTGGTTATTACTGGCAGGGGAAAGGGAAAAATTTAGGTTTTCCTCTTGAATTTAGATCAGGAGTTGAGGTTGCTTGGCAATTTTCCGATTGGCATCGCTTGGGGATTCATTTTTATCATCTTTCTAACGCTAGCTTAAGTCGTCGTAATCCCGGTGAGGAATCTTTAGTTTTATTCTATGATATCCCTCTTTCTAAAGGGTTTCCTTTTCATAGAGATTGTAGCACCTATCAAAAATAATGCCGAAAGAACTCTAAATTGTAGTACGCTAAAGCTTTAAAAAACTAAAAGCTGCTAATAAATAGGTATGATTTCTAGTTTCGATTTATTTTTTCTAATTATAATTAATTTTATAAATTAATTGATATTTAGTTTTAAATTTGATAAAGATAGTTATAAGCATCTTAATTAGTCGAAACTATCATGAGTCAAGAATTACCTTTTGAACCTTTCCCTTTTCTTAATGACCCTCATTATCAGACTATTATTGGTTCTGTCTGGAGTTTTTTCTTTGAGCCCAATTCTGAACAGAGGGTTGTTGTATTGCCTGATGGAGATCGGATTTGCCTAGAAGTTACGACCCCAAGAGATTGGAAACCAACTAACTTGACTGTTTTTTTGGTTCATGGTCTTTGTGGTTCTCATAAATCGCCTAATTTAGGTCGAATGGCAAAACGTCTAGAGCCTTTAGGAGTTAGGGTTGTGCGTTTTAACATGAGAGGATGTGGGTCAGGAAGAGGATTGGCTAAGCAAGGTTATCACAGTGGTTCGAGTGAAGATGTTTTTGAGTCCATCAAAGCTTTAAAAAAAGAGTGCCCAGAATCTCCTATAATATTGATTGGATTTTCTTTAGGCGGAAACATTGTATTAAAAATGTGCGGAGAATTAGCTTCTTTGGCTTCTTAAAAGGAGTGATTGCTGTGAGTCCTCCTGTAGACCTCTACTCTAGTATTTTAATGCTGGGTAAAGAAGAAAATGCAATTTATGAGCGTTATTTTTATAAGATCCTTCGATCTGATGTCATGTATAGACATAAAAAATTTGGATTGCCTCCGATTGACTTGCCAAAAAATTTAAAGTTGTATGAGTTTGATCAACTCTATGTAGCTCCTGCATGTGGCTTTAAAGATGTGCATGATTATTATTCTAGATGTAGTGCGATCAATTTCGTTGAATACATCGATCTGCCTTGTAAAATTCTAATAGCAGAGGATGATCCCATCATTTCATCTAGCTCTCTTGATGGTAGAAATCTCCCTTCGAATGTGAATGTTTTCAAGACAAAAAAAGGGGGGCATTTAGGATATTTAGGACATCCTAAAGGAGAAAAAGGATTTTATTGGCTAGATTCTTTACTTGTGGATTGGATCTTTAGCTTTTAAGTATTTTCTAAAACTAAGCTCTTCTTAATGAATTGCTTGTTGAGGGTTCGAACAGATAAAATCCAAAAGATCACTGTGCAGACAATGAGAGGACACAGGAAGTGGGTTACCGAGAGAACTGATCCTGTTCCGGCAATTTGAATCAAAATAATCTGAATCCACGCTGCTCCAGATTTCCCTAAACGAGATCCAACAACGTCAATAGCAGCTTTTCCTTTTATTTTAGACTCTTGATCTAAAGGAATATAAGACATTTCTTTTGTCGCATCAAAAAATGCATATTTTAGGATTTTGGTGATAACGTTTTGAAAGGCTCCAAATAAAACGATCAGCATGAGAGGAGAGATTCCCAATGAATTCGTAAGAGGGGTGAGCCAATGAGGATTGAGAAAAATAGTTAAGAAGACAATGGAAGTAATTCCTATAATCACTGGGGGGAGTTGGGCAGAAAAATGCCATCCTAAGCGGCGGATGATCATACCGCTAAAAAATACAGTGATGATGAAAGAACAAATTCCTACAGACGAGCTGATAGTTGCCATGAAATTTTGATAAGCGCCTGTTTCAGGGAAGGCCATCTTGAGATTGGCTTTCCAAGTGGTCTCTGTCAGATTGATCGTAAGACCATAAGCTACCACCATCACAGCGATACAGCGTAAATAGGGGGATTTAGCGATGAATTTAAGGCTATCTAAGAGAGAAAGCTTTGTCTTTGTGTCTTCTAGAGGTTGTCCTTGTTGTTCTGGTTGATAAAGTCTTTTATCTTTCAGAACTTTATGAGTGAGTATCCAATGAAGGACCATGATCATAAACCCGAAGAACATCACGAAACAAACAAGGCTTTGTAGGGCTAATCCAAACTGTTCACCTA
>Ga0196970_1002304_pt1 | contig 10194 bp, 15 predicted proteins | sample S1v_513CmetaG_FD_148672 | JGI IMG/M metagenome (GOLD analysis project Ga0196970, IMG submission 148672) | Soil microbial communities from Anza Borrego desert, Southern California, United States - S1+v_5-13C | ecosystem: Environmental > Terrestrial > Soil > Desert | place: USA: California... | reverse complement strand
CATCGCGCATCTGCCGAAGAGCGATCTGGAAGCTATCGCGGCTTATCTGAAGGCGGTGCCGCCTGTAGAGTGAGGTGCTTGCAAAAAATGCTATCATCTACTACTTTGTCTATATGAACGGCAAGCCCGCAAGACACTGGAAGCTGTCTTTAGGGATCCGGTATCCGGAACGCTCGAATGGGCGGCTATCGAGAGCTTGCTTGTTGCTGCTGGTTGCGTCGTCATTGAGGGGAGCGGGTCTCGTGTCCGTTTTGACAGGGACGGGGAGATCGAGACTTTCCATCGACCGCATCCAGCTCAGGAAGCAAAGCGCTATCAAGTGCGTGCAGCACGTACTTACTTGATCCGTCTAGGGATAATGCCATGACGAATGTAATGACTTACAAGGGTTACTCCGCTCGTATTGAATACGATGACGAGGACGGCATCCTGTTTGGCCAGATTTCCGGCATCCGCGACGGTGTCGGTTTCCACGCGGATAGTGTGGACCAACTGCGGACTGCTTTTCGTGAAGCGGTCGACGACTATATCGAGACCTGTGCCAAAGTCGGTAAGGAACCGCAGAAACCTTATTCAGGAAAGATGATGTTCCGCGTGAGCCCCGAAATCCATAGGCGCGCCGCTCAAGCTGCGGAACTTGCCGGTAAAAGCCTGAATGAGTGGGCAGGAGAGGTACTGGCCAAGGCGGCCGGATAGACCTTGGCCAGTCGCGCGTTTATGCCAGCGCCTGCATATAGCGCATGCCGGTCACCGGGCGCGGCTTAAAATCCATATGCTCGTAGAAGCGGTGCGCTGCGAAATTACCGGTCGCGGCGCTGACCGAAAGGTAGTCGCAGCCGGCGTTCTTGGCGATTTCGCGGGCGCGGGCGACGAGGTGTTGGCCGATGCCGTGGCCGCGATGACCGTCGCGCACGAAAAGATGGTGAAGGTCCATGCCGCGTGTGCCTTCCTGGGCCCTGTAGAGCGGCACGAGAATGGCGTAACCGATCAATCCCGAACCGGTATCGGCAACAAGCGCGGTGATCCAGGGCATGGGACCGAAAAGGTCGCGTTCCAGCTTTTCGGGCGTGATGGCGGCGGGGTCGTTGTGATGGGCGGCCAGCGCCGCGATCATCTCGTTGAGTTCTGGCAGGTCTCGCGATTTCGCGCTGCGGATGGTCACAACGGGCGGTCTGAGCAGTGAGATTTCGGTATCTTCGGTCATTTCCGGCATCCTTTTTCGGTCTTATTTCGCCGTCAGGTGCCGTTTCTCATGAACAAAGCCGCCTGACGGCGGCTTGTTGACATGATGATCTGTCGAGCCGCCCCTTAGAGGTAGGCCCAAAAATACGAGCAGGCGATGATGGTGCGCGTCTTGATCATGCGCGTTGAATGCTCCCGAACGAGGAACTTGTCAAGCGCGATTAAGAATGGCCGACGGCCCGTTAGTGCTCACTCTCGCAAAGTCCGTGATCCGATAGGGCGCGGATCACGTAACATTCCTCGATCGAATGGCCGCCGTCGCAATGGGAGACGATCCGGTCGAGTTCCTGCTCCAGCTTCCTCAGCCTTGCGATCTTTTCGCGCACCGCCGCCAGATGTTCGGCGGCGATCCTGTCGGCATCGGCGCAGGGTTGCTGCGAATGTTCGCTCAATCGGATGAGCTCGCGGATTGCAGGAATGTCGAGGCCGAGGTCGCGGGCATGGCGGATGAAGGCAAGCCGCTCCAGATCGCTCCTTTCGTAGCGCCGCTGATTGCCTTCCGAGCGTTCGGCCGCTTTCAAGAGGCCCATCTGCTCGTAGTAGCGAATGGTCGGTACCTTCACGCCCGTGCGTTTTGAGAGACTACCGATCGACAACATGGCGAAAATTCCTCTTGAAGCTCTAGTGACTATAGGAATTATCTAGGTGGTCACTGAACAAGGCGCAAGCGGAGAGGTGACGTCATGGACGCAAGCTGCAGATATTGCCACGGCAGGTTCGAAGAATTTTCCAGAGGTCATTTCCGGGCCTTCTGGGTGCTCGTCGCCATCGCTGCCGGTTTCTGGCTGGTCTTGGCGATAGAGGTCCTCAGGCGTTCGCCGGCGGATCGCCGGCACTGGGACGAGCGGGAAGGAGGCGGCTCCTTCGTGGGGGGTACTTCTTCGTGCTAGACGGCATGACCCGATTTGCATTCTGATAAGACTCCAAATAGCCTACCCCCCTATATTACCTTTCGGAGCAACCATGGCCCATACCATTCGGGAAAAGTCAAAGCTTCTGGCGCGGGTGCGCCGATTGAAGGGGCAGATGGAGGCGGTCGAACGGGCACTGGAGGCGGAGGCGCCTTGCGGTGAAGTATTGCGTCAGCTCGCTTCGATTCGCGGCGCGCTCGCCGGCCTCACCGGCGAGGTGATGGAGGATCACCTTCATGAGCACGTTCTGCACGCTGCAGATGAGAAAGAGAGGGCGCAGGCGGCGGAAGAACTCGCCGAGGCGCTCAGAACCTATATCCGCTAACCGGGGTCGACAAAAAAGGGGAGAACCGCGATGGCCCATTCCGTCGAAGAGTTGAAGCACGACCACCTATTTCTCGGCGCCGATCACGAGCGCAACGAACGCAGGGTCTGGTTGGTGATTGCGCTGACCGCAACGATGATGGTGGCGGAGATCGCCGCCGGTTCGATCTTCGGTTCGATGGCGTTGACGGCCGATGGCTGGCATATGTCGACGCATGCGGGTGCGATGCTGATTTCGGCGCTCGCTTATGTTTACGCCCGTCGGCAGGCCCGCAATCCGCGCTATACCTTCGGGACGGGCAAGCTCGGCGATCTTGCGGGATTTGCGAGCGCCATCGTACTGGCGCTGATCGCGCTTCTGATCGCCTGGGAAAGCGCCATTCGTCTCGCCCGTCCTGTTCCGATCGATTTCGACCAGGCGATTCTGGTCGCCATCCTGGGGCTGGCGGTCAATCTGCTGAGCGCCTGGCTTTTGCGAGAGGATCACCATCATGGCCATCACCATCATCATGATGCCCATGGACATGACGGCGGCCATCGCCACGGCGACGACCACGGGCATGATCACGGCGGGCACGATCACGCCCATCATGCCGAAGACCACAATCTGCGCGCGGCCTACCTGCATGTGCTCGCCGACGCGCTGACCTCGGTGCTGGCGATCCTGGCGCTGATTCTCGGGCGCAGCTACGGCTGGGATATGCTCGATCCGGTGATGGGGATTGTCGGGGGGCTCGTGATCGCGCGCTGGTCCTGGGGACTGATCCGCGCCACCGCCGGGGTTCTCCTGGATGCCCAGCCGGATGACGATGACCTTGCCGGCGAAATCCGCCGGAACGTGGAAACGGAGGAAGACCGGATTGCCGACTTGCATGTCTGGCAGGTGGGGCCGGGGCATCATGCGGCGATCGTCGCCCTGATAACGCCAAAACCGCGGCCGCCTTCCTTTTATAAGGAGAAACTCCGGGCGATGACGAACCTGTCGCATGTCACGGTGGAGGTAACGCCGGCGGATGCGGCATAAAGCAATTTGGGGAGAAACGGAAACCGGTTTCCGTTTTTCGGTGGATCGGAAAGGATCAGGCGAATTCCTGGTAGATACCTTCGACCCAGTCCTGCGGAACGGCCGGCATCGGCTGCTCGGCTACAGACGAACCGGTCTCGCCGGTTTCCATGACCCAGAGCGCATTGGCAAGCGATGAGGAAAGCAGCGTGCTGCTGCCGGTCAACGCGTTGGGAGAGCGCTGAATGGGCAGCGCCTCCCGTTGGGGCGCTTCTTCCGTCTTCCGGTCCACCTCTTGCGTCCGGTTGGGATAATAATAGCCGCTGAGGCCGCTATCGATCTTCATGGCAAAACGCGCCTGTGTTCAGAATGGTTAACGAAGGGTTAACGTCTGAAGCTTGCGCGAGGCTTGCGGCGAGTGTTTTGGCTTGACGGCGGACTCTTGACAAAGAAGTACAACCGGCCCGTGCTTCGCGCCGGTTCCTTATATGTTCATGCCTTGGAGAAATCCGTCGATGATCGTCGTCGTCAGCCGCTGATTGTTCCGGTACCAGCTGTCTTCGGTAAAAAAGACCGGTTCGGCCGGATCCCAGCCGCTCATGGTGAAATCGCTCTGGCGGGAGAAGAAGGCGACGAACTCTTCCTCCGTAGACCATGTGGCGATGGCCGCGCCCGGAAAACAGCCATCCTGGATATCGCAAAGAATAATGCCGGCATCCGTGCGGATCAGTCCGTGGCCGCAGAAATCGCGGTGGAATTGGTGAATCAGGCCTTCGCCGATTTTCGCTCGCTGCAACTGGTCCCAGAGCTGGCGCGCCCTTTCCGCACCGAGCGGCTTGCAGGACAGCAAGTTGCGCAGTTCGGCCGCTCGACTATCCATCTCCTCGTCGCTGGCGTTGATGAGAGGGTAGGGCGGCCAGTCGGCAGGCGTGCTCCTGCGCTGTCGCCAGATGGACCAGGAGATCGCCCCGACGACATAGATGATGACGGCGAAACAGACGATCGGAATGATGATGCCCGCCATGCCGCCCGCTTGCCTATTCCATCGCTCGCGCCAATTCGGCGAGCTTGCGGACCGTGTTCAGATTGCGTGACGTGCCGGGTTTGAGCGCCGGCACTTTCAGTTTTGAACGGCCGGAGCCATTTGGATAATGGACGTAGATTTCCCGTCCGGCCACGACCGCCTCCTCGCCGTCCGGCGCCACCATGCCCTTGAGCGCGTCGGTCGATGCCTTTTCCGGCAGAAAATAGACGAGCAGGAAGTTCGGCTTGGCATCGGGGAAGGGCGCGTTCGCCGCTGCCGCCTCCAGCTCTTCCGTCGTGCGCACCATGACGCCCGGCCGCTTGCCGAATTTCCTTCCGAGCGCATCGTCGAGCTTTGCCGCGACCGCGGCCTCGCTGTCGTCCGAGCGGAACAGGACATTGCCGCTCTGGATGTAGGTTTTCCCGTCCTCGAACCCGAGATCCTCGCAGATCGCCTTGAGTTCGGCCATCGGAAGTGCGGTGCCTGCAACATTTACCGCCCGCAGCAGGGCCACATAGACGGTCATCGTCCTCACCTCCCGGGATCTGTTGTTCCAGCCTCTACATCTTCCCCGCCACCTTGATGGCGAATGCATATTCGAAAGCGATCTCTTCCAGGCGCTGGAAGCGGCCGGACTTGCCGCCGTGGCCGGCTGCCATATTGGTCTTCAGAAGATAGGGGCCTGCCTCCGGCGCTTGTTCGCGCAGCTTCGCCACCCATTTGGTCGGCTCCCAATAGGTGACGCGCGGGTCCGTCAGGCCGGAAAGCGCCAGGATCGGCGGATAGGGCTTTGCACCGACATTGTCATAGGGAGAGTAGGCGGCGATCCATTGATACTCGTTGAGCGATTCGATCGGATTGCCCCATTCGGGCCATTCCGGGGGCGTGAGCGGCAGCGTGTCGTCGAGCATGGTGTTAAGTACGTCGACGAAAGGCACGGCGGCGATAATGCCTGCGAATTTTTCGGGCGCCATATTGGCGATAGCACCCATCAGCATGCCGCCGGCCGAGCCGCCCTCGGCGATGATCTTCGTGTAAGACGTGAATTTCTGCTCGCTCAGATAGTCAGCTGCGGCGATGAAGTCTTTGAACGTGTTTTCTTTATGCTCCATCTTGCCGTTTTCGTACCAGGCAAACCCCTTGTCCTTGCCGCCGCGGATATGGGCGATGGCATAGACGAAGCCGCGGTCGGCAAGCGACAGGTTGTTGGTGTTGAAGCCGGCCGGGATGGTGATGCCATAGGCACCGTAGCCGTAGAGAAGGCAGGGGGCGGAGCCGTCGAGCGGCGTATCTTTACGATAGAGCAACGAAACCGGCACCAGTTCTCCGTCATGGGCCGGCGCCATCACCCGGCGCGTCACATAGTCCTCGGGGTTATGGCCGGAGGGGACTTCCTGGGTCTTCAGGAGCACCCGTTCTCGCGTCGCCATGTCGTAGTCGAAGAGCTGCGATGGTGTCGTCATCGAGGAGTAGGAGAAGCGGATGATGTTGGTGTCGTATTCCGCCGCGCCCTGCAGTCCGAGCGAATAGGCCTCTTCGGCAAACGCGATCGCATGTTCCTCGCCGGTCTGCCGGTCGCGGATGATAATCTGGGGCAGGCCGTCCTTGCGCTGCAGCCAGACGAGATGGCGCGCGAATGCCATATGCGAAATGATCAGCCGGCCCGGCTCGTGCGGCACGACCTCCGTCCAGTTTTCCTTGCCGGGTGCCAGGACCGGGGCCTGGACGATCTTGAAATCCTTCGCTCCGCCGTCATTGGTCAGGATGTAGAAGACGTCGCCGCCCTCCGTCATCGAATATTCCACGCCCTCCACCCGTTCGGCGACCAGCATCGGCTCGGCGGTGAGATCCTTCGTCGACAGCAGCCGATATTCCGAAGTTTCGTGGTCGTGGATGTCGATATAGATGAAGTCGTCGAGCAACGAGCCGCCGACGCCCATGAAGAAGCCCGGATCCTCTTCCTCGTAGACGAGACGATCTTCCGATTGCGGTGTCCCGACGATGTGGTGAAAGACCTTGGACGGACGGTGGTTTTCGTCCTGGAGCGTGTAGAAAAAGCTCTCGCCGTCCGGCGCCCAGACGCCGCCTCCGGCGGTATTCTCCAAGGCGTCCGAAAGGTCTTCGCCGCTCGAAAGGTCGCGGATGCGCAGCGTGAAATATTCCGACCCTTTGTCGTCGTAGCCCCAGATACCCTTGGCATGATCGGTGGTGTGGTCGATGCCGGAGAGGCGGAAATAGTCCTTGCCCTCGGCTTCCTTGTCACCGTTCAGCAGAATCTGCTTTTCGCCGCCATCGCGGGGCGTGCGGAAATAATGCGGCTGTTCTCCGCCCGTCACGTAGAGCGTGCCGTAGGCGAAAGGACCGTCCTTCATCGGAACGGAGGAATCGTCTTCCTTGATGCGGCCGCGCATCTCTGCAAACAGCACCTTCTGCAGGTCCGCCGTATCGCCCATCGCCGCTTCCATATAGGCGTTTTCCGCTTCCAGATGCTTGCGGATCTCCGGGTCGAGAATCGACGGATCCTTGAACATGGCCTGCCAGTTGTCGGCGCGGAACCAGGCATAGTCGTCAACGCGGTCAATGCCGTGGCGGCTGTCGGAGACCGGCTTCTTCGGCGCGACGGGGGCCGCGGGAAGATGGGCAAAGGGCTTTTTCGAGGCGGTGTCCAAGGAAGCACTCCGGATTGTCTGAAAGGAGTGCCAGAGATAGGGGGCGCTTGCGCTGGAGGCAAGCGGGAAGGTCGGCGCGTTATTTCTTGTCCTGGCGCTTTGCGTCGCGTTCCTTCTGCCAATAGACGAAAGCTGCAATCAACGGCAGCCCGACCATCAGGGTCAAAAGCACCATAAGGTTCTCGATCATCTATTCAGCCTTTCAAGCACCTTCATCGCTGTTAAATGCAGCGTGACGCCGATGATAAAACAAGCAACGGGCGTACCAGAGCCAAAGCGCTTGCAAGGTCGCGGTTACTTGATCCCGCTGTCCCCCAACTTGATCACGTCAGCTTTATTTCCCGCTCTGGTAGGTGGCCAACGGGTGATCCATCTCCTAGTTTCCGCGCCGTCCGAGTCAGATTGGATAGGAAATGCTATGAAGAAACACTGGTCGCTGGCGGTTCTGTTCGTTCTTTCCGCCCTGCCGGCACATGCCCTCGACTCCCGCATCGCCAAACAGCTCGACGCGCTTGCACCCGACGAACGCCGGGAACAGCGTTGCGATCTCGAAGCGATCGACCGCATCAAGAAAGACGCCGAGGGCGATTACAAGCCCGACAAGGTGATCGCCTACACCTTTGCCGACCCGATCGAGGCCGGCAATTCGATCCGCGCCCCCGGCGCCGTTTTCCGCAGCGGCGGCGATTGGTACCGTCTCAAATACAAATGCGAGACGGGCGAGGAAGGCCTGACGGTCATGTCCTTCGACTACAAGATCGGCTCGAAGGTGCCCCGCAACGAGTGGGAGCAGCACTTTCTCTATGACTGAGGCGATCAGCCCGGCAGATGGGGCGTCGTCTTGCGCTCGGGGAAAAGTTCCGAGAGTGCCGTCATCATGATGAGGGAGAGCGGCAGCGCCAGCATGGCGCCGACCGCTCCCCACATCCAGGTCCAGAACAGGATGGCGACGAATACCAGGAAGGGATTGATCTCCCACTGCCGGCCCATGATGGCGGGAAAGATCAGGTTCTCCATCACCAGGTGTACGGAGAAGAAGATGAAGGCGGGGATCAGTCCGATAAACAGGGCGTCGTGCGTCAGGATGCCGGCAACCGCAACCGAAAGCGTCATCAGCGTGATCCCGAGAAACGGGATGAAGCTCGACAGAAACGCAAACAGGCCCCAGAGCATCGGCATGGCGAGGCCGCCGAAATAGGCGATCAGCGTCATCGACACCCCGAGCGCGAGATAGAGAACGCTGGCAGTGGCGAAGTAATAGCCCAGCACTTCGTCGACCGAGTTCAGCACCCGGATTGCCATCAGCCGTTGCCGCCGCGTCGGGAAGGCGAGGATGATCGTTCTCCTCAGCTTCAGCCGCCCGTAGAGGAAGAGCAGCAGCGCGGCGAAGAAGATCAGCCCCTGGATGATCGCCGGCGTCAGATTGGCAGTGATCACGCCTAAGATGTTGCTGGAGTTTTCGAGCAGCGATTGCATCGACATCGGCCCGGTTTCGAAGGTCGCAGGCGAGATGTTCAGCCAGTGCTGGCTTTCGAGAAAGGGCATGATCCGGTTGATCGTCCGCTCGATGAAGTTGGGGCCTTCCTTGATGAGCGTGCTGAGTGGTTCCACCAGCGAGTTGATGATCACAAAGAGCACGGCAAAGACGAGCGTGGACAGAATGAACGCGATGCCGAAACGCGGCACGCCGGCTTCCCCGAGGCGGTCGGCTACACGCCCGAGAATCAATCCCACCACCACGGCGAGCGTGACGGGGATCAGGATCATCGACATGTAATGAACGAGGGCAAAGAAAGCGATTGCGAAGATGCCGATCACCGCCCAGGCCATGGCGACGTCGAGCGCCTCACGACCGAGCGGAAGATGCTCGGCAACCTCGTCTTCTTCCGGATAGATGCCCGCTGTGTCCTTGCGGTTTAACGCAAGCTCCAGCGGCTGTTTCTTCGGCTTGGCGCCGTGCGCACCCAAGATCGCCATATTCCAGCTGTCCCCGTGATGCCTTTCAACGCGAAAGCGGCGCTCCGGTTCCGGAACGCCGCTTCCATGGGAGGAAATGCGGCAAAGGTCAGGCTGCGAGCGTCAGGCCGATGCCCCAGGGGTCCTTCAGGGACCATCCTTCGGCGGTTTTGGTAGCGGCGATCTCCTGGCGGTCGAGCGCCGTGAGCGCCCTGTCGAGCGCCGCTTTTTCGTTGAAGACAATGCTGTAGTCCGAAAGGCCGGTCATGTTGCCCTGGCGGACCCCGGCGCCGCGGCTGTTCCAGATATTGGCGGCGATGTGGTGGTGATAACCGCCGGTGGCAAAGAAGCGCGCACCCGGATAACGGGCCATGACCTTCAGGCCGAGAACGTCCCGGTAGAAGGCGTCCGCCTCAGGAAGGTCGCCCACCTGCAGGTGGATATGGCCGACAGCTGTCCCGTCCGCCATGCCGCCCCAGTTCTCCTTAGGCGCGAGCTCGTAGAGCGCCTGCAGGTTCAGCCGTTCGGTCGCCATCTCTACCGTGCCGTCATGGTGATAGGTCCATTCTTCGGGCGTTCGGTCGCGATAGATCTCGATGCCGTTGCCTTCCGGGTCTGAAAGATAGATCGCTTCGCTGACCAGATGGTCCGAGGCGCCGTCGAGGCGGACGTTGTTGTGGGCGGCATGGGCCAGCCAGTGGGCGAGCTCCTGCCTGTTAGGTACCAGAAAGGCGGTGTGGAACAGGCCCGCCGCATTGCGTGGCGCCGCGGCGACGTTGTTGCCGGTTGAGAGCGTCAGTAGTGGCTGGCCCGCGACCCCGAGTATCTCTCCGCTCGAATTCCGTTCGAGCACCCGCAGCCCGACAATATGCTGATAAAAGCTGGAAACCCTGCCTAGATCGCTGACGATAAGATGCGCGCCCTTTACATGCGCCGGACGCGTCAGTGCGAAAGATTGAACGTTGCCGGTCATGGAAAAAAATCCTCGTTTGATTAGCCGGCCGATGCCGTGTTGCGATATGATATGGCGCAGGTGCTGCGTTCACAAAAGACCAGAAAACGGCG
>Ga0196970_1002303_pt1 | contig 10196 bp, 10 predicted proteins | sample S1v_513CmetaG_FD_148672 | JGI IMG/M metagenome (GOLD analysis project Ga0196970, IMG submission 148672) | Soil microbial communities from Anza Borrego desert, Southern California, United States - S1+v_5-13C | ecosystem: Environmental > Terrestrial > Soil > Desert | place: USA: California... | reverse complement strand
CCGTGAGAGAAACTCGCGCTCACTCCACGATCGCCAACACGTCTCCCGCGTTGACCGCGGCCCCTTCCTTCACCAGTATTCGCGACACCACGCCTTTCTTGGGAGACTTGAGTTCGTTCTGCATCTTCATGGCTTCAACGACGAGCACGCCGTGACCAGCTTCGATTTCGTCGCGTTCACGGGCAATCAAACGCACAACCTTGCCGGGCATGGGGGCAACAAGCTTGGCCGGACCCTCCATGGCTCCGGCGGCGGCTCGACGGCTGCGTAACGAGCGCGGGTCGCGGATTTCCACGGGAAAGCGCACTGACTTGACCCAGATGTGAAGGTCGGTCGGCGTTTGCTCGCGCTTCACCTCATAGCAGTTGCCGTCGACAATAAGCGAAATGACGTCACGCCTCGCAAGCACCGCGTCGATGTTGTAGTCTTTGCCGTCGAGGGTGCAGGACCAGCGACCGTCGGTCTGGTTCAGTTCCAGCTTGTGCGGCTTGCCTTCAATCAGGATTTCGTAAGTCATGAACGAGTCCTTGGTCGTTAGTCCTTGGTCGTTTGGTCATTCGGTCTGGTTAGTCATTCGTTCTTGGTCATTCGTTCGTTCGGGGCCGCCATGTCCCCTCCAGGATCCACGTTGCAGATGAGCCTGGACGCGGACACCAGCCACACTCGTGACGAGCGACTGACGACTAATAACCAACGACTGCTTTTTACATCGCGCGCATCGCCTCAGCTCTGGCGGTTTCCTTCCACTTGGACTTGGTTGGCTGTGCGGCGGGTTCAGCCGGTTTTGCCCCATTCGACGGCAGCGCGCGCGTGCCTGCATTTGCTGTTGCCGGATCGAGCATCGCGAACAGCCCGGCCGCAATTGCTGCTATCTTGATCTTTTCCGGATCCACACCCTCGGGCGGCTTGCCCGATTTCAGCAGGCGATCCAGGAAGCCGGTATCCAGCTTGCCCGCAAGAAAGTCAGGGTCGTGCAAGATACGCCGGAAGAGGCTCAGGTTCGTCTTGATGCCGCCGACGAAGTACTCACGCAAGGCGCGTTGCAGGCGATCGATGGCTTCGGTGCGATCGGAGCCGTAACCAATAAGCTTGGCCAAGAGGGGATCGTAATCGATCGGTACCACTGCACCCTCGTACATGCCGCTATCGCGGCGTATGCCCGGCCCCGACGGCGAAAGCAGCAGCGTGATCTTGCCTGGTGACGGAAAGTAGTTGTTGTCAGGATCCTCGGCGTAGATGCGGCACTCGATGGCATGTCCGCGGATCTGAATGTCTTTTTGCTGAAACGGCAACTTCTCGCCTGAAGCGATCTTTAATTGCAGATGAACGAGATCCAGTCCGGTGATCAACTCCGTGACCGGATGTTCAACTTGAAGACGTGTGTTCACTTCCAGGAAATAAAAGTCTTTGTCCTGGTCGCAAAGGAATTCAACGGTGCCGGCATTGGTATAGCCGCTGGCCTCGGCTACTCGTACGGCGGTTTCACCCATCCGCCGGCGCATATCCGGATCGACAATCGGCGACGGTGCCTCCTCGAGAACCTTCTGATGGCGCCGCTGCACCGAACATTCACGCTCCCCCAGCCATACGGTGTTTCCATGTTCGTCGGCCAGAATCTGCATTTCGATGTGACGAGGATTCTCGATGAACTTCTCGATGTACACCTCGTCGTCGCCGAAGGAGCGCAGAGCCTCACTGCGCGCACCTTCATAGGCCGACTTCAACTCATCAGCTCCGCGAACCAACCTCATGCCCTTGCCGCCTCCACCCGCCGCGGCCTTGAGCATGATCGGATAGCCAACCCGATCCGCTGTCTGTTGCGCCTCTTCGAATGACGTCAGGCCTTTGGCCGAGCCAGGCACCAAGGGGACATCAGCTTTCTGCATGAGCTGGCGCGCGCGCGTTTTCGACCCAAGCGATTCCATCGCTTCCGGCGCCGGCCCGATGAACTTGATGCCAGCATCGCGACACGCCCGCGCAAAGTTCGCGTTTTCCGAGAGGAAGCCATAACCCGGGTGAACGGCTTCCGCCCCCGACCTTTGGGCGACTTCGATGATCTTGCGGATGTTCAGGTAAGACTCGCTGGCCGTTGCGGGACCAATGTGATACGCCTCGTCTGCCTTGCGCACATGCAGCGCGGCACGATCGACATCGGAGTAGACCGCCACCGAGCGGATACCCATCTCGTGCAGTGCACGAAGAACGCGCACTGCAATCTCACCGCGATTCGCGATTAGGACTTTTTTAAACATGTGAGGCCCCACGCCCCTGGGTGATTCATCCGTCGACGGGCAGTTCCGATGAGTCCCGGCGAACAGCCCGTTCTGTCCATGCACATGCGGGAGCTATCGACAGCCCGTCAGCCCGTAGTGCAAGCATGATACTTCACATGTTCAGAGCTGAACAGCAGGAGATGGGGCATCTTCAATCCAACATCATTTAGGGCCCCAGCGATTTGAATCAGAACGCCGTTTCAACAGAAAAAGCCTCCGCACGGGGCGGAGGCTTAACTTGGCGAGGCGCGATCTTACTTTTCGTCGCCCTCAGGCGTGATGATGCCGGTCGGGGTGGCCTTTTCAGCCTTGGCCTTCTTCGTTGCCATCGTCTTGTCAACCCACTCGTCGGCGGTCTTCAAGGCGGCGGCGCGGGCTGCTGGATCGGTGCACTCCAGATCAGCCTGTTCGCGGTACAGAAGGTTCAGGTATGCCATGGCGTCGTCATAGTCCGGCCGAAGCTGCAGCGCCTTTTCCAGCATCTGCTTGCCTTCGTTGACCTTGTCCATGTTGGCTGCGCGGAGCTCTTCGCAGACCTTCTTGTCCTTCAACGGCTCGTTCGGACCCAAACCGATCTTTGCGCGGGCTTCCATGCGCGGCTGGTAGGACTCCGTCCAATCGATCACGGCTACGGAGTAATAGGACTCGGGATCGTTAGGATCGATATTGACGGCCTTCCTGTAGTATTCCTTTGCCTGGTCGAACTTCTTCATCTGCAGGTAAAGGAAGGCGATGCCTTTGACGCTGTTGATGTTCTTGGGATCGTCCTGCAGGACCTTCTGGTACTCCTCGATGGCCTGCTCGGCATTGCGGTTGTTGTCTGGCGTGTCCGCGCCCGGAATGTACTGCTGGGCGTAAGCAGTGGCCAGATAGAGCCGCGCATTGGTCAGCGTCGGATCCAGCGCCACGGCGTTCTTAAACCGCTCGATCGCCTCTTCGTACTTGGCGTTCTTGTAGGCGCCCACACCCTTGTTCAGCTGGTCGCGCGCTCTCAGCTTGTTGCAGCCGACCGCGCTGAACAGTGCCAGGGCGACGGCGACCAGCGCCAGCACACGTACGCTTCTGTTCATGTTCTCAATCTCCATTCCTGATACTTGAATGTGCTTGCCCGGTAATGGCCGCGACTTCGGTCGTATCCGGGACCCACGCGCTTTGCAGCACGCAGGTAGTCGGCATTTGCCGCCCCGCACGCCACGAAAGGCTTTCGCGGCACATCGCGCGATCCGTTCCTACGGTCCGGCTGCGCATCGCCTTACGGGGCTGCCGCCGTTCCGGCTGACAACTTCATCTACTGCGGGCCGGCGTCGCGTAATCCAGCCTCGGCGGGCTGGTAGCCAACCCGCCTTAGTCGAATTCCGCCTACTGACCCGCTTCTACCTTCGCCGTAATCAGGCCTACTTTGTCGACGTTCGCGGAATGTGCGATGTCGATGACCGAAGCCACGTCCATGAAGGGCAGCTCTTCATCCGCCTTCACAAACATGACGCGCTCGGCGCGCTCCTTGAAGATGTCTGTCAGGCGTCCCTGGAGGTTCTCCCAGGTGGTGTCGTCCTGATTGATCTTCAGGGCCGGCCGGTCGCCGCCACTCTTGAGTACCTGTACCACGATGGTGCGGTCGCTCGGATTGCTCTGCTTCGCATTATCCTTCGGTGGCTGCGGAACCAGCGCATCGAGACCTTTCGGCGTCAGCGGCGTGATCACCATGAAGATGATCAGCAGCACCAGCAGAACGTCGATCAGTGGGGTGACGTTCATGTCGGACGTTTGTCCGCCGTTGCCACCACCCATTGTCATTGCCATAACTTTACCCTCTCTATTTGCCCGAAGCTGGTCTATTTGCCCGGAGCTGGCGGCGCCGGAAGTGCCCCGGTCTTCCGCTGCTCGGTTAGCAGACCCAGCGTGTCAACACCGGCTGCCCGGACGTTGTCCACCACTTCGACCACGTTGCCGTACCTGGCACGAGCATCCGCCTTGATGTAGACGCGCTTATCGACTCGATTCGTAAGCTGGTCCTTCACCTTTGCACTCAACTGATCCGGGGGGATCTGATCCGATCCGAAGAACACCTTGCCGTCCCGGGTAACCGCAACCAGCAGGGAGTCTTCTTTGTCGGCGTCCGGCATCTGTACCGGGTTATCGGTCCTCGCCAAATCCACGCTGACGCCCTTCTGCAACATGGGCGTAACCACCATGAAGATGATCAGCAGCACCAGCATGACGTCCACCATAGGCGTCACGTTGATGGAAGAGTTGACGTTAACGGTTTTCTTTGCAATTCCCATTGATTGAATCTCCTGCGGCCTGAGCCGCGTTGCGGCGATTCGATCGAATCACCGAAGCCCAGCGCGCCCAGGTCATCCGGCGGGGACGCTTCTTGGCGACCCCCGCCGGCTAGCAAACCAATTGCAGCGTGCTGGTCAGGACGTGGTTACTTGCGCACCAGTCCCCGGCGCTTCAGGAAATAGTCGATCAGCTCGCTCGAGGAGTTGTCCATTTCGACGTCGAACGCCTCGACGCGACCGCTAAAGTAGTTGAACGCCATCACAGCGGGAATCGCGACGGCCAAGCCGATAGCGGTTGCCACCAGAGCTTCCGAAATACCGCCGGCGACAGCGCCCAGACCGGTAGCCTTCTGCTCGGAGATGCCTTTGAACGCGTTCAGAATGCCGACGACCGTTCCGAACAGTCCAACGAACGGAGCCGTTGCGCCGATGGTGGCAAGGCCGCCAAGACCGCGCTTCAGTTCAGCGTGGACGATAGCTTCGGCACGCTCGAGGGCGCGGCGGCTGGCTTCCACTGTCTCGCCAGGCAGTTCAGACGACTCGCTGTGCGCCTTGAATTCCTGCAGGCCGGCGGTGACGACCTTCGCCAGGTGGCTCTTCTTATTGCGCTCGGCAATGCGGATGGCTTCGTCGATCTTGCCTTCGCGCAGCGCGCCGGCAACGGCAGGAGCGAACGTGCGGGACTGCTTGCGGGCGGCATTGAACGCCATCCAACGGTCGATCATAACGCCGATGGACCAGCCGGATTCGATGAACAGGATGATCACAACGAGTTTCGCCAGGATACCCATCTGTTTCCACAACGAGATCGGGTCCCAACCCACTCCACCTTCCTGGAAGATCCAGGCGGCCGTCGGGATGTTGGCGAGGGCAACAGTTGCAAGGTTTGCTAGGAACATTTGCTGAATTTCCTCCTCAGGAACTTCTTCTTACTATGGCCTGCTCGTCAGGCCGCTTGGCGCGAGCATCCGCGCTGTGTTTCTCTTTCCGCAGGTCTTTCGGAACCGGCTATGTCGGGCCTCCCTGACTGGGAGCTGACCGCAATAGCGGACACGCTCTTCTGCGGTTCACATACGCCTTCAAGCTCGACATCGATATGCCAGTCAGGCGTCTGCAGTGAAACCTCTCCCGATTAGGGTTTAGCCTCCGGCGAGGGTGAAGTTTACGGTGATCTGCGTCTCCACCTCGACGGGTTCGCCGTTAAGGAAGTAGGGCTTGTACTTCCATTGCTTCACGGCTTCGATGGCTGCGGGTGCAAGCATTGGATGCCCCGACACGAGGTGCAGGTTTTCAATCGCTCCGTTCTTAGCGATGACGGCCTGCAGCACCACCGAGCCCTGAATTCGAGCCTGACGCGCCAGTGGTGGATACGTCGGCTTCACCTGATGGACCAGAAGACCCTGCGACACACCTTGCGACACGCGAACGCGCTGCGGAGTCGCAATCTTGGGCACGGCCGTGGTCGGAACCGAACTGATGATGCCGCCGATCACGCCACCCATCTGCCCGCCAGGTACGCCACCCGGTACGCCGCCAACCACGCCAGCCACACCGCTCGTCGGCGGAGGCGCTTCCTCTTCCTTAATCATTTGGATCTTCTGAGGAATCTTGGTCGGGGTACGCAGGGCGCCGTCCTCGATGTCGCTCGACACCGCTTTCACGATCTTCACCGGCGCGGCTGCTGCCGGCGGCGGCGGTGGCGGCGGCGGAGGAGGAGGAGCCACCAGGAACGTCATCAACTGCTGCTTTGGTAGGGCTTCCGTGTAAATAAGCGGAATAAGGATCAGGACGATCAGGAACATGATCTGCAGCACAAAGGACAGCAGAGTCGTCCCCGCTCTCTTTCCGCTTTTGAACCGGTTACCCGATTCCAAAAGGCTATCTTCAAACATAAGTGTTCTCCGTCCCGAAACTGCTATTCACTTAGACACCGGGCACTGAAATAAAGTGCCCGCGCGCCGGACAACCTTTTTCTATTTTTTCTTACTTTTTTGGCCGGCTACTTACTCCAGCATGGCCAATTGCACGAAACCAGCCTGCTCGGCTGCTACTTCGACTTTCTTGCCGGTTCAGCTACTTCGACCTTCGAACGCTGCGACTGTCGGGCCCCTTTGCGTTCCAAGTACAGGACCAGCAACGGAGAAGCAAAGCCGAAGGACGAATACGTTCCGATCAGGATTCCGGCTGCGAGTGCCAAGGCAAAGCCCTGGAGCACCTCGCCGCCGAAAAGGAACAGCGCCAGTAACGTCAGGAACGTTGGACCGGCCGTCAGCACCGTCCGGTTCAGTGTCTGATTGATGCTGGTGTTAACCAGAGACCCGATCGGTTCCCGGCGTAGGAACTTCAAATTTTCCCGCACGCGGTCAAAGATGACGATGGTGTCGTTCATCGAGTAGCCGATCAAGGTCAGCAACGCCGCGATCACTGTTAGCGAAATCTCCCAGCCGATCAGCGAGAAGACACCAAGCGTGATGATCGTGTCGTGGAAAACCGCAAGCACGGCAGCGGCACCATAGATCAGCTCGAACCGAAGTGACAAGTAAATGAGCATGCCAAGCAGGGAGTACAGAGTTGCGAGCAGCGCCTGCTTGCGCAACTGGCTACCGACTTGGGGACCTACGATCTCGACGTTACGAACGGCTACGTTCGAAGTGACGAAGTCCTGGTCGAGCGCCGAGATGACCTCAGCTGGAACCACGCCGTTCAGCTCCGCTGTGCTCCTGAGCAGCCCGCTACGCTCCGCGTCACGGAAATGAGTGATCTGCTCCGCGATCTGCTGGTAACGGGTAGCAGCGTCGGTTCCCAGACGAAGCGGATCCTTTTCCAGCAGGTAATCACGCAGGCTCGCCATGCCTATGTTATTGAGGTCGCGCTTGCCTTCTGGTAACTGACGCAGTGCATTGATGATGGCGTTCTTGCCTTCTTCAAGCGCGCCGCTGCTCTGGGCAGTGCTTTCCAGCGCGATCAGCACTTCGTTGTTTTCTGCTTTGCCGTAGCGCTGGATGCGGGCGTTTTGCAGGCCGGCTTTCTGAAGCTCGGCGCGCAGCGCGTCTTCGTTCGGACGATCTGCCAGCTTCAGGTATACGAGTGTGCCACCCTTGAAATCGACGCCCAGCGGGAGCCCTTTGAAGATCAGGGATCCGAGGGCGATCACCAGCATCAGCGCCGAAATGCCGAGATAGATCTTCTTCTTGCCGATGAAGTTGTAATTTGGATTCCGGAAAATTTCCACGTTTCAAAACCTCAAATTTCGCGTCTCCGCCCGTGGCGGCAGTTAGATACTGAGAGCCTCGCCACGCGTCTTGCGCGACACAACCCAATCGAAGATTGCGCGCGAGACAAACACGGCCGTAAACAGGTTGGCCAGCAGACCGAATACGAGCGTTACCGCGAATCCGCGAACCGGGCCCGTTCCGAAGATGAACAGGATGGCAGCGGACACGATCGTCGTCACGTGCGTATCCAGAATCGTCAGCCACGCTCGGGCGAATCCCTGGTCCACTGCTGACGAGACCGTCTTACCTGCGGCTAACTCTTCTTTAATGCGCTCGAAAATCAGCACGTTCGAGTCGACGCCCATGCCGATCGTCAGTATCACGCCAGCGATGCCGGGCAGCGTCAACGTAGCTCCGCTGAAGCCCAAGAACCCGAGCAGGATGATGACGTTGAGAATCAGCGCGAGGTTCGCGTTGATGCCGGACCCTCGATAGTAGAAGAGCATGAACGCCAACACCGCGGTCAGGCCGACGAGGCCGGTAAGCACGCCCTGACGGATCGAATCAGCACCGAGCGATGGTCCAACCGTACGCTCTTCGAGGTAGGTGATGCTCGCAGGCAGCGCGCCTGACCGCAGCACCATGGCCAAGTCTTGCGACTGCTGTTTCGTGAACGACCCGGTGATTCGACCTTCGTCCTCAATGCGCTCCTGGATCGTGGCCACTTCCATGACCTTGCCGTCCAGCACCACTGCTAAGCGTTCGCCCACGTGCGATTGAGTGAAGTTGCCGAAGCGGCGTCCACCCTCACCGGTGAGCAGGAAGCGCACCGCGGGACGTGCGCTCTCATCTTCCGTGGGCTGCGCGTCGCGTAGGTCGCGTCCCGATACCGCAGACGTGCGGGATATAAGGTAGTACACCGTTTGCGACTTGCCGTCGGTCTGTCGTCCGGCAATCGTGCGACCGGGCATCAACACTGTGTCTGGGGGCAGGGTGCCGCCATTCGCTTGATAGGCTTCCTGCTCAGAGCTGTAGGGCCCACCCATCTCCTGCCGGATCTCCAGCATGGCCGTGGACTGCATAATTTCTTTCACGCGGGCAGGATCATCCACACCGGGCAACTGCACCAGAATCTGGTGCTCGCCCATACCGTGTTCCTGAATGATCGGTTCACTCACACCAAGCGTGTCCACGCGGTTGCGAATGGTCTCGATCGCCTGATGGACGGCACGGTTCTTCAGCTCCGTCAGGGTCTGCGGCTTCATGCTCAGGTTCCAGGAGTTTTCCGCACCTGAAGTCAGGTCATAGTCGGGCAGGCGCTCGGAAACGATACGGCGCAGATCGCTGCTAGACTCGGGAGGCACGCCCTTGATCGCGATGCGGTCGGGAGCGCTCTGCGGTTCGGAAAGAGAGATGTCAACGTAGGTCAGATTGGCGGACCGCATCTCTTCTTTCAGGCGCTCAATCGCACGCTCCGCATCGGCCTTGACGGCATCGTTCACCTGCACCTGCAGGATGAGGTGAGTTCCACCTTTCAGGTCCAGCCCCAGGTGGATGCGCTCCTGCATGCTGGTCAGGACGCCCTGCTTCGACCAGTTCTTGGGAATGCCGATGATGCCGTAAACAAATACCAGCAGCACCGCGAGGATAAAAATGACTTTCCAAAGGTTCTTATTCATTAATAGATCCATTGGTTCGTTGAGCACGCGTCCGAGCCCGGAGACTCAGCGAACCAGAAATGCTTGACCCAACCGCTCGGCCGAAGAATCGTCTGATTCGTTCGGTCGGTGACTGACTTACTTCACTATTTCGCCTTCGGGCGGAGTTACCTGCACCACCGCACTACGCGACATTTCGATCTTCAAGTTGTCGGGAGGAACCCGCAGATGAATGAAATCGTCTCGCAGCGCGATCACTGTGCCCCGTATTCCACCGCTCGTGACCACACGATCCCCTGTCTTCAACTCGCTCAGCATCTTCTGCCACTTCTTCTGGCGACGCTGCTGTGGGAGGATCAGGAGAAAATAGAAGATAGCGAAGATGAAAACCAGGGGGAGAATGCCGACGGCCCAGCCGCCGCTGCCGCCCTGAGCCTGGAACGCAAATCCGAAAACTCTCGAACCGAACACTGCCGCAACAAACGCTGCACCGTACAAAGTTCCACCTCGCGCGCGAATTGATTCCTAGGTAGCCCGGACTAATATCTCTAATCATCCGCTGGGGAATAGGCGTGAACCAACTGAATGGGCCGGATCTTTCCCTCGTACGGGTAATCAAGGGGACAAGCTTTACAGTCCGCAACGCTGATCAAGCCTGGGGCCCAATGGCGCGTTCCGGGCGGGTCCGCGCGCCAAAAAAACCTGGGCGTGCAGGCCGGATCCGCTCACCGCGCTGTCCCAACGACTGCCTACGCCATAGCGCCGTTC
>Ga0196970_1002302_pt1 | contig 10196 bp, 10 predicted proteins | sample S1v_513CmetaG_FD_148672 | JGI IMG/M metagenome (GOLD analysis project Ga0196970, IMG submission 148672) | Soil microbial communities from Anza Borrego desert, Southern California, United States - S1+v_5-13C | ecosystem: Environmental > Terrestrial > Soil > Desert | place: USA: California... | reverse complement strand
TTCAAGGCCGTGCCTGACCGTGTCACGTTCCACCCGCACTAAGCCGCAAAAGGGATATAAGAACCATGAACTTGTTGAAAAAACTGATTGCGGTCCTGGCATTCGTTCCGGCGGTTGCCTTCGCCAGCGAAGCAACCTTCCCGCTGGATCAGGCGCCGAACCGCACCCAGGACCTCGCGTCCCTGCAGAACGGCGCCAAGCTGTTCGTCAACTACTGCCTGAACTGCCACTCCGCGTCGGCCATGCGCTACAACCGCCTGACCGACATCGGCCTGACCGAAGAGCAGATTCGCAACAACCTGCTGTTCACCGGCGAAAAGGTGGGCGACCTGATGAAGGTGTCCATGGCGGCGAAGGATGCCAAGGAGTGGTTCGGCGCCGTTCCGCCGGACCTCTCGGTCATCGCGCGTGCAAAGGCATCCGGCGAGGGTTCCGGCCCGGACTGGCTGTACACCTACCTGCGCACGTTCTACAAGGACGACACCCGTCCGACCGGCTGGAACAACCTGGTTTTCCCGAACGTCGGCATGCCGCACGTGATGTGGGAACTGCAAGGCATCCGCGCCGCGAAGTTTGTCGAGGAGAAGGACCCGCACGACGCCAGCAAGACGGTGCACAAGTTTGCCGGCTTTGAGCAGATCAAACCGGGCAAGCTGTCCGGCACCGACTTCGACAACGCCACCGCCGACCTCGTCGCCTACCTCGAGTGGATGGGCGAGCCTGCGCAGAACAAGCGCAAGCGTCTTGGCGTGATCGTCCTGCTCTTCCTCGGCGGCTTCATGCTCCTCGCATGGCTGCTGAACAAGTCGTACTGGAAAGAAATCAAGTAACGCCTAGGCCCGCAGCGCACGCTGCGGGCAATTGATTTGGGGTGAGCCGTACCTGGTCTCACCCTTTTGTTTCTAAGGAACTACAACATGATGGTTCTCTACTCGGGCACAACCTGCCCATTTTCGCAACGCTGCCGCCTCGTGCTGTTCGAGAAAGGCATGGATTTCGAGATCCGCGACGTCGACCTCTTCAACAAGCCGGAAGACATCTCGGTGATGAATCCGTACGGACAGGTGCCGATCCTGGTCGAGCGCGACCTGATCCTGTACGAGTCGAACATCATCAACGAATATATCGACGAGCGCTTCCCGCATCCGCAGCTGATGCCGGCCGACCCGCTGATGCGCGCCCGCGCCCGCCTGATGCTGTTCAATTTCGAGAAGGAATTGTTTGTCCACGTCCACGCGCTGGAAAACGACAAGTCCAAGACCTCGGACAAAACGCATGAGAAGGCACGCGCGGAAATCCGCGACCGCCTGACGACGCTGGCGCCGCTGTTCATCAAGAACAAGTACATGCTGGGCGACGAGTTTTCCATGCTCGATGTCGCGATCGCACCGTTGCTGTGGCGCCTCGACCACTATGGCATCGAACTATCGAAGACCGCCGCGCCTCTGATGAAATATGCGGAGCGGATTTTCTCCCGTCCCGCTTACATTGAAGCACTGACGCCGTCCGAAAAGGTCATGCGTCGCTAACGGGCTGGCGCCGGCGCGCATTTTTCGCCGGCGCCGATCCTATTCCAGACCGGAAACCATGTCTGAAATTTCGACCAAGCCCTATCTCCTGCGTGCCATCTACGAATGGTGCACGGACAACGGTTACACGCCTTACCTCGCTGCAGCGGTCGACGCTCGCACGCAGGTGCCGCGCGAGTTCGTCAAGAATGGCGAGATCGTCCTGAACATCAGTTTCACCGCGACCAGCGGCTTGAAGATGGACAACGATTTCATCGCTTTCCACGCCCGGTTTGGCGGCGTGTCGCGCGAGATTTCGATTCCGGTCGACAACGTCGTCGCCATCTACGCGCGCGAAAACGGGCAGGGAATGGCCTTCGAGGTGACGCCTACGGCCCAGCACGATGGCGAAAGTCCCGTCGAAGAAAAGCCCAACGGCCCTGCGCTCGCGGCAGTTCCTGCAGCAACCGAGAGCTCCACCGAGCATGACGCGGGCAGCGGCCCCGACGACAACGGCGACGGGCCAAAAAAAGGCGGACGTCCGACGCTAACCCGTATCAAATAAAGTACAATACGGGACTTTCAGTTTCGCCGGCTTAGCTCATCTGGTAGAGCAGTTGATTTGTAATCATCAGGTGGCGGGTTCGAGTCCTGCAGCCGGCACCAATTAAAAAGCCCACGATCAGCGATGATCGTGGGCTTTTTGTTTCATGGCGCCGGTGCAGTTCAGCCGTCGCCTTTGAGGCCGTTCCAGCGCGGCGTAAGCGCATGCGGAATGGAGAACAGGTCGAGCACCCGGCCGACCGTGTGATCCACCATTTCCTCGATCGTCTTCGGCCGCTGGTAGAAACCGGGCAGGGGCGGAAAGATGATGCCGCCCATTTCGGTCACTGCCGTCATGTTGCGCAGATGGGCAAGGTTGAACGGTGTTTCGCGCACCATCAACACCAGCCGGCGGCGTTCCTTGAGCACCACGTCGGCGGCGCGCGTGATCAGGTTGTCCGACAGGCCGTGCGCGATGCCCGCAAGCGTCTTCATCGAGCAAGGCGCAATCACCATGCCGTCGGACTGGAACGAACCGCTCGCGATCGAGGCGCCGATATCGCGCACGTTGTGTACCACGTGCGCCAGCGCTTCGACGTCCTTGCGGCCGAGATCGAGCTCCTGATGCAGGTTCAGCACCCCCGCATCGGAAATCATCAGGTGGGTTTCGATGCCGGGCAGGTCGCGCAGCACCTGCAGGAGCCGGACGCCGTAGACCGCACCGGTCGCACCGGTGATGGCGATGATCAGGCGTTGGCCGGCCATCTGTGTTGAAGGGAAATCAGGCCTTCAGCATGTTCTGGAGTTCGCCCGACTCGTACATCTCGGTCATGATGTCCGATCCGCCGATGAACTCGCCTTTGACGTACAGCTGCGGAATGGTCGGCCAGTTGGAGTATTCCTTGATGCCCTGGCGGACTTCGGCGTCTTCCAGCACGTTCACGGTCACGATGTTCTCGACGCCGCAAGCGTTCAGGATCTGCACCGCGCGACCGGAAAAGCCGCACTGCGGAAACTGGGCTGTGCCCTTCATGAACAGCACGACGGGGTGGGAAGTGACGGTCTCTTTGATCCAGGCTTGTACATCGCTCATGGCTTTACCTCTAAGCTCAAAAAATGGGGAATACCGCCATTATATGAAAAAGGGTGAGGCCATGCCGTTCCGGGTGGAGAAATAGGCGGGCGTCCGCTGCCAAAAGTTGCCGGAGAAATAAAAAACGGGAGGCAGCGCTATGCGGCCTCCCGTCATCCTTGCACGAAGCTGTGCCTCAGCTCTTCAGCTTGGCGAAGGCCGCGGCCATGGCGCCGCCCACTGCCGCTTGCGGCGCGCGCTGGTGCTGCGTAAGACGGCGCGCGTCGTTGCGGTCGCCGCGCTGCTCGGGGCGAGCCCCCGGCGCCGGGGCGGTATCGTTGAGACGCATCGTGAGCGCAATGCGCTTGCGCTTCTCGTCCACCTCCAGCACTTTCACCTTCACGACCTGACCGGCCTTGACCACCGTATGCGGATCGCGGACGAAGGTATTCGATAGCGCCGAAATATGCACCAGGCCGTCCTGATGGACGCCGATGTCGACGAAGGCGCCGAACGCGGCCACGTTGGTGACGACGCCTTCGAGGATCATGTCCGGACGCAGGTCCTTGATGTCCTCGACGCCTTCCTTGAAGGTTGCTGTGGTGAATTCCGGGCGCGGATCGCGGCCGGGCTTTTCCAGCTCCTTCAGGATGTCGGTGATGGTCGGGACGCCGAACTTGTCGTCCGCGTACTTCGCCGGATTGATAGACTTCAGCAGCCTGGCATCACCGACGACACCCTTCACATCCTTCTTGATGTCCGCCAGGATCTTCTCGACCACCGGATACGACTCCGGGTGGACGGCGGACGCATCGAGCGGATTCTCGCCGTTCATGATGCGCAGGAAGCCGGCCGCCTGCTCGAAGGTCTTTTCGCCCAGGCGCGGCACGGACATCAGCGCGGCCCGCGAGCTGAACATGCCCTTCATGTCGCGATAGTTGACGATGCTCTGCGCCACGCTTGCGTTCAGGCCCGAAACGCGGGCGAGCAGCGGCGCCGAGGCGGTGTTGACGTCCACGCCGACCGCGTTCACGCAATCTTCCACCACCGCGTCCAGCGAGCGCGCCAGCTGGGTCTGGCTAACGTCGTGCTGGTACTGGCCCACGCCGATCGACTTCGGATCGATCTTCACCAGCTCCGCCAGCGGGTCTTGCAGGCGGCGCGCAATCGACACTGCGCCGCGCAGTGAAACGTCGAGCTCGGGCAGTTCGCGCGAAGCGTATTCGGATGCGGAATAGACCGAGGCGCCGGCCTCGGAGACGACGATCTTGGTGAGCTGGAGCTCAGGGTGGCGCTTGATCAGGTCTTGCGCCAGCTTGTCGGTTTCGCGCGAGGCGGTGCCGTTGCCGATGGAAACCAGCGCCACGTTGTGCTTGCGGGCGAGCAGGGCGAGCGTATGGATCGAGCCTTCCCAGTCGTTGCGCGGCTGGTGCGGATAGATGGTGGCCGTGTCGACCACCTTGCCGGTGGCATCCACGACCGCGACCTTCACGCCGGTGCGCAGTCCGGGGTCGAGGCCCATCGTCGCACGCGGGCCGGCCGGCGCCGCCAGCAGCAGGTCTTTCAGGTTGCGTGCGAATACGTTGATCGCTTCGATTTCCGCGCGCTCGCGCAGGTTGGTCATCAGCTCGGTCTCAAGGTGCATGAAGACCTTCACGCGCCACGCCCAACGCACCGTGTCCGCCAGCCACTTGTCGGCGGGCCGGCCCTTGCTGCTCACCCCGAAGCGGGCGGCAATGCGGCTCTCGCACGGGTTGTGGGGCGCATCCCATTTCGGCTTTTCTTCTTCGCTGTCCAGGCGCAGCGACACATTGAGGATTTCTTCGCGCCGGCCGCGGAACAGGGCGAGGGCACGATGCGAGGGAATGGTGCCGATGGTTTCAGAGTAGTCGAAGTAGTCGGCGAACTTTGCGCCGGCCTCTTCCTTGCCTTCCACCACCTTGGATTCGACCACGCCGTGATCGGTCAGGTACTCGCGCAGGGCTTGCAGCAGCGTTGCATCCTCGGCGAAACGCTCCATCAGGATCTGCCGGGCGCCGTCCAGCGCGGCCTTCGCATCCGGCACGCCGGGGTTGTCGCCGTTCGGCGTCGTGAACGCGGGCTTGATGTACTTGGCGGCTTCTTCGTCCGGGTTGAGCGTGGGATCGGCAAGCAGTGCATCCGCCAGCTCGGTCAGGCCGGCTTCGGCGGCAATCTGTGCCTTGGTGCGGCGCTTTGGCTTGTACGGCAGGTACAGGTCTTCGAGGCGGGTCTTGTCTTCCGCGTGCGTGACCGCATCCAGCAGTTCGGGCGTCATTTTCCCCTGCTCTTCGATCGACGCGATGATGGCCGCGCGGCGGTCTTCCAGCTCGCGCAGGTAACGCAGGCGCTCTTCCAGCAGGCGCAGCTGCACGTCGTCCAGGCCGCCGGTCGCTTCCTTGCGGTAGCGCGCAATGAAGGGAACGGTGGCGCCTTCATCCAGCAGGGCGATGGCGGCAGCGACTTGCACCGGCTTGGCGGCGAGTTCAAGGGCGAGACGTTGTTCGATGGATGGCAGCATGAAAAGTCAGAAAGGTGAAAACAAGCGGGAGATGATACGCAAATTGCGCGATTGCGTCAGTCTTGACAGTCAAAAAAGCGACGGCCCCGGCGCTATCGTCTGCCGCCCGTCACGCGTTCGATGCCCGCCAGGTCCTTCCAGCTTTGCACTTCGTGGAAGCCTTCGCGGGCAAGCCGGGCACGAACGGCGGCGGCCTGGTCGTAGCCGTGCTCCATCAGCAGCCAGCCGCCGGCGACGAGGTGCCGTTGCGTGCCCTCGACAATAGTGCGGATCGCGGACAGTCCGTCGCCGTGGTCGGTCAGCGCATCCACGGGTTCGAAACGCAGGTCGCCCTGCGACAAGTGGGGATCGCCGGCAACGATATAGGGCGGATTCGAGACGATGATGTCGAACTGCTCATTGCCGAGGGCGGCGTACCAGTCGCTGAGGAGGAAGCGCACCTTGGCCTGGTGGCGCTCGGCATTGCGCCGGGCGACGTCGAGGGCGGCCGCGCTGGCGTCCAGCGCGGCCACGGTGGCGTCGGGCCGTGCGTGCGCGATTGCGATGGCGATGGCGCCGGAACCGGTTCCCATGTCGAGCACGTGGGCCTTGTCCGGCATGCGCTCCAGCGCAAGTTCGACGAGGTGTTCGGTTTCGGGGCGGGGGATCAGCACATCCGGCGTGGTGTGCAGCAGGAGGCCGAAGAACTCGCGCTCGCCGAGGATGTACGCAATGGGCTCACCCTTGAGGCGCCGCGCAAACAGCGCGGCGACGGCATCGGATTCCTGCTGGCCGAGGACGCGCTCCGATTGCGTCACCAGCTGCACGCGCGACAGCTGCAGGGCATGCGAGAGGAGGATGCGCGCCTCCAGCGGATCGAGCGGCGGTTTCCGCAGCAGGCTGCCGATGGTGGCGCCGGGCTCGATGAGAGGCGATTGCATCAGTTTCGGATCAGCGGGCGCGGCGCAGGGCTGCCCAGATCAGGATCAGGGCGAAGGCCAGGAACCAGACCATGGACCATTGCGGGTTCGACAGCCCGAGGATGGACGGATATTCGGCCGAGCACAAGCCGTCGGCCTTGAACACATAGGGCATCAGCTCGGCCGTCGGATAGCGGTTCAGCGCCGTTTCCAGCGGATCGATGCCGCAGGAAACGGTGGGATTGGCCTTGACCCACACATGCCAGCCGGCCACGCCGGCACCGCCGAGGGCGGTCAGCGTGCCGAGGATCGCGCCAAACTTCGTCGCGCCACGCGGCAGGGCGGCGAAGAGGAAGCACACCAGCGCAAGCAGGATGAACACGTAGCGCTGGATCACGCAGAGCGGGCAGGGCATCTGCCCCTCCACGTGCTGGAGATACAGCGCAAAGCCGACCAGTCCGAGCGCGATGACGCCGACTGCAATCAACACCGGTTTGGAGGTTTTCATGGTTGGTTGTTGTAAGTGGGAAATGCCATAAGAGTAAGAGGCGGTGAAAAAGTTCCTGAATGGAAACGTTCGCACGCCGGTCAGCGCAATTATGCCTCGTCGGCCAACTGCGCCAGCAATTCGGCCTGATGCTCGGCCAGCAAGGAGTTGGTCAATTCATCGAGATCGCCGTCCATGATGAAGTCCAGCTTGTAGAGCGTCAGGTTGATGCGATGGTCGGTCATCCGGCCTTGCGGGTAGTTGTAGGTGCGGATGCGTTCGCTGCGGTCGCCCGAGCCGATGAGCGATTTGCGGGTAGCGGCTTCCTTGGCTTGCTGTTCGCGCAGCTGCACATCCTTGATGCGCGCGGCGAGCACCTTCAATGCGGATGCCTTGTTCTTGTGCTGGCTGCGGTCGTCCTGGCATTCCACCACGATACCGGTCGGGATATGGGTGATGCGCACCGCCGAATCGGTCTTGTTGATGTGCTGTCCGCCGGCGCCGGACGCGCGGAAAGTGTCGATGCGGATGTCCGCCGGGTTGATGTCGACATCCTCGACTTCGTCCGCCTCCGGCATCACCGCCACCGTGCAGGCGGAGGTGTGGATGCGGCCTTGCGTCTCGGTTGCCGGCACGCGCTGCACGCGGTGTCCGCCCGATTCGAACTTCAGGCGCGAATACGCCCCGTGGCCGACGAGCCGCACGATTACTTCCTTGTAGCCGCCGATTTCGGACGGCGACTCCGATACCATCTCCACCTGCCAGCGGTTGCGTTCCGCATAGCGGGTGTACATGCGCAGCAGGTCGCCGGCAAACAGCGCCGCCTCATCGCCGCCGGTGCCGGCACGGATTTCCAGGTAGATGTTGCGTTCATCGTTGGGATCTTTCGGCAGCAACATCTTTTGCAATTCGCCTTCGAGCTGCTCGATGCGCGCCTTCGCCGCGCCGATCTCTTCCTGTGCCAGCTCCTTCATGTCCGGATCGGCCAGCATTTCCTGCGCAGTCGTGATGTCTTCGCCGGCCTGCTTGTAATCCTTGTACAACGCGACCAGCGGCCCGAGCTCCGCGTGCTCGCGCGTCAGCTTGCGGTACTGGTCCATGTCGTTCGTCGCGCCTTCCTGCATCAGCAGGTTGTTGACTTCTTCCAGCCGTTCGGAAAGCTGGTCGAGCTTGGCAAGCATTGATGGTTTCATGACGTTGCGTGTATGGAAATCGTGTGCGGACGCCGGACCGGCCGGCGTATGAAGTGGCGCGGGGCAGATTCCCCGCAGTGTGGACGGCAGCTAGCGCTTGGTGCGGAACAGCTGCGGCAGGAGAGTGGCCAGGCGTGCGCGTTCGTCGCCCTGCGCGTTGTGCAACGCCTGTTGCGGGCCGTGCAGGAACTTGGCGGTGAGGCCTTTCGACAGCGCTTCGAGCACGGCGTCGATATCCTCGCCCTTGGCCAGGAGCTTCTTCGCCCGCTCGAGCTCGGCGATGCGCATCGCTTCGCTATTGTCATGCAGTTCGCGGATCACGGGCACCACCGCGCGGCTTTCCATCCAGTGCATGAACGATTGCACCCGCGTCTCGATGATGGCCTCCGCCTGCGCGACCGCCGCCTGGCGGTTCTCGATACCGGTCTGCACGGCGGAGCCGAGGTCGTCCACGGTGTAGAGGAAGACGTCGTCGAGCCGCCCGACTTCGGATTCGATATCGCGCGGCACCGCAAGGTCGACCATGAACATCGGCTTGTGGCGGCGCGCCTTGATCGCGCGTTCCACCATGCCGAGGCCGATGATCGGCAGCGAAGAGGCGGTACTGGAAACCACGATGTCGAAGCGCGACAGCTGGTCCGGCAGGTCGGCGAGACGGATCGCCTTGCCGTTGAAGCGGTGGGCCAGCGCCTCGCCGCGTTCCAGGGTACGGTTGGCAACGGTGAGCGATTTCGGATTCTGTGCCGCGAAGTGCGTCGCGCACAGTTCGATCATTTCGCCGGCGCCGATGAACAGGACGTTCTGTTCCGAGATCTTGTCGAAAATGCGCTGGGACAGGCGCACCGCCGCCGCCGCCATCGACACGCTGTGCGCGCCGATCTCGGTGGTGGTGCGCACTTCCTTTGCCACGGCAAAAGTGCGCTGGAACATCTGGTGCAGGTAGGTCCCCAGCCCGCCGGCCGCTTCCGCGCGCCGTACCGCTTCCTTCATCTGGCCGAGGATCTGTGCTTCGCCGAGCACCATCGAGTCCAGGCCGGAGGCAACGCGGAAGGCGTGGCGAACCGCGTTGTCCTGCGGCAGCGTGTAGAGGTAGGGGCGCAGCTCGGAATAGGACAGCTTGTGGTATTCCGCCAGAAAGCGCGCGGTGGTGTCGATCGCCGCCTCCACGCCACCCGGAATACGGCTGGCGGCATACAGCTCGGTGCGGTTGCAGGTCGAGAGGATGGCAGCCTCGTCCGACGTTCCGGATGCGGTGGCGCGGCCGAACCAGGAGCGGGCGGAGGCGACTGCCTCGCCGATCTGGTCAGCGGGGAATGCCACTTTTTCGCGCAACGAGACGGGCGCGGTGGTGTGGTTGAGGCCGACGGCTAGAAGCTGCATTCGGATTAATTGCGGGATTCCTGACCCTCTATTATAGCCTGTTGCGCCCCAGCATAAGGCGACAGACCCTCGTTGGCAAAACGCTATTGCCCCTGCGGAGCGACGTGAGTACGACAGCGCAGCGGGGGAATCCGTTCAGCCGGAAACTTGTTCGAGCTGGTAACCGTAGCTGTAGACGGGCGACAGGCGATACCCGTTCTCCGGTCGCAGCCCGAGCTTCGTGCGCACGCGCGACACGTGCGTATCCAAGGTGCGCGACGAGAGGCCGGCATCGCCCGGCCAGACCGTTTCCCGGATATAGGCGCGCGACAGCGGCCGTCCCAGGTTCCGGAAAAACAATAAGGCCAGATCGAACTCCTTTTGCGTCACCTCGACGGTCTTGTCGTCATGGATAACGCGGGCCGCGGCCGTCTCGAAGGTGTAGCGGCCGATGCGGATCAGTTCGTTCGCGTGTTGTTCGGCATAGGCGCGCTTGAGCAGCACCTGCACGCGGTTCACGATGTCGCCGCGCCTCGCGGGCTTGAGCAGGTAGTCGCTTGCGCCGGCTTCCAGCGCCGCCACGATTTCGTCCTCGG
>Ga0196970_1002301_pt1 | contig 10200 bp, 19 predicted proteins | sample S1v_513CmetaG_FD_148672 | JGI IMG/M metagenome (GOLD analysis project Ga0196970, IMG submission 148672) | Soil microbial communities from Anza Borrego desert, Southern California, United States - S1+v_5-13C | ecosystem: Environmental > Terrestrial > Soil > Desert | place: USA: California... | reverse complement strand
CACGTGCACGTTGGATATTTCAATGGCCATAGATCCTCCTTGTGGTTGGAGGGTAGACAGGATTTGGGAAGATTTTGTTTCTCGGTAAATAAACAGAGTGCAGAAAGGAAGCAACGTGGAATTAGTGTGGAAAGAAAGAAGAAGCCAATACACAGTCGGCGAATCTGGCTGGCTTGGCAAATTCAAGGTGTTCAGCATTCATTACAACTCCACGCGATCAAAGAGTAACACGGATGATATTTGGCAAGTTGCCTGCTTGCTGCCTGGCATAAAAGACGACCTTGGATGTTTCAAGACTATAGAAGAGGCAAAGCATCTTGCTCAGAGAGTGATGGACATTTGGATTGAGGGCACAGGCTTATCCAGCCCACAACCCAGCATCCAAGAACAGCAACCTAATGAACAAAAAGGAAGTGAGGCCACCAATGAATAAGGATGAGCGGGAAGCGTTTGAGAAGCACTTTTCCAATGGGGATATTAGCCTAGACAGAAGCGGCCCTGATCCAGACATTTACACAGACCTAACAACTCATTTGATGTGGGAAGGATGGCAAGCCCGTTCCACCATAGATGCAGAGTTGGTCGAAGCGTTGAAACTATGTGCGGCCGTATGCGCTGGAGAGACCATGCACAAAAGTGGCCTTGTTAGAGCGCTTGAAAAGGCCAGAGCTGCCCTCGCCAAACACAAAGGAAAGGATTAGATCATGGAATACACACACAGATGCAGATTCACCTATTCCGAAGAGGAAGGGTTGTTTATCCACATGGAGATAGATGGAAAGCAGATAGGTTGGAAGGTGGATAACCTGATAGCTAGGGATGTAATTCTGGCAAGTATCAAATCGAACTCAAGTGATTTAGCACAGAGACCTGATGAACAAAACTAAGGTTTTGGGACATTAGTTGGTCAGACCATGCTGGCATATTACAGAAAGGATGCGCTGTGGAACGTGAAAGAGAAATCCAGCGAGAGTTTGAACAAGCCATGCGGAAACATGAATGGGGGAACGATAAGTTCAAGCGCCCTGGTGGCTGTTACACGGAAGTGGAAACCATCTTTGCATTCAAGGTATGGGAGCTAGCTACCGCCAATGAGCGTAAAGAATGTGCCGCACTGTGTGACGAGCTTAGCGAAACGCATAGCCCAACATGGCATGCAGAGGAATGTGCAGCCGCCATCCGTGCGCGAAGGAATAAGTAAAGAATCATGAGTGAATCAGCCTTTTTAACTGAAGACGAAGTGTGGACGCTTACCAGTAAGAAGTGGCATGCCTTGCAGGTTAAAGAGCTGGTACGCTTGGGCATACCGCATTGGGTTAATGCCTCAGGCCGTCCGGTAGTAGCAAGGTCGGCTATTGATGGCACTCGAACTCAAGCGCAGAATGAAGAAGAATGGATACCAGGGCCACTACGTGGGAAGAAAGCGCACAACAAACTCAAACTTGCCTCCTAGGCTGTCAGTAGTCACCAAGCCTAACGGCAAGAAGTATTACTACTACGACACAGGCGGCAGGCCTCGGTATAAGTCGTTAGGCTCTAATTACGTCAACGCCATGCGTCAATGGGCCGAGCTTGAGCAAGGCAAGGCTACAGGCCTCATTGTTACATTCAAGGACGTGTGGGACGCCTACGCAAAGGATGAGTCAGACATCGGCTTGCTGGTAAGAGCGCCAAGGACTCAGGTTGACTATATCAACTGGTCAAAACGGCTGATTGAATTTTTCGGTGACGCCCACTTCCAGCAAATCCAGCCCATGCACATCCGGCAATACAGGGAGTGGCGCGAAGCAAAGGTACAGGGCAATCGTGAAATCGCCCTGCTTTCCCTTCTTTGGAATTACGCCAGAGAGATAGGCGTGACGGATAAGGAGAACCCCTGTTCTGGCGTTAAGCGCAACGAAGAGTCCGGCAGGGACGTGTATATATCAGACGCCGAATATCTCGCTGTAATGGCTCATGCAGAGCCTGTATTGCATGATGCAATGGAGCTGGCCTACCTCATGGCCCAACGCCCGGCAGACGTGCTAAAACTGCGGGAGACTGACATAAACGGCGACTGTATAGAGTTCCGCCAAGGCAAGACTAAAAAGCCCATGCGGGTAGAGATAAGCCCATCGATCCAAGCTGTACTAGATCGCTGCAAAGCACGAAAGAGCGGCAAGGTATACAACACAGCGCTAGTCACTGGCGCAATGGGCAAGCCTGTGACAGTGCGATGGATCTCAGCTCTCTGGAAACGAGCCAAAGAGAAAGCAGGAATAGAGCGCGATATTCAGTTCAGAGACTTGCGAGCCAAGGGCGTTTCCGACAGGGAAGAAGTATCAGATATTCGGGAAGCTCAAGCGTTAGCTGGGCACTCTACAGTAACCATGACTGAGCATTATTCCCGTAAGCGCAGAGGCCAAAAAGTGAAGCCGACGAAGTGATTTTGCAAACTAATACACTGTTTGCAAACTAATTGGCTTAAAATTGTCAGTGTTGAAACGGTCTGGAAGTGCCTACCATGGCGGAAAGGGTGGGATTCGAACCCACGATACGGCAAAACCGTATACCGAATTTCGAGTCCGCCTGTCCTGTCTATATACCACGCCATTTCCAGTTCGATTATAGTTTGCAAATAGTGAAAATTGGCACCTCTACAACCCGCATGAATGCTTATGTGCTATTAGTTTTGCAAACTGTTTATTGCTGAGTTACTAGGATAGGAGGGATGATGGAAACGGTTGCTAGTCAAGATAATCCTAATGCGGCTTATGATTCAAAATATGATGCATATTATGACTCGGTTACTAATGAGTGGCTTGAAAAGACTTGCAGTGATGCCACCTGCGAGTTTTGCTCAAAGAGACCGCCTAAGCATGTCTCCAGCCCGCAATGAGGTTACTGGGTCTGAGATAGAATGAACAAAACTAGGTGTTTCAACAAATGCTGAAAACCTGTTTATGGTCATTAGATCACTGTTCTAACTAGCAATGTGCAGAAAGGATAGGTATGGCTGAGATAACGCAATGGCAAATGCCAGAAGAAGCTATGCAAGAACTTCACAATAGGAAGTTGACTGAAGAAGAGCTGCAGGCGGCACTATTCAATGCACTGAATAGGATTCGTGTACTGGAGTCGAAGGTGGCCCAGTTGTCGATGAACTTACAGTACCAGCAAAGGCACGGCTAACCCTCCCTCTTATAAAACTGCCACCCAAACAACCTAACTCCCTTATACATCCACCATGCTTGCCAGCCTACCCCACAGGCTTTCAGTGCAGCGTACAGAACAGCATCCGCCCATTCCCTTGTAACCTCTATCTTCCTGCGGGATTGCATCTCTTCCACACGCACTTCCCCGTATGGACTATAGAGTGCATCGTGCAACACGCCTGCCTTATTCCCAACTCCGCCAAATAACAGATAGGCGAATGGGGCGCGAGGCACTGAGCAGAGATCAGTGGTGAACCCTCTCGGCACGATAACTTCAATTACCGATCCATCATCATTCACCACTGCGCAATAAAACGGGGTGTGAAGCTCAAAAGTGCCCTCTGGCAGCTCACGCATGAGCAAATCATTCAGGAATTCGACTCTCATATCAGGCTTTCAGGTAAAAATGCCCCGAGAGCCTATTTCTAGGCCCGTAGGCGCATTTTAAGGTGTGAGGAATAAACGACTCAGGCAGAGCCGTTTAAAGCGTGCAGGATGCGATTACTTCAACGTGATTTTGGGTGCGCTCGTAGTTGACGTACTCGCATGCAGAACTTGGGAGCAATTGCACGATCGAGCAGCCGGAGAGGAACAAACTTAGGATGAAAATACGCATTAACCTTCCTCCATCATTTTTGCGAGTCGTCTTGCACGGTTGCCGGTCTGCTGCGCCCATTTCGAATTCAGCATTTCCTTTGCCGCATCCTGGTATTTCTCGGCTTGAATCAGCGTCAGGGTATTCTTGAACTTGAGCAGGCCGCTTATGCCTAACTGGAAGGCCATGTTTACCAACACTCGTGCCCGGTTATCGGAGAGCTTGTGCCACCATGGAAGGTGCATGTTGAGCTGGGCCAATACACGTTCAATGTCATGGTCTAGCAGCATCATGGCTTCGCTGGCAGATATGCCTACGTCATCAATGTTCCGCCCTATACCTATCGTGAGCTTGCCAGCAGTGCAGCGATAAGGCTTGAGCTTCAGCCCTTCGTCGCGGATAAGCTCGTCTTTCAGGAGTTGTCTATTCAGCATCGAGCACATCCATCTTGCTGGCTATGAACTCCCGAACATCGCTCGGTAGTTGCCGCGCTTCTTCAGGAGAGCAGCCGAGACAATATCCATCGTCTATTTCCGCAGCATCATAAGCATCGCCGCAGCTCTTGCAGAGTCCGACCTCAATCATTGCCTCACCTCTGCTTCTGTGTATTTCTTGATTGCCTCTTCTAGCTGTGCTTTCTGCTCTGGCGTAAGTTGATAGCGGCATGCCGTTGGTTCTGTTATTTTGATTGGCCCAAAATGGTTGCACCCGCTTTGGCATTGATTGCATGTGCAGTTGCTACTAACCATCAGAACTCCCCTTTGAACTCTTGAGGCTTGCCGAGCAGGAAACAGTTAGCCGGAATGCCTGATGTGTCGCCGCCTGCCCACTGAATCTCGATAATGTTTTCATCGAACTTGCGGAAGCAGCCGAACAGGTATTGGTTGTTGCTGGTGTTATGGGCTACAGCGCCATAGGGGTATTTGTCTTTGTACTTGGTGAGGGGGCAGTCAATCTTCTTGATGTGGATGGAGACAACAGGCCCCATGCGGCAAGTAAGGGTGTCGTCAGCGTGAGCTTTGGGGATAAGTGCTAGTGCGATTGCTATAGTCGTAAAAAAAGCCGCGATTGCGGCTGGTATGCGGTACATGGTTTGCTCCTAGTCAGGTGTGTACTCAAAAACTACGCGGAAGAAGAACAGGTCTATTGAGAGGTAATGGCTGTCGTTGTCGTCGTACAGGTCGCCGCCATACACATGCTCGGCACCTATGACGCAGCCGGAGATACATTCGAGGGTGCAGGTAATCATAGGTAGTTCTCCTTCAGGAACCTGATGGAAACCGCCATCTCGTCAAACGCGCCATCGTTAACCTCGTGTAGCATGTACAGCCCGCGCCAGTGCTGGTTGCCCTGCTCGCCTAGGTAATCTTCGTCATGCTCGTAGAAAGAACCTGCAATAATCGCGGTCATCTCTTTGCCGTCAGCTCGGCGGCTGTAGGCAATCTGTCGGCCCTGTTGGTGCCCGGCAAAGCAGCTCATGTGTTTTTTGGTGAGCAATGCTTGCGCTGTGGTAATGGGTCTGCCCATCACGCCAGAGGTGAAGTAGTGCGAATAGGCAATTCCGTCAATGGTCACAACCTGGAGGAACGGGAACACTTCCCAGTCTTGGTATGGAAGGTCATCAACGGAGACCAGGCCCTCCAGCTTTCTGTCCTCGTTGACTACGCGATTAACGCGGTTCTCATGGTTGCCGAGGGTCATCACCATGCGAGGGCTGTATTGCTTTTCCTTGTTACGCTTGAGCCTCGCCTGTTCGGCGTATAACGGTTCCAACAAAGCGTCCATAGCCTCTCTAGCGGCCCAAATATCGTCTTTGTAGTTCCGCCCTTCGAATGACTTCAAACCTCTGTCATAGGAGCTTAGGGATGGGAAATCGGTGAAGTCGCCAATGCAGACAATCACATCTGGCTTCTTCTCGACTATGTAATTTCCAGCAGCGCGGAGGTAGTTAAAATCGCTTCCAGGCTTGGCCTGAACATCAGGCAGAACAAGGTGTTTAACGGTCACGCTAGCTCCTAAAAGTTGCTTTCAGTTTTTCTACCCAGCCAGTCACGGTTTTGGTCTCCCATATCCGAATCGCAGTCCAGATGATCGAGAACAAAGCGGCTATGGCTGGCAACCATTCAGCGAGTGCGCCAAGCACGGTTACAATGGAAAGAGCGTCTACGGCTTGCTTGGAAGGTTCGCTGATGTGGTTCATTCGTCTAGCTTTCATAGGCGTAAAAAAACCGCCGGAGGCGGTTGGTAGTTGTGATAGGTTTCTACTTCGTTACTGTTGTGCTATCGTTCAAAAAATCCAGCTGCGATAGGGGCTTAGTGTGAAACTGCTTCACCTGAAAACAGACATTGTCTTTTGGATAGGCTGTATCCCAGATTTCATTGGCTTCTGTCTACTTGCCTACATCATCTCTCCTCTTTACGACGCGACATTCTCCGAGGGGCAGCAGGAGAAAATATCCCAACTCTCAGAGAGCCAAGGCATACAGGCCGCCATCAAGTTTTTTCTATTACTTCTTTGCAAGAAGGTTGCAAAGTTTGTTGTTGGCTCTACCCTTACCATTACTCTTGCGCCGCTAATGGTTATAGGCTTTATCATGTTTCTTATCGGACTTTTCATATGGGAGCAGGTCGAGGATTATTTCTGGCCGTTCCGCAGGTGGCTACTGCAAAGACAATGGGAGAAACTTAGCTCCGATCAACCTTCACCTGAAGCCACCCGCAGTACGGCTCAACCACAACAGCTTGCGAAGTTGGCCAATACTGAAGTCCAGCCACGTAGCTCATAATTGCAACATACTGACTTCCAGACACCCCTTCAGGCACCTTGTAAATCGCATTGAGCGGCATCATTCCATGATGCATCTTGCCATTCTGTGTCAGGTTGTAGCCGGGGAATCTGGTGATGAATTTTCCGTATGCAGGCTCCGTCCCATTGGATAGAGAATTCATATTCTCAAGTCCGGCAGTGCCACTATCGGTAGGCGTAAGAACAAGACCCGCTGAGAACTCGACCAATGTATTTAAATCATTGGTAATCTCGAAATGACTTGCGATTGTCAGCAAGTCTCCAGGCTGCAAGTCAGGAATAAGCACATGCGCCACACGGCGGAAGTGCCTATCAGTGCCAACGCTGTACTGGACTGCGGGAATGGTTGATACAAGCTCTACCGGATAAGGCGCTTCGTAGTAATCGAACTTTCTAACCGACCCCTTCAATTGAGCTTTAATCATGTACCGTAACAGTCATTGTGGTTGGTATGATCCAAGCACTATCAACCGACCTTTTCCCTAAGTAGGCATTAGCCTGGTTATGGCACTTCCAGAACAGCTCGTATGTCACATTGCCAGTGACAGTAGCCGTGTCCTGATGTATGAAGCTCAGCGTCCTGGCTGCGTCTGCGTTGTCTGCACGAATTACCGACAATCCGGTCTGGGGAGACGAATGTAAATCAACACCGTTGCGACGAATGGTGAAATGCACTATGCCGTCAGGCGTTCTGCTAACCACGCCTCTTACGTCAATCAAAATCTTCTGCCCAGATACCACCGATACAGTGCAAGATAATCCAGATGCCGCATAAGAGATTTGGTCGGTACTAATTACTCCAGGTACGGATGAATGCTTGATAGCGGCTCCACCACAAGATTGACCATTTCTAAGCCACTCAAGAAAATCCACTTCAGTTCCGGTATGGCCGTTATCCAGCCATGTTTGATATGCAGACTTCCCGGATGGTCCTGGCGGAACATCCTCTGGGTTGATCTCGATGAATATGTTCGCTGGGATCATGGCTTAATCACTCGTAGATGATGTTGATGGTTCCGCTGTCAAACGTATCAGTGCCATTACCAGTAGTGATGCGCACTCTGTCCAAAGTCGCACTGAGTGCTTTTGTGCCAGCACCGGAGCGTCCGCCATTGGTGTTGGAGAACCCGGAATTGAAAGTACAAGCCCATGTATTAGTGGCGGCATCTACCAGCGTCAGAATGTAGACAGCATGCCTTACCGTAGCCGCGTTCGCGGTATTGTCAGAGAAGCCTCCGGAGAAGTTGGAAACTACAGTGTCATCTATTACCGCACCCAGATACCCGCTAGTTTCGACGCCACCGGAATCGCCAATTTGCACCACAACACTCGCCGTACCGTTTGTGCTAACACTAGCCAAAGCTATTGTGACTTTCTTGGTGCCAGCGGGGATGCTTGTAAAATCAACCGAAGACCCAGAAGCGCTCACTGCGGTCCCCAGATTGGAGCCGCCAATCTTATTAAGAAGTGTTTTTTTGAGTGCTGTTGCGCTTGCGTCGTAGATCAGGGCATAGTCTGCCGCTCTGTCTGGGGAAGTATCTTCAGTAGCCCCTGTAATTGCATCAGTGCCTAGCTTTGCGAAAGTAACAGCGCCATCAGCCAGCTTCGCTGTTGCTACAGAACCATCAGCCAGTGCAACAGGAGTGCCGCTTTGCTTGATGTAGCCAACACACTTCCAGTTACCAGAACCGAGTGAACGGAATTGGGCCACATCGCCATTCGCAGTTGTGATATTGGCGGAACCTGGGAGGATGAGAGAGGTAGCGTTATGCGTGAGCGTGAGTGCGCCAGTGAAGCGGACGGTGCGAACAATGCCAGCAGCTACCGTGCCGAGGGATGTGATTGTAGTGGTGCCGGTCACATCAACGAATTCCCCTGTAGCAGCTCCGAGGTCAATTGTTGAGGCAGAGGCAATGTCTGAGCCTTTGGCATTGGTAGAGCGGAGAATCGCCTGTATTGCACGAAGATAGTCGTCAGCATTGGTTGGGGATTCTGAGCCAGCAGGCGTGTTGCTAGCTGCCGTGGTGGACATATCCTGCATGGCAGTTGGGATTGCGGCATTGGCAATCGGACTAGCCGCCAGCAACAGAGAAAGAAGTAAGGCTAAACTCTTCTTGAACATGTGTTTCCTTTCAGCGCTTCACAGCGTTAGAAATGAGATTGACAAACATAAAAAAAGCCCCGAATATGGGGCTATGACTGAAGATCAAATAGCTAGGATTATTTGCGTTGCTATTGCAATACCTATTTGGGCTTTACTGATTCAAAAGTCCAAGCCCTACCGCGCTAGATGCTGGCAGTATGTAGTTACTGTTGTTCCTTATAAATTGGGCCGTTGGTGCGGCAAATCCTGGTCTATTTGTAAGCAGGCCGTTAATAGCACGTTGACCTGGCTGGGTATAAACGGAAGCACCAGCAAGTAAAGGCAATCCAACCGTAGGCTCTAGATAAGCAGCCAATCCGCTACCTCCAAGCAGCAACCTATCAGCAGTCCCGCTATTCGGCAAACTATCACCCAGCACCGATTTTCCGGCGTCGGTTAAGTCTTGCATTGGAGCATTCCCTCTAGCAAATGCTGCCTTGTCCTTTGATCTATCCATAGCCTTGACGGAGTTTTGCAACTGAGATGGGGTAAAGTTCCCATCAACCGCCCCAACTGACGAGGCTGCACGTTGGATGCGCTTGAATTGCGCATAGGCTTGATTGGTTTTCTGCAAATCCTTTGCCAATGGGCCAGCTTGACGGGAAAGCATATCGCGCAACTCTTGCTGCACTTGCTTCACGGCTGGGGCAACACGGTTATCGAAAATGTTCTTAGAGGCTCCGAGATTGGCAGTGATTCTCCCAAGCTCACTTTCAAGATCCTTGAAACCCTGTGAGGTTATTACGCCATTGGCATCCTGTGCTGACTTGATGGTATCCAGCACAGCGTCATATTCCAGCTTCTTGTCTGCTGGCACTTTCATGTTGCCGACAAGCGATGTCAGAGATTGCAGTTTATTGCTGAACTGCTGATCCGGAACAACAGCCCCGATACTGGACAGCACATTATCGTAGTTATCTCTCAACACTGTTTCGGTATATTCCAGTGCCTGCCTTCCTGATAACCCTTTGGGCAATTCCATACCAAGAGGCTTCAATGCTCTGTTATAAGCTGCCGCCTCAAACTGCGCGTTGGCCTTCCCTCTGGCATTGCCTACAAGGTCGCCCACAATCGGATAACTGCCAAGTTTCTGCTCAAACGAATTCCACCGACCGCCCAAAGTCTGCCCGATTGTCGGATTAACACCTTCTTTCTTGAGCAGTTGAAGCTGTGCATTACTGGAAGCATTAGGGCTGAGCAGACGGGATGCACCACGTACCAGCTTCTCACCTATAGGCCCAGCAACTCCGCCTATAGCGGCCTGCTTTGCCTTCTCGGTTGCGAACTCAGCTCCTTCATCTACGCCGATAACTGGCGTAGACGCCGCGCTGACAGCGGCACCACTTGCCACTGATTTAGCTAGCCCTGATGGAAGGCGCGACGCAATAGCGGCATTGGCGGGGCTTAGAACATTTCCGAGGATGCGATAGCCATCAATCCCAGATTCTCCGCCATCCGTTCT
>Ga0196970_1002299_pt1 | contig 10206 bp, 10 predicted proteins | sample S1v_513CmetaG_FD_148672 | JGI IMG/M metagenome (GOLD analysis project Ga0196970, IMG submission 148672) | Soil microbial communities from Anza Borrego desert, Southern California, United States - S1+v_5-13C | ecosystem: Environmental > Terrestrial > Soil > Desert | place: USA: California... | reverse complement strand
CCAGGATCGCGCCGTCCATCTGCGCTGCGCCGGTAATCATGTTCTTGACGTAGTCGGCGTGGCCGGGGCAGTCAACGTGGGCGTAGTGGCGGTTGGCAGTCTCGTACTCGATGTGCGCGGTGTTGATGGTAATGCCGCGTGCCTTTTCTTCCGGCGCTGCATCGATTTCGTCGTACTTCTTCGCTTCGCCGCCGAACTTGGACGACAGCACCGTTGCGATCGCCGCGGTCAGGGTGGTCTTGCCGTGGTCAACGTGACCGATCGTGCCTACATTCACGTGCGGTTTGGTCCGCTCAAACTTGCCTTTTGCCATTTTCGACTCCTAACGTTTTGATGGGAATGTCCAGGCACGAGCCCGACTGCTTGCCATTTCAAGAAACTGGTGCCCTTGACGTGGATTGAACACGTGGCCTCTCCCTTACCAAGGGAGTGCTCTACCACTGAGCTACAAGGGCATCTTTGCCGCTCGCACGGAACTGCTGCGCACAGCCAAAAACTGGAGCGGGTGAAGGGAATCGAACCCTCGTCGTAAGCTTGGAAGGCTTCAGCTCTACCATTGAGCTACACCCGCAAGGACCTTCAACCGCAATATTCTCACCTGCTTAGACACTGGTGGAGGGGGCTGGATTCGAACCAGCGTACTCGTAAGAGGGCAGATTTACAGTCTGCTGCCATTAACCACTCGGCCACCCCTCCGCAGGGAACCTCAAACTATAGTAGAGACCCCCACGTGCTGTCAACCCAAAAATCTGGTCGGACAGTAATTTTTCATATTGCGGTTGAAAAACTGGCAAGACTATGTGGCTTTACGGTATGGCCGGGTTCGTTTCAAAACCGGGTTTCCCTTGCCGCCACGAGGAATTCGTCGAGGATGGGCGTGCAGTCGAGCAGTTCGGAGCTGCCGGCGCGGTGGAATTCAGGGTGCCATTGCAAGCCCATGACGAAGCGCGCCTTGCGGTAGCGGACCGCTTCGACGATGTTGTCCTTGCCCGACACCGCCTCAACCACCAGGTCGCGCCCGAGGTCCTTGACTGCCTGGTGGTGGATGGAGTTCACCAGCGCCTCGGACGTCGCCGGATACAGCGAACCGAGCGCCGAGCCCTGGGGGAAGTGAACGATGTGGTAGTGGCTGTCGTACAGGTCGCTTACGTGCTGGATCGCGGTCGGCACGTCCGAGGCGATGTCCTGGTACAGCGTGCCGCCGAACGCAACGTTGATCAGCTGGCAACCGCGGCAGATTCCGAGGACTGGCTTTCCGGCTTCGACGAATTCATGCAGGAGCTCAAGCTCGTACATGTCGCGCGCGCGGTCGCCGCTCCACTCGGGGCGCGTGGCGACTTCCGAATAGGTCTGCGGCGATACGTCCGCACCGCCCTGCAGCACCAGGCCGTCGAGATGCTTGGCGTAATCGCGAAGTCGGATATTGCTCGGATGCAATATCCCATTGTTGTTCACCGTGGGGATCATGAACACCATGACATCGCGCGACATGACCCACTGCGCGATGGATTCTTCCAGGTATTGCAAGGTCTTGCTGCGCAAGCCCTTGGCCCCGGCCTCGGGATGAAAAATGCGGGCCGAGATGCCGATTTTCAGGGTGCGTTGCGTGATCCGCCGCAAGACGCGGTCGGACAAGGCGCGCACCCGGGCGCCGATGATCCTTTGCGTTTGCGCCCAGGGGCTTTCCTGCCGGCGGAACTGCCGGAGACGGTCAGAGACAGGCTCGCGCGTGTCGGCGGCGTTGTCGGCGGAAGAGGGAAACGGGGTTGCGGTTTGTGTAGTGTTCTTGTCTGACATAGGAATTGCATGACGACAGCGCCCTCTTGCGGCGCCGGACAATGCTCAGACCGCGTTGTTGCCGGCGAGGTTCATTCCGGATTGCTCCACGCCTATACATGGACAGCATTACAATGAACGCCTCCAAGTCTGACTTTCGCTCTCCATGATAACGATTTACCACAATCCCCGCTGTTCCAAGTCGCGCGAGGCGTTCGCCCTTGTCGAGGATTTTGCCCAACGCAATGCGCTCGCCGTCGAAGTCGTGGACTACCTCAAGGCGCCGCCGACGTTCGAACAGTTGTCGGCATTGAAAGACCTGCTCGGCTGCAGAGCGGCCGACATGGTGAGAAGCAATGAGGAAGAATTTGCGGCGCTGGGGCTGGCGCAGGCCGGCGACGAGGCGCTGCTGCGCGCCATTGCCGACCACCCGAAGCTGCTGCAACGGCCGATTGTTGCCTACGGCGAGCGCGCCGTCATCGCCCGGCCGCCCGAACTGGTCAACGGCTTGCTGGCCGGCTGAGCCGCCAACCTAGGCCGCGCCAGGCGGCTTGATCCCGTACTTTTTCATGATGGCCTGGTACAGGTCGGAAAGCGGCACCAGGCGGGGATTTCCCGGATCAAGTGCGCGGGCCGCTTCGATGTAGCCCTTGACCTGCTCCCCCAGCTTGCCTTCCCATCCCACGTTTTCCAGGTATTTGAGGACGGCGACCGCGGCATTGAACACCACCTGCGGATTCTGCGGCAGCTTGTGCACCGCCGCCGTCATCAGCTGGACCGCGCCCTGGTAGTCGCCCTGCCGCGCCTTCTCCGCACCGCTCGATACCAGGTCGACCACGTGGCGGCGGCTTTCCTTGGCCACGGTCTCGGCCAGCTCTTTCTTTCCGGCCTGCTCGAAGACGCTCATGGCCTTGGCCAGCGCCGCGTCGTCGGCGGCATTGCTCATGACGTCGCGCATGACCTCCGCCGCGCCGTCATCGATGGCATGCTCGAGGCAATTCCTGGCCAGCTCCATTTTCAGGTCGTTGGAAATGCCGGCAACCTCGCGGCAGGCCGCGACCGCAGCAGCGAGCTCCTCGGCCGCCTTGTCCTCGTTGCCCAGTTCCTGATGCACCAGCGCCGAGGACAGGGCGCGGCAGGCCGGCGTCTTGTCCAGATTGCCCAGCGACTTGTCCATGTCGCGGATCACCGTGGCCGCCTGCTGCGTATCGCCCTTCCTGACCAGCGTGCGGACCAGCCGCACATGGTCTTCCGGATCGCGGAACTCGGAATATTTGGCCTTGTGCACCACCTTCTGGAAAGATTTTTCCGCGGTGTCGACATCGCCGGTTTCGAGGGCGACATCGCCCAGCTTGCGCAGGCGCCGCACGGCGTGCGGCGAGATCGCAACTGCATCCGCAAGGACTTCCTTGGCTTGCGGCAACTGGTCCAAGGCCTCGTGCGTCTTGGCCAGCCAGTCGTAGGCATCCATGTACTTGCTGTTTTCTTCCACCAACGCATTCAGCAAGGCTTCCGCCTCGCCGAACTCGCCCTGCATGAAGAGGGTCTTGGCAAGGCCGAGGCGGGCCCACGCCACGGCCTTGGTCTGGAGCAGGTCCTGGTAAATCAGTTCCGCCTCGGCAGCCTCGCCCAGGATCACGTGCAGTTCCGCACGCAGGCGCATGAAATCGACCGCGTACTTGGGATACTTGCTCTCGCCGAGCTTGCAGATGTCGATCGCTTCGACCAGGTTGCCATGCTCCATCAAATGGTAGGCCGGCAGGAAGGCGGAGCGCTTTTCGATGGCGCGCGCGATGCGGTCCATCAGCGTATCTGCGGTGAACGGCTTGAGGATATAGTCGGTCGGCGCGAGTTCGGCGGCGCTGACCACCTTTTCATAGGCGCGCTCGGCGGTGACGATGATGAAGACTGTCCACAGCGGAATGAGCTTGTTGTGTCGCAAGTCTTCCAGCAATTGCTGGCCGTCCTGGCCATCGCCGAGATCGTATTCGCACAGGATCAGGTCGTAGGACTTGTTCTTGAGGGGGCGGATGGCGGTGCCGGAACTGACGGCATGGTCGATCTTGGTGATGCCGCACAGGTTGAGCATGTTGTGGAGGCTGGCGCGCATGCCGGAGTGCGGCTCGACGATCAATGCGGTCAGACTACGAAGCGAACTCATGTATTCCCATTCCGTGCGGCGCCAATATTTGCGCGGGTTTCCCCGCCCCGAGGGTGCAAAAATACCACTCCCGGGGCGAAAAGCAAACCCGTCCGGCACCTCCGCGCCGGTTTCACTCGCCAGGTGTACGCATCCGGACGGCGGCGGCCACGGCCAGCGCACAGAACAGAGCGACCAGCAGGAAGGTCTCGTTGAACGCCTTCAGGCTTGCCTCCTGCGACGCGCTGCCCTGGTACACCGCAAGCCGCCATTCGAGCACGATGCCGACCACGCTGACGCCGATGGCGCCGCCGAGCTGGCGCAGGAAATTGATGATGCTCGCCCCCTGGGCGATCAGGCCGGTCTCGACGCCCCGCATCGCCCCCAGGCTCAGGGAGGGCAGGACGAAGCCGAGGCCGATGCGTCCGATGATGGCCCAGGCCATGAGCGTGAAGTAGCCGGTCGCGGATGAGCCGATGGCCATCAAGCCAAACGAGAGCGCCAGCAGGCTCAGCCCGATCGACACCAGCAGGTTGGGCGGAAAGCGGTCGGCCAGCTTGCCGGCGATGATGATCGTGAACGCCAGCACCACACCCGCGGGCAGCAGGATCAGGCCGGCCTGCGAGGGCGCGTAATGCAGCGCCATCTGCATGTAAACCGGCAGCAGGTAAGTCGAACCGAACAGCCCCGCGCCGTAAATGAATGCGACAAGTGCGCCTGCCGCAAACTGCGGATAGCGGAACAGGCCCATGTTCATCAGGCCGTTCTCGGTGCGCAGTTGGTACATGACGAAGCCGACCGTCGCCGCCAGCCCGATGCCGATCATCGGCACCGATTGCAGGAATCCATCGTGCAGGTGGACGAGGCCGTTGAGCAGCCCGATGGTGCCGATGGACGCGAGCAGCAAGCCCTTCCAGTCGAGCGCGCTGGCCTCTCCCATCAGGCGCGAATTCACCGCAAGCAGGCGCCGGATCATGAACAGCACGACCACGCAGAACGGCACCACGACAAAGAAGATCGAGCGCCAGCCGAACAATTCGACGAGGAAGCCGCCCACGCTCGGGCCGATCGCCGGCGCCAGCACGACGCCGAAGCCGAAAATGCCCATTGCCCTGCCCTGTTCGTGCTTGTCGAAGGCGCGCAGCACGACGATGGACGGGATGGGCTGCAGGATGCCGGCGGCCAGCCCCTCGACCACGCGCATGGACAAAAGCATCGGATAGTTGACGCTGAAGCCGCCGACGACACCGCCGAACAGCAGGAGCAGGATCGCGCCCGCATAGGTGCGGCGCAGGCCGTAACGCAACAGGAACCACGGCGTGGTCAGCATCGACAGCGTCATTGCCAGCATGAAGCCGGCGGATACCCATTGCGCCCGCTCCTGCCCGAGGATGAAATGCCGGCTCAGGTCCGGCACGGCGACGTTGACGATGGTGGAAGACATGATCGACGCCATCGAGCCGATCATGACGGTGAGCAGCACCAGCCACCGGTAGCGGCTGCCGTAGCGCTGGCTGAGCTGTTCGAAGGTGGGCTGCATCCGGGACGGTAAGCGGGAAGAGCCGTCAGTATAGAAGCTTGCGCCCGCGTCCGCCTGAGCTTCCTCAGCAGTTGGGGCAGGTGAGGCTGACGATTTCCGCAATCAGGAAGATCACGGCGGACCAGACAAGCGTGGAGCCGAACGGCAGGCAAAAGACGACGCCGCGCAATTTGAACAGCACGTCGCCGGGCAAGCGGCCGACGCGCAGGCGGTCAAACCACGGCAGCAGCGGGTAGAAGATGAATAATCCGAGGAAAACGACAACAACCCAGCGGATCATGGCGGCTCCTATAGCAACTTGCCGATCCCGACCGCGATCATTGATAGCACCACGGTCGAGGCAAACGGCAAAAACACCTGGCGGCCGAAAATCTTGAAGCGGACGTCGCCCGGCAGGCGCCCGATGCCGAGCTTTTCCAGCCAGGGCATCGCCGCCGAAAACACGATCAGCGCGAGAAATATGGTCAGGACCCAACGTAGCATGCTGTCTCGCGTCAGTAAGAAAAGATGGGTAAGCGCATCATAGGCGATGGCTGCGGTCGTTGCGGGCAAACCGGCCGGGCAGTGCGACGTTCCGGCCGACGACCAGCACCTTGAACAGTTCGCCCATTTCGGCGGGCGAGACCAGCTTCTGCACCGCATTTGCCTGCGTCAGATAGCGCAGCTGTTCTTCCGGCGAGGTGCGCAGCAGCAGATCGCCGATGCCGGCGTCGAGCAGGAAGGCGGCTTGCGTGGTGTAGCCAAGAAGTTCGAGGCCGCCGTCGATGGCGGCGCGCGTCATGGCGGTGAAGTCGACATGGGCGGTCACGTCCTGCAGCCCCGGCAGGTAGAACGGATCAGGGTGCGCGTGGTGGCGGTAATGGCACATCAGCGTGCCCTGGCTGCGCTGGTCGAGGTAGTACTCGCGGGCAGGAAAACCATAATCGATCAGGATGGCCGCGCCGCCCCCGCCGCTGGCGATCATGGCGGCGAGCGAACGCATGAAACCCGCCGCCACCGGATGCACCTCCGTCAGATAGCCTTCCGGGAGTTCCTCGGCGTCCGGGATTTGCGCCGTGAGCGCGGCGTCGCATGGGCGGTCGACGAAGACAAAGCGTCCGCCCGACAGGCCGACGCCCCGCTCCATCCAGCCCTGTGCCGTCTTGACGACGAGCTGCACCGGCATGGCATCGAGCACTTCATTGCCGACGACCACGCCGGAAAACGACGCCGGCATACGGTCGAGCCAGGAAACTTCAGGGAAATCGCGCAGCGTCTGCTCCTGACGGGCGCGCAGCTCGCCCGACAGGTCGACGATCTGGTAACTGTCGATGGCGATACCGGCGGATTTCAGCTCGGAAAGGATGTCGAAGGCCAGTTTCCCGGTGCCCGCACCGAATTCCAGGATGCGCGGCGCGGTCTGTCCCATCAGGCCAGCCGCGACCTGGGCCAGGGAGGCGCCGAAAAGCGGCGTAATCTCGGGCGCGGTTGTAAAATCACCGTCTTTACCGAGTTTTGCCGCCCCGCCACTGTAATAGCCCATGCCGGGCGCGTACAGCACCTGCTCCATGTAACGGGCAAACGGAATCCAGCCCGAACTGGCGTCGATGTCGCTGGCGATGAGGTCGTGGAGGGCGCGCGACGCGCTCTGCGCGTCCAGGGAAGGTTCAGGCAGGTGAAGTTGCATGCTCGGTATTGTATTGAAATCGGCCCTGCGCTTGTGAACAAATCCGGACCGCAGGAAGCCCGCCCGTGAATGGAATGACAACATCCACCGGATACCGGAACACCTCTATGACCACTGGAAACAGCAAAGTTGCACTCGTCACCGGCGCCGCGAAGCGGCTCGGGCGCGGCATTGCGCTCGCCCTCGCGCAGCGCGGCTGGGACGTGGCCGTGCATTACGGACGCTCGGCGGATGAAGCAATGGCCACGGTGCGGGAGATCGAGCAGCTCGGCCGCCGCGCCGCCGCCCTGCAATGCGACCTGGCCGACGAGCAGGCGGTGAACGGCTTGCTGGGTCGGGCGGAGGAAGCGCTTGGCCGCGTCACCTGCGTCGTGAACAACGCCTCGCTGTTCGAGAGCGATACCGCCGCCGATTTCCGCTTTGCCAACCTGGACCGGCACATGCATGCCAACCTCGGCGCGCCCCTCGTCCTGGCGCGCGCGCTGCACGCCGCGACGCCCGAAGGCGCGCAGTCGGTGATCGTCAACCTGCTCGACCAGAAACTGTTCAACCTGAATCCCGATTTCCTTTCCTATACACTGTCGAAGGCCGGCCTGCACACCGCCACCACGGTGCTGGCGCAAGCGCTGGCGCCGAAGGTGCGCGTGATCGGCGTCGCCCCCGGCCTGACGCTCGTGTCCGGCGACCAGACCGAGGAAGGTTTCGCCAAGGCGTACAAGATGACTCCGCTGGGCCGCTCCAGCACGCCGGAGGATGTCGCCAGCGCCGTCTGTTTTGCCGCCGAAAATCAGTCGATGACCGGCACCACCCTGCTGGTCGACGGCGGCCAGCATTTGATCCCCCTGCAACGCGACGTGATGTTCGTTGCAACATAAACCTGAAATCATGCTTTCCTCCCTTTCGCACCCCGCCCTTGCCGACTGCCGGCGCCTGTTCCTCCGCAACTACGAGGTGATGATCAACATCGGCGTCCACGAATTCGAAAAGAAGGGCGAACAGCGCGTGCTGGTCAATGTCGATCTCTTCATCCCGCTGTCGGAATCGACGCCGAAGGAAGACCACCTGGTCGAAGTCGTGGACTACGACTTCATGCGCGACACCATCGCCAGGCGCATGGCCCAGGGCCACATCCATCTGCAGGAAACCCTGTGCGACGACGTGGCGCGCGCCATGCTGTCCCATCCCAAGGTGCGCGCGGTGCGGGTATCGACCGAAAAGCCGGATGTCTATCCGGATTGCGATGCCGTGGGCGTGGAAGTGATCCACATCAAGCAGTGAAGATGAGAAGCGAAATGAACGAAGTCCTGCAAAACGACGCCACGGACAACGAGGCAGTCAGCGCAAAGAAGGCGGAAAAGATCGCCTACGAGAACAACAAGCTGCACAAGCGCCTGTGCCGACTGGTGGGCCAGGCCATCGGCGATTTCAACATGATCGAGGATGGCGACAAGGTGATGGTCTGCCTGTCGGGCGGGAAGGACAGCTATGGCCTGCTCGACATCCTGCTGACGCTGCGCGAACGCGCGCCCATCCATTTCGACATCGTCGCGGTCAATCTCGACCAGAAGCAGCCGGGCTTCCCGGAGCATGTGCTGCCGGAATACCTGACGAAGATCGGCGTGCCCTTCCACATCGAGAACCAGGACACTTACAGCATCGTCAAGCGCGTCATCCCCGAGGGCAAGACCACCTGCTCGCTGTGCTCGCGCCTGCGCCGCGGCATCCTGTACCGCGTCGCCGACGAGCTCGGCGCCACCAAGATCGCGCTCGGCCACCATCGCGACGATATCCTCGAGACCTTCTTCCTCAACATGTTCTTCGGCGCCAAGCTGAAGGGGATGCCGCCCAAGCTGCAGTCGGACGACGGCAAGCACATCGTGATCCGCCCGCTGGCCTATGTGAAGGAAGCGGACATGGAACGCTTCGCGGAAGTGCGCCAGTTCCCGATCATCCCCTGCAACCTGTGCGGCAGCCAGGAAAATCTGCAGCGCAAGCAGATCAAGGCCATGCTGCGCGAATGGGAGAAGAAGCATCCGGGGCGCGTCGAGAATATCTTCTCCGCGCTGTCGACTGTCGCGCCTTCGCACCTGATGGACAGCCAGCTGTTCAATTTCAAGGACTTGAAGGTGACCGGGGAAGCCCTGCCCGACGGCGACATCGCATTCGACGAAGAGCCGTGCGCGCCGCCGTCGAACAAGGTGGTGCGCTTTGCCGGGCTAGACGAGGACTGATCAGGCTTTCCCCGCCAGCGCCTGGCAATCCTCGATCCACTTCTGCAGGCGCTTGATGGCATGCGCCTTCTGTTCGGGGGTGGCCACGTTGACGATGGTGGCGATCATGCGCGCCATGCCATCGTTTGAATCATCGAAGAACGCCTTGTTCTCGGCATACGTGAAATTCTCGAAACTGCGCGCGACGAACTCCCGGATCATCCGGGAGACCGCCTCCCGGGGCGGCTTCTCCGCCTGGATCTTGCGCAGCATCTGCAGCATCTCCTGCTGGCGGCGCAGGCGCTCCGCCATCCAGACCTCGTAATCCAGCGGACGTGCGTCGGACATCTTGCGGATGCTGGCCTCCTGCTCATGGCTGAAATTGCCGAACCAGTACTCCGCCTGCTTCATGACCTTCTTGAACCGGAGCTGTTGACGATCGTCAATGTTGCCGCGCAAATACTCTTTACGATACTTGTCGTTATTGGAGGAAAACTTTTTCTCGAGATTGACGATCTGCTGCGGCTGCAGGGACAGGGCAAGATCGGCGAGTTCGGGCACGGCCTTGTCGAGGACAAGCGCGGCGCGCTTGCGGACGGCGTTGAAATCGGCGCGCACTTCGTCCGGGGTAGTCTGCCCGCGCTGCAGGCGCTGCTGGACCTGTTCGAGCAATTGCGCGTAGTCGGGCAACTGCGTGGTCCGGTGCCAGTCGAACAGCCGATCGATGTGCGCCTTGACCCAGGGTTTTTGCTCATCCTCGAAGTCGACGTAACCGTTCAGCCACCAATAGACAAAGGTATCGCCGTTGGCATAGCCGAGACGCAGCGCGCTGCATCCGGCAAGCAGCATCGCCAGCAGGAAAAGTACAGCGCGT
>Ga0196970_1002298_pt1 | contig 10211 bp, 14 predicted proteins | sample S1v_513CmetaG_FD_148672 | JGI IMG/M metagenome (GOLD analysis project Ga0196970, IMG submission 148672) | Soil microbial communities from Anza Borrego desert, Southern California, United States - S1+v_5-13C | ecosystem: Environmental > Terrestrial > Soil > Desert | place: USA: California... | reverse complement strand
CGCCCAGTTCGAGTGGATGAAGGTCAAGAAGGAAGGCGGCAAGATCGAGATCGAAGTGATCCCGGCTGCCAACACCACCGAGACCCAGCCTGCCGCCAAGGTTGAGGCGGGCACCACCGCTGCCACCGAGACCACCACCACGACTGAGACCCAGACGATCACGATCGACGTCGACGTCGATGACGAGAGCGACGACGACGCCAAGGACGATGCCCGCAAGGCTGCCAAGGACAAGGAGAAGTCCAACAACGGCAACGCCTTCGGTAAGGACAAGGAGAAGTCCAACAACGGTAAGGGCAACGGCAACGGCAAGAACTAAAGGCAACGGGAGCGGGGGTGACCCCGCTCCCTTCGTGCTATACTGATGGACGTGGAAGTTTGTTCAGGGGGTAGGACACGTGGCAAAGGTGTTGGCTGGTCAGCTGCTTGGCAGTGAAGAGATTCAGAACCGGGTCCGGGAACTGGGCCAGCAGATTTCCAAGGAGTACGCCGGCCAGGAGATCCTGGTGATCGGCATCCTCAAAGGAGCATTTGTCTTCTGCGCCGACCTGATGCGGCACCTGACGGTCCAGACGCGGCTGGACTTTATGGCGGTTTCCAGCTACGGCAGCAGCACGGAGTCTTCCGGCGTCATTCGCATCGTCAAGGACCTGGAGGCCAGCGTGGAGGGACGCCACGTCCTGCTGGTGGAAGATATCGTGGACAGCGGCCTGACCCTGCGATACCTACGGGAGTACCTGGAGCACCAGAACCCGGCCAGCCTGAAGGTCTGTGTGCTGCTCGACAAGCCGCAGCGCCGCAAGACGCAGGTGGCTGTTGACTACACCGGCTTCACCATCCCCGACGAGTTCATCGTTGGATATGGGATCGACTACGCCGAGCATTACCGCCATTTGCCGTATATTGGCCTGATTGGCGAGGAATAACGGAAAGCGCCCTCCAAGCGGAGGGCGCTTTTATTTGTGGATGGAGTGGCTGCGGTCCCAGACGTAGCGGGCGGCATCCTGGGGCTGGCTGCTTGCTGCAACCATGCCATGTGTGCGGGCGACATCGCTGAACGGGCTGTTGCGCATGGCCAATTGCATGGAGACCAGTTTCATGTTCGGAATGTGCGTACGGATGTACCCGCTGATCAGCTTGCTGTTTCTGACTTGGTCATCAAGAACGACGCCCTGCAGGTTTCCCGGACCACTGCGCAAAATGCGCAGGGCTTCGGTCGCCGTGCGGGCAGACTGAATGAATTTGCCCTGGTGCAATAACAGGAACCGGAGGTTCAACTGCTCCGCCACTACCAGGATCATGCCATTCCCTCGCTCTTGGTTGGATGATTGTAGCTATATATTTCCAACCAAGACTAGATAGTTCCTTGGGACCTGCGTCTCATTATTGGTGCAGGTTTCCTGAGATATTAGACCCATGCGGAACGTACGTGTACCGCAGGATTGCCAGCGGGCCTTCCGATTTCGTGGCGAAGCGCGGCCAGCGAGTGGGGCGGAATGGCGGCCGGCTCGCTGATGACGTCGGAACCACCGCTACGGGCGGCTGCCGTGCCGCTCGCGGCCACCACCGCCTGCGCATGCGGAGGTGCCGCGTGGAGGTGCATGTTGATCTGACGGGGATCGACGCCAAGCAGTTCGACGCTCTGGCGGATGCGGGCGGCGTGCAGCCAGTCATTCCCGACCACCGCTACCCGGGCGCCCGGGGGCAGGCCGCACAGGGATCCATAAGCCGCCCGGGCACCGTCCTCTGCCAGCACTGCTACGTTGAGCCCGGGCAGGTGGCGCCGCACGTCCGGTTCGTGGAAGAGCGTGCAGGCGGCTATGGCGAACTCCCGGGCCCGGACCCGCTCCGGCAGCTCATCGGCCAGCACAGGCACCACGAGGGCCGGCAGAGCCGCCTCCAACTGTGCCTGGAGACGGCGCAGGTCGGTCCGGGAGCCGCCTACCAACAGCAGCCGGTTCGAAGGTGCCTGCGGCGGACGGGCCAACTGCCCGTGGGCCAAAGCGGCCATGGCCATCTCCTCGGGGGAGAGGCCGAACTCCTGGGCGGACTGAATCACCCCCGCCAGCAGGCTCCGCAGTGCGGCGCCCTGCCCCGGGCCCGGCGGCTCGTCGGGCACAAAGACGCCTTTGCCCTGGTGGCTGTGCAGGTAGCCTTCGTCTTCCAACTCGGCGAAAGCACGGACCACCGTGTTCAGGTGGACGCCCAGCCCCGCCGCAAGGTCCCGGAGCGGGGGCAGCTGGTCGCCCTGCCGGAGCATGCCGGCCAGCACCTGGTATTTGACCTGCGCCTTCAGCTGTAACTTGACGGGAATTGGGCTGGAGGGGTCCAGGGTGAACGCCTGCATGATCGTATCCCTCTACTTGCTGTATGTGATGCGGTAGATAACCCCGGCGTTGTCGTCCGACACCAGCAGGGCGCCGTCGCGGGTCTGAAGCACGCCCACGGGGCGCCCCACGACGTTATTATCGCCCTGGAGGAAGCCGGTCAGGAAGTCCTGGGGCAGCCCGGCGGGGTGGCCATCCTTGAAAGGTACAGAGACGACCTTGTACCCTGTCTTTTCTGAGCGGTTCCAGGACCCGTGGAACGTAATGAAGAGACGGCCCTTGTACTCCGCCGGGAACATGTTGCCGGTGTAGAACTGGACGCCCAGGGGCGCCGAGTGGGCCTGCATTTTCACAACGGGCGGCTCGGTGCCGGCGCAGGCGTTTGGCTGGCCGAACTGCGGGTCGATGATGTCGCCCCCGTGGCAGACGGGCCAGCCGTAGTCGCTGCCATCCTTGATCAGGTTGAGTTCTTCGGGGGGACGGTCATCACCTAGTTGATCACGACCGTTATCGACGCCGAAAATCTCGCCGGTCTGCGGGTGGAAGGCGAAATCGACCGTGTTGCGCAGGCCCTTGGCGAAGAGGCGCCCGCCCGTGCCATCCGCATTATACACCCACATGGCCGCCCGGCGGGGCTCCTCCTCGATACAGACGTTGCAGGTGGAGCCGATGGTCACGTACATCTTCCCGTCCGGTCCGAAATGGACCGTGCGGGTGTAATGACCGCCCCGGGCCGGCAGGTCGACCAGTTTCGCACCCTTATCGCCCGCTTTGACGGGGGGCGTGAACCGGTAGATGCCATCCGTGGCGCCCACGTAGAGCGAGCCCTCGTGCCACTCGACGCTGTGGGCCGCTTCCAGGCCTGTGGCGTAGGGCTCGACCTGGTCGGCGATGCCGTCGGCATTGGCGTCGGGCAGGCGGCTGACCCGGTCGGCGCCCCGCTCGGCCACGTAAATGGCACCGTCAGGGCCCTGGGCCATGTGGCGGGGCGCCTGGAGGCCCGTGGCAAAGACCGAGATGGTAAACCCCGGCGGAACGGCCAGGCCCCGGGGCGGGGCTGCCACCTGCTGGGCGCGGCCCGGTACGGTGGGTGCTGCCGGTGCTGCCGGGGCTGGGGTCTTTGCCGTGCAGGCGGAGCCCAACAGGGCCAGAATCAGGACCGGAATCAGTCGGCGCATGGCGCCACTCCTTTCGCCCGAAGGGGGAATTCTTACCAAAGGGCCGGGGCATTCTACTGCGGGAGGTGATGGCCATGGAGCAGAAGCAGCCGGGCGCGTTCTACGGGGCGAATGTCCAGGGGGCCGATCATGCGGTGAAGGGTGTGGGCGATGACCGGCCGAGCGGCTCACCGCGCCGGATGGAATCGACCATGAACATTCCGAGGGCGAGGCAGATTCCCGTGGAAGGCGCCGTAACGGGACCGGAGGCGCCGCCGGCCCACGTGGACGAGATTTACGCACAGGCCAGCCTGGACGATCTGGATGAACTGGGCACCGATCAACAGATGTAACCGGGCGGGAGGGGCAGGGACCATCCCGCCCCTTTCTTTCCCGGAAAAAATTCGGTAGCATAAGGATGTCCCGTTTCGGTTGTCCATCTGAAAGGGGGCCGCATGTGATGAAGAAGGCGATACCCTTGATCGTCGCAGTTGCCGTGGGATATGTAGGGTTGATGGGCGTGGTGCTCTATTTGGTGCCGTCGCCGTGGAATTGGGTCGTGTCGCTCGTCGTCCTGTTGATGGCCATTCGTTTCGCCTTTACGCTGAAAACGGCGTCGCACCTGGGCGAAAAACGGGCGCATAAATAGAAACAGGACGGGGCAAGGGGATGGCCACGTCCAGGTAGTGTATTGCGTCATATATGGAATAGACATGCCACCGAGGGCGACTGCGCCGGTGGGAGGCCCGTATGTTTGATGGCCTCAGATGGTTGGCAACGCGCGCCCATGTCGGTGACATGCTGCTTTTAGTATTTGCCAGTAGCGTATCTTTATCCTCTTTCGGCGGCGTCGCCAAAAGATGACTCAATGCGAATGCGCATGGCGCTGCCCAGCGCCCGCAACACCGGCGACCGATGCTCAGCCAGCGACGCTGCCCGGCGGAACATATCGTGCACTTTTTCAAAGCCGATGCCCGTGCGCAGCACGGCGTGGGGCTTGAGGCGGAGTTCCCGTAGCACCTGACCGTCGATTTCGTCAAAAGAGCGGAGCAGCTCGCCTTCGATTTGCAACTCGCTCAGGTCCAGGGCCATCTGGCCGGCCAGTTCCATGAAGGCGGTGCAGTAGGCGGCCACGGCGGAGCCGAGGAGCAGCTCCTCCGGCGAAGTGAGGCCGGGCTGCCCGCCGTCGGCCACGGGCGCACTGAACGGCATGCGGAGGTTGGAGAAGCTGCTGGCCAGGTCGCCCTGGCCGGCGGTCAGGCCTTGCCAGGCGCCATAGACACGAAAGGTTTGGGGTGACTCGTTCAGGGGGAATCCCTCCTGCGGCGATTCAGACTTAGGGAAAGGGAGCGAACGTATGGCAAAGGGGAAGCTTACGCAAAAGGATATCATGATTTGGAAGATGGAGCAGGCAAATGGAACAAAGTCGTACTATTTGCTGGAGAAGGAGCCCTTCGAGACGGAGGGCGTGAAGAAGGCGGTGCACCGGGTGGGGACCACGGGCGACGCTGTCTTCCGGTACCGAGACCAGGCGGAGGCAGAGTTGGCCAAGTTCCCGCCGGGGGATGACGAGCAGGCCTAGGAGGACCATCGGGCGTGATCTATTACTTGATAAACGGAGCCGGGCTGGGGCTGACCGCCGGGTTGAGCCCCGGACCCCTTATGACGCTTTTATTGGCGGAAAGCCTGCGGGGAGGCTGGCCCGCAGGCTTTCGGGTTTCGATTGCACCGCTGGTGACCGATTCGGTGCTGGTGAGCCTGGCCCTGCTGGTTGCGGCGCCGTTGCCGCCCTGGGGGATTGCCGCCATTTCCGTGGTGGGCGGCGCGATTCTGATGTGGATGGGCTGGAACACGGTTCGCTCCCGCCCCGCTGAGCCGATGGCGGGCGGAGAACCAACACCTGGGGCGGCCGGCGCAGCGGACAATCCCCTGGGCAAGGCGATTGTGACGAATATCCTCAACCCGCAGGCGTTCTTGTTCTGGCTGACCGTGGGCGGTCCGGTATTGCGGGGCGCCTTCGAGCAGTCCGGAATAACGGGGCCGCTCACGTTCATGGGGGCGTTTTTTGCCGTCATGATCAGCATCAACTTTGTGCTGGCGTTCAGCATTAGCCGGGGGCGGCATTTGCTGAAGGGGGCCGGGTATCAGTGGACGTTGCGTGGCGCCGGGCTGATTCTGGTTGGCCTGGGGGTCAGCCGGGTGTGGGCCGGTGCGGCGCAGTTACTCGGGTAGGATCAATGGTGCACCCCGAAGAGGCCCATGAGGTCGTCGCGGCTGAGCAGCTTGCCCAGGGCGGCGGGCTCCTCGGCCGCTTCCATATCTGCCGTAAGCGGGTCCATGACCTGGTGGAAGAGCTCACGCTTCTGCTCCACCAGCGCGTGGATCCGTTCTTCAATGGTGCCGCGGGTCAGCAGCGTTGTCACCCGCACGGGCTTTTTCTGGCCGATGCGGTGGGTCCGGTCTTCGGCCTGCTGGGCGGCCGTGGAGTTCCACCAGGAGTCAAAGTGGTAGACGTGGTTGGCTCTGGTCAGGGTAATGCCCGTGCCGCCGCACTTCAGTGAGATCGCCATGACCGCCGGGTCATCCAACTGCTGAAACCGGTGAACGAGCATCTGGCGGTTCCAGTCGGTCAGGGTGCCGTCGAAGAGGGCGGGGCGGTAGGGCGCCAGGCGGCGGAGCAGTGGCTTGAGCGTCTTGTCCGGGTACTGCGAGAAAATGAGCGCCTTTTCCCCCTGGGGGGTCAGTTCGGCCAGTTCCCGCTCGAGGAAATCCATTTTGCAGGAGGCCAGGCTGGTGGGCTCCAGGTTGCAGATCTGTTTCAGCTTGGTGATGAGCGCCAGTGCGATCATCGATGCGGCGGAATAGCCGACGCTTTTCAGCGTGTTGACGCCTTCCCGTTCCACCGCCTCGTACGCCCATTTCTGCACGGGTGTCAGGTCGAGCCACTTGACGCGGGTTTCCTTGGGCGGCAGGTGCTGGAGCACATCCACCTTACAGCGGCGGAGTACGTATGGGCGAATCGCTTCGCGCACATCCTTCGGCGAGATGGCTTTGGCCGTATCGGGCAGCAGCCCGGGCTTCAAGTAGGCGAAAATGGAGACCAACTCGTCGATGCTGTTCTCCAGCGGCGTGCCCGAAAGGCCCCAGCGGCGCTCGGCTTCCAGACGGCCCACGGCTTTGTGGGTTGAAGTGGCGGGGTTTTTGATCCGCTGGATTTCATCAAGAATGACGAGGTCGAAGAGCGACGGATCGACCAGGTTCCATTTGAGGTCTTCGCGCCAGGTCTCGTAGCCGATCAGGTTGACGTGGACCTTGCAGTGCCAGTACCATTCCCGCCGCCGCTTGGGCCCTTCGACGGGCACGACCCGCAGGTCTGGCGCCCACTGGCGGAGCTTGTAGTACCAATCGAAGAGCACGGTTTTCGGGCAGAGGATCAGGGCGCGGTTCACTTCGCCCCGGTTGATGAGCAGGCGGAGGGCGGCAATGGCCTGAATCGACTTACCGAGGCCCATTTCATCGCCCAGGAGGGCGATGGGGTGCTCCTGCAGGAACTTCACGCCGTCGTCCTGATAGGTGTAGAGTTCGGCGCCGTCCGGGCAGTAGAGGCAGTTTGGGTCGGGGGGCGGACCGGTTTGCTGGTTTGGCAAGTCTAAAAAGGCGAGGGGCATTTCGAGGGGATCGACGGCGGGCCACTCGACGCCTTCGAACAGACTGGGGGCAGGGGGCAGCCCGAGGTGGCCCGTGAAGGTTGCGATGCTCAAGGCGCACACTCCCCCAATATCAAAGTGTTGGTGTGCGGTTAGTGTGTGCTTTGCGAGTGTGAACATAACAGGAGAGAATTGGCTGCGGCTGGGGGAGGGCGTTTGCGCATGGTTGATCCGGCGGAGGTCAGGAAGTTTGGCGTTGAGCCTGACTTTGAGCGGTATGAGTATGATCCCAATACGTGTTCGTGGTGCGGGCAACCGGTACTGATTGTGCAGTCCAAGGAGCGCGCACCGGGGTATCGGTCAGAGCAGACGGCGTGCGAGAACTGCATGTCCAAGCTGTCAAAGCGGACGAAGGCGGCGGAGTTCAAGTGGGTCTTTTTGCAGGGGTGGCGACCGGGAGAGTAAGGAAAAAGCGAGCCGGGTGTGTACCGGCTCGCTTTTGCATTGCCCTGGTTCACGAGAACAGGTCGTAGACCTTGTGGAAGAAAGGCAGAACTTCCTTATCGCTGAAGCCGTAGGCGGACAGGAAGGTGTCGACGTACGACTCGTCTTTGAAGTTCCAGCGAATCGACCAGACGGCGGCGGACAGGTCCACCCGGCGGTCGGAGTAACCGGCGTGGGGCCAGTCGATCACGGCACTGATGCGGCTGTCATTTACCATGATGTTGGGAAGGCAGTAGTCGCCGTGGGCGAAGACGATGTCGGGCTCGTAACCCTGGGCGACGATCATGTCGAGCATGGCCGCCGGGGGCGGGGGGAGGTCAGGGCGCCAGCCGTGGATGCGGCGGAGGGCGGCTGCGGCCTCGGCCAGGAGCCGGTGGCGGTCGGCGGCGGTGACGCCAGGCAGCGCGGCGGAGGTGGCACCGGTGCCGGGGGCTTCGTCGGGGTTCAGGGCGGTCATGTCTTGCCCCGGCAGCCAGGTCATGAGCAGCAGGCCCGGGGCGCTTGCCACGGGTGCAGGCACGAACGGATACTCGTGACCGATGGCAGCGAGAATGCGTGACTCGGCGGCTACGGTTGCGGCCTGCTTTTCGGTGACGGCCCGTTTGAGCGCAAAGCGGCCGGCCCGGGCGGCAACCAGGGTGACATCGGAGTTCTCGCCCTGGGCGGGGCGATCGAAGCTGATGATGGGGCCGATTTTTGCAAGGAGGGATTCAGGAAGTTGCATGTGTGCCTCCTGGAGCGGCATGGTGTTGACCGGCGCAAGCGGGCCTCCTTTCCGAGACGGAAAGGAGGCCCTGAATGTTCCAATCTAGCGATAATCGGCCTTCTGCATATACAAGGTGCTGGCCAGCAATGCGACCAGGGCGATGCCCAGTTCGATGCCGATCCAGATTGGCCAGGTACCGATCATATCGGGGCGCATGGGCTGTCCGGTCATGGTGGCCAACATCACCAGAATGCTCGACTGCGGGTAGATCGCCGCATACTTCGAGTTGATGATGAAGATGCCCGTGAACGTCGTGATAATGCCAAAGCCGCTGGTCACAAAGAAGTTCCGGCTGATCAACGTCACGAGGTGGTAGACCGGCAGCATGACAGACATGCCCAGTCCGCCCAGTAGGAAGAACTTGAGCCAGAGCCATACCTCCAACTGCCCGGTCGCTCCGAGCAGCAGGCCCACGGCGAGGTTGCCCGCCACGACCAGCACGCTGAGCGCCATGATCCAGACGAAGCCAACGATCCACTTCGCCACGTAGACCATCCAGCGGGGCACAGGCGCGGTCAGGGAAAGCTTCCAGGTATCGTACTGGTATTCACTGGCGATCAGTTGGCCGCCGATCAGGGTGACGGTGAGCGGGCCGATCATCAAGATGCTGAAGGTCATGCCCTGACCGAATACCTGGCTCCACTCGGGAGTCCGGCCCATGATCAGGAATGCGATGCAGACGAGCAGCGGGGCCATTAAGGTCGCCCCGATGGTGACCAGCAGGAACCAGGTGCGGCGCCACTTCTGGACTTCCGCAGAGATCGCCCTAAGCATGTGCGGCACCTCCCGTCAGATTGAAGAAGATCTCCTCCAGCGAGGACTCCCGCTCCACGAGGCGGGAGACGTTGTGGTCGTTGCGGACCAGCAGTGCGCAGATCTGGGCGGCATGGGCCTTCCCCCGGACGACAAGTGTGCATCCATTTACCTGTTCGACGGGCAGTTTCGTTCGCTCACGAATCAGATCGGCTGCGGCGGCGGCCCGGTCGACGCTGACCTCGAGGCCCCGCTGGCTCTGGTGACGCAGTTCTTCCACCGACGCTTCGATTAAGAGGCGCCCTTCCCGGATGACGCCTACCCGGCTGGCCACTTGCTCGACTTCGTGGAGGAGGTGGCTGCTCAGCAGCACGGTGATGCCCCGGTCGCTGACCAGGTGCCGGAGCAACGCCCGGATTTCCCGGAAGCCTTCCGGGTCGAGGCCGTTGGTGGGCTCGTCCAGAACGAGCAGGCGGGGGCGCGCCAGCAGGGCCATGGCGATGCCGAGCCGCTGTTTCATGCCCAGGGAGTAGCGCTCCACCGCCTGGTGGCCCGTCTTGCTCAGGTTGACCAGGTCGAGCAACTCGCTGATCTCCTTCTCATCATGCCCGATGCCCTTCAGCGTCTGCATGAGGCACAGGTTCTGGGCGCCTGAGAGGTGGGGGTAGAAGGCGGGGCCTTCGATCAGGCAGCCGATCTGCCGCATGATGGCGCGCGATGACCGGGTTGGGTTTTGGCCGAGCAGCGAGATGCCGCCGGAACTGGGGCTGATGAGGCCGGTGACCATGCGCAGGGTGGTCGTTTTGCCGGCCCCGTTGGGGCCCAGGAAGCCGTAGATATCCCCACGGCGTACCGTCAGGTTGACGCCGTCAACGACGTTGCGGCGTCCGTAGCGCTTGGTGAGTGCGTTGGTCGCCAGAACGGTCTCGTGCAAAGCAATAACCTCCTCCGTAACTCCTGTGGTCAGGATAACAGAGGAGGTTTTCAGGGACCTGTAGGCTACCTTACATCAACCTGACAAATGGGGGAACCAGAGCGTGAAAGCTGTGCCGCTGCC
>Ga0196970_1002297_pt1 | contig 10215 bp, 8 predicted proteins | sample S1v_513CmetaG_FD_148672 | JGI IMG/M metagenome (GOLD analysis project Ga0196970, IMG submission 148672) | Soil microbial communities from Anza Borrego desert, Southern California, United States - S1+v_5-13C | ecosystem: Environmental > Terrestrial > Soil > Desert | place: USA: California... | reverse complement strand
GCTTGGCCATGTCGATCTCGTCGGCGCCCAGCAGGAACACCACCGAGACCTCGCCCTTCTGCGCGCCCTCCAGGATGCCGGCGACGTTGCGGCCGCCCGGCCCCGGCAGGAAGCCGATGTCGAGGCCGCCGACCCGCGACGCCGCGGCGTGCAGCACGTTGAAGCCGTTCCAGTCGTCCTGGACCACGGCGTATGTCTCGGCCAGCTGGCGGACGGCGGCGTGGACCGCCGGGCCGTCGGCGCGCAGGAACGCGCCCTGGCCGACGATGACCATCGGACGCTTGGCGCCCTTCAGAACCTCGGCGAAGTCGCCCTTGCCGGCGATCAGGTCCTGCAGCGCCTGCGGACCGTTGCCCAGGTGGGTCGCCGGGTAGGTCAGCTCGACCTGCGGTCCGATGACGCCGACCTTAAGGCCGCCCATCAGGTAGCGCTTGCGGATGCGGGCGTTGACGATGGCGCCTTCCCAGCGCGGGTTGGTGCCAACCAGCAGGATGACGTCGGCCTTCTCGATCCCGGCGATGCCGGAATTGAAGAGGTAGCCGGCGCGCGCGGACGTATCGTAGGCGGCGCCGTCCTGGCGGCAGTCGATGTTGGCCGACCCGAGGGCCGCCATCAGCTCCTTGAGCGCCAGCATGGACTCCGTGTCGGCGAGGTCGCCGGCGATGGCGGCCAGCGCGGTGCCCGGCTTGCCCTTCACCTGCTCGGCGACGGCGGCGAACGCCTCGGCCCAGGTGGCGGGCTGCAACTTGCCGTTCCGGCGCACGTACGGGCGGTCGAGGCGCTGGCGCTTCAGGCCGTCATAGGCGAAGCGGGTCTTGTCGCTGATCCACTCCTCGTTGACGTCCTCGTTGGTGCGGGGGATGACGCGCATCACCTCCGGACCGCGGGTGTCGACGCGGATGTTGGAACCGACGGCGTCCATCACGTCCACCGTCTCGGTCTTGCGCAGTTCCCACGGACGCGTGGTGAACGCGTACGGCTTGGAGGTCAGCGCGCCAACCGGGCAGACGTCGGCGAGGTTGCCCGACAGCTCCGAGGCGATCGCCTTCTCGACGAAGGTGGTGATCTCCATGTGCTCGCCGCGGTTGACCGCGCCGATGTCGGCAACGCCGCAGATCTCGTTCACGAAACGGATGCAGCGGGTGCAGTGGATGCAGCGGGTCATGATCGTCTTGATCAGCGGACCCATGTACTTGTCCTTCACCGCCCGCTTGTTCTCGCCGTAGCGCGAGCGGTCGTAGCCGTAGGCGACGGCCTGGTCCTGCAGGTCGCACTCACCGCCCTGGTCGCAGATCGGGCAGTCGAGCGGATGGTTGATCAGCAGGAACTCCATCACGCCCTTGCGGGCCTTGTGCACGGTCTCGGTGTCGGTCTTGATCACCATGCCGTCGGCACAGGGCATGGCGCAGGAGGCCACCGGCTTCGGCGCCTTCTCCATCTCCACCAGGCACATGCGGCAGTTGGCCGGCACGCTCAGGCGCTCGTGGTAGCAGAAACGCGGGATTTCGATACCGAGCTGCTCGCAAGCCTGCAGCACGGAGGTGCCCGGCTCGACTTCGATCTCGATCCCGTCGATGGTCAGTTTCGGCATGGACCCTCGGGCTCCCTTACTCGGCGGCTGCGCGGACGGAGGCGGCGTTGCGGTAGGCGGCGATGCGGGCCTCCATCTCCGGCCGGAAATGCCGGATCAGGCCCTGCACCGGCCACGCCGCGGCGTCGCCCAGCGCGCAGATGGTGTGACCTTCGATCTGCTTGGTCACCTCGAAGAGCATGTCGATCTCCTCGACGGCGGCGTTGCCCTTGACCATGCGGTCCATCATGCGCATCAGCCAGCCGGTGCCCTCGCGGCACGGCGTGCACTGGCCGCAGCTCTCGTGCGCGTAGAACTTCGACAGGCGCGCGATGGCCTTCACGATGTCGGTGGACTTGTCCATGACGATGACCGCCGCGGTGCCGAGGCCCGAGCGGACCTCGCGCAGGCTGTCGAAGTCCATCAACACCGTGTCGCAGATCGAGCGCGGCAGCGCCGGCACCGACGAGCCACCGGGGATGATCGCCAGCAGGTTGTCCCAGCCGCCGCGCACGCCGCCGGCGTGCTTCTCGATCAGCTCCTTGAGCGGGATGCCCATCTCCTCTTCCACGTTGCACGGCTTGTTCACGTGGCCGGAGATGCAGAAGAGCTTGGTGCCCGTGTTCTTCGGACGGCCGAGGCCGCCGAACCAGCCGGCGCCGCGGCGCAGGATGGTGGGCACCACCGCGATGGATTCGACGTTGTTCACCGTGGTCGGGCAGGAGTACAGGCCGGCCTGCGCCGGGAACGGCGGCTTGTTGCGCGGCTGGCCCTTCTTGCCCTCGATGGACTCGATGAGCGCCGTCTCCTCGCCACAGATGTAGGCGCCAGCACCACGGTGGATGAAGACGTCGAAGCTGTAGCCGGTGCCGCAGGCGTTCTTGCCGATCAGGCCCGAGGCGTAGGCCTCGTCGATGGCGACCTGGACGTTGGAGCCCTCGTTGTAGAACTCACCGCGGATGTAGATGTAGCAGGCGCTGGCGCCGATGGCGAAGCCGGCGATCAGGCAGCCCTCGATCAGCTTGTGCGGATCGTGGCGCAGGATGTCGCGGTCCTTGCAGGTGCCCGGCTCGCCCTCGTCGGCGTTGATGACCAGATAGACCGGCTTGTCGGTGACGTTCTTCGGCATGAAGGACCACTTCATGCCGGTCGAGAAGCCGGCGCCGCCGCGCCCGCGCAGGCCGGATTCCTTGACCTGCTCGATGATCCAGTCCTTGCCCTTCTCCAGGATGGCCTTGGTGCCGTCCCAGTCGCCGCGCTTGCGCGCCGCGTCCAGGCGGAAGTCCTGGAAGCCGTAGAGGTTGGTGAAGATGCGGTCTTCGTCGCGAAGCATGCCCCGGGCCCCCTTAGTCGTCGCCCTGCGCGGGCTCGCCCGCGAAGGCATGCAGCGTGGTGAGGCCGCCCACCGGCTCGGACGAGCGGCGGCCGATCTGCGAGCCCGCCTTCGGCGTCTCGCCGCGCGACAGCGCGTCGATGATCTTTTCCATGTGCGCCGGGCCGACGTCCTCGTAGAAGTCGTCACCGATCTGCACGATCGGGGCGTTGACGCAGGCGCCCAGGCACTCGACTTCGCGCAGCGTGAACTGCCCGTCGTCCGTGGTCTCGCCCAGCGAGATGCCCATCTTGGTCTCGCAGGTCTTCACGATGTCGTCCGAGCCGCGCAGCCAGCACGGCGTCGTCGTGCACACCTGCACCACGTGCTTCCCCACGGGGTTCAGGTTGTACATCGTGTAGAAGGTCGCGACCTCGTACACCCGGATGCGCGGCATCTTCAGCAGGTCGGCGACGTAGTCCATCGCGACGCGCGGCAGCCAGCCGGCGTTCTGGCGCTGCGCCAGATCGAGCAACGGCATCACCGCGCTGGCCTGCCGGCCCTCGGGGTACTTGGCGATGATCTTCTGCGCCCGGTCCATGAACTCGGGCGTGAAGGCGAAGGTCGCCGGCTCGGCGGCGTGGGAGCGGGCGGGCGCGCTCATCGGTCGATCTCTCCGAACACGATGTCCATGGAGGCGATGTTGGCCACCGCGTCGGCCAGCATGTGGCCCTTGGACATGAAGTCGAGGCCCTGCAGGTGCGCGAAGCCGGGCGCCTTGATGTGGCACTTGTAGGGCTTGTTGGTGCCGTCCGACACGAGGAAGACGGCGAACTCGCCCTTGGGTGCCTCGATGGCGGTGTAGGTCTCGCCGGCCGGGACGTGGAAGCCCTCGGTGAAGAGCTTGAAGTGATGGATCAGCGACTCCATCGAGCGCTTCATCTCACCCCGCGGCGGCGGCGCCACCTTGCGGTCCTGGTGGCGCACCGGGCCGTCCGGCATCTCCTTCAGGCACTGGCGGATGATGCGCAGCGACTGCTTCATCTCCTCCATGCGCACGAGGTAGCGCGCCCAGCAGTCGCCGGTCAGGCCGACCGGCACGTCGAAGTCCATGCGATCGTAGACCTCGTAGGGCTGCGCCTTGCGCAGGTCCCAGGCGACACCGGAGCCGCGCAGCATCGGGCCGGTGAAGCCCCAGTCGAGCGCCTGCTCCTTGGTCACGATGCCGATGTCGACGGTGCGCTGCTTGAAGATCCGGTTCTCGGTCAGCAGCGTGTCGACGTCCGCCATGAACTTCGGGAACGTCTCGGTGTATTCCCAGATGTCGTCGGCGAGGCCGGCCGGCATGTCCCAGGCGACGCCGCCGACGCGGAAGTAGTTGGCATGGAGCCGCGCGCCGGAGACGCGCTCATAGAACTCCATGAGGATCTCGCGCTCCTCGAACGCCCACAGCGACGGCGTGATGGCGCCGACGTCGAGCGCACCGGTCGTGATCGACAGCAGGTGGTTGAGGATGCGGGTGATCTCGGAGAACAGCACGCGGATGTACTGGGCGCGCTCCGGCGGCTTGATGCCGAGCAGCTTCTCGATGCCCAGGACGTAGGCGTGCTCCATGCACATCGGCGACACGTAGTCGAGCCGGTCGAAGTACGGCGTCGCCTGGATGTAGGTCTTGTACTCGATCAGCTTCTCGGTGCCGCGGTGCAGCAGGCCGATGTGCGGGTCGCAGCGCTCGACCACCTCGCCGTTCAGCTCCATCACCAGGCGCAGCACGCCGTGGGCCGCCGGGTGCTGCGGCCCGAAGTTCATGGTGTAGGGCTTGATCTGGACCTTGCCCGACTGATCCTCGGTCGGGCTGGCCATCGTCTTCATGTCGGAGGTGACGATGCTCACGGCTTGCTCCCGGTGTCAGGGGCCTGAGCCTTCTCGTCGCCGGGCAGCATGACGTTGGTCATGCCTTCCCAGGGGCTCAGGAAGTCGAAGGTGCGGAAATCCTGCGTCAGGCTCACCGGCTCATAGACGACGCGCTTCTGGTCCTCGTCGTAGCGGCATTCGACGTAGCCGGTCAGCGGGAAGTCCTTGCGCAGCGGATGCCCCTCGAACCCGTAGTCGGTGAGGATGCGGCGCAGGTCGGGGTGGCCGTCGAAGAACACCCCGTACATGTCCCAGGTCTCGCGCTCCATCCAGTTGGCGGCGCTGTACACCGGCACGGCGGACGGCACGGGCGTGTCCTCGTCGGTGCAGAGCTTCACGCGAACGCGCTGGTTGTGCTTGATGCTCAGCAGATTGTAGACGACCTCCAAGCGCTCGGCGCGGTCCGGGTAGTCCACGGCGGTGACGTCCATGATCTGCTGGAACAGGCAGCGCGGATCGTCGCGCAGCGTCGTCAGCACCGGCACGATCTGCTCGCGCCGCACCGTCACCATCAGCTCGCCGAGCTTCAGCTCGACCTTGAGGACCGCCTGCCCCAGCGTGGAGGCGATGTGATCCCCGAGTTCTTTCAGCGCTTGTTCGGACATGGGCTTGTCGCCTGCTTTTTATCGCGCGATGCGGTTGCTGCGCCGGATCTTCTTCTGGAGCTGCAGGATGCCGTACACCAGGGCCTCGGCCGTCGGCGGGCATCCGGGCACGTAGATGTCGACCGGCACGATCCGGTCACACCCGCGCACCACCGAATAGCTGTAGTGATAGTAGCCGCCGCCATTGGCGCACGAGCCCATCGAGATCACCCAGCGCGGCTCCGGCATCTGGTCGTAGACCTTGCGCAGAGCGGGGGCCATCTTGTTGGTCAGCGTGCCGGCCACGATCATGCAGTCGGACTGGCGCGGGCTGGGGCGCGGGATGACGCCGAAGCGGTCCAGGTCGTACCGGCTCATGTAGGCGTGGATCATCTCCACCGCGCAGCAGGCCAGACCGAAGGTCATCGGCCACAGCGAGCCGGTGCGGGCCCAGTTCAGCACATCCTCGTACTTGGCGAGGATGTACCCCTTCTCCTGGATCTCCTCGGAGACCGCGCGGAGATAGGCGTCCTGTTCCGGTCCGGGCGGAATCGGCGCCAGCTTGGCAGCCTCTACTCCCATTCCAGAGCTCCTTTCTTCCACTCGTAGACGAAGCCGATGGTCAGGATGCCGAGGAAGACCATCATCGACCAGAAGCCGAACAGCCCGATGTCGCCCAGGGCGACCGCCCACGGGAACAGAAAGGCGACCTCGAGGTCGAAGATGATGAACAGGATCGAGACCAGATAGAACCGCACGTCGAACTTGGTGCGGGCGTCCTCGAACGGCTCGAAGCCGCATTCGTAGGGGGAGACCTTCTCGGGATCCGGGTTGTTCGGACTGATCACGTACGACGCGATGACCATGACGGCCGACAGCGCGATCGCGATGAACAGGAACACCAGGATCGGAAGGTATTCATAGATCAGCGGGTTGTTCACCGCATGTCCTCCCAAAAACCCACGCCCCGCAGCCCCGTGCGGCCCCCGGCGGAGGGGCCGACGCGCCACGCGGAGGTGGTATTAGACTGGATTAGCCCGTCAGACGCGGCGCAATATAGGCCGGTTGTCCGTACAGGGAAAGCGCTTTTATACGTCTTTCGGAAGGCGGAAAACGCCCGCTCCACGCGGTCTTACCACGTAGAAAGCGAGGCGATTTAAAGTGCTTTGTGGAAGAAGGAAAGTGGCGCGAGTGACGGGACTTGAACCCGCGGCCTCCGGCGTGACAGGCCGGCGCTCTAACCAACTGAGCTACACCCGCGCAAGACCACCTTTGACTGTGCCGTTCTGCGTTGCCGTTCAAGGCTTCGTTTGCGGCGCCGTCCGTGTGGCGTGGGCCGGTTTCTATCCGCCCCGTGCCGCCCTGTCAATCACCAAAACGCAAAAATATTCAGACCACCGATTCCCGCCCGCCCAGCTTGATATGGCGCAGTCGGTCGAGCCGGTCGAAGGCCGCCAGGAACGGCTCCGGCACCGGCCGGTGCTCCACCGCGTCCTTGCCCCCGAAGCGGGTCAGGGCGGTTTCCAGCGCCTTGCCCAGCAGTTCGCAGACCTCGAGATCCTGCTGGTCCAGGGCGAGTTCGAGCGCGTGAAGGATGCGGTCGCCCAACCGCCGTTCGTCACCGGTAAACCCTGCGCCCATCGCGCGTTCCTCCGCCGTGTCTCGGTCTACCGGAAACTGTAACACAGAAGTGCGGGCGGACTCTAAACAACGCGGAGTCGCAGGGGTGCGGCGAACCGCCCGGGTTTCGAAGGGTTCCAGACGAATCGCCGAACGTCGTCGGCCGTGGCGCGAGGGGAAGGAATGGTGGGCGATGAGGGGATCGAACCCCCGACCCTCTCCGTGTAAAGGAGACGCTCTACCGCTGAGCTAATCGCCCATCCCGGAAAACGCGGCCTGAAAAGACGAAACCGGCCGCGCCCGTCGAAGGCGCCGGCCGGTCCCGTATATGGCCCGGAAAACAGGAGCAGCGCAAGCCGCTTAGTTCAGGGCGTCCTTGAGGTTCTTGCCCGGCTTGAACTTCGGCTGCTTGGACGCCGGGATCGAGATCTTCTCGCCCGTGCGCGGGTTGCGTCCCTCGGACGCGGCACGCTCGGCGATGGCGAACGTGCCAAAGCCCACGAGACGCACCTCGTCGCCCTTCTTCATCGCGCCGGCGATGCCCTCGAAGACCGCGTCCACGGCCTTGGTCGCATCATTTTTAGACAAACCGGCCGCTTCGGCGACCTGCGCCACGAGATCATTCTTGTTCACTTATTCCCCCTTCCTGAATCTGCAAAGACTTTAAGGTCAAAGCCGCCCCACGACTTTGCGGGCCGAAGTGTAAACACAGCAACGGCCGCCCGTCAATTGCCGACGGGCGGCCGCAGCCGCAGAAAGCGCCGATTCGCAACGGTTTCGGCCGATTTGACGCAGGCCCCGCAGGGTTAATGCCGGAGCACCTCGCCCGCCTCGCCGTCGCGCGGCTTCGCGGCCGCCTCGACGGGTTCGACCGGCTCCGTCCACTCGATGGGCTCGAGCGGGCGGACCAGGGCGTTGCGCAGCACGTCGTCCACCGAACTCACCGGAATGATCTGCAAGCCCCGCTTCACGTTGTCCGGGATGTCCGCCAGATCCTTTTCATTGTCCTTCGGGATCAGCACCGTCTTCAGACCGCCGCGGAGCGCGGCCAGCAGCTTCTCCTTCAGGCCGCCGATCGGCAGCACCCGGCCACGCAGCGTGATCTCGCCGGTCATCGCCACGTCCTTGCGGACCGCGATTCCGGTCAGCACGGAGACGATCGAGGTGATCATCGCCACACCGGCCGACGGGCCGTCCTTGGGAGTCGCGCCTTCGGGGACGTGGACGTGGATGTCCTTCTTCTCGAACAGCGTCGGCTTGATGCCGTACACGGCGGCGCGCGACTTCACGTAGGACTCGGCCGCCTGGACCGATTCCTTCATCACGTCGCCGAGCTTGCCGGTGGTGGTCACGCGGCCCTTGCCGGGCAGCGAGACCGCCTCGATGGACAGCAGCTCGCCGCCCACCTCGGTCCAGGCCAGACCCGTGGTGACGCCCACCAGATCCTCCAGTTCGGCCTCGCCGAAGTGGAAGCGGCGCACGCCGGCGTACTTGTCGAGATTCCGGCGGGTGATGGACACCTTCTCGGTGCCCTTCATCAGGATCTCCTTCACCGCCTTGCGGGCGAGGTTGGCGATCTCACGCTCCAGGTTGCGCACGCCGGCTTCCCGCGTGTAGTAGCGGATCAGGTCCTTCAGCGCGTCGTCGGAGATGGCGAACTCGCCCTTCTTCAGGCCCGAGGCCTTGACCTGCTTGTCCAGCAGGTGGCGCTTGGCGATCTCGACCTTCTCATCCTCGGTGTAGCCGGCGACGCGGATCACCTCCATGCGGTCCAGCAGCGGCTGCGGCAGGCGCAGCGTGTTGGCCGTGCAGACGAACATCACGTCGGACAGGTCGTAATCGACCTCCAGGTAATGGTCGTTGAAGGTGGAGTTCTGCTCGGGGTCCAGCACCTCCAGCAGCGCCGAGGACGGGTCGCCGCGCCAGTCGGCGCCCAGCTTGTCGATCTCGTCGAGCAGGAACAGCGGGTTCGACGACTTCGCCTTTTTCATGCCCTGGATGACCTTGCCGGGCATGGAGCCGATGTAGGTGCGCCGGTGGCCGCGGACCTCCGCCTCGTCGCGCACGCCGCCCAGCGACATGCGCACGAAGTTGCGGCCCGTGGAGCGCGCGATCGACTTGCCCAGCGAGGTCTTGCCGACGCCCGGCGGCCCGACCAAGCAGAGGATCGGCCCCTTCACCTTGTTCATGCGGTTCTGCACGGCAAGGTATTCCAGGATGCGTTCCTTGACCTTCTCCAGGCCGTAGTGGTCGGCGTCGAGGATCTTCTGCGCCAGCTTGATGTCCTTCTTCACCTTGGTGCGCTTCTTCCAGGGAATGGAGAGCATCCAGTCCAGGTAGTTGCGGACCACGGTGGCCTCGGCCGACATCGGACTCATGGAGCGGAGCTTCTTCAGCTCGGCGAGCGCCTTGTCGCGGGCCTCCTTGGTGAAGCGGGTCTTGTTGATCTTCTCTTCCAGTTCGGCCGCCTCGTCACGACCGTCCTCCGACTCGCCCAACTCCTTCTGGATCGCCTTGAGCTGTTCGTTCAGGTAGTACTCGCGCTGGGTCTTCTCCATCTGCCGCTTGACGCGGTTGCGGATGCGCTTTTCCACCTGCAGCACGCCGATCTCGCCTTCCATGAAGGCGTAGACACGCTCCAGGCGCTCGGAGACGGTGGCCGTCTCCAGCAACTGCTGCTTCTCGGGGATCTTGAGGGCGAGGTGCGAGGCGACGGTGTCGGCCAGCTTGCCGGAGTCCTCGATCTGGTTGATCGAGACCAGCACCTCGGGCGGGATCTTCTTGTTGAGCTTGATGTACTGCTCGAACTGCGAGACCACGGCGCGCGACAGCGCCTCCAGCTCCTGCTGCTCGCCGACCTTTTCCTCGATCAGGTCCGCGTAGGCCTGGAAGAAGTCCTCGTTCTCGGCGAACTTGGTGATCGCGGCGCGCTGGCCGCCCTCGACCAGAACCTTGACCGTCCCGTCGGGCAGCTTCAACAGCTGCAGCACGGTGCCCACAGTGCCGACACCGTAGATGTCGGCCGGGGTCGGATCGTCCTGCGCGGCGTTCTTCTGGGTGACGAGCAGGATCTGCTTGTCATCCTTCATCACGTCCTCGAGCGCGCGCACGGACTTCTCGCGGCCCACGAACAGCGGCACGATCATGTGGGGGAACACCACAATGTCGCGCAGCGGCAGGACCGGATAGAGGGCACCACGGGGAATTTCAAACAT
>Ga0196970_1002296_pt1 | contig 10215 bp, 10 predicted proteins | sample S1v_513CmetaG_FD_148672 | JGI IMG/M metagenome (GOLD analysis project Ga0196970, IMG submission 148672) | Soil microbial communities from Anza Borrego desert, Southern California, United States - S1+v_5-13C | ecosystem: Environmental > Terrestrial > Soil > Desert | place: USA: California... | reverse complement strand
ACCCTGCCCCAACCGCCGCAGACGCAGGGGCGGCCCGGCATCGCGGTGCTGATCGCCCACCAGGGCCGTACGGTGGACTACGTCGTGCTGGGCTGGTGGGACCGCGAGAACGAGCTGCCGCTGAAGGTGTGGGTCGACGAGGGCCTGGGCTGGCGCGAGGCGCGCGGCAGCGAGTCCCTGTGTGTCTGGGACCTGGAGGTCATCGCCCGCGAGCGCGACCTCTACGTCCGCCACGTGCTGGCGGACGCCGCCGGCGACGTGGACGCCTACGTCCTCTCCGTCTGATCAGACGAACTGGACCCTCACGCCGGGCTTCACCGCCGCGGCCAGATGCAGGGCGTCCCAGTTTGACAGGCGTACGCAGCCGTTGGACTGGGTCTTGCCGATGACATCCGGCTCCGGGCTGCCGTGGATGCCGTAGGTCGGTTTCGACAGATCGATCCAGACCAGGCCCACCGGGTTATTCGGACCGGCCGCGACGGTGGTTTTCGTCTTGATGTCCTTGTTGTAGTCCAGCTTCTTCGGATCGTAGGTGAAGGTCGGGTTGCGAGCCACGCCGTTGACCTTCATCGAACCCGAAGGCGACGGCTGTTCGGCCGAGCCGATGGTCGCCGGATAGTAGGCCAGCAGGGTTCCCGCCTCGTCGTAAGCCCGGAGCGCCTTGTCCTCCTTGTCCACCTCGAGCCGCGCCACGGTTCCCGCCAGGGCGGGCCTGGCCGGGTTGGCGACGTGAATGGAGACACCGGCGGTGCGGAAGTCGACGCCGGGGTTCAGGGCCCTCAGCAGTTGCTCGTCCATGTGGAAGCGCTCGGCGATCAGTTCGGCCGCGCTGGTGTAGCCGAGGTGCTGCAGCTTGGCCTTCTCGGGAATCTCTTCCGGGATCGAGCTGTTGAACGGTCCGGCCACGTCCTGGGCGGTGATGGTGTAGCGCGCGAAGGCCGGCGGCCCGCCCACCTGCTCCAGCGCCGCGAAGGTTTCGGCCGTCAGGGCGCCGTCGCCAGGAAGGCCCCTCGCCTCCTGGAACGCTTCCAGCGCCAGCCGCACGTTCTCGCCGTAGCGGGCGTCGATCACGCCGGGCGAGAAACCGGCGCGGTCCAGCAACACCTGGGCCTTGGCCAGGACGGGGCTCACCCCCTCCGGCTCCGCCGGCGGCGGCGCGAAGGTCGCGCTGTTGACGGCCGCCACGTCCAGCACGCCGGGCTGGGCGGGCGCTACCGCGGGGGTCGCAGGAGCGGCGGCGGGCGCGACGGCGCCTGTCTTGCCGTCTCGATTGGCGTCCTCGCAGGCGGCCAGGGCGAACACGGAAGTACCAGCCAGCACGGCGGCGAACAGACGCGACTTCATGGAAAACCTCACGAGCGGAGCCAAGGCCCCTGCATGCGTGAGGAATGTTCGAATCGGCCGGTGCGTTCCGATCATCGCGCCCAAAGCAAAAGGCCGCCGGGTTCCCGGCGGCCTTCCAGCTTCATGCGTTGGTCGACCTGGCAGGTCACTCCGCCAGTTCGGCCGTCTCTTCCTCGCTCGCGTCGGGGGCGGTCCCGCCCTCGATCTCGAAGCCGATCTTGCCGTCCTTGAGCACGATGTGGACGTGCCCGCCGCGGATCAGCCGGCCGAACAGGATTTCATCCGCAAGCGGCTTCTTGACGTGTTCCTGGATGACCCGGGCCAGGGGCCGGGCGCCGTAGAGCTCGTCAAAGCCGTTCTTGGCCAGCCAGTCAGCCGCGTCGTCGCTGAGCTCGACCGTGACGTTGCGGTCGGCCAGCTGCGCCTCGAGCTGCAGGATGAACTTCTGCACCACCTGGCGGATGATCTCCTGCGGCAGGGCCTTGAAGGTGACGATGGCGTCGAGGCGGTTGCGGAACTCCGGCGTAAACAGGCGCTGGATCGCCTTGTCGTCCTCGCCCTCGACCTTGCCGCGGCCGAAGCCGATGGAGGCGCGGGAGTTGTCGGCGGCGCCCGCATTGGTGGTCATGATCAGGACCACGTTGCGGAAATCGACCTTCTTGCCCACCGCGTCCGTCAGCGTGCCGTGGTCCATGACCTGCAGCAGGATGTTGTAGACGTCCGCGTGCGCCTTCTCGATCTCGTCCAGCAGCACGACCGCGTGCGGGTGCTGATCGACCTGGTCGGTCAGCAGGCCGCCCTGGTCGTGGCCGACGTAGCCGGGAGGCGCGCCGATCAGGCGGCTGACCGTGTGCCGCTCCATGTACTCCGACATGTCGAAGCGCAGGAGCTCGATGCCCAGCGTGGACGCCAGCTGCTTGGCCACCTCGGTCTTGCCGACGCCGGTCGGGCCGCTGAACAGGTAGGAGCCGATCGGCTTCTGCGGGTCGCGCAGGCCGGCGCGCGCCAGCTTCATCGCGGCCGACAGCTGGTTGATCGCCTCGTCCTGGCCGAAGACCGTGCGGCGCAGGTCGGCCTCGAGCGACTTCAGCGACTCCGTGTCGGATTTGGACACCGACTTGGGCGGGATGCGGGCGATCTTGGCGACCACCGCCTCCACTTCCTTCTGGCCGATAACCTTCTTCCGCTTCTTCTCGGACAGCAGCATCTGGCTGGCGCCGGCCTCGTCGATCACGTCGATCGCCTTGTCCGGCAGCTTGCGATCGGTGATGTAGCGCGCCGACAGCTCGACGGCCGACTTGATGGCCGCGTCGGTGTAGCGGAGCTTGTGGAAGGTCTCGTAGTAGCTCTTCAGGCCGCGCAGGATCTTGATCGTGTCCTCGATCGTCGGCTCGTTGACGTCGATCTTCTGGAACCGGCGCACCAGGGCCCGGTCCTTCTCGAAGTGCTGGCGGAACTCCTTGTACGTGGTCGAGCCCATGCACCGAAGCGTGCCCGACGCCAAGGCCGGCTTGAGCAGGTTGGACGCGTCCATCGCCCCGCCCGACGTCGCGCCGGCGCCGATCACCGTGTGGATCTCGTCGATGAACAGGATGGAGTTGGGGTGCGCCTCCAGCTCCTTGACCACCTGCTTGATCCGCTCCTCGAAATCCCCGCGGTAGCGGGTGCCGGCCAGCAGCGCGCCCATGTCGAGCGAGAAGATGGTGGCTTCCTTCAGAACGTCCGGCACTTCGCCGGTGACGATCTTGCGGGCAAGGCCCTCGGCGATGGCAGTCTTGCCGACGCCCGGGTCGCCCACCAGCAGCGGGTTGTTCTTGGTGCGGCGGCACAGGATCTGGATGGCGCGCTCGACCTCGGCGGTGCGGCCGATCAGCGGGTCCACCTTGCCTTCCCGGGCCTTCTCGTTGAGGTCGACGCAGTAGGCGTCCAGCGCCTCGCCGGCGCCGGGCTTGCCGGTCCGCTCCTCGACATCCTCGGCCGTGGCGCCCTTGACGGCGCGCGGCTCCGAGGCCCCGGCCTTCTTGGCGATGCCGTGGGCGATGAAGTTGACCGCGTCGTACCGCGTCATGTCCTGCTCCTGCAGGAAGTAGGCGGCGTGGCTCTCGCGCTCGGAGAATACTGCGACCAGCACGTTGGCCCCGGTGACCTCGTCTCGGCCGGAGGACTGGACGTGGATGACGGCGCGCTGGATCACGCGCTGGAAGCCGGCGGTCGGCTTGGCGTCCTCGCCGTCCTCGACCACCAGCGCCATCAGGTCGTTGTCGACGTAGCTGGTGAGGCCCGACTTCAGGGCGGCCAGGTCGACGCTGCAGGCGCGCAGGACGGTCGCGGCCTCCGGGTCGTCGGCCAAGGCGAGCAGCAGGTGCTCGAGCGTGGCGTATTCGTGATTGCGCTCGTTGGCGTAGCCGACAGCGCGGTGGAGCGTCTCTTCAAGGTGTCGCGAAAAGGACGGCATGCGGAGCTCCTAGTCTTTTTCCATGGTGCACTGGAGCGGGTGCTGGTGCCGGCGCGCGGTGTCGATCACCTGCGCCACCTTTGTCTCGGCCACTTCGTACGTGAACACGCCGCAGACGCCGACGCCGTGCTGGTGCACGTGCAGCATGATGCGGGTGGCGTCCTCGCGGCTCTTGTTGAAGAACCGTTCGAGGACGTAAACCACGAACTCCATCGGGGTGTAGTCGTCGTTCAGGATCAGCACGCGGTACAGCGAAGGCTTGGCTACCTTCGGCTTTACCTCGGTGACGACGGCGGAGCCGCCGCGCTGTCCCTGATCGCCTTGCTTTCGCTCGGTCACTCGACCCGATCCCCGACTTACATGGGCGTACAGCCCGTACTCATGGATTAGATATGGAAACTCCGGCCTTATGGAAGGGGGCCGAGACGAAAGCCCCGCATGCTTAACGTCGCAGTGGGAACCTTCGAGAGGGTTAAGACGGAAAAGGCCCGGAGCGTTCCCGCCCCGGGCCTTCCGTTCGTCAGCGATGACGAGATTGCGTCTTAGCGGGCCGACTGGAAGCGCTCGACGGTGGCCGTGGCGCGCTCGTTCAGCGGCTTGAAGCTGTCCTTCACCGAGGCCGAGACGATGTCGGTGGCCTTGGTAACTTCGGCCAGGTAGGCCTCCATCGCGCTCTTGGCCCAGGTGGTCTGGACTTCGATGGCTTCCTGGATCGACTTGGCCGAGGCCAGGGCCTGGGCGGCGTTCACGCCGTCTTCCCAGCTCTTCTTGGAGAAGGCCAGGGTCTGGGCGCCGAGGGTCTCGGCGCCGCGGGTGGCGGCCGTGACCGACTCGACGACGGCTTCCAGGTTGCGCTTGCCGGCGGCGTTGACTTCGTTCAGCGCGCCCAGCGACTTCTCGACGCCGTCGCGGAAGGCTTGGTCACCGGCGGCGGTGAAACGCTCGGCGGTGTTCTTGATGGCTTCAGCGCCCTTTTCCATGGTCGTCACTCCTAGAGGTTTGTACGGCCGATGTGGCCCGCGCGGTCGCCCACGCTGCGTTCGATGGCGGACTTATGCCGCAAGTGCGAACGGCGGTCAACCAAAATGTTGCACTGCACAAAACCCGCGGGAGGCGAACTCGTTCCTTCACCGCAAGGCCGCGCCGATGGGACGCAGCCCGGTTTCCCGCCAAGCTTGTTTACGGTGGAGAAACCCTGTCGGTTCCATGATAGTGAATTCTGGGGCGTCTGGATGGGGCGCTCTCGTGTGTTTCTGACGACGGACGCTGTCATGCTTACACCCGCCCGCCGGATCGCTTTTGCGTTTCTCCTCGCCGCCGCGACCCTGATCGCCCCGCTGACGCTCGCGCCCTCCGCGGCCGTCGCCGCCGAAATCGACTCGCCGAAATACGCTGCGATCGTGGTTGACGCGAACACGGGCGAGGTCCTCTTCGCCCGGCGCGCGGACAGCCAGCGCTACCCCGCCTCCATCACCAAGGTCATGACAATGTACATGGCCTTCGAGGCGCTCTCGACGGGCAAACTGCACGCTTCGGACCGGGTGACCATCTCGCCCCGCGCTGCCGCCGCCCCGCCGTCCAAGCTCGGCCTGCCCGCGGGCGACAGCCTCAGCGTCGATGAAGCGATCCGCATCATGGCGGTGCGCTCCACCAACGATATCGCCATCGCGCTGGCGGAACGGATCGGCGGCACCGAGTCGCGCTTCGCCGCCCTGATGACGCTGAAGGCCCAGGAACTGGGCATGTCGAACACCCGCTTCGTCAACGCGTCGGGCCTGCCCGACAGCCGCCAGCTCTCCAGCGCCCGCGACATCGCCATCCTGTCGCGCGCGGTGATGCGGGACTACCCGCAATACTATAACTACTTCAACATCAAGACGATGACCCTCCGGGGCCGCGAGTACCGCAACACCAACGGCCTGCTGCACAGCATGCCGGGCGTTGACGGCCTGAAGACCGGCTACACCAACGCCTCGGGCTACAACCTCGCCGCCACCGCCGTGCGCGACGGCCGCCGCCTGATCACCGTGGTGCTGGGCGGCCGTTCGACCGCGACCCGCAACGCCCACGTGGCCGAGCTGCTCAACGTCGGCTTCGACGTCATGCGCCGGCGCGAGCGGGGCGAACTGATCACCGTCGCCCAGTCCATGTTCCAGACCGAGATGCCGGCCGCGCCCGTGCGCTACGCGTCCATCGAGCAGGGCGACCGCGACGCCTCGCCGGCCCACAGCCGGGACATCACCGGCGACCTGAACGCCCGCGCCCTTCGCGGCGCCCAGCCCGCTTCCGGCCGCGGCACGATGCAACCCGTAGCCGACCCCGCCGACGACGAGCCTGCCGTGGCCCTGGCCTCGCTGGCGCCGGTGCAGGAACGCGCGACCGCCAAACCCGCCGCGGCCAAGCCGAAACCCACCCCCGCCGCAAAGCCCAAGAAGCGCGACCCCAACGCGATCTGGGTGGTGCAGGTCGGCGCCTTCAAGTCGAAGGGCGAGGCCAACACCTGGCTCAAGCAGGTCGGCAAGCGCTTCAAGACCCAGTTCGCCAAGGCCGAGGGCCAGGTGATGGCCGCCAGCGGCTGGCACCGCGCCCGCTTCGAAGGCATGACCCAGGACGCGGCCAAGTCGGCCTGCGAAGCCCTGAAGGCCAAGAAGCTGGCCTGCCTGGTGCTGAAGGGCAGCTGACCGCCCTCTCCTCCCGGACGATCAGACGCCCCGGTTCGCCGGGGCGTTTTCGTTTCAGGGCCGCCGAGGCTTCAACAGCCGGTCGCGGGCGGCGTTGAGGCGCTTGGCCACGGCGGCGTCCCCGCCCTGGTCCGGATGGGCCGTACGCATGCGCTCGCGGTAGGCCGCCTGGATCTGCTCGGACCCCGCGTCGGCGCTGACGCCCAGCACGCGCCGGGCCTCGGCATCGCTCAGGCCGGTGAAGGGCAGCGGCGCCCGGCGCGCGATCAGGGACAGGGACAGCCCGGCGCCCAGCAGCACGGCCCCGGCCACCCACAGGCCGCGGAGGGACGCGGCCGCGCCAGCCACCACGCAGCCGACGCCGATCAGGCCGGCGGCCGCACGCCACTCGTTGCGGGGATTGGTGGCCGCCCGCCGGCCCAGCCAGACGAGGACCGCGAAGATGAGGAGAGCCAGGACGTAGATCACGCCCCAGCCTTTCGGTTACGCCGCCGACCTGGTCAACGGCTTCGCGTCCTCGCCGATGTTCAGCGCCTGCAGCAGCGAGCGCAACTCCTGCCGCGCGGCGACGTGGGCCAGGGATACGGCCACAGGCCGGATTTTCGCCGACAGGTCGGCCACGGTCAGGCCGAAGGGGAACAGCTCGCGATAGATGACCCGGTCGCGCAGGCCCGGTCCGACGCGAAATCCGACGCGGCGGCTCAGCGCCTCGATCCGTTCGTCCAGGCGCTTGCGGTTGCGCGCTTCGGTAACCGCCAGGCGGTTGCGCAGCACGACCCAGTCGATCGACTGCCCGTCGGTCATGGCGCGCATCTTCCGGGCGTTCCAGACGGTCTCGGCGTAGATCGACGGGCGGCCCAACTCCAGGGTCACCGGATCCACCGTGCCCAGCAGGTCGAAGTCGACGAAGCTGTCGTTCATCGGCGTGACAATGAGGTCAGCGGCGGCGTGGGCCGCGCGCGAAAGTTCGGTGTCGCCACCGGGCGTGTCGATGACGACGTAGTCGGCCTGCTCGCGCGCGGCGGCAAGCTGCTCGGCGAAGCGGGCGAGCGCGCCTTCGGGATCGCTGGCGACCAGCCTGGCCGGATTGTCCCCCAGGCCGAAGTCGGCCGGCATCGGGGCCTCCGCCTCGGACGCCGCCAGCCACTTGGCTCGGCTGGCCAGGAAGCGGCCCAGCGACTGCTGGCGCACGTCCAGGTCGATGACCGCGACCTTCGCATCCTGCCAGGCCAGGGCCGTGGTCAGGTGGATGGCGATGGTCGACTTGCCGGCCCCGCCCTTTTCGTTGCCGACGACGATGACGCGCGATTCAGCCACTTCGGTTACCCCCGCCCCGACTCAAGGCTTGGGGCAGTCCTCACGTCATACCTGTCCCGGGCCGACGTCAACGCGGCGGATCGGCCTATGCACAGGCGGCGTGGATTCAGGAGCTTAGGGTCGCCTTGGCGCACCAGGCGTCGGAAACGCCGGCGGCGCGGCAGATGCGGACGGCCTCGTCGCGGCTGGCCAGGGGCCCGGCCTTCAGCCTCACCCACGTCCCCTTGGCGCCGAGGTCGACCGCTTCGAAGCGGGGTGTAACGCCGCGCAACAGGCCGCTGTGCCGGGCCTTCAAGGTCGCCCAGGCGGCTTCGGCGTCGGCGCGGGTGCGGAACGAGGCGAGCTGGGCGGCGTAGACCGCGCTCGAGGCGGCGGCGCGCACGGGCGCTGCGGTCGCCGCCGATGCCTGCTGCAGGCGAACGGGCTCCTCGCGCCCGGCAACGGCGCTGGCGACGGCAAAGGCCGCCCGCAGGCCCATGTCGCGCGAGTTGGGCATCTCCAGCGGGTCGACCACGGCGATACGGATGGGCGCCCGCAGGCCCGCGGCTTCGGCGGTCAGGGTGACGCCCGGCTCTGCCGCGGCGCGGACGGCGGCCGGCGCGGTGCGGCCGGCGGACGGACGCTCGGCCCCCTCGCCCTCCACGGGCACGTCGGCCACGGCCTCGGCCCAGCGCTGGAACATGCGGCCGTCGTTCTTCGGCGCCTCGCACGCGGCGAGGGCGAGCCCGGCGACGGAAAGGGCGGCTAGACGGAAAACGCCACTGCGGTCCATAAGCGCCACCCTGGACCACCCACGCTTTAAACGCGGTTCAGAAACGTCCTTAACAAGCTGAACCATGGAAGCCATGACCGAGCGCCCGTCCCTGCCCCTGGCCGACACGGTCGCCGACCTGCGCGCGATCGTCCGGGGCTGGCGCAGCAACGGCCTGACCGTGGGCTTCGTTCCCACCATGGGCGCCCTGCACGAAGGGCACCTTTCCCTGGTCCGCCAGGCGGGCGAGCGGGCCGACCGCGTCGTCGCCAGCGTCTTCGTCAACCCGACCCAGTTCGCCCCGACCGAAGACCTCGACCGCTACCCCCGCCAGGAGGCGAAGGACGCCGACCTGCTGGCGTCCGCCGGCTGCGACCTGCTGTTCCTGCCGACGCCGGCGACGATGTATCCGGACGGCTTCTCCACTTCGGTCAGGGTGACCGGCGTCTCCGAGGATCTCGAGGGCCGCTTCCGGCCGCAGATGTTCGGGGGCGTGGCGCTGGTCGTGGCCAAGCTGCTGAACCAGGTCCAGCCGGACGTGGCAGTGTTCGGCGAGAAGGATTTCCAGCAGCTGCTGGTCGTCCGCCGCATGGCGCGCGACCTGGACCTGCCGGTGGAGATCGTCGCCGGCGAGACTGTGCGCGAGGCCGACGGCCTGGCGATGAGCTCGCGCAACGCGTACCTCGACCCTGCGGGGCGCGCGGTGGCCGGCAAGCTCTACGCGATCCTGCGTGAGGCGGCCGCGCGGGCGCGCACCGGCGTTCCTGCGGAGGCGGAAGCGTGGGCCACGGCCGAAATCCTCCGGGCCGGCTTCGACAGCGTGGACTACGTCGCCATCCGCAGCGCCGAAGATCTGTCGCCCTTCAGGTCCCGGATCACCGGGCCCGCGCGCATCCTGGCCGCGGCGAAGCTCGGCCAGACCAGGCTGATCGACAACCTGCCGGTCTGAAACCTACCAGGCGCCCAGCGCTCGCAGTTCTTCGGCGAATCCCGCCGGCAGCTCGCCGGCGTCCCAGTTGGACAGATCCGGGGTGACGTCCTTGTCGTAGTAGCGCCAGCCCTGGAAAGCGCCGCGACGCTGCGGCGCCACGTGCACCACTTCGTCGTCCAGGGTGATTTCGCAACGGCTGCGCTGGCCGTCCTCCAGGGTATCGATGGACAGGATACGCTGGCGGCACTGCACCACGCCCTTGATCACCCAGTAGAGCGACCCGCCGTCCAGCACCTCGGCGAGGCGCTTGGGCGTCATGCGGGTGTGCACGATGGGCGCGCCGTTCCGCCCGCGTTCCTCGCGGCCCCACTGGGTCAGCTGCTCGACTTTCTCGACGCCGACGCAGAGCTTGATCAGATGAAGAGGCATGGCGGGTGTTTAACCCCGGTTGGCCAGGAGTCGGAAGGGACCCGATGTCGCGATCTCCCTCTCCTTCGCCCGCTCGATGATACCGGCGCCTGGAGGCACAAAGCGCCCCCAAGGGCGGCAGGGCCGCCTCGTCCTTCGACAAGCTCAGGATGAGGCTACTTGGAGCCTGAGGTCGAGCCTGAGAGTCGCGCCTGACATCTACAATCGTCCTCATCCTGAGCTTGTCGAAGGACGAGGAGGACGCAGCCGCTAGGAAGCCGCCGCCTCCACCTTCACCAGCAGCGCGCCCTCGACCACCTGGTCGCCC
>Ga0196970_1002295_pt1 | contig 10224 bp, 8 predicted proteins | sample S1v_513CmetaG_FD_148672 | JGI IMG/M metagenome (GOLD analysis project Ga0196970, IMG submission 148672) | Soil microbial communities from Anza Borrego desert, Southern California, United States - S1+v_5-13C | ecosystem: Environmental > Terrestrial > Soil > Desert | place: USA: California... | reverse complement strand
CCCGACGCCGCCACCCCCGCCCGTCCCCGGACCCGCCGTGCCTCCGGACGCCCCGCCCGCGCCGCCGGGTGTGTCCGACGCCGGCGGCGGCGTCGTCCGTGGCGTGGAGCCGCACACCGACCACCCGCCCGAGGCGGGCACGACCATCCGCACCGGCGGCGGACCGGCCACGGCGATCTCGACCCTCGGCGAGCCCACCGGGAACGAGCTGCTCGGCTCGCTGAACACGCCCGTGCTGGGCTCGACCACGGGCATCCGGATGATCGACGCGATGCTCGACAGGGCGGTGTCCCTGCCGTCGGCCGCGATCCACGCGCACGTGGACAAGCTGCGGGCGCGCAACCCCGAGGCGTCGCCGGCGCAGATCATCGGCATGCTGGAAAAGCAGTACATGCTGGCCATCTCGGCGTCGGGCGGGGCCGTGGGGGCCGCGGCGGCGGCGCCGGCCGTGGGCACGGGGACCGCGACGGCTCTCACCGCCAGCGACGTCGCGGCCTTCTTCGCGGCCTCGGCGGCGTTCTCCCTGGCGGTCGCGGACGTGCACGGCATCGCCGTCGACGACGTCGCGCGCCGCCGCACCCTGCTGCTGGCCACCGTGCTGGGCGAGCAGGGCGCGAAGACGGTGGGCGAGCAGACCGGCCTCGGCACCGCCGCCTGGGGCAAGAGCCTGCTGGTGAACATGCCGACGACGACGATCCGCCGGGTCAACGGGGCGCTCACGCGGCGCCTGCTGCGGCGCCAGGCGGCGAAGCACGGCGCGATAGCGCTCGGCCGGCTGGTGCCCTTCGGGGTAGGGGCGGCGATCGGCATCACCGGCGCGCGGGCGCTCGGCAAGACGGTGGTCGAGGGGGCGCAGAAGGCGTTCGGGCCGCCGCCGGCCCGCTTCCCGCGGACCATCGAGATCGCGCCGCCGGAGGTCGTGGCCGCGGCCCGCGAGCTGGACCTGCTGCCGTCCCGGAACCGCAAGGTGTGGATGCGGGGCCGACGCCGCGTGCAGTAGGGCGTGCGGTAGGGCGCGGATCCGTCAGACCTGGGGAAGTTCTCGGACAGCATCCGTCCGAGAACTTCCCCAGGTCGTGCCCGGCGGCCCTCAGACGAGGAAGATGTCGAACATCCCCGGGTTGTGGGCGTGCACGATCGCGAGGAACACGATCGCGTCGAACAGCAGGTGCACCATGAGCACGAACGTCAGTGACCCGGTGCGGGCGAAGATGAAGCCCTGCAGGATCGCGAACGGCGTCGTCAGCAGCGGTCCCCACTCGCGGTAGCCGAGCTCCCACAGGAACGAGACGAAGATCGTGGCCTGCAGCAGGTTCGCGAGCCACACGGGGAAGTGCCGCCGCAGCAGCGCGAAGCACGTGCAGATGAAGAACAGCTCGTCCCACGTGCCGACGGCGTTGACGCCGACGAAGAACCGCGCGAGCTCACCGTCGTCGGTGATGTGGGGCCAGTTCTCGTACGCGCCGGACGTGATGAAGTAGTAGGGCAGGATCAGCCAGCCGAGCATCGGCACGGCGACGAGGTACGCCTTCTCCGAGCGCGGCCACCGCACCCCGGTCCGCCAGGGGAACCGGATCGCGCGCCGCCGGTAGACGAACCGGTCGATGAGGAACGGCACGCTCACCGCGGCGGCGAGGGCGCTGCCGATGGCGACGAACCGTGGCCAGGAGACGTCGGCCTCCATCGACGTGGTCGACACGAGCGCGATGCCGACGCCGATGAGCAGCAGGTCACGGGCGAGTGCGCGGTCGAGCGCCCACGCCACGGCCAGGCTCACGACCAGGACGACGTAGCCGAGCGGCCGGACGTGCGCGCCGAAGAGCAGGAACGCGCTCAGCGAGACGCCGGCCGCCGGGAGCAGCGTGCGCGCGGTGACGGGCCGGGGTTGCACGCGCACGACGTCGGCGGCGGCGTCGCGCGCATCGACGTCGCCGCTCGCCGTGCGCGCGAGGTCAGCCACCGCCTCAGGATGCAGCGAACGACGCCGCCCCGCCCGGCGGGGTGGCCGGCCCCGGGTCAGTGGTGGTCGCCGTGGCGCCCCAGGGTGGTGACGGGTGTGGCGCCGGGGCGGGTCCACTGCGGCGTCGGGCGGCTGGTCTCGCCCCAGGTGGCGTTGCCGTCGGCGTCGGTACGCCAGTACCAGCACGCGTGGTTGCCCTCCGGCCAGCCGTCGGGCGTGTCCTCCCAGGCCTCGCGCCGGCCGTACGGGGTCATGTCGAGCAGGGCGAACGTCGGGTTCGTCGCCTCGTTGCCGCGGCCGGTGGTGGCGTAGGTGAGGAAGGTGCGGTCGCCGACCCGCAGGTAGCTGGTGAGGGAGCCCATGTCCCGGCCGACGGGCGCCGGCAGGCCGCGGACCGAGTACCACGGCTGGGTGTACCCCATGAACTCCACGTACGGCGCGACCTCCTCCCACGGTCCGGTGGTGAGCACGGCGAACGAGACGCCACGGGCCCGCAGGTAGGTGGTGTCGCGCAGGCTCCACGCCGTGGTCGTGCAGCCTTCGCACTGGCCCTGGTGCGGGGCGCCGTCGTGCCACATGTGCTTGTACACGAGGAGCTCCTCGCGCCCGGCGAAGAGGTCGAGGAAGGGCACGGGACCGTCCGCCCCGATCACCTCGACGGTCCCGTCGAACTCGACCATCGGGAGCCTGCGCCGGGCGGCCGCGATGGCGTCGCCCTCGTGCGTGTGGGCCTTCTCGCGGACGAGGAGCTCGTCGCGGGCGGCCTGCCACGTGGCCATGTCGACGACGGGCGGGCGGCCGGGCAGCGCGGTGGGGCCGGTCGGCGGGGCGGCGGTCGGGGTGGGCTCGGTCGTGGTCATGGGTCCTCCGTCGGGTCTCCGTCGGGTCTTCCGTCGGGTCAGGGCTCTCCCGTGGTCAGACCGTCGGCGGGTCCGGAACTCATCGCCGCGGTTCCGGTCAGGGCGCCGCGGGCGCGAAGCCCTCCCGCCACGGGACGTCGGCGACGTCGGTCCACACGGGCAGGCCGCGGTCCCGGGCGATGGCGACGTCCTGGTCGGCGCCGCGGGACGCGCCGGGCAGGCGCAGCACGGCGTCGCAGTGGGCGAGCAGGCGCTCGGCGGTGGGGTACATGACCTGCTCCGCGAGCGGGTGGAGCGGGCCGTCCGCCCCGGCCGAGCTGAGCACGGGGAGCGCGACCCACTCGCCGATCATCGGCACGTGGCCGCGCTCGAAGACCGGCCAGGCGGCCTGCTCGAGCCGCGTGAGGTTGGCGGCCATGCGGTCGGGGTCGTCGTCGCTGCCGGAGCGGTAGGGGCCGGCGATGAGGACGAGCAGCGGTCGGTCCGGGGTGGGGTGCGTGGCGCGGGGCGCGGTTGGTGTCGGTGACATGCCGCGGTACGCTACATGCAGAAACGTGCAACAACAAGAACGACCGTGAGGAGAGCGCGAGCCGTGCTTGCCGCCCAGCGCCGTGACCTGCTGCTCGACCGCCTGCGCGCCGAGGGCCGCATCGTCGCCAAGGACGTCGCTGCCGAGCTGGGGCTGTCCGAGGACTCCATCCGCCGCGACTTGCGCGACCTCGCCGCGGACGGGCTGTGCCAGCGCGTCTACGGCGGCGCCCTCCCGGCGTCGCCGGCGGTCGTTGACTACGCGGCGCGCCAGCACGTGGAGCCGGCGGGCAAGGCGCGGGTGGCGAGGGCCGCTGTCGGCCTGATCCCCGCGGGCGGCACCGCGATCCTCGACGGCGGGACGACGGCGCTCGCCATGGCCCGCGCGCTGCCACCGGACCTGCGCGCGACCGTCGTCACGCACAGCCCGACGGTCGCGGCCGCGCTGGTGGAGCACCCGACCGTGGAGGTGTACCTGCTCGGCGGGCGCCTGTTCAAGCACTCGGCGGTCACCTGTGGGGCGGCGGCGGTGGAGGCGGCGCAGCAGGTGTCGGCGGACGTGTTCCTGCTCGGCGTCACGGGCGTGCACCACGAGGCGGGGCTCACCACGGGCGACGCCGACGAGGCCGCGATGAAGCGCGCGCTCGCGGCCCGCGCCGCGGAGACCTACGTGCTGGCGAGCTCGGAGAAGGTCGGCGCGGCGTCGTCGTTCGTGGTCCTGCCGTTGGGTGCGGTCGCGGGGGTGGTGACGGACGCCGACGCCGACTCGGCCGCGTGCCGGGCGCTCACGCGGGCGGGGGTACGGCTCGTCGAGGCGTGACGGGGGCGCCGGCGCCCCACCGGCCGGTCAACCGCCGCGGATCCTCCCGACGACGTGCGCCAGCCCGCCGACGTCCGTCACCGTCGCGTCCATGCCACCTGCGAGGAGCGCGTCCCGCGCGCGCTCGCCCGCCGTCACCGCCGCCCCGCCCGGTGGCGCCTCGAACCACAGGTGCGCGGCGCCGTCGTCGGCGAGCAGCTCGCCGACGCGAGCGACCTCCTCCGTGGCCGGGCCGGTCCAGAACGCGTTCACGTTGATCGCGAGGACGACGTCGTAGCGGCGGCCGTCGCCGTGGAACGCGGCGAGGTCGCGCTCGGCGATGTCGGCGACGCCGGCCTCGAGCCAGCGGGCCAGGCGCTTCTCGGCGTGCGCGACCGCGCTGCCGGAGCGGTCGAGGGCGGTGACGTGCCCGTCGGGCAGCCGGCGGCACAGGAGCTCGGCGGCCACGCCCGTGCCGCAGCCGACCTCGAGCACGCGCGCGTCCGGCCGCAGGTCGAGGGACTCGACGGCGACGCTGATGCGCTCGGGGACGGGTCGGGCCATGGCGCGGAGGCTAGTCCCGGCCGGTGACACCGCCTCCCGGGGGGCGACCGCTCGCAGCACCACCGTCCGCGTCCCCGCTCAGCCGCCCCGAGTGCAGGGTCAGCACGCGGTCCGCCCGCTCGGCCATCAGCGGGTCGTGCGTCGTCACGACCGCGGCGACCCTGCGCTCGCGCACGAGCTCGGCCAGCAGGTCCATCACGACCGCCGCGTTCTGCGAGTCGAGCTGACCGGTCGGCTCGTCGGCCAGCAGCACCGCGGGTTCGGCCACGAGCGCGCGGGCGATGCCGACGCGCTGCTGCTGGCCGCCGGAGAGCTCGGACGGCCGCTGCCGGGCGTGACGGGCCAGCCCCACGGCGTCCAGGGCCGCCGCCACCCGGGCATCTCGCTCCTGCGGCTCGACCTCGAGCAGCCGGAGCGGCACCTCGACGTTCTCGGCGGCGGACAGGGACGGGATCAGCCCGAACGACTGGAACACGTACCCGAGCCGACCGCGCCGCAGCGCGAGCACCTCGTCCTCGCTCGCAGCGGTGAGCTCGGCGTCGCCCACGAAGACCCGGCCGGCGGTCGGCCGCTCCAGGCCTCCCAGCAGGTGCAGCAGCGTCGTCTTGCCGGACCCGGACCGCCCGCGCACGACGACCAGCTCGCCCGGCGCCACCTGCAGGTTCGCGTCCACGAGGGCCTCGACGCGCGCGGCGCCCCTGCCGTAGGTGCGGCCCAGGCCGACAGCCCGCAACGCGCTCATCGCCCCTCCTCCGGTCCGGTGCCCGGGCCGGCCTCGGCGGCGCCCGCACGATGTCGTCCGTGCCGCACCGCAGGGGGCTCGGTCGCCGCCGGGGAGGCGCCCGGCCACACGCTCACGTGGTCGGGCTCGAGCCCGAGCCGCACCCGGTCGCGCAGCTCGAGGGCGTCCACGAACTCGCGGGGCAGCTGCAGCCGCCCCACCTTGTCGAGCACGGCGAACTCCTCGGCCACCAGGTGCTCGCGGCCGTGCTCGTCGACGGCGGCCCGGCGCAGGACCTCCGTGGACGTCCGCCCGTCGCGGATCTGCACGGTGCGGTGCACGTGCTCGGACACCGACGGGTCGTGCGTGACGAGCAGCGTCGTCACCCCCAGCGACGCGTTCACGTGCCGGATCGCCTCGAACACCTCGGCCGACGTGGCCTCGTCCAGCTCGCCCGTCGGCTCGTCGGCGAGCAGCACACGCGGCCGGTTCGCCACGGCCGCCGCGATCGCCACGCGCTGCTGCTGCCCGCCCGACATCTCCCGGGGCAGGCGGTCGCGGACGTCGGGCACGCCCATCATCTCGAGCAGCTCGTCCACGCGGGCGGTCCGGTCCCGTCGCGGGCGGCGGCCGACGACGAGGGGCAGCGCCACGTTCTCGGCTGCCGTGAGGTACGGGAGGAGGTTGCGACCCGCCTGCTGCCAGACGAAGCCGACGACGTCCCGCTGGTAGTGCTTGCGGCGGCTCGGGGGCATCGTCAGCAGGTTCGTGCCGGCGACGACGGCGGCCCCGGCGGTGGGCCGGTCGAGCCCGGAGAGGATGGTCAGCAGCGTCGACTTGCCCGACCCGGATGCGCCGACGACGGCGACCAGGTCGCCGGCCTCGACCCGCAGGTTGAGGCCCTGCAGCGCCTGCACCTCGACGCCGTCGGTGGCGAAGACGCGCACCAGGTCCTCGCAGAGGATGTCCGGCTCGCTCATGCTCACTCCTCTTCTCGCAGGACGACGACGGCGCGCTTGCCCCGCGCCCGCACGGTGGCGACGAGGGCGGCCATGGCGACGACGGCGGCGGCCGCGGCCACCAGGGCGCCGAGTGCGGTGCCGTCCACCACGACGGGCGGCTGGGCGTTGCCCGCGGTGAACGCGGTGAGGTCGGCGGCGCCGAGGACGAGCCCGGGCAGCAGCCCGCCGACGATGCCGCCGCCGACGACGCCCGTCGCCAGCAGCGGCCAGACCTCCCACGCGACGAGCCGCCAGGCGGTGCCGCGCGGCGCCCCGACCGTCGTGAGGAGCGCGGCCAGGCGACCGCGCTCGGGTGCGCGCACCGCGAGCGCGAGCAGGACGACGACGGCGCTGAGCAGGCCCGCGAGCGCGGTCGCCGCGATGAGGCCGACCGTCACGCCGTCGGCGAGCGCGGTGTCGCCGACGGCGGCGCGCACCCCGGCGCGCGACGTCACCCTGGCGTCCTCGCCGAGGGTCTCGGTGATCGCGGCGGCGACAGCGGCCGGGTCCTCGCCGGCCACGCGCACGAGGATGCGCACAACCGTGGGGTCGTCACCGGTCGCGGCGCGCCATGCGGCGTCGTCGACGAGCACCCAGGCGACGCCGGTGGTGACGCCGGGAACGGAGCGCCGCCCTGCCACGGGGTGCAGGGGGAACGGCTCGTGGTCCTCCCCGACGAACAGGGTCACGTCGCGGTCCAGGTCGTCCTCGTCGCCGCCGCCGAGCACGGCGCGCGGCCCGCCGGACGCCGGCGCACCTGCGTCGTCGAGTGCCGGTAGCGGGTCCAGCCCGAGCGGTCCCTGCACGGCGGCGACCGCCGCTCCGTCGACGGTGAGCACGTCCACCCGGGAGTCGTTGCGGCCGACCTCCAGCGGGAACTCGCCGGCGTTGCGGACGACGGCGACGTCGGCCACCCCGTCGAGCGCCGCGACGGCCGCGGCACCCTCCGCCGTGAGGCCCTCACCCTCCACGCGCAGGTCCGCGCCGACGGCGGTGGCGGCGGTGTGGTCGAGCCCCGCGCGCACCGTGGACAGGGTGACGACGGACAGGACGCTCACCGCCACGCCGAGCACCAGGGCCACGACGGCCAGCAGCCCGGCGTGCGCGGACCGGGTGGCCTGGGCGGCGCCGAGGAAGTGCGGCAGACGGCGCCGCCCGTGCAGGGTGCGGGCGAGGGCGCGCATCGGCAGCGGGTGGAGCCGCAGCGCCAGCACGCCGCCGGCGGCGGCCAGCAGGACGGGCAGGGCGACCAGCAGGGGGTCGGGTCGCGCGTCGTCGGCCGGGGCGAGGCCGCGCTGGCGCAGCGTCACCACGGCGACCACGGCCAGGGCCACGACGAGGCCCTCGAGCCCGAGTCGCCAGCTGCGCCGGGCGGCCGGAGCGGCGCCGCGCCGCAAGGCCGCTGCGAGCCCGCCGCGCGCGCCGCCGGTGATGGCGTCCGCGCGCGCCCGGTCGGCCCGACGGGCGTCGGCGCGCCGCGTGTCGCCGCTGCGCATCCCCGCACCGGCGGCGACGGCCATGGCGACGGCGGGTGCGAGACCGACGAGCAGCGGCAGCAGCCAGGTGCCCGTTCCCGCCGGGCGTGGCAGCAGGAGGGCGGCCGCCAGCGCGCCCGCCGCGGCCGCCGGCAGCCCGAGCGCGAGGCCCTCCACGGCCATCGCGCCGCGGATCGCGGTGCCCGAGCCGCCCCGGGCCGCCGCGAGCCGGAGTGCCGTGCGGCGTCGGGCGACGGCGAGCACCGCCGTCAGCCACAGGACGCCGAGGGCCACGCCGACCGGCCCCACGGCCAGCACCCGCAGGATCGTGGTGAAGCTGGCCTGGCGCTCGGCCGTTGCCTCGAGGCTGCCGACGAGCTCGCTCGTCATGTCGCCGGCTTCGAGCAGTGCGCGCAGCTCCTTCAGGAGGTCGTCGCGGTCCACCTGGGTGGCGGCGGCCGTGTCGGTGGTGAACCAGTAGTCGGCGCGCAGGCCGTTGGGGACGACGAGTGCCCCGAGCGCGCTGACGTCGGCGTACGCGACGCCGTTGACGGTCGTGCCGTAGTTGCCGTCCTCGACGATGTACGGGAAGAGGGTCGACTCGAGGTGCGACCAGTACCCGGCGGACGGGTCGACCGCCTCGAAGGTGCCGACGAGCGTGAAGCGGAAGGGGATGACGCCCACGAGTGAGCGTGACTCCCCGACCCGCCACTGCATCCGCTCGGCCGTGTCGGCGGAGACCATGATCTCGACGGGGCGCTCGGCGACGAGGGCGGCGAAGTCGGCGTCGTCGTCGAAGAGGCCGCTCAGGTCGTACCCCGCCTTCGGGGCGCGGCCCTCCACCAGCGTCACGCGGTCGCCGATCTGCTCGTCCATCCGCACGGCGAGCGTCATCGCGACGACGTCCTCCGCTCGGGGGCCCTTGTCGATGTCGTCGCGGCGGCGGGTCAGGGTGACCTCGCTGCCGGTGAGGATCTGCCGCACCTGCGGGCCGGCGCCCGTGCGGGTGCCCTCGAGCCAGTCCCGCCACTCGTCGAACACGTCCTGGCCCTCGACCGCCTCCGACACCGACCCGGTCGCCGAGCCGACGGTGCCGGTCTGCGGGTCGACCGGGAACCAGGTCGTGCTGCCGGTCGGGTCGCGTCGGGCGGCGGACAGCCCGTCGAGCTGGTCCCGCGCGTCCTCGCCGAGCAGCGTGTCGACGGCCCGTGGCCAGAGCGACACGACGATCGACACGAGGAGGACCGTGGCCGCGATGAGCAGGGCGGTGCCCGGCTCGGCGGCGAGCTGTCGGCGCACGAGGCCGGGGGCGCTCAGGCGGGACCGGGAACGGCTCACCATCGGTCCTCCAGGTCCGCACCCGTGCGCGCCTGCCGGCCCACGGCGACCCCGTACCCGACGAGGACCGGTACGAGCAGCAGCGCTGCGCCGACGACGGTCGCCGCGAGCCCGGTGAGGTCGAACGACACGGTGACCGGCAGGGCTGCCGGCCCGGGCACGGTCGCCCGGACGAGTGCGGGCAGGCAGAGCCACGACACGAGCAGGCCCGCGCCGACGCCGACCGCCACCGCCACGCCCACGACGACGCCGAGCTCCGCGCGCCGTGCCCGCACCTGGGCCGTCGGGCCGACGCCCAGGGCGCGCAGCACGGCCGTCTCCTGGCGCCGCGCGAGTGCGAGGGTGAGGGCGGTCGAGGCGACGCCCGGCACCATGACGACGAGCGCGAAGGCGGCCGCGAGCGCTGTCGCCACCAGGGGCGGCGTCGCGAGCCGGTCGGTGCCGGGGGTCGCCTCACGGACGCCGACGAGGCGCTCGTCCCCGGCCTGGAGCGCCGCCGCGGCCGTGAGGACGACCGTGGGCTCGTCCGTGCCGATCCGGATGGTGCCGGGGGCCGGCACCTCGGGCATCCGCTCCAGCAGCAGGCGGTTGACGGCGGTGAGGTCGGCGACGGCGGCGAGGCGCTCGGCGGGGTCGTCCTCCTCGGTGCCCGCGCCACCGCTGCCGCTCGCCCCGGCCAGCAGCGCGGCCGCGCCGGGCACGGTCACCTCCGTCGCCGCGGAGGTCCCGGGCACCACGGGCGTCTCCCCGGCCAGCACCACATCCGTCTCGACGCCGTCCACGCGCATCACCAGGCCGTCGCCCAGGTCGAGGTCGATCCCTGCGCGCCAGCCTGCGGTGACGGTGAGCGGGAGCGGCTGGGACGCGCCCGGGAGCAGTCGTAGGGGGGTCCCGGAGGTCTGCCGTGCCTCGTACCCGTCCATCGTGGCACCGCGCCCGACGACGGGGACCGAGAGGAAGCCGCCGTCGGCGAAGCGC
>Ga0196970_1002294_pt1 | contig 10231 bp, 10 predicted proteins | sample S1v_513CmetaG_FD_148672 | JGI IMG/M metagenome (GOLD analysis project Ga0196970, IMG submission 148672) | Soil microbial communities from Anza Borrego desert, Southern California, United States - S1+v_5-13C | ecosystem: Environmental > Terrestrial > Soil > Desert | place: USA: California... | reverse complement strand
CCTCGATCTCCCGCGCGACGGCGTATGGGGCGGTGTCGGTGCTGTCGCCGCGACCGCGGCGGTCGAAGCTGTAGACGGTGAAGCGGCCCGCCAGCCGCTCGGCCAGTTCGGCTCCGTCGGCGCCGGTCGCCAGCGCCCCGCCGACGAGCACGACGGCGGGCCCGTCTCCGGCCCGGTCACAGGCGATCCTCGTTCCATCCCGCGACGTCACGGCGTGCATGGCCGACCTCTCGCTTTCCGGGCATTTCGGCGCCGAGACCTGCCCCTGGCGCCGTGGAGGCGTCGCTCGCGTCACCCGGCTGTCCCTGCCTAACGCCGGAATGGCGGGTTAGGCCGCGAGTTCGGCAACGGGTCAGCGTCGAGCATGCGAAGTTTCGCGGCGACGGACCCGGCCGCAAAGCGTCACAGTCATGCTATCTGGAGGAGACCGATAGACGAACACACCCCGAGGAGTGGCCATGCGCGCCCATAGCACCATCAACAGAATGGCCGGGCTCAGCTTGGAGCCGCCCCCGACGGCGAGGGACGACGCGACCAACGGCCTGACGTCCGCGCCGCCGATCAGTGCCTGGCTGGAACAGGGGGAAATCGTCGGCGGCGACGGTCCGGACACCGTAAACGGAACATCTGGCGATGACTCCATTTTCGGAATGGGCGGGATGGACACGCTCTACGGCCATGAAGGGAATGATATCCTGGATGGCGGCGTCTCGAACGACCGACTGATCGGCGGGGCCGGAGCGGATACGTTCCAGCTGACCCTCGCCGGGCAGGACGACGTCGTGGAGGACTTCACCGACGGCGTCGACAAGATCGGCCTCGTCGGGTTCACGAGCTACGTGCTCGTGCAGGAAGGGCCGCACCTGCGCATCGTGGTGTCCCAGTCGGACTCGATCCTGCTCTGGAACACCAGCGCGAGCGCGATCGACGACAGCGACTTCATATTCGAGACCATCGCCTACGATTCCACCGAGGTCGGAGATGCGGCCGACAACGTCATCGAGGGCACGGGCGGAGAAGACCTGCTCAAAGGCCTGGCGGGGAACGACATCCTGAGGGGCGGAGGCGCCGACGACCGGCTCGAGGGCGGGGACGGGAACGACACGCTGGTCGGCGGCTCCGGCGACAACATCTTCGACGGGGGCGCCGGCGACGACACGGTCGATTTCAGCGCCGCGGCCGGGTTCGTCGTCGCCGGCCTGTCGCAGACGGACCAGTGGTTCACCAACGGCGGAGGCGGCTTCGACTCGTTCATCCACGTCGAGAACCTGATCGGCAGCGCCCATGACGACCTGCTTGGCGGCGGCGAGGGTGACAACCGCCTCGAAGGGCGCGGGGGAGATGACTCCCTGATGGGCAACATGGGCAACGACGTGCTCGACGGCGGCGCCGGCTTCGACATGGCGAGGTTCGGCGACGGCAACGTCGGCGTCACCGTGTCCCTCCAGGTCGCCGGGCCCCAGAATACCGGCGAAGGCATGGATACGCTGATTGATATCGAAGCGCTGTCGGGATCGTTCTACGCCGATACCCTGATCGGCGACGACGGCGCCAACAGCCTGTATGGCCATCAGGCGGACGATACGTTGCGAGGCGGGGGCGGCGACGATCTCCTGGATGGATACGAGGGATCCGATACTGCGGACTACACCGGCGCTTCCGGCGGCGTCAGCGTTTCCCTGTTGCTGGCGGGGTCGCAGCAGACCGGCGGCGCGGGCGCGGATACACTCCTGTCGATTGAGAACCTCACCGGGTCCAGTCACGCCGACACTCTGGCGGGCGACAATGCCGCCAATCGCTTGAGCGGGGCTGGCGGGGACGACCTGCTCGCCGGCGGCCTCGGGGACGACACGCTCGACGGGGGCGCGGGGATCGATACGGCGAGCTATGCCGATGCGTCCGGTGGGGTCACGGTCTCATTGTTGCTTGGAGGGTTCCAGGCCACCGGAGCCGCCGGGGTCGACCGCCTGACCGGCATCGAAAACCTGATCGGGTCTGCGGGGGGCGACGCGCTGACCGGCAACGACGCCGCCAACCGGCTCCAGGGAATGGGCGGCGACGACACCCTGCAGGGCGGGCTTGGCGCGGACAGCCTGGAGGGCGGCGCCGGTGACGATCGCTTCCTCTTCGCAGCCGGAGACGGCAAGGACACCATCACGGGCTTCGTCGCCGGCGGCGTTGAAGACCGCATCGTGGTCAGCGGCTACTCAAGCTACACCAAGGTGCAGGAAGGCGCCGACCTGCGGATCGTGTTCGCCGCGAACGACTCGATTCTGCTCAAGAACGTCGCGGCCGGCGCCTTCACGTACGCGGACATCCATTTCCTCCCGCCAGCCGACATCACGGGAACCGACGCCGGCGAGACGCTGACCGGAACGGCTGGCGGGGAAACGATCTACGGCCTTGGAGGCAATGACGCCTTGATCGGAGGCGATGGCGACGACGTCCTCCTGGGCGGCGACGGCAACGACCGCCTCGTCGGCGGCGTCGGCGACGATCAGCTCCAGGGCGGCGACGGGGTGGACCAGATCGACTACCGCGGAGCCGCTTCGTCGATCACCGCCAACCTGGCGGACGGCATCGCAACGGGCGAGGGCCGCGATGAGCTGCATTCCATCGAAAACGTGCAGGGCTCGGCGTTCGCCGATAGCCTGATCGGGAACGCAGGCGCCAACAGTCTGAACGGTCACGCGGGCGCGGACGTCCTCGTCGGGCTGGACGGCAGCGATACGCTCGTCGGCGGGGCCGGGGGCGACGTGTTGAACGGCGGCAATGGACTGGACTACGCCAGCTACATCTCGGCCACGACAGGAGTCGCCGTGAACCTGCTGACCGGGGTCCATACCGGGGACGCGGCGGGCGACACCTTCGTGCAGATCGACCGTTTCCGCCTGTCGGCCTTCGGGGACGCCTTCCAGGGCGGCGAGGGGACCAACTATGCCTATGGCGCGGAGGGCGACGACAGCCTGAGCGGCGGGTCCGGGTTCGACCGGCTCTACGGCGAAGACGGGTCCGACAGCCTGTTCGGCGAGGCGGACAACGACGTCCTTGTCGGCGGCGCCGGAGCTGACGCGCTTGATGGTGGAGCGGGCAAGGACGGCGCCAGCTACGAAACGGCGCTCGTCGCTGTGCGCCTGAATCTGACCACCGGGGTACACACCACATACGCGGCCGGGGACACCTTCACGTCCATCGAGTTCTTCCTGCTCTCGGACTTCAACGACATCTTCTTCGGGAGTTCCCAGGCGGACGAGGCCCAGGGCCGCGGGGGCGACGACGTACTTTCCGGGGCCGACGGAGCTGACTGGATGCGTGGCCAGGACGGCGATGATCTGCTCAACGGCGACGCCGGCGACGACACGCTGGAGGGCGGGGCTGGCGCGGATCAGCTGAACGGCGGCGACGGCACGGACTACGCCTCGTATCTGAAGGCGGTCTCCATCAATCTGACCTCCGGCGTGCACACCGGCGAAGCCGCGGGCGATACGTTCTCGTCCGTCGAGCGGTTCAAGCTGTCCGGCCAGACCGACAACTTCTTTGGTTCGGCCGGCGCCGACTGGGTCGCGGGCTATCAGGGCGACGATACCCTGATCGGAGCGGGCGGGGACGACACCCTGAACGGCGGCGCCGGCCAGGACACGCTCATCGGCAGCGACGGCAAGGACAAGCTGCTGGGCGAGGCAGGCGACGACGTCCTCACCGGCGGCGCTGGCGCGGACGCGTTCCAGATCACGGCGGCGGGGCAGGGTCAGGACACGATCACCGACTTCGGCGATGGAGCGGACTACATCCGCATCACATCCACGGCCGGCGTGGACGACTTCAGCGATCTGGTGGTCACCGCCAACGGCGGCGACGCCTTGATCACGTTCCCGGACGGCTCGACCATCACCTTGGTCGGCGTCAGCGCAGCGAGCGTGGACGCGGGAGACTTCAGTTTCGGCTGACCCGCGGCCAAAGAAAAACGGCCCCGGATCGCTCCGGGGCCGTTGTCTCGTCAGCGATGCAGTCCGGCTCAGCCTTCGTCGAAGGAGGCGTTCTGCATGGCTTCGCCGGCGCCGCCTTCGACCATGTCCTGGGCGGCTTCCTGGGCGAACACGCGATCTTCGTCGAACTGCGACTGGATCACGTTCTCGCCGCGCGACTGGCGCTCGGCCTCGTCCAGCGAGCGGGCGACGTTCACCTTGACGGTGATGGTCACTTCCGCGTGCAGGCGGACCTTCACTTCGTGGACGCCCAGCGTCTTGATCGGCAGGTCGAGGACGACCTGCGAACGCTCGACCTTGCCGCCTTCGGCCTTGATGGCCTCGGCGACGTCGCGGGCGGCGACCGAGCCGTACAGCTGGCCGGATTCCGACGCCTGGCGGATCAGCACGTATTCCGAGCCGTCCAGCGTCTCGCCGGACTTTTCGGCGTCGGCCTTGGCCTGGGCGTTGCGGGCTTCGATCTGGGCGCGCTGCGCTTCGAAGACCTTCTGGTTGGCCTCCGACGCACGCAGGGCCTTCTGGCGGGGCAGCAGGTAGTTACGGGCGAACCCGTCCTTCACCGTGACCGTTTCGCCGATGGCGCCGAGGCGCTCGACGCGCTCGAGGAGAATGACTTTCATGGGTCAGGTCCTCACTTCACGACGTAGGGCAGGAGCGCCAGGAAGCGGGCGCGCTTGATGGCGCGGGCCAGTTCCCGTTGCTTGATCTGCGACACGGCGGTGATGCGCGACGGCACGATCTTGCCGCGCTCCGAGATGTAGCGCTGCAGCAGCTTGACGTCCTTGTAGTCGATCTTCGGGGCGTTGGCGCCGGAGAACGGGCACACCTTGCGGCGGCGGAAGAACGGACGGCGGGCGGGGCCGGAGCCCGCGGCCGAGCCGGGGGTGGGGGCGGTGGTGTCGGTCATCTCAGTTCCCCTCAGACCAGGTCTTCGTAGCCGCCGCGCGGGCCGGGGCCGCGGTCGCGTTCGCGCTCGCGCTCGCGTTCCTTGCGGGCCAGGATCGGCGACAGTTCGAGGTCGAGTTCCTCGACGCGGACGGTCATGTAGCGCAGCACGTCCTCGTTGATGGAGAGCTGGCGCTCCATCTCCTTGACGGCGGCGGACGGCGCGTCGATGGCCAGCAGGGAGTAGTGCCCCTTGCGGTTCTTCTTCACGCGGTAGGTGAGGTTGCGCAGACCCCAGTACTCGATCTTGGCGACGTTGCCGCCGCCTTCCTCGATCAGAGCCTTCAGCGTGTCGTTCAACGCCTCGGCCTGCTGCGCGGAGATGTCCTGCCGCGCAATGATGACGTGTTCGTAGAGAGCCATGTTTCCCTTCCATGCGGGAGGCGGCGCAGGCCCGGGCGGAAGAACCGGGGCGGCGATGGATCCTGTCGCGTCGTCCACGCTGGATGCGAGGACAGTGGGAACCGCGAAGGACCGCCTTCCAGAGAGCGGGCGCATGTACGCGAAAGAGGCCGGAAACGCAAGCGGCGCGCGGGCTTTCCCGTCTCCCCCGGTGCGGAGCAGCGGGGGAGGTGGCGAAGCGGCCGGAGGGGGAAACCCCGCCCGCCGCGCCTGCGGTCCTCCCCCTCCGTCAGATCCGCTGACACCTGCCCCAGTCGCTGCCGCGACAGGGGGAGACGGGACGCTACTCCACCAGCCGCTTCGCTCCCGCGTCCCAGCGCATGCGCCGGCCGCAGGGCTTCTCATATTCGCAGACCGCGTCGCCGTCGCGCCAGACCCAGGCCGTGGCGGGAGAGGCGGCGAGGTCGATGGAGACTTCCGCCTGCGGCTGCTCCAGCGCGACCGTCAGCCCATCGGCGCGGCCGGCGCTGGCCAGGACCGTCACCGGCAGGGTCACCGTGGGCCGCTCGTCGGTCTCGAACTGGCAGGAGGCGTAGAGGGACCCGACCAGCCAGTCGCGGCGGGCGTCGCCGTCGACGTCCGGGAGGCGGGTCACGTAGGAGGCTGGATCGTCCAGCACGCCACCGGCGGCGCGGCAACTCGCCTGCATCCGCCCGACGGCGCCGCGGACCTCGGCCGGAACCAGGGCGAGGTCGACGGGGGCCAGCTGGCGCGGTCCGCCGGCCAGCCAGGTCGCGCCATTCGACGCCGGGAAGGGCGTGAACGCGCGCTCGGCTTCGTTCCAGACATAGCTGCGCGGGCATTCCTGAACGCCGTAGCCGCCGCAGGTGCTGCCGTGGAAGTCCAGGTCGAGGCGGGCGCCCTCGCGTCGCGGCGTCAGCTTCAGCAGGCGCATGCCCGACTGCACGGCCAACTGGTAGCCGCCGCCGGGTCGGGAGACCCACAGTTCGTTGCGGCAGCCGCCGGTGCCGCACCACAGGGACGGGTTGGGCGCGTGCTCGTAGTCGACGCGCCAGTCGGCCACGCCGTCCGCGTTCACGTCCAGCCGCCGGAACATGCGCGGGGAGGGGACGCCCCAGGCGTCAGGTCCCCGATCCTCGGGGTCGCGCAGATCGCGATCGGCGGCCGCGTTCAGGGCCCTTGCCGTGGCCTGGTAGATCGGCTCGGGGGCCGGCAGGGCGGCGGCGGCGCAGGCGGCGCTGAAGCAGAAGGCCAGCAGGGCCGAAATGGGGAACAGCAGGCGCATGGCGCGGGCCTCGAGGGGACGCCGCATGGTCGCGCGGTGCGGCGCGCGACGCACCTTACTTAGTCCGTCACGCGCCGGTGGTCACATGCACCAGGCGATGGCGTTCTCCAGCCACACAGGCGCGCCCCAGGCGCTCCACATGGCCAAGCCCAGGGCGGTCACCGCGGCGCCCAGCAGCACGAAGGGCCACCGGCGCTTCATTCGGCGGGCAGGGGCTGGGCGGCGCGCACGTGGGGCCGCTCGTCGATGGGCAGGTGGATCACGGCCGCGAACAGGCCGAGCGCGATCGAAGCCCACCACATGCTCTGGTAGGAGCCAGTGGCGTCGAAAGCCAGGCCCGCCAGCCAGGCCCCGAGGAAGCTGCCGACCTGATGGCTCAGGAAGACGATGCCGTAGAGGGTCGACAGGTAGCGCACGCCCCAGATCTGGCCAACCAGGCCGCTGGTCAGGGGCACGGTGCCCAGCCACAGGAAGCCGAAGGCCGAGGCGAAGACCAGGACGCTGAGCGGGCTCAGCGGCACGGCGATGAAGACGGCGATGGTCACGGCGCGCAGGCCGTACAGGATCGCCAGCAGGCCCTTCTTGGAGCGACCCTGGCCCCAGGCGCCCCAAAGCCACGAGCCGGCGATGTTGAACAGGCCGATCAGGGCCAGGGCCCAGGCGCCGACCGAGGCCGAGAGACCCTGGTCGCGCAGGTAGGCGGGCAGGTGGGTGGCGACGAAGGCGATGTGAAAGCCGCAGACGAAGAAGCCGGCGTTGAGCAGCCAGAAGCTGCGGCTGGCCGAGGCCTCGCCGAGCGCCACCCGCAACGAACCGGCCTCGCTGGCCTCTCCGGGCGCAGGCGCCTTGTCGGGCGCGGGTTTTCCCGAGACGCCCAACGCCAGCAGGGCCATGGCGCCCGTCAGCGCCGCCAGCACCACCAGGGCGCCCTTCCAGTCCAGGGCCGACAGCGCCCCCTGCGCCGCCGGCACCACCAGGAACTGGCCGAGCGATCCGCCAGCGGTGACGATGCCGAAGGCCATGCTGCGCCGCTCGGCGGGCACGCGCCGGCCCACGGCGCCCAGCACCACCACGAAGGTGGTGCCCGACAGGGCCAAGCCGACCAGGAAGCCGAAGGTCAGGTTCAGGCCTATCGGGCCGCTGACCAGGGTCGTGAGCAGCAGGCCGGCGACGTAGACGATGGTGCCCACGAAGACGATGTTGCCGCTGCCGCGCCGGTCTGCCCAGGCGCCGACGAAGGGCTGGGCCAGGCCGAACACCAGGTTGGAGATGGCGATGGCCATGCCGAACGTCTGGCGGCCGACGTCCAGGTCCATGCTCACGGGCCGCATGAACAGCCCGAAGGCCTGGCGCACGCCCATGGCCACGGTGACGATCAGGGCGGCGCAGATGATGGTGCGCCAGGCGGTGGAGGAGATGGGCGGCCGGGCCGCAGCGGCTTCAGGGGACAAGGGCTTCGATCTCCTTCAGCAGGGCGACCAGCCGGCGCTGGTCCTCTTCGCCCAGGCGCGATTCCACCTTGGCCTGGGTCTCGCGCCAGTGCGGCTCGCCGCGCGCCATGGCCTCGCGGCCGGCGTCGGTGACCCGCAGGCGGCGGGTGCGCTCGTCCTTGCCGGCCTCCATGGTCAGCAATCCCTGGCGCGCCAGGGGCTGGACCGTGCGCCACAGGGCGCTGCGCTCGTGGCCGGTGTACTCGGCCAGCTGGCTCAGCGTGGGGCCGTCCAGTCGCTCGCTGTTCCGCAGGATCGAGAACTGGGTCACCGTCAGCCCCGCCGGCGCGAGAGCCTCGTCGTACAGCCGCGTCAGGGCGCGGGAGGCGCGGCGGACGCGGAAGCAGATGCAGGGTGCGGCGGAGCTCTGTTGCATATGCAAGGCGTGTATATGCAACAGTTGGCCCTGGTCAAGCTGGATGGATCAGGGCTTCAACGCCGCCTTCAGGAACCCGAGCATCTTCAGCCAGCTATCGGCTTGGGCGTGGGCGTTGGCCCGGGCCGAGCCCTTTCCGCGCACCGTGTCCGGCGCGGTCGGGTAGAAGCCGTCGCCGGCCAGGTCATGGCCGGCGTCCGCATAGATCAGCGCGGTGGTCGGCAGCCCCGCGGCCTTGCGGCTGGCGACGATGTTGCGCGCCATCTGCCCGGACGCCCACAGACCGTCTGCATCGCCGGCCACGATCATCAGCGCCCCGCGATAGTCTTCGACACGGATGCGGGCGGCGGCCTCCCGATCCGGATGCCCGGCGCGGCCGTCGTTGTGGACCTTGAGCAGGTCGGCCGTCGGGCCCGCCACCAGCGCCTCGACGAACCCCTTGTAGGGCATGAAGGGCAGGGGGTTGCCCTCGAACGAGAAGGACGAGCGCGCGCCCTCGGCCTCGACCACCTCCAGGCCCCAGCCCTCCCACACCACGTCGCTGGGCGCATAGGCGACGACGGCCTTGATCCAGGGGTACTTGCTGGCGGCGATGAGGGCGAACTCGGCGCCCTTGGAGCCGCCGAACAGGCCGATGCGCGCCGCGTCGACGTCCGGCTGGGTCGCCAGCCAGGCGCGCAGATCGGCCAGTTGGTCGATGCGGATGTCGAGGAAGCTGCCGGGCAGTTCCGGAATCTCCTTGGGCGCCATGCCCCAGTCGGGCGAGTAGTAGGGCAGGGACACGACCGCATAGCCCTGGGACGCCAGCACCGATGACCAGCGTCGGCCCGCCCCGGTCCCGCCCTCCGCACCGTGCAGCACGACCAGCACGGGCCGCGGCTCGCCTCCGGGGAGGCTGGCGAGAGTGGCGGCGGGAAAGCCCGGGATGTCGCGGCTGACCACGTCGGGCCGATAGGCGCGGACACTGACGAGGGTCTCGGCCACCCGCTTTCCGTCCACGAGAGCGGACACGCGGACCTCGCCGGTCTTCCAGTCCGCAGGCGTCGGCGTCTGCGTCGCCGTCATGGACCAGAACAGGCCGGCGCGGTCCACACCCTCGTAGCTGCCGCTGACGGGCGCCAGTCTCGAGACGTCCACCCGCCCGGACCCGTCGGCGCGGAAGCGGGCCGAGGCGCGGAACACGGCCGCCGGCTGGCCGAAGCGTCGCTCGGCCACCAGTTCCACCGTCTGCCCCGGTTGCAAATCGTGCACCGTCACGGTCCCCGGGTCGCCGAGCGGGGCGTCGGGCGCACGGTAGACGTCGAGCGTCTGGGCGTGGACCAGGCCGCAGGCGGCCAGGGACGCCGCGAGGGCCGCGGCGAACAAGGTGGGTCGTTGCATGTGGGAGCCTTTTGCTCGAGCGGGTTCAGGATTTCGCCGGCGGGGCCGGCGGGTCGGTCCAGAAGAAGACGTCGTCCACGCCGCGCCCGAACACGTGGGCCAGGCGCATGGCCAGTTCGAGCGAGGGGGCGTAGCGGCCCCCCTCCAGGGCGACGATGGTCTGGCGGGTGATGCCGCAGGCCCTGGCCAGCTGCTCCTGGGTCATCTCGCCGTGGTCGAAGCGCAGCCGCCGCAGGTGGTTGCCGATGGGAGAGGGTCCGCTCATCCGGCGGCTTCCTTTCGGTCGCGGGCGTAGGCCAGCAGGCGGGCGAGCTGCTTGATCACTTCCGACAGGACGATCAGCGCGATCAGGAAGTTGGCGATGTAGAAGTGCGTGAACCCGTCGAGCCCGGGCGGCGGAACGAAA
>Ga0196970_1002293_pt1 | contig 10233 bp, 10 predicted proteins | sample S1v_513CmetaG_FD_148672 | JGI IMG/M metagenome (GOLD analysis project Ga0196970, IMG submission 148672) | Soil microbial communities from Anza Borrego desert, Southern California, United States - S1+v_5-13C | ecosystem: Environmental > Terrestrial > Soil > Desert | place: USA: California... | reverse complement strand
GTACCTACTTCTTTAACCATCTCTTCTCACCAAATTGATGTTAAATTACCTGCAGAAATTAAAAATTGGGGAGACGCGCTTTTCCCTCTACTTCGGAAAATAGAAAGTTCTTATCGCGCTTTGCCGTGGCCTTCTCAAATAAAAAAAATTGTCGTCTTAACAGAAGTATGTGGTGGTCGAGGAGATATTGCTGCAGCAGCAAAAGCTATTGCCTTAATGCAAAAATTCTCTGCTGATTTAAGCTTTGATTGGATTCTAAAAGGAACCCGTTTGAATGAAAAGGACCTGAGAGCATTTCTAGATTGTGATAATCCTTCAAAAGTACATATCAGGTATTTCTCATCCGAGCCTCCAGACAAGGAACCTGCAGACCTTCTTCTTACAGGACCTGTAAAACTTGGCTATGGAATTGACTATATCCAATCTCGTATCTCACGAGAAATCCGAGGACCCACTGTTAGTTTTATGGAAAATGCGGAAGATTTACGTACTGTCTTTAGGTTCTCTTCTCGCTTCCTATCTGAATATGCTACTCAAGAGGCCCCTTTTGAAAAAATTTATCCCTACATTTTCCCTGTAGAATCAGATAACTGTACAGGGCTCTTACCTATGGGAATTCGAGAAGGTTCTGGAGTGTTTTTAGAAGAGAGTCGCATAAACGCTCCTTTATCTAGAGGTTATTGTTGCCCTTCTTATTTACTACAAATCCAAGATATTGGATTACGAAAAGATATTCTAGAAGCAATGAATATTTTTGACAGTCAATCAACACCTGACTATAGCCAGCACTCATTTAATTCTGGCTATGCCCATCATCCAGCCTCTTGGGGAAAATTCATTGATTGTGTAGCTATCCACGAAAAAAATAAACATGTCACGATTGTATTAAATCAGCGCGGAGAATTAACCGACCTCTCAACACAAGAATTTCAAGAGAAAATTTTCACACCACAACGTCTCGCCTTTCTCAAAGAAAAAGGTTACAGAAACGTAATATTCAAAACACAAGACCAAGAAGGAACTATTTTGTTACAAGAAGCCGAAAACCCTGAATTAGAACGCTGCTTGACCCTAATTACACGCCCTTCTTTCACTCCCAATGACATGAAATGTATGCAGCTTGCTTCTGAACGACTATTAGCTACAGGAGATAATAGCGCTGTTGAAGCTTGGTGCTCCCGCTGCAAACTCTATCTATACGAAGATGTTGCAAATGGTGGCTGCAAATGGAGATTTCTTCAACAGCAAGTAGATCTAGCTCAAACTATTTCTCCAAACCTGAGCAAACTACTCGCCTTATTTGGTAAAGATGAACGACTTTCTAATATCGGCTCCCCAAGAGAGCCTTTTAATGAACAAGAAATGAATGAAATCGAGCAATTATTAGGCGATCCGAATTTGAGTAATGCAACACTCCAATTCTGCGATACAATCACTGCAAATTATTCGTTCAAGGAGGTACTGGAAGCCGCACTGAAGCGAGCTGCTTGGAACCACTGTATTCCAGAACTTACTCAAATTGAAAGAGAAACTCTGGATGAAAACTTTCAAACAGGACTAATAAATTGCCTTAAAAATCCAACTCCCCTTGGCGAAACAGTTCTGCATGTTCAAGCGCTTCCTGAACTAAAACAAAAAATTCAACAAACAATCCAAGCACATTTAAATAACAATCTATAATAATATGCTTTGTTTTGTGAAATCGCCTTTATAAAAATCGTCACTATACATCATACTTAAATCCAAGCTTCCCTCTCAAAAAGGCCATCTTTGTATGAAGAAAAAATCCTCGAAAATTTTCATCATATTATTAAACTGGAATGGAAAAAAAGATACCCTTGAATGTCTGGCTTCTCTTGAAAAAATCAAAAATCCGCGCTTTTCTACAGTCATTGTTGATAATGGATCTATCGATGATTCTGTAAAAACATTGCGAGAAGCTTACCCTCAAATACCTATTATCGAAACGAAGGCCAATTTAGGATTTGCCGGAGGAAATAATGTAGCTATTGAATGGGCCTTACAAAAAAGGGCAGATTGGATCTTTCTTCTCAATAACGATACGATTGTAGATCCGGATGTTCTAACTGCATTTTTAGAAGCTGCATCTATAGATCCTTTTCCCAAAGTCTTAGGAGCCAAAATTTATCGCTATCATGATCCTCAAATCATCGATCACTTAGGCGGTCAATGGAATCCTAAAATCGCTGAATTCGAATCTTGCAACTCAGGAAAAGTCGATGATGGCATCTCTTATGAAAATAGAGAAAAAGTAGATTACGCCTGTGGGGCCGCTCTTTTCATTCATCGGTCCGTTTTTGAAAGCATAGGTCTTTTAGAGCCTCGATTTTTTCTTTTTTGGGAAGAAACTGACTTTTGTACGAGGGCTAGAAGAGCCGGATTTGAAGTCTGGACGGCCCCTCAAGCTAAAATCTGGCATAAAGTATCTTCTTCTTTTACAGGAGGGAAACCTCATATGCATTATTTTTGGTGGCGTAGCCGCCTGCTTTGGATCGAAAGAAATTGCTCTACAGAAGAAAAAAAAGAACTTTACCGCAACATCATCATCCCGGAACTTTGGAAATCGATGCGCCACTATTTACTCAGATCGATTCAATCACTTTTTTCTAGAAATGCAACTAATCGACAAAAAACTTTACGTTTAAAAGCCGGTTGTTTAGGAGCTTTTCATTATTGGACCCAACGATTCGGCAACTGTCCAAAATGGTTATCCAACAAAAGTCATTGAAAAGAGCAAGCTTATCATGATATAACGAAATTAGGGTGTCTAGACTTTATGAAAAAGTATCTTTGTAGATTTATTTCCCTTTTCGCCCTTTTGTTTCTTGTCGGCTGCGACACCAATGAAACGATTGTAAATAATGTCGTTGAAAGAGAAGCGAATGAAATCTTAGTATTTCTTGCTTCAAAAGGAATCGACGCTCAAAAAGTAGTGACTCCCAGTTCAGGGATCGGCTCTTCCACTCCGCTGAATCTTTATTCAATTGTAGTTCCATCGGATCAATCGATGGACGCTATGGCTATACTCAATAAAGTCGGTCTCCCTCGCCCTCAAGGAATCACGCTTCTCGATCTGTTTGCTAAATCAGGCTTGATGTCTTCTACCATGGAAGATACTGTTCGCTACCAAGCGGGGATTGCAGAACAACTTAAAAATACGATCCGAAAAATCGATGGTGTCATCGATGCCGATGTGCAAATTTCCTATCCTCCAGCGACAACCACTCAAGCCCCGGGAACTGTCCTTCCTAAAACTACCGCAGCGATTTATGTAAAACATCAAGGAATTTTAGAAGATCCCAACAGCCACATCGAAGTAAAAATCAAAAGACTTGTTTCAGGTAGCATCAATGGACTCGATTACAACAATGTCTTTGTCATCTCGGATCGATCTCGATTCGCTGACATTAGTTTATCTCCTGAAAAAGAAATGATCGGAGGAAAACCTATTCAAACCTACACAAGCATTTGGGGTCTTATTATGACCCAGGGCTCTGTCGGACGCTTTAGGTTCATCTTCTTTTCTATCATTCTTTTAATTTTAGCGCTTCTTTCAGGGTTGGCTTGGATCACTTATAAATTCTATCCTGAGATTCGCGCTTTGCTTTCTAAAAAAAAGGGCGCTCCCCCTGAAACTCCCCCCGGCTTATGAAGGAAAGAAAGCCCAGCGAGATGGTTCTTAAAGCCTTTTTGTGTCGCTGCTCTCCTGAAAAAAAGGAACATCTAGAAAGTTTTCTCCCCGCTAGCACAAAACAAAGACTCGAGAAAATGCCCTCCTTTCCTAAAGAAAAAGAAATGGGAAAAGGAATCTCATTAGAACAAATTCATTGGTCTTGGTTTATCCCTACACTTAAAACTTATTCTGCTAGAGAACAAAAGCTCTTTTTGAGCGCCCTCAGTCCTCAGGTTCGTGAAAATTTAAGTCAGGAATTAGGTTTTAACTCCCCTCCTAAAGAAGAGTTAAAAAATTTGGGAGCTTCTTTTTTAAAGCAGACTCTCTTAACGAGTTTGATTGGACATCGGAGTAGAATCGTTCCTCCCGACTATCTTCCCGTATCTCCTTTAAAACCTCTTCTTCGCCTTACAAAAAAAAAGCTCATTCGATTAATTGACTTTCTTTCTCTCTATGATCTTGCAGCAGAATTACGGCAAATTGTAGAGACAAAAATTCTAAAGAAAATCTACAGTCTATTATCAGAACAGCAGAAGAAATTCCTCAAAATAGCAATGACTCATAAAGAACCTTATCCTCTTCCTCGACTTAAATTAGATAAATGGGATGGAACCGAAGATTCTCTTCATTTACTTTTGCATAAAAGAGGCCTTGCCCGTTTAGGTGCAGCTCTTTCAACCCAAGATCCAGATTTAGTTTGGTACATTTGCCATCAATTAGACATTGGAAGAGGAAACGCGCTTCTCAAACTTTGCGCAAAAGAAGCAGCTTTAGATGTTTCGGATGGAATTATTCGCCAAATTGAAGAACTACTGAATAACAAAGAACTATTTTTATGAAATTTTTTTCCCTTTTTTCAGGCACCGATGTAAAGATCCATCCCGGTAAAAAAAGGATTCCGGCCAAAGAATTTTCTACTGCTGCAAAAGCAAATGAAATTCTAAAAACAGTCAAACAAGAAGCTGCTGCTTTTAAAAAGGAGCTCATTGAAGAAGCTGAAAAAACCAAAGAAATTGCTTTTCAAGAAGGCTTTCAAGAAGGGTTGACTTCTCTCAATGAACACCTTTTAGCTCTCAACCAAGAATTAAAAGAGCTTCGCCTTGACATCCAAAAAAAAATTCTTCCCCTTTCTTTAAAAGCTGCTCGAAAAATTATTGGAGAAGAACTCAAACTTCATCCGGACAGGATTGTAGATATCGTTCTAAATTCTCTCAAACCTGTCACACAACATAAAAAAATCACTATTTTTATCAATAAATCAGACTTAAAGGAATTAGAAGAAAACAAACCCAAAATAAGAAAAATCTTCGAGCACCTAGAAAGTCTCTCGATTCAAGAACGAGATGATATTGAGCCGGGAGGTTGTATCATTGAGACTGAAGCTGGTATTATCAATGCGCAATTAGAAAACCAATGGCGCGCACTCGAATCAGCGTTTGAATCCTTCATGGCAAAATAACAATGTTAAAACGAATCTTATTTCTTCTCTTAGTCTGCTTTAGCCCTCTTTTAGGACAAACTATCCCCCTTTCTACAACGCCATCTGAGCCAATAGCCGCTCAAACGATGACGAGTGAACCCGATACAGCGAACCCTTCGCTTGTCACAAAACTGGCCGTATTAGCTGGGCTTTCTCTTTTGCCCTTTGCGATCATGCTCTTAACTTCTTTCATGAAAATTGTCGTTGTCCTTTCTCTTTTTCGCCAAGCGCTTGGAGTAGCTCAAACACCCCCTAATCAAGTGATCAACGGAATTGCCCTTCTCATGACAATTTATGTTATGTTCCCTACAGGACTTGCCATGTATACAGCGGCGCAAGATGTGATTGAATCGAGTGGGCCCGTACCCGTCATCTCTAGTGCATCGGCTTATTTCGTCATCAATGTAGTCGATAAAGCCAAACAACCTCTGAAGCAATTTTTAGAAAGAAATTCAAGCCAAAAACACATGCAAAGTTTTTATCAATTGGCTTACAAAATATTCCCCGATCCTTACAAAGGAGAGTTAAAACAAAATGATTTCATCATTTTAGTTCCTTCTTTTGTAACAAGTCAGCTTAAAACTGCTTTTGAAATCGGTGTTTTAATCTACCTTCCCTTCTTCGTCATTGATATGGTAGTTTCTAACATCTTGCTTGCAATGGGAATGATGATGCTCTCGCCTCTCACTATTGCTTTGCCCATCAAACTGCTCCTCCTAGTACTTGTAGATGGATGGACCGTTCTGGTGCAAGGATTAGCTATGTCTTTTAGGTAAAACATGTTCCAAAATGAAGTCTATCAGCTTACCTACCAAGCCCTCATGCTGATTTTAATTCTTTCAGGTCCTCCCATCATTATCAGTATGGTGTTAGGTCTTTTTGTAGCGATTTTTCAAGCTGCAACACAAATTCAAGAGCAAACTCTATCGTTTACCGTAAAACTTTTCGCTGTTGTATTTACAATCATTATCTTAGGTGGATGGCTAGGCGCTCAAGTCATCCAATATACAGAAAAAATCATCACATTGATTCCTCTATTAGGGGTGAACTAACAGATGGATACTCTATCAGCCACAGATAGTTATCTCTCTCTTCTTCTCTCTTTGCCTCAACTAGAGCTGATGACCGTTCTCTCGGTGTTTTTTCTTACGCTGGCTAGAGTGATCCCCATCATGGCTCTTTGTCCTTTTTTAGGAGCAAAAAATGTACCTGCAACCATTCGAGTGCTTTTCAGCGTAGCCCTTGTTGCTATTTTCCTTCCCCAAAACCTACTGGCTACTCATACAAACATTTTCTTCAGCCACACTTTCATTTGGCTTTTTCTCAAAGAGCTCATCATTGGATTTATACTGGGATTTCTCTCTATGGTTCCCTTTTTGATAGCACAAATGACAGGAAGTCTCATCGACCATCAAAGAGGAGCCTCTTCTCTACAAGTAACAGATCCTACAACACAAAGCCAAACAGGACCTGTTGGAATTCTTTTCAACCAAGTAACTATTGTCTTGTTTTTCTATCTCGACGGCCCTTTTATTTTTTTCAACGGTATAGCCTCTTCTTATCAACTCATTCCGGTAGATGGGCTAATCAGTCCCTTCTTTTTTCAACTGGAAATACCCTTTTGGAAACAAGCCATAGCGCTGCTTCAATTCATGATGAATCTCAGCATCCAAATCGCAGCACCGGCTCTCATCGGAGTTCTTCTCACCGACATGTTTTTAGGCATTGCAAACCGCCTAGCCCCTCAAGTGCAAATCGTCTTTTTGGGCATTGCTCTCAAGTCTTGGGTCGGCATTGCTTTGATGACAGCAGCCTGGGGACTAATGCTCCAAGTCATTAATAAAGAATCTGTCACTTGGATGCAATCTCTACAATCCCTGATTGAGCAAGTAGGATATCACTACGTCAAAAAAGGCCCTTAATACCGATGTTTAATTAAGCTTCATCAGAGAATGATCCTGCTACCGGACGAACTACATCTGCAGAAGCGCGCCTTTGCATAACCTGTCGAATCCTTGCCGTTTCACTACTTCCTAAGTTGGATGCGGATAAGATAAAGACAGGCTGATCATTTTGTAGCGTTAAAGAAGCCCTTCTTTTCATTTTTCGAACTGTTGTAGACGTCGATGTTGTCTCTTCTTGTAATCCGCGAATAAATTTGACGGTTCTTTCTGTACGCTCTTCTATTGTCTCAGTTTGACCCTCTTCATTTACAATACTCAATTTTCTAATCAAAATCTCCTCCTCGCTAATTAAAGAAGTTTTGGAACCTGAACGATTTCTCCCGCCACTGCTAAAGCTTCCTGAGGAAGAGCACAATTCTAATTTTCTCCGTTCAAAAAGAGGAGAATTAGGAGAAAATTTTAAAGAAAACTCATCTTCAGGTTTTCGAGAATGTTGCTTAGGAATCTGTATAGGTGACGTCATAGCCTTCCTCATTCATTAGACAATGAAGAAACTAAATTCATCATTCGTTAATATAAAGTCAATATTTTTTTAACAAGAAACAAACATTTGAACAATGATAGACCGACTTCAAGAAAACCCTCGGACCCAACAAAAAAAAAGAAAGCCTGCAAAAAACCTAAATCGATTTTTTACAGGCTTTCTCTCAATCAATAATTTTGAACAGACAAATTGACTATTTAGGGGCGTAAGCCATCTCTTCGATTGCTTGATGGCGGCCAAAAAGACGAGCATTAACATCCTTAGGCTTTAAATAAGCGCGAAGCGCTGCATCAAATCCTTCAGGAGTGCAATGATCGCCACAAGTAAAAAGATCAACGAAACAAGCGTTGAATTCAGGATAAGTATGAAGACTTGCATGGCTTTCAGAAAGAAGATAAACAATCGTTAAACCATTAGGAGGGAAAACATGATAGGTTTTATTTAAAATAGTAGCGCCTGAGCGTTCAACAGCAAAATCCATTGCTTGAATCATCTTTTCGACATTTCCTAAAGCTTCACTGTCACAATCTAAGTAGCTAGCTACAAAGTGCTTTCCCTCAAATTCATGTATTTCTTGAGAAAAAAGGCTCACAACAGCGCAAAGGGCGCCTACAATCATTTTCTTCATTCTTCAATACCTAAGCTTAAATTTTTTCAAAAACCATTTAATTCGAAAGTGATAGATTATAGAAAAAAACTAATTAAATGTGTATTAAAAATGCACCTAAAGAACAAGAAAAAAATTTTAGAGCCTATATTTCTAGGAAAACATAACTATTTAAATAAAAGTATCTTATAAATAAAATTCGAATTTAATGCGCAACATCCCACCTCCCATGCCCTTAAAATTAAATCAATCCTCTTACCGACAATAAATATATAAAGCCCAAATCCTAGACAAATAATAAAACACCAATTAATGTCCCAAATAGGCAACAAAAGTTGAAAGCACCTCTAAAATAGCGGAGTCATTTTTATGAAAAAAAATTTCAAAGAAACTTTAGCATTCTGTTTGACAGCAGGATTGCTTTGCATGTCAGCACAAACAGCAGCTACAGAAGACGCTCAATTGCTTTATGCATCAGAACAAGCAGCTAAGCTAGAAGAAAATAAAGAAATCAGCATGTCTTCTCCTAAAGAGCCGGCATCTAGAAATAAAGATGACTGCAGAAAAAAGAAAGACGAGCCTTGTACTAAGAAGAAAGAAGCAAAACCTCCTCGCAAAAGCGCAGCTACAAGAGTCCTTGAAGGATCTTAAAGCACTACAATCGCCACTTTCCAACCTTAAGTTGAAAGTGGCTATTTTACAAGATCAACGAGAAGCGATTTCATCAAAATCTGTTTCAATTTGCTTAATCAGCTGTGTCACTTCTCCTAACCCTGATTTACGCTCTACTAATTTACCTGAAGGGTTAAAGACAAGAACAGTCGGAATAGAGCGGATATTATAAAATTTGGCGAGAGAGGGATATTGAGCAATATTGACCTTAAGGATTTTCACCTTAGACGGAATATTCTCTGCCAACGAATCGAGCAACGGAGAAACATGCTTACAAGGGCCGCACCAAGGAGAATAAAAATCAACCACTAGCAATCGATCTCCTTCAATCAATTCTTTTTCAAATTGATCTACACTACTCACCTCAATCAGTGTGGAATCTAAAGAAGGAACTTCTTTCTTTTCAATAGAAACACTTTTATTTTCTTTTCCAATATCACCTAGATCTTCAAGAAATCGTTGGGCTTGCAAAGCCGCCTTAGCGCCATCTCCTGCAGCAGAAATCGCCTGTTTATAGACCGGATCCACAATATCTCCTATGGCATAAACACCTTTCTTAGAAGTTTGCTGATCTTTCTCTAAAACAATGTAACCCGCCTTGTCCAGTTGTAAAGCATTTTGGAAAAGAGAACTATTGGGCCTAGATCCAATAGCAAGAAAAAGGCCGTCTAGAGGAAATTCGGACGTCTTTTTATTTTTATGCTTCAAGACAACCCCAGTTAATTTCTCTTGATCGCCTTGAATAGATACCACTTCTGTATCGTAAAAAATTTTTACATTAGGACGTTCTAAAAGAGTTTTCACCCTTGTTTTTTCAATAGCCTTCAAGCTTCCTCTACGAACGAAGACGTTCACCTCTTTTGCAATATTGGAAAGATAAAGAGCTTCTAAGACGGCCGCATCGCCCCCACCCACAACACCTACTACTTGATCCCGATAAAGAGGGCCATCACAAATAGCGCAATTGGTAACGCCTCTTCCCCAGTAACCTTCAGAACCTGTTTCTCCGGAAACCCCTAAGAAATTAGGTTCCGTCCCCATAGCGATAATGCATGCGTGAGCCTGAATCTGGCGCAACTCTCCCGCTTCGTTAGGCCGGGTAAAAACTAAAAGAGAATCCTTAGAAAAATCTATGCCAGCAACATCCTCTGTTAAAAATTCAGCGCCGCTTTCTTGAGCCTGATGGCGAACCTTTTCAATCAAATCCGCTCCCTTAATCCCTATTTCTCCCGGCCAATTTTGAACCCAATGGGATTGCCTTAACAACCCTCCAGGAGTGGTCCCTTCAATCACTAAAGGATTTAATCCGGCCCGAGCTAAATAAAGAGCGGA
>Ga0196970_1002292_pt1 | contig 10246 bp, 21 predicted proteins | sample S1v_513CmetaG_FD_148672 | JGI IMG/M metagenome (GOLD analysis project Ga0196970, IMG submission 148672) | Soil microbial communities from Anza Borrego desert, Southern California, United States - S1+v_5-13C | ecosystem: Environmental > Terrestrial > Soil > Desert | place: USA: California... | reverse complement strand
CCAAAAATGCCGCAAACTTTCTACCGTATAGTCGGCTCCGGTGCTGTTAATGCGCAGCTGCGACATTTCACCGATGTCAACCACCCGGTAAAGGATTGGCACGAGGTAGCCGCGAGCAATCAGATCGTCAGTTTCAATACGGTACACAATCGATTTGAAAAAGAACGGGAATATACGGTTGATCATAGCCATTTTGGCGCCGGTTCTCCGCTCGTCGTTCTCCCAATATGTGTATGGCTTGAGCCGGTACGGCGTAGCCGTGAGCCCTAACACCCGCATACATCCGATAGCTTTAAGGAACGAGGAGTACATACCGCTCAAGTTTTCCGGATTAACCTGGTGGCATTCGTCGATGATCACCACGCTAAAATCCTGGAAGAGCTCGGGCTTTTTGTATATCGACTGGATGGTCGCATACGTGATGTCGCAAATTTCCCGACGTTTTAAGCTCGCACAGTAGATACCAACCTCACTCGTACGATCTTCTACGGCCATCATTTTTTCGTAATTCTGCTCGACTAACTCCTTGCTCGGTTGTAGCACAAGCACTTTTCGATTAAGCTTATGCGCAATCTCACGAATAATAATCGATTTGCCGGCTCCGGTTGCCAGCTGCAAAACGATTGGCTGCGGTTTGGGCTTCGTCAGATGCTTGAGCCCGAGTTCGACCGCCTCTTGCTGGTAATCGCGTAATTTGTAAATCATTTCATCTTACCCGAAAATCCGTTAATCAAATGCGCTAGAGCATGGCAAAATGCTTCTTCGGTATCGCGGGAAACAGGGAGGGATGCCCACTCGAACAGGTGAAATACTGCATGAGTGCATTCATGTGCGAATGTGGCATGTTCACGCGGCGTTTTCGGTACCCTTGGAATCCATAGCACCGGCACATACCCTGATTTAAAGAAGCATTTGCCTCTCGGTACATACCCGCCATTGATACTCGCGTCATATTCAACAAAATCTCTTTCGTTAAAAAATCTGCCACAATATTTTACAGCTTCATGGTAATCACCAACCACTAGGCGTACCGCGAAATCGAACATCCCCATCTCCATGCGGTATACTTTAAGATTTTTTTTCATCTGACCTGTCCTTTGTAGCTGGTTCTCTAAACATTCGATCATCGGCTTTCCATTGCTTCATCATTTTGCCGGTAATGTGCATGTACAGGGTGGGCGTTTCGCTACGAATTGCAGCACGTAACCTGTTAATAAATTGCTGTTTATGCTTTCTCATCCTCTATCCTAACTGCCTTACACTTTTTATGCTCCGGGTCACACACAAGTTTCCATTCTGGCTTGGGCTCCCGGCGTTTACCAAGCTTCGGGGTCTTCGGTCGGCGTTTCTTTTGGCCCATCGATATACTCCAGGAACTCTTTAACCGTCATCTGATCGCCGAATTTTGCTAACAATGCTGCGCCCACCAATTTCCTAATTCGGTCATTGGCTATGCGATCGAAGTAATCACCTGGCATTTCTACTCCCGCACCCGCAGCATTTTGCAATTGGTTCATACCTGTAGGGGTAAGCGGGGATTCTCTAAGTCCAGGGGCTCTAAAACCCCCTTTTTTGGCACCCTCTTCTTCGGGCACAGGGATGATACCAAGCGGCGGTTCCTTTTTCTTTTTCGCCGGCTCAACAATATCCTCATGGGTGTATTTAGGGTCAACACTCTCTCCAACAGAGAAATTCTTGCCTATTAATCCATCATTCATTTTCTGCAAACCCTCTTCTGCCACCCGTTCATTTGCTTTACTAATACGCTCCGTCGCAGCCTGAATTTTTTCCTGTGTATCGTCGAGCGGTTCAGCCCCTCGTAGACTGTCTTTATGCCCTTCTAGGTAGCGATGGCCAAGCGTAGTAATCCTAAAATACGTGCTACCTTTAGCATCCGGCTTGCCATACCTATCGATGTAGCGTTCATTCACCAGAGTGGTGATCATTTCTTTCAGATCGCTAAATTGCGGCGCACCTCTGTACTCTTTGCGAATCCATGAGAATCCACGACGGTCCTGATTTTCCTTTATTGTTTTTATAAACCACGCTTTTGAAAATCTACCAGTCGGTTTGAATGTTGTCATTGCACCTTATCCCCTTCGCCATTCTTAATTTTTTTATAATTTTCACGAATGATTTTACGGTTGGCGTTGCGGGAATAAACAGCATTGCGTTCAGTCCAGTTGCGAGCCATTGCAGCATCTTCGTATCGGCCAATTGCTGTATCCACGATAGCATCGATACGCTGCTCTGCCTCGTGAAAGTCGATACCTCCCTCCCGAAAATCATTAAGAATTTCGTGGATATGATTTACTTTTGGTGCTTCGGGGGCAACTTTCAGTTCTTGCATCAGTTTGATACGGTAATTGTGCTTGTTGCCATACTCCGCATCATCGAAGTCATGTGCTTTTAACCATTGTGTGAGCTCATCGATTTCAGCCTGAATTTCGTCTTTGTAACGGGTCATCCCTCGAGCTCCGATCGATCTATAGTGTCCTTGTAAATCGTCTCACCATTCTTTACCAAGCGAACTTGCAATGCGTTGTCTTCAAAGCGTATGCTCGATTCAATTTCATCAAATGGCGGCTTCCGCTTAACCTCTTCGAGCCTCACCTGGCGCATCACTCCCGCAAGGTGTATAACCTCCTTGATCACCCATAGCAGGAATATCCCTATGACTGGCAGCAATACGCCGGTAACGATTTGTAGTGTGGTAAAAAATGGTTCCATTATTCTTCTTCTTTCTGGGTAACACCCTCTAATTCCATTAACTCTTCGTACAGAAGCATGAGTGCTGTTTGATCAGTGTAATTACCCACGCTGCTAAGCTGGTGCGTGTTCATGCTCTTAACGACTGATCGTATGCGCCATAAGCACCATAGTGTTTTAAAAAATTTCATTCTTCATCTCCGCAGTCGTGGTGATACGACTGTTCCAATTCATAAGTTTGTTTTTCTATACGCGTACTACCATCGGCGGTAATTATCGAGGCATCTAAGGCTTGCTCGTAAGTTTCAAAAAACTCACTGTAGCCCTCTGTCCTGGCGCTATTTATGAAGTACAAGCCCCATACCGTTTTAAACCTATTAGCCTCCTTGATTTCATCGTTGGCCGGAGAAAATTTTACCTCATCGATACGAACAATGCGCCATAGACTATTGATACGCGCACCGTCCTCAGTTAATTCCATCGGCTGCATAACGTTTACAAGCGCGTACTCTTCGATATTTTTACCCTGGAATCCTAACAGGTCGATAGCCGACTTGACGAACTGCGATAATGCACTGTCGATAGCGCGCACGTTTTGCTTGGCAATGTACTCTTGCACCTCTCTAAGATTTTTCACTTTTTTCCCTTTCATATTTTTCGTTAATGGCATCAGCGATAAATTTCCCTAGTGTATCTTGCTTTAGCTCTGCCCTATCGAGCTTTTGAATCCAGCCCCAGCCACGCACATCAGCTATCATTTTGTTGTCGGCATCGTAAATGTATGTTCCAAGGGGGCTATAGCTTACTGGGAATTTGATTGGTGGCATTTCTTTCATCGCATTGCCTCATGGGTTTTGTATAGCCTAAAACTACCATCCCATTTAAAGAAGTACCAGCGTAAGGCAATGTACGTGAATGTGTTACGATCAAAATTCTCGTGCATTACCTCTGTTTGCCAACCCATAAATCCAAGGTTTAAATGGCTATCGATATATGGCCTGTGTTTTTTCATTTGTTTGCCCATTCTTCCGTTTTCTCCGTTGAGTTAAATAACCATTCGATCGACGCTTTCCAATTACGATCGTTTTCACCCTTGTGCCAATCGGATTTAGAGAGGTTCTTAATCGCCTTGATGCAGTTGGTCATCCCTAGTTCCTGTTGTCGTAATAACATTTTTCGGTGACGCTTTTCCGTCAATCGCACCTTTTTCCGAGCCTTTTCAAGTAAGGAAGAGCGTAAGCCCGGCGTAGCCTTGGCAGCTTCCCATTTCTGCCAACCTATGACCATTTCAATGAGCCAACCACGATACAATTTTTCAACGTTCAATTTATCATCGGCCGAAATTTTTTTATTATTTTTATTCTCATTGTTTTCTATATTGTTATCTATGTTCACGTCAGCGTGAAGGGGGGGTTCACTCTCACGTGAAGGGGGGTTCACGTCAGCGTGAAGGGTCAACAGCGGTACGATGTTTTCTCGTTGGTTGTTCGCGTTTAAATTTACTTTCACCCATTCCGCGTGGTTTAATTCGGAAATTAAATTAGCCACACGTCCAGGACTTAAACCTGTTTCTGTGGCTATTTTCTTATTGGATGCGATACATCCCTTTTCCCCCATTGAGTGCGCTTCAATAGCACCGTAAACCAGAACGTGGCCTTGGGTCGTTGCTTGTTTTTCCCCTATCTGTAGCCCCAACAGTGAAGCATAGAATGGTATGTGTTTTAGCATCTGCCCTCTCTTTCTTGACAGCGATGGGGGACGTGATACACTAGTAGTGTTATGTTCCGTTCATCGCTAGAGTAGGTCCCCATCGGGGGCCTTTCTCTTTTATTAAATTGTGATTGTTATGTGTCCGTTATCGCCAGAGGCAATACCTCGTATAATACTCCTTTACGTCCGGATAGTCAACATGGTATTCTACTCTTATGGGAAAACTAAAAAACAAACTTTTTACAGAAGATGTGCCGGAAGCAGTGCGCGAAAAGATTTGCGAACTTACCGTTTTAGGATACGGTGCCGAAATGGTTTCGATCATGGTAGGCGAGCAGCATGAAAACATCAACATTCCACCAAGCCATATACGTGAGTTCTTAGCGCTCAACGACAATAAGCTGCGTAACTGGCGCAATAAGATATCGAAGGAGCGCGCAATCACCCGTGAGTCGCTTATACGGCGTGCTACTACGTTGATTGCCCGGCGTCTCGATCAGGCGTTAGAAGATCAAAAGCTTTTAGCCCAGTACAATGAAGCCCGGGCAGCCGATACCATGACAGAGGACGAATACCAGCGTAAATCTAAGGTGCTTTATTTGCCATCATCGAATGAAATTATACAATTGCTAAATGCCTTTGATAAAAAGATGATCTCCCCCGCACGCGCCGGCCTCGTTGACCAGAGTGAAGAAGAACCGGAAGAACCCGTGGTTGATGAAGAACGAAAAGCTGCAATTCAAGCAGCCGTTGACAATGGCGATATGATCAAAGCGCAAGAGTTGATGTATGGTGCGCCTATACCATCAAAAGAATAACGCCCCATCATCTGGAGCGCTATCATTTCCGGCATGTGACGAAAATGTTATTTTGATTTTTTCTTTTTGGACTTACCGGCTTTACTTAACGCAATGGCTACCGCTTGTTTTTGTGGTTTGCCCGCTTGCATCTCTTTCCGGATGTTATGCGAGATTGTCTTTTTATTTGAGCCTTTCTTTAATGGCATAGTGAGTACCTCCACCCCTATTATATCGTTTTTAAGCTCGTGTGAGCGCGTCTATGACGGTTTTAAACACAAACCATAGCAGCATACCATATGTGAGCGTAAGCGCTGCGAAAACGCCGATTAAGCCTATTAGGCGACGTTTTTGCGCGTAGTGTTCTGACGATTCCGCAAAGATTCTTTTTGCATCGTCACTTAATTGCGTGCTATCTACTGAATTCATATAATTCCCCCTTGAAATTCATTACCATCGTTACGCCTTTTATACTCTTTTCAGTTTCGATTTTAACACGCTTATCACCTTTAGTAATTTCATCGAGCGTAATTTTCTGCCCTATTTTCTTGGCAAATTTCATGCTTGTCGTGCCGATAAGTTTTAACGTAAGTTTGTTTTGCATGGCTATTTGATTATCCTTCCGGCGCTTACGAGCGCACGAGCCTCTGGCTTATAGTTGTTACGATAAAAGTAGATATCATCATTACCGATGTTGTTTCGGGTTTTAAATCCCTCGGCCTTTTCTCGAGCTTCTTTTTTCGTCTTAGCAAATACAACTATTGCGTACCAATTATGATTCGTACGATTGTAACCATGAACGTAATACCAGTCTTTGCTCATGTCGATATAATCAATGGTTTCTAATTTGTTGTTTTTCACTGCTATTGACTCCTTTTAAATCGCTTAATTTTGCGTATCATACGGCGCATAGGTTTGCGCAATATCCCTTTAGGGGCATTGTGGGCGGTCATTACAACCGCCCTGCGTCTTTCACCAGTACTAAACGTGGAAAGTTTTGTATTGATGGTTTGTGATATTTTTTGTGTGGTTTCATGCTTCCCCCTCTAGTGCGTAGTCAACTACTTGGAAATGATCACGTACTGTAAAACCTTTATCTTTTCCGCCTTGTAACAATTCGACAGTGATAAACCCGCCATTATCGAAAGTATAGGTGTTTTCAAAGTATGGCTGTCCGTCTATTACTGTGCTGTTTATAACTGTTTTCGTTATAGTGCCGTGCTTTTCGCAAAACTTGTATAGTTTTTGCTGATCATCACGGGCTAAATGCCATTCAATAGTCGTTGCTTTCATGCTAGTGCCACCTTGTATGGTGCGCCGGTTTTGTCATGCACAGTATCAAATTTTCTAACGCTTTCAATAACAAGCAAGTCCCTGTCTTCGAGTGCATCCTGCATATATCCATCGCCATCACTGCTAGTGTGAATGTACATCAGATATTCGCGGGCTTCGGTTGTTGTTCCAAGCTCCCCGGCATAAATATCGCTTTCCATTTCATGCTCGCCGTATGTGAAATATACTTGGTATAGTTCTTTTTCTAAAACTATTTTTACGCGGTGTGTTGTCCAGCTTTTACTAAGGTCAAGATGGTTAATAACCCAATGCCTAGCGTTCGTGTTTTCGGTTTCCGGGTCGCTGTCGGCTATGATAAACGTGTGCGTTTCATTATCGTGTGAGTTTACTGCTTTGAATGTTGCCATGATTATTTGCTCCAGTGACGGCTTAGGTCAATATCTAAAACTGTTATGTGGTTTGACAGTCGGGGTAATATTTCAAATGTTTGCGTAGCATCTGGACGTCCGTATTTTTTATCTTCATCTTGGTAAAAGTCTATAAAAAACTGATGTGAGCCAAGGTTTTTATAGGCACGCTTGATGTAGTTTTTAAGCCCCTCGCGTGTTTTATATCGTGTTACTGCCACAGTTCCGCCGTTTGGTACGCGTATAAACTGATAATATCCGGGATTGTATTGCATGTTATGTTTCCTTACTATCGAGATTAAAGGTTAATTTCAAACGTGTAATTTCAAATTTAAGCCATGCCATTATTGAATTTCCGCCAACATGTCGAGTTCTTTCTCGGTAAATAGCTTGTGAAGCGCTTTACTCTCTTCCTCAACTTCTTTCCATGTTTCAAGTGCCTTAATACTGTCTCGATCGTAGCCATATTCATCGCAAAATTCATCGAAAGATGTTGCGTGCGTAGGATTTAATGAAGCAAGTATATCGTAAACAGTGGGACGCTTATTCGTCTCCGCATTGTGGATACTGTCCCAGAATGTAAAGCGATAATCGGCCGAACCATCGATCTTATAGATTGATACGCGATATTCTAGCCCGTGCTGCACTTTGCCGTCCGTAGCCCATAATGGGCGAAAGGCTAAGTTTGGACGAATTTGCTGCATATCTATTTGTACGCCCGTCTTTTTCATAAATTCTTTTGCTTGTTTCGTATATTCGTTCATACGTCCTACTTTCTAAACAGTAATAGCTACTAGAGAAATGTATACAATGCCACTAATGAAAACAGCCTTTGTAATGCTCCAAGCCTTACGTTTTAAATTGTTAAATTGTGTGTAACGTTTTGTTTTTGCATCCATGTAATGAATACGCATAGTTTTTGTTTTCCTCATTCAGTGATAGGTTGCCAGCGGTAAACCGCTAGGCTTTTTCTTCGTTCATTGCTTTTAATATCATTTCAACTTGAGATTTTGTAAGAACAATTTGTTGCTCGTCGTTCTTAAATTCTTTATCAAGTTGTTTGATAAAAACCACTCTGCTATTTGCTTTGGCGCTCGTGGCACCGTGCTCGCCTTGAATATGGTCGAATGCTACTCTCATGATTGTCTCCTTATTTATAACTGACAATCTACCACTGAATTGTTAATTTGTTTGTGAAGTGCTAGTTTTTGCTAACGCTTCTTGTTTGTTGTCGGGTGAACTATCGAGCCTATTCTTATTATTTGCCCTGTTCCTTCCCTACTAATAATACTAGCACAACGTCCGGATAAAAGCAATAGGTTTTTACCATTTTATAGATGATAGCGTCCGGATATTTTGCGACATTAAGCGTTGGGATAAAAGACGTATACAAACCCATCTTTGTTATTTAAAGCGCCTTAGAATGGCTTAGAAACGGCCGTTTTTGTGGGATTTTCTCATTTTTGGCCATTTAAACGCGTTTTTAGGCACTTTAGACATTAAGACGGGTGTTTAGTCGTTTTAGACATTTGCGCTTAATACAGCGCATTTCTATACATTAAAACGGGTATTTGTGCGTGGGCTTTATATATTGATTTGAATTTAACGCCCTGCGTTCGGAGGGTGGATTTGCAAAAGAGCGGGGAGGATGGGCTAATGTACGTGCGTTTATACCACGCGTGATATTAATAAAGACGGGTTGTAACCCATCTTTGTCTTAAAAGCTTAATGTCGCACAATCTATCTTGTGCGACGCATACACTCATCTACCCCTGTTAGCGTGCATGTCATAGTGTGCGCAGCGCATGGCATCTATGGGGTGATAACATGATGCACCCAAATTATTTATTTCGTGATATATTATTTTTATTTTTATTTTTCCTTGATTTTTTTGTTTTTTATTATTAAACCTTGTTGGAGGGTACCCCACCCCCCATGCACCCGATTTGTTCCAGCTGGCGGCTGACCATCTCTATATTAATGGTGCCTGGTTAACGTCTATGGCACCCCTTAAAAAAATAGCGCTACAAAAATTTTAAGTGGTATCATAAAAACATATGGATTATGAAAAACAGGCAAAGCTCGCCATAGCAGAACGGTGTAAATACGATCTGTTTTACCTTGTTAAGTACATTCTTGGCGGTGGTGATCTCATCGACCCTAAAGTTCACGGACCGCTTTGTGCATCGTTCAGGCATTTGCTCTTTAAAGGCAATCCGGAGGAATCACTAAAGTACGAATACCCATCTGATTATGGCCGTACCGAAGAAGAAGGTATGCCAACAGAGAAACAAAAAAAAGAATTCCTAGAATGGCAGCGCAAATTCGAGCCGAACATTGATGCAGCCTATAGTGTCCGTGACAAGATGGACATTCATCTTACATCTATGCTGTATATGATGCCCCGAGGCACGCTTAAAACCACTGTTATGACAATTGGCGGCACAATCCAATGGCTGCTTAATTTCCCAGACGATCGCGTAGCATTGGATTCTGAGACAGTTACGAAAACCCGTGGATTCTTGGCTGAGATCAAAGGGCACTTTGAAGAAAACCACAAGCTTCGTGATGTATGGCATACGCTGCATGATGACTATCCGGATGATGCTAAAAGCAAAAAGCCATGGTCAACTGAAATGCTAGTACTCGCCACACGTAAGCGCGCTAAAAAAGAACCATCTATCGACACGCTTGGTATCGGGGTGACGCGTAACGGGTATCACTACGATATTGCTTTCCTAGACGACCTTCACTCCGAAATTAATACGAAATCCACAGAGGAAATCGATCGCGTAAAAGAGCACCGTAAGCTTGTTTATTCGCTGCTCGACCCGAATTGTCCGATGGTAGTAATCGGTACCCGTTGGGCGTTTTCTGATGCGTACCAGGAAATTATCGACGAAGAACACGAAGACTTTAATTTCATTACGCGATCTGCTTTGTCCCCTAGTGGTGAGGAATTTTACCCGCGCCGGTTGAACCGCACTACATTAAACCGTTATCGCCGTATTCAGGGCGCATATTTGTTTTCTTGCCAGTATTTGAACAACCCTGTCGATGATGAAACGGCTACGTTCCGGCATGAGGACTTTCGCTATCTTTCACGCCACGGCATGAGTGAGCGACGCATTAACTGGTACGGTTTGGTTGACCCGTCGTATGAAGGGCCATACAGCGATTATTGCGCCATTGTGATTGCCGGCATCGACGATCAAGGACGTTTGTATGCAAAGCATATTGTGCGCAAGAAAATGACCTACTCAGCGATCATTGACGAAATGTTCCGTTTAAACGCCATTTTTAAGCCCGTACGCTGGGGTTTGGAGGTAG
>Ga0196970_1002291_pt1 | contig 10247 bp, 8 predicted proteins | sample S1v_513CmetaG_FD_148672 | JGI IMG/M metagenome (GOLD analysis project Ga0196970, IMG submission 148672) | Soil microbial communities from Anza Borrego desert, Southern California, United States - S1+v_5-13C | ecosystem: Environmental > Terrestrial > Soil > Desert | place: USA: California... | reverse complement strand
AATTTTCTTTGGTAAGGAGATTTTAAGTGCAGATGCTCAACGCTATATTGCTGCACGTTTTTTAGAGTCTTTAAAATCAAAAAAATCTATTGTAATTCCTTTAGAGGAGAAAGAAAATGAGTCTTTTTGAAGATGTTCCCGGGTTTTCTGCCGTTCAATTTTTTGGGGTGAATTCGGATTGTCATTACATTAGAAGCTCTTTAAAGCCAGACAAAGCTCACCTTCTTCCGTGCACGTCAGATCTTTTGGGAGAAGAGTCTTTTGCTGATGTCTATGCTGGATGGAATGTAGAAAAGCTTAGTTTTTATATTATTTCTAAGGTGCCTTTTCAAAAAGCGGGAGAAGGAGATTTTAGAAAAGAGGACTCTATTGAACTTTTCATTGATACTCGAGATTTAAAAACCAAAGGCGTGGTTTCTAAATTTTGCCATCATTTTGTCTTTTTCCCTGTGCAAGTGCAAAATTTTTATGGCCGTGAAATCACCCGTTTTCGCAATGAAGATATCCATCGTCTCTGTCATCCGGAAGATTTCCAAATCACACCTCATTTGAGTGAAAAGGGATATAGCTTATCGATCGATATCCCTGCTGTTTGTCTCCATGGATATGATCCTTTGAGTTTTTCTCGTTTGGGGTTTACTTATAGAATCAATCGAGCAGGAGGTCCCCCACAACATTTTGCTGTTTCTTCAGAAGAATACGTTATAGAACAACATCCAGCGACTTGGGGTACTTTAACGTTAAGGAAGGATTGAGGATGTATTATACAGACACTCATGAATGGATTGCTATCCATGGCAATCAGGGGACTGTGGGGATTACGTCCTATGCTCAGCAAGAGTTGGGAGATATTGTATACGTTCAGTTGCCCAAAGTGGGACAAAAGGTAGCCGCTGGGGAAGAAATTTGCGTTCTTGAATCCACAAAAGCTGCCGCGGATGTTTACGCGCCTGTATCGGGAATTGTCTCCGCGATCAATGAAGAAGTGAGAAATATGCCAGGTAAAATCAATCAAGCAGCAGAGACAACCGGTTGGCTTTTTCAATTGACACTTTCTCAACCTTCCGAGACTAAAAAACTATTAAGTCTTTCTGAATATCGTGCTCTTTTAGAGTGAGATTTCTAGAGTGAGATTTCCTAACTCACGTTACGCGTACGTAACGTGAGTAATGCGCCTTAAGCATATAAGTAGCAAATTTAGAAGCTTTCAAAAAATAAATCGTCTAGTCTGCAATTTAGAAACCGATGTATCTTTTGATTGTCTTGTGGGAGACTTTCATGTCCTTTAGAAAAATCTTTCCTTTTGTCTTTTTATTTTTTTTAGGGGCTATTTTAGGCCGACCTATGGCATTTAGTGCTCTAGGTTTATTCGTTAAAACCGCTCTCTACTTTGATAAAGGATGGACATTTCATTACGATTCTATCGATTACGAAAAGGGTCAAATTTTTTTCTCGAATATAGAAATCAAAGAAAAGCAAAATTTTTCTCTGAGAGCTTCGGAACTAGTCATTCATTTAGGTAAAAAGCATTTAGATTTTAATGAGCCTTATCTAGTTTTATCAGCTGTTCCAACATCTAACAAAGAAAGTGATTGGACTTTATCCTTACATGAGGGAATTGTTGAAGGCGAAGGATTCAAAAAAGCCCGCTTTTCTTTTGAAAAATCCTTGCCTAATGAATTAGGGCGTCTTTGTCTTGAATGGGAAAAATCTGTTTTAACTTTGGAGGCGATAAGGCAGGGGAAAGAACTTTGGATAGATGCCAAATTAAAAAATTGGGATGCTTCTTTTTTTGAAAAATGGCCAGAGTGCCGAGGTGTGGTCGATGGAAGTCTTCATTTTGTTTTAGAATCCAATACCTGGAAAAAAGGATCTGCTCATTTGAATTTAGAAAACTTAAGCTATGGAGATTGGTTTTCTAATCTCGATGGAATGATCGATTGGGAAGGGGATGCGGTCTCTTGTTTGCCGTCTTCTTGGAGCGATTTAAAAAAAGCTCAAGAAAATAGCCAAGAAAGACTTCGTTTAATTCTTACAAAAGGATCTATCCAAGGTTCTTTAGAGCGTATTGAGATTTTGAAGGGAGATTTGAGTTTTAAGTCCGGTTTAGGCGCTAAGTGGGAATTTGAAGCGAATGTATTTCCTAAACTTTCTATGCCTTCTGATTTTGTAAGCTGTCAGTGGCATGGTCGCGCGTTTCTTCATGAAGAAAGATCTCATTGGTTGGAATCTGAGCTCCATTTTCATGACGCTTATTTTCGCTTGAGAGGCGATGATATCTCAGCCAATGTTCTTTGGGAGATAGAGTGCGAAAAAGTGGGCTCTTTAGAATGGGCTTTAGCGCAGCCTTTTTTGACTGCTCTTGATCCTCGTTTAGCTGACTTTCAATGGGTTGATGGATATTTGGTCGGAAAGGCAAAAATAGGCCCCTTTTTAGAGGAAAATTATGGCTGGAATGTCTCTTATAATGTGAGTGATTTTGTTGGTAAATATAACCAAGCGGAAATAGGGTGCAAATTCTCAGAAGGATCTTTTTTTTCTGAAGGAGAAAAAGGAAATTTTTTGATGGAGGATGGCCATTTTTGTCTTGCTCTGAGCTCCGATAAAATTTTAGAAGGAAAAAGCTGGAAAGGTAAGGGGCAAATAGAAGGAGGCAAATTAATTGATTCTTTCTTTCAAGGAAAAACAGGAGATATGGCCTCTTCTATTCAAGTGATGGGATCTTTAGATGAGTTTCGTGTCGAAACTAAGACTCAAAATCTCATGCTCTCCATGGTAGCAACCGCTCAAGAAGATCTTTTTAATATAGCTATTGAAAAAGGGAACATAGATGGATTTTGCTTTTCAGGGAATGGTTCTATAGATCAAAATTGGCTTTTTTCTTTACATATCAGTGATTTCCAAGGCCCTCTAACACCTCTTTTTCGTCAATTAGGATGGAGCCTTCCTTCTATGGAGGGTACTGTCGCTTCGACAGGGTTTGGGGTTTATATCAATGGTTCTCCTTTAGGTGTAGATTGGTCTTGCCAAGCGAAAGGCTCTTTTTGTGCTGTGCATCAAGAGCAAATTATCCCCTTTTATTGTCCTCTTTTAGAGAAAAAGGGAGAAGATTTAACTTTTGATATTCGCTTTGAAGGAAATAGCTGGGAATGGATGCGTCTTTACGGCCAATCGAAGGCAGAGACTCAAATTTTCTTAGACTCTCAGAGAAGCCACTTTTTAGGCGAGCCTATAGAAATCATGGCTTCTTTAGATGATGAGGGTTTTAAAAAAGTATCGATGGAATTTGATGTCGATTGTCGCTCTCTTTCTTTAGTAGCTTCTTTGTTTAAAAAACCCATAGAGCTTTTTAGCTTTTTCCCTATTCAAGGAACCTCTAATTTCTCTTTGAATTATGAAAGAGATGTAGGCTCCTCATTAGCCTTGAGAGGAAAGGATCTCTCTTGGAAAGGAGATCCTTTAGATCTCAATATCTTAGCCAAGGGAAAAGGTGTGGATTGGGAAATTTTGCAATGTCAAATGCGAGATGTTTCTCTTTATGGAAAAATCGCTTGGGACAATGATATTTTTCGACTTTATGAAGGAAAAGGAGCTCTAGCTCGAGGTATTGAAGCTTGCTTTGAAGGAAGTATGGATTCTTCTTTTCGCTCTGAATTGCATCTATCTCATGTTTGTATGGACTTAAGCGCTTTTCATTCTTGGACGCAATATTTAGATATTCCTGTGAAGAAAGTAGAAGGGATTTTGCAGGGAGAAGGCTGTATTGCATGGAAAGAGAAATTAGAAGCTGATTTTGATTTTACTGCATCCGGATTGAAAACGGGAGTGGTAGAGTGGGAAAATCGAGGGCCTCTTCATTTCTATTATTCTTCAAAAGAAGGAATCTCATTCAGCGGCTTAGATTTTTGTGGCGCTAAAGCGCACGGTGAAGATCTTCCAGATTTAAGCTGTAAAATCGACTTACTCTCTTATGATCCTTCTTGCTCCCGTTGGTTTTTGAACGGCGCTCATGTCCATTTACCTTTTGCTTTTTTACAAAGAGTGCCGGAATTGAATCGCTATCTATATGGATTTACTTTTGAGCAAGATATCGATTTTTTTGCTGATTTTTGCGGCAATAGGGATTTCTCTAAAATCACTTGTTGTATGAAAGAAGGTTTTATTCCTATTGGGGGGGCTGTACGCCATTTAGAGAATTTAAATCTTTGCTGCTCAGAAGAGGAAATTTCTATTCAGTGTAATTATTTACATCAAGGCCATCTTCTGAAAATGTCCTTAGATGCTGATTTAGACGCCCCTATTTCTGGAAAATTAACCTTTGAGTCTATGGAGTATCCTGTAGAAGAAGGGCAACTTCCTTTAACTGTTTGTTGGAATTACACTTTAGAAAAAGGTTTTTCATTCAAAGAAGTAGAAGGGACATTTGCCGGTTTAGAGGCTTCTTTTCATGCAATCAATGAAGATTCTTCACTGATTGGAAGCGCTCGATTTGATTGCTCTATTTTTGCAGAGATGGTTCCTCCTGAAATCGCTGAGTTGTTCTCTGATCTGAAAATGGGAAAAGGATATGAGTTGAAAGGGCGTATCTCTTTTCCTGATGGTTCTCCTTTTTTCTCAGGTCTTTTGAGTGGTAAGCAAATGGACCTTTTTGGTTATCAACTACGCACTCTTTTAGCTAGAATTGAGCTAGGTCCTCACAAAGTCCATATTCATGATCTTAAAATTAGCGATTCCGCCGGAATTTTAAAAATTGAGGAAATTTTAGCTGAAGCTAAAGAGGAAAAACCTTGGACCATTGAAATTCCTCATCTTGTTATTTTAGAGCTCAGGCCTAGTTTATTGCAGAAAAGCGGGGGAGAGCCCGGATCGATTAGCCCTTTAGTTGTACGTGAATTTAAAATGGATGGGTTTAAGGGGTTGCTCGATGATAGTAAAACCTATACGGCTCATGGAGAGCTTAGTTTTATTAATTCGTATAGAAGAGAGCATACTGTCTTTGATATTCCTGCCGATCTTTTAGGTCGTATTGTCGGACTTGATTTAAAGCTTTTAATTCCAGCTTGTGGAAAGCTTTCTTACGAGATGAAAGATAGCAAGTTTTTTCTGAAAGAATTGACCGATGCTTACAGTGAAGGAAAACGCTCTGAATTTTTTCTTGTGCCCACAGACCCTGTTCCTATTATGGACTTTAATGGGAAATTGCAGGTGCTCGTAAAATGTAAGCAGTTTGTACTTTTTAAATTCATGGAATCTTTCATGATCTCTATAGAAGGTGAACTGAATGATCCTAAATTCCGTCTGCAAAAAAAACGCCGGTTTTGGGGGCTTTAAGAGTCTGGCTATAAAAGACCTCTTGCATAACCTAGGGGTCGCCTCCTTTTTTCGCGCCTGGGGTGATTTTATTTTTCCTCCTCTTTGTGTCTGTTGTAAGCAAGTTTGTAGGACTTGCTTTTTTTGTCCTTCTTGTTGGGATCTTTGCTCGCCTCCAGATCCTTTGCATCGTTGTTTTCATTGTTTTGACGAGCTGTACGATGCGCAGCCTTTTAGCAAAGCTTTATGTCTTCAATGTCAAAAAGAACCTGATCTCTCTGTTCCTTATGCCTGTGTTTTTGAGCCAACGCTAGCGGCCCAACGGCTTTGCTTAGAGCAAAAAGAAGTTCCTGAAGCGATTGCAGCCTTTGCTATGAATCAATGGGTTCGTCTCGATTGGCCCTATCCTCATGTAGTTGTGCCTATGCCTGGCGCTAAAAACTTAGCCAAGCCCTTTGCTCTCTGGCTTGAAGTGCCTGAGGTAGAGCTTTTAAGTGTCTATCATGGAAATTGGGCATGTTACACGGACAGGGTAAAAGAAGATCAGATTTTCCTTCTGATCGATAATCATAGTTCTCTTTCGCAGATACAAAAAGCCGTCACAGCCTTGAGTGAGGCTTTCCCAAAAAGAATTTATGTTTTAAGTTTATACCGTGGTACCCAAGACGACCGAATTGAAATTTATTAAAATTCGGTTTTTTTAGTTGTATCTTGCAAATGGAATGGGTTTATTCATTATGATTGTTCTTCTTGTTTTTCTTAGTGTTCTTTTTCTTCTCCTGATGATTTATTTAGGTATTCACATCGTTCCTCAGCAGCAAGTGTGGGTTGTCCTTCGTTTAGGAAAATTCCATAGGATGTTAGAGCCCGGCCTCAATTGGGTCATGCCTTTTACTGATGTGATTTTTGATCGTCATTCACTGAAAGAAGAGGTGATTGATGTACCTGAACAGACGGCGATCACACAAGATAATGTGAGCGTTATTTTAGATGGGATCGTCTATGTCAAAATTGTAGATCCTTTTGCGGCTTCTTTTGGAGTGAAAAATCCGCTTCATGCGTTGACTCAATTAGTCCAAACGACGATGCGCTCTGAAATCGGAAAAATCGCTCTGGATAAAACTTTTGAAGAAAGGGAATCTCTCAATGCAAAGATGGTAGAGGCGGTCAATGAGGCTGCAGCTCTTTGGGGGATCCGTTGTGTGCGCTATGAGATCAAAGATATTAAGATGCCAGAAGGTATTCGTACAGCGATGGAGTTACAAATGACGGCAGAGCGGCAAAAAAGAGCTCATATCCTTGAATCGGAAGGACTGCGCCAATCCTTGATCAATGATTCAGAAGGAAAAAGGCAATCTCAAATCAATCGGGCAAAAGGAGAGGCTGAAGCGATTGACTATCTTTCAGAGGCCACAGCTAAAGGAATCGAAAGAATCTCCCAAGCTTTGGAAGCTAAAGGTGGCAGGGAAGCTGCCTCTTTACAGATTGCAGAGAAATACATCGAAGCTTTTCGCCATCTAGCCAAAGAAGGAAATACCATCATGCTTCCTTCGAACTTGCAGCATCCAGCCACTATGATCACAGAGGCTATGGCTATTTATGATCAGGTCAAAAAGAAAAGCCCTATTCATACCGAAAATGCTTCAAGAGTCGGTTAACTTTCACGCTCGCCGAATGGGCTAAAATTTTGCGTAAGGTAAGTTTTAAGGTGAAACGGCAGAAAATAGTTAAAAATAAATCAGTGAAGAGCTTTTAGCTCTTCACTGAAAAAAAATTAGAATCCAGCACCGACCGAAATTTCAGCAAGAGGACCTGGGAAAGGACCTGTTGTGGATCGAGCAATGGTGGGTTGATTGACATTCAATTCAAGAAATGTACGAAAACCTGCTTTTCGAAACATTTCTAATCCTAAAACTGCGTTAGAACTAATTCCTAGAAATTTAGTTCCTCCTTTCGTTTGCAATCTTTCCCAAGCAAAACCACCGCCTAGATAGAAACTTTGCTCTCGAGAAGGGTTGAAATAGTAAAGGTAGCTCGCTTTGGGAAAGCTCCAGGAATAATTTCTTATTCCTCTTCCCCAACCTTGTCCTCGAGCTCCATTGATAGAGATATCTAAAGCATGACTCTTTTGAGCTACGCGAAAGCCTAATCCAAATCCAGGAACTAAATCTTTCACTTTTTCTGGATAAGAATCACTCGCAACCATTTTTAAATAGGCAAACCAATCTTTTTTATCAGAAACCTTCAATTCAGGTTTTTCTGGTACTTTTAAAAGATCGGTGGTTGCAGCTGGTTGTGTGCTCAGCACTACAGTTTCAGTGAAACCGAAGGCTGTGGTTAGAGTAAGAAGTAACGTTAGAGTTATTTTTCTCATAATAACCTCCTTGAGTAAGGAGTGTCGATTATGAAGAGAATGGTTTATTTAAGCAAAAAAGAAAATCAGTACAGAGCCTATTTTCAAAGCTCTGTACTGTAAGAAAAGAGAATTAGAATCCAGCACCAACTGAAATCTCAGCAACAGGGCCTGGGAAAGGTCCGGTTGCAGATCGAGCAATGGTAGGCTGATTTACGTTTAATTCAACAAATGTACGAAAAGCTGCTTTTCGAAACATTTCTAATCCTAAAACCGCGTTAGAACTAATGCCTAAGAAGCTAGTCCCGTCTTTAGTATCAATTCCACCCCAAGCAAGACCGCCGCCTGCATAGAAGCTTTGCTGTTGAGCTGGGCTGAAATAGTAAAGATAGCTGGCTTTAGGAAAGGACCAAAAATAGTTTCTTGTTCCTTTGGACCATCCATGGCCTCGAACTCCGGTAGAGGAAATATCTAGACCATGATTTCCTTGTGCAAATCGGAACCCTAATCCAAATCCTGGAATAAAATCAGCAACTTTTTCAGGATAAGAATCAGCTGCGATCATTTTTACATAAAGGAACCAATCTCTTTTACTAGAGATTTCAATTTGTGTGTTTGGGGGCACTCTCAACACATCAGTAGTTGTTGGGAGTTGTTGTTGAATCAAAGCAGGCTCTTCAGCAAAGCCTAAAGCTGCAGTTAAAGTAAGAAGTGTTGTTATAATAGTTTTTTTCATATTTACCTCCTTAATAAGGAATGTCTATTATGAAGACGCTTATTTATTTAGGCAAATTAAATGAATTTCTATGATTCAATATTGCGGCGTACCATTTGAACTTGGCGGCGCAGCGTTTCGTTGATTTGTATTTGATCGGCAACTTTTTTCCACGCATGAATGAGAGTAGAGTGAGTTTTTCCCCCAAAAGAGGCTGCAATTTTCATAAGAGAATCATCGATCATTTCTTTCGCTAAATACATAGCGACTTGACGTGCTGTCGCGATTTCTTTATGTCTAGATTCGCCTTTGAGCTCAGAGATTCTCACTTCAAATACGGCAGCTACACTTTTTAAGATATTTTCAACAGAGATCCTTTTATTAGGAGCGCTGCTCTGAAACATTTCACTCAAAATTTTTTCCACAATTTCTTCATTGAGCTGGCTTGCCATGTGTCGAGAGTGGGCGCAGAGACGATTGATAGCTCCTTCAATTTGTCTGACATTATTATAAATATGCTCTGCAATGAAAAAGGCAATTTGATTGGGGATATTGAGCCCTCTAATTTCTGATTTATGTTTGATGATAGCTACACGGGTTTCTAAGTCAGGAACTCCCATGTGGGCAACTAATCCCCACTCCATTCTAGCGATCATTCTTTCAGAGAGTTTTAATTGTCCGGGAGGTTTATCTGAGGTGATAATGATTTGTTTATTTTGATTGAGTAAAGTTTCAAAAGTGTTGCAAAATTCTTCTTCAAAGTTGAGTCGGTTTTGCAAAAATTGAATATCATCGACGAGTAAAACATCTAAGTTTCTATAGAATTTTTTCATTTTATCAATCGATTTTGCTTTTAAATGATCGACGATATCATTGACAAAAGCCTCTGTGGTGATCGATTGAATTCTTAGTTTTCTATGGTGTTCTTGAACGTAGTGTCCAATGCTGTGTAGTAAATGGGTTTTCCCAAGTCCTACGCCTCCGTGAATGAAAAGTGGATTGTACGATTTACCTGGGCGAGCAGCTACGCCGATGGCTGCAGATTTTACAAATTGATTAGAAGGGCCTTCAATAAAATTTTCAAACACATAAAGGGGATTGAGTTTCAAATCCGCAGAAATAGAAGGAACCTCTTCTGTAAAAGAAGGGGTAGAAACAACAGGCGTTTTTATAGTTTGCGCTTCTTGGATGATAAAACGAATCGCCGGATCTCCAGAGGCTCGAAGGGGGAGGAAATCTGCTAGAGTGTCTTTGAAATTATCGAGTAGATATTCCTGCACGAAAATATTCGGCACTTCTAATATGATTTCTTCTAGATTAGATTCGATCAATTGGATGGGCGCGATCCAATTTTTAAATTCAGCGGAGCTACAGCGACTCTCGATGAATTCAAGAAATTGACACCAGCCATTTTTGGTTTCACATTCAAGCATTCGTTTTTCTTGGGAAGTTATCTTTGAGTGTAACAGGCGTATAACTTGGTCGGCAAGAAAAAAACAGATTTCTCATCTAGATTGAAAAGAGGCTATTGATAAGAAAGGACAAGCGCTGAAGCTTGCTCAATGATCTCTTTGTCATTGCATTTTTGTAGTTCGCTGGCTTGAGCTAATCCTTGCTTTTTATAGCCCAGCATAAACAAAGCTTTAGCTCGATTGAGCAAAGTGGGCAAGTGGGCCGGCTCTAATTTTAAAGAGCGATCTATGAAATCTAAAGCTTTGAGTCCATCGCCCTTTTGTAGATAAAGAGCGCCCATAGTCTGTAAATCATAAACAGTCGGAGGAGTGAGAACAGCTAAAGCGTCGAAGAAGGTGATGGCTACATCATAAATTCCTTCTTTAATATAAGAATAAGCAACATAGCGAAGATCTT
>Ga0196970_1002290_pt1 | contig 10251 bp, 11 predicted proteins | sample S1v_513CmetaG_FD_148672 | JGI IMG/M metagenome (GOLD analysis project Ga0196970, IMG submission 148672) | Soil microbial communities from Anza Borrego desert, Southern California, United States - S1+v_5-13C | ecosystem: Environmental > Terrestrial > Soil > Desert | place: USA: California... | reverse complement strand
TATTTTTTTCGAAAATCTGCTTGCTCGCAACACATTAATTTCTTTGAGGAAATTCTCAGTCCTTTTCTAGCACAAAGCTAACTAACTGCGAGATCCCTGTAACAAATCGTTAATGCAGAAATTGGGAATCACCTTTGCCGTTGAACCTAGCACTTGGCCTCCACGCTGGTCGAAAATGAACCAAGTTCGAGGTGCTCGTCTTGGTACTTGTTCATATTTTTGGACTTGTTCCTCGGAGACGTCCTGGACCGCAGTCAGAGTTAATGGCATGAACCTCATCCCCAGTCCGAAGTAAGTGACAAATAATGCGGGCAGTATGCGTCACAGGTATGACGAGGCCGGGCTGAGCGTCGAAAGCCAAAACAGGCCTAACGCGGCAATCAACAGGCCCGGCACGGCGACCACCCGTGGAGCAAAGCGCTAGACCAGCTTGGTACTCATTCCAGCAGCCAGAACGATACCGACGCTCACCGGCAGGGAGGCCAACCAGACATCACCGGGGTGAACTGCAGGACCTGCTGCATGAAAAGCGTCAGCAGGAAGTATGTTGCCATTGGACCGCTGCCAATAAAAAAAACCGCAAAAAGCATTGCGATCTCTTGAAGCGCATTAGCGCTATGCAGTTGCGCGAAGTTTTTTCGCCAAATCCGACAAACGATACGGCTTGCTCATAAATGCAAAATCGTCAAAATTGCCATGCTGAGCCTTTAAGGCTTGAAGCGGATAGCCTGAGGTAAGTATGACTTTCATGCCGGGACAAAGTGTACGGGTGAAACGTGCAAGTTCGATGCCGCTCATCCCGTTTGGCATCATCACATCTGTAAATAAGATATCAATATCCGGCCTGCGCTTTAGTATTTCGATAGCGTCATTGCCATTGCCGGCGGTAAGCACCTCATAGCCAATGCTGCGAAGAAAGTCAGAGGCCATCGCCCTCAGGTCTGCCTCATCTTCGACGATCAGAACTGTATCCGTATCCGTATCCGTATCCGCATCCGCATCCGTATCGTCCGTTGCGCCAGCTATTGCAGGCAGATAGATACTCACCGTCGTGCCTTTGCCCACTTCACTCTCGATCACCACTTCTCCGCCAGATTGTGCGATGAAACCATAGACTTGGCTTAAGCCTAGTCCGGTCCCTTTACCAATTTCCTTAGTGGTGAAGAACGGTTCAAACGCGCGTGCCGCAACTTCTGGCGGCATCCCCTCACCGGAATCGCTGACGGATATGTTGACGTATGTGCCTGCTGCTAGGTTGCCGATTTGTCGTTCGCCAAGTTCGACATTCGTAGTGGCAATAACAAGCCGCCCCCCATTTGGCATGGCATCGCGCGCATTGACCACTAGGTTCAACAGCGCTGCCTCAAACCGGGTCGCGTCTATCGATACCGTCTTTAACATGGAGCCGAGGCTGACCTCAAAAGCAATCGATGAATTACCCGCGCGGCGAAGAACGGCTTCAAAACCACCGATCAGCGTGTTCAAATTGTGTTTGTCTACCTTCAATGGTTGCTGACGAGCAAACGACAACAGTTGTTGGGTAAGCGTTGCGCCCCGCTCGACCGCGCGTTGCATGCTTTCCAGCATCTTTATATCGCGCGCATCTTGCCGCCACGTTGAAAGCATGTCCAGGCCACTGGATATTACCCCCAGCAGATTATTGAAGTCATGCGCAATCCCGCCGGTCAGCTGGCCGATTGCTTCCATTTTCTGCGCTTGGAACAGTGCCGCATTGGCCCGCTCCAGCGCGTCTTCCGCCTGCTTTTTTTCAGTAATATCGCGGGTGATTTTGGCAAAGCCGACCAGCCCGCCTTGTTCATTGTGAATCGCATCAATGACTACGTGGGCCCAGAATCTTGACCCATCCTTGCGCACTCGCCAGCCTTCCCTCTCAAACCGACCTTCCCTGGCTGCCGTTGCCAGCGCATACGCTGGCAAGTCATTGGCTTGATCTTCCTCGGTATAGAAGCGGGAAAAATGGGTGCCGACCACTTCGTCTTCGGTATACCCCTTAATGCGTTGCGCCCCGGAATTCCAACTGGTAATGTTTCCGGTAGGGGAAAGCATGTAGAGAGCGTAATCAGTCACGCCTTGGACGAGGAGCCGAAACCGCTCTTCGCTCTCGCGCAACGCTTCCTGCGCTGCCCGTCGTTCCGTGATGTCCCGCGTAATTTTGGTAAAACCGATCAGCTTGCCCGCGTCATTCTTGATCGGGTCGATGACCACGCTGGCCCAAAAGCGTGTGCCGTCCTTACGCACGCGCCAGCCTTCAGCTTCAAACTTACCTGCGGTGAGCGCAGTTTGGAGGGCCTTGGCAGGGATACCGGCAACCCGGTCCTCTTCCGTGTAGAAGACAGAAAAATGTTGACCGATAATCTCATGCGCCCGATAGCCCTTGAAGCGTTGTGCGCCCGTGTTCCAGCTACTGACGTAACCTTCCGGGTTAAGCATGAAAATTGCATAGTCCCTGACCCTGTCGACAAGCAGTTGGAAACGCTGTTGATCGTTTAGCTTATCGCAGATGGCGGCACGGCTTTTACTGTTCATTGACATATAGAGATTAGAGCCGAAGCATGATGGTACGGGAAACCGTGAAAAGGGGATGCAAACTGGTTTTGCCGAAGGATGGCAACTGTGCTCCCGAGAAGATTTCGCAATGATACACTCGAAGGCTTATTGCATTCTTGACAAATTTCATTCTCAGCCAAGCGAGTGGCAAGTTGGACGACTCGTACGTGAAATGATGGCCATGGTTTGCCAACCCGTGGCTGCGTACAAAATAAACCGTCCGCTATCCACTTTGAAGCGGCCCAATGCCTTGACCATTCGACCGGCTGGTCTTGGCCGCTTGCCGACTCTCAGGCGTTTCCCTCCTATTTCTGCTTCCGACCCAAAGCCGACGTAGCTGATTCCGAAAAGCAGCCATTCGACGGGCAAGCGAGATAGTCGTTAGCCGAGAATCTACTGCCCGGAAAAAGTAATTCGCGCACTTCCTGGTCCAAGTGCCTTGACCAAGCCAGCAGTGTCGTCCACCCGCCCGATACGGGTGTAGGAATACATCGAGTTGAAGGTCGAGTAGAACACGACCAGAGTGTCCTCGCCATAGAGCATAAGATCGCCATTGCGGATGATTCCCGGCCGGCTCGCTTTTGCGGGCAGCGATGTCGGCAACTTGGCATGCTTCTCGTTGCCGTTAAGCTCTTCCATATGCAGTGTCAGCGGCAGTTGCGCGGCAAATGCTCGCGCGGTGCTGTTGTCGGCAAGGGTGATGGCAAAGCGACGTTCGTTGATGGTCATCCACATGCGTGACTCCTTGGATTTCTCAGAGACCCCGGCAGGGCTGGACATGGAGGGGGCGCTGGCATGGCTAGCGCCGGCTACTAGCAGTGCGAGCAGAAAACTCAGTCCGCGCAAGGGCATTATTCGACAATGACGATTCACTTTTATATCTCCTTGATACCGGTGCGACCCAGACCTCGCCGCGCGCCGAAAGCTCACGCGACTTCCGTTCAGGGGCCGAAGTTGCCATTCAACGATTGGGAGAAGTGGCGAGCATTTGCTTCAGTGCCATACGCGCACGTGTCGCGTTATCTGCGCCGACACACTCGCTTAGCACCTGGACGAGCTGGTCCAACTGGCTGAGCGTGAGGCCCACGTTCATGCTTATGCGCATGTGCGATTGCAATTGCGCCTCCGCGCCTGGTAGCGCGGAAAGCATGCCAACGGTCGCCAATTCGCGGCTTTGCCAGTCCAGGTTGTCGCGCTCGAAAATGTCGCCAAACAGGTGCGTCTTGAGATACTCGTCAATGGCAGGCGCGAAATCGAACAGCGGCCCCTGGACCGGTTCGCCCACCAGCTTCGTCTGATTGGCGGCACCCGCAGCACGCAGTGCCTCACCTATCGGGAGGGGACGGCTTGGAGCACGGCCAGGGGCATCGTGGATACCTCGCTGCTTGCGCGCCTCCAGTACCTTCATAAGTTCTCCGAGAGCGTTTAGGCTGCGCGGAAAACCGGCGTAGGCATATACCTGCACCAACACTTCCCTGGCGTCACTCACCGTCAAGCCTGCGTCCAGCCCCTGGTGCAACGCCGCGCTCAAACGGGAGATGTCGCCTGCCGCCGCGAAGGCCGCGATGGGAACAATGGCCTGCTGTCGGGCAGAGAGCGTCTCGGAGATGGTTTGTGTCTGGGTCATATCATGTGATGCCGGAGTGGCCGGCGCGGCTTGGCAAAACACAGTCGTCAGGCCAAGCAGAGCGATGGGAAGTACGCCCGCCCTGCGGCGCTTAGCGGCTGTTGTATTGGTCATCATTGACTTTCTCCATCCACTCAACATTTTTGCCATCCGCCGTACCGGTGACGGCAAGATGGGTCATTGCGGTCTTTGGCGAGGCACCATGCCAATGCTTGACGCCCGGTGGACACCACACCACGTCTCCGGGTCGGATTTCCTGCACTGGCTTGCCCCATTCCTGTGTAAGTCCCAGGCCGGAGACGACCACCAGGCGCTGCCCCGCGGGATGTGTGTGCCAAGCCGAGCGAGCCCCGGGCTCGAACGTGACAAGCGCGCCGGAAGCGTTAATGCCTTTATTCGCCGGCCAGATCATGTCCACGCGAACCTGGCCAGTGAAGTTCGCGGCCGGGCCAGCGACTGAAGGCTGGCTTCCGGCGCGTGTGATCTGCTGTCCGGAGGGAGTGGCCCCACCTACCTCGGTGGCGCCCAACACTGCCGGCTGAAGCGCGGCGATGCACAAAGCGAGGCTTAGATGCGAAAAATGCATGACAACCGTCCTTTCAAATTGGCGCCCTTCGATAATGGAATCAAGGACATGCTACTTCCGGTGAAACCGACGCTGCTAGTCGAGTTCCGCCCACCAGTGCGAGAAATGTTGCTCGGGCTCGCCGAGCCGGACTGGCTCGCCGATACGCGGCGTCAGCAATCGGTAGCCCTTGCCCTCGCTAGCCGCGGCCGCGCGTTCAAACGGCTCATCCCAGGCGTGACGCGCCAGGCTGAAGCGCCCTGCATGCGCCGTCAGGAGTGTGCGCGCCCCCAGCATCTCGGCCGCGCGGGAAGCTTCTTCCGGGTTCATGTGAATATCGGCCCACCGCTCGTTGTACTGCCCCGCATCCAGCGCCGCCAGGTCGAAGCTGCCGAAGCGCTTGGCGATGTCGGCGAAGTGCGGGCCAAAACCTGTATCGCCGCTGAAATACAGCCTTCGATGCGGCGACTCGAGTGCAAAGCTGGCCCACAGGCTCTGGTTGCGTTGCATGAAACGGCCGGAGTAGTGTTGCGCCGGCAGTACGTGGACCTTCAGGTCAGGTGCAACCTCCACGCTGGCATGCCAATCTGCTTCGCGGATTTTCGTGCACGGGTAACCCCAGTGCGCCAGATGGGCGCCGTTACCCAAACCCGTAATGACCAGTCTGGTCTTCGGCTCCAGACCCTTCATGCTCGCGTAGTCGAGATGGTCGTAGTGATCGTGTGTGATCAGGATGACGTCGATGTCCGGCATGTCCTGGACCGTATAAAGCCTTGTGCCATCGAATGCGCGCACCATCCATGGAAGTGGTGCCGCGTAATCACTGAAGACAGGGTCAACCAGCAGTCGCTTGCCGCCGAGCTGTACAAAATACGAAGAATGTCCGAGCCAGATTACTGTATCCTGGTCACGAGGCAACGCGGCCAGGTCCGTCTTGACTGAGGGAAGCGGTACGGGCGGCGCCGGCCGGTCTCTGGGCTCGAAACGCCCGCGAATGACTGCCCATATGAAGGCGAGGCCGCCGGGCCGCGGTGGAGAGGTAACCTCATTACGGAACGCGCCATCACGGTACCTCGGCGACGCTTGCACTGACTCCAGCCGTTCGCCCTCGGGCAACTGCCCCAGCGGACGGTAAAGGTAGGCGCAGGCGCTGACAACGAGCGTGCACGCAAGGACCATCACCAACATCAGAAGGCGTTTCATCTTATTCATTGCAAGATTCCTGCAAGCCGATGTGACCCACCCCACGCCCTACTCTTGGCATCGGGGCTTGGTCGCTCATTTGCCCGTGGTGATGCGAACCGACTCCAAGCATGTCGTCGCCTCCTCGACTAGGCCAGGTGAGCGCGGAAGAAAGCGGTCAGCTTGGCAAACGGAATCTTGTCCATGCGGTCGTAAAGATCGACGTGGTCCGCATTGGGCACGATCACCAGTTCCCTGGGATTGGAAGCGACCTTGTAGACATCTTCAGAGTAATAGCGTGAGTGCGCGTTTTCTCCGGCCACCAGCAGAATCGGGCGCGGCGAGATCATGTCGATGTTTGCATGCATCGGAAAGCTGAAGAACGACATGGGAGTCGTGGCCGTCCAGGCCGTTGTGGAGTTGATCCCCCTTGGATGGAAGCCGCGCGGCGTCCTGTAGTAATCGAAGAAGGCGGCGAGAACCGGGTCGGGGTTCTTGGGCAAGGTTTCAGGAAGCACACGCTGTCCTTTCACAATGTTGCCCTCTTCGTCGAACGGGACTTCGTGATAGCCAAGCGAATATTTGCCACTTTCCGCATCTGTCCAGCGTTGCTGGCTCAGGTAGTCGATGACCTTGCGGCGCTGCTCCCGCGTATAACTGTCTTTATGGCTGCGGCTCATGCTGCGAGACATGTCATACATGGAAGCCGTGGCGACCGCCTTGATGCGCGAATCGCTCGTTGCGGCAGTCAGTGCCATCCCGCTAAAGCCACAAATGCCGATGACACCGATACGATTGCGGTCAACGTTCGGCTGCAAGCCAAGAAAATCCACGGCAGCACTGAAGTCTTCGGTGTTGATGTCCGGTGAAGCCACATTACGCGGCTCGCCACCGCTCTCCCCAGTATACGACGGGTCGAATGCGAGCGTGACGAATCCGCGTTCCGCCATCGCTTGTGCATAGAATCCGGACGACTGCTCCTTCACAGCGCCGAACGGGCCGCTGATGGCGAGTGCGGCCAGCCTGCCGCTGGTATTTTTTGGCTGGTAAAGGTCGGCAGCCAGAGTAATGCCGTAGCGGTTCCTGAAGCTGACCTTCTTGTGGTCGACCTTCTCGCTTCTGGCGAAAGTCTTGTCCCACTTGTCAGCAAGTTTTATTTGCGATTGCGCGACGGCTTGCTGTGTGGCCACGGCCCCGACGCTCAACGTGGCGATGCCGACGCCCGTCATTTTCAGCAAGTTGCGGCGTCCCGTGTGCGGGGCGTCCTGACTTGGGATGGCGTTGCCGGTAACGTTCTGCTTGTTCATGGTGAATACTCCTGGTGATAAGGAATCAGGCTGTCTTTGCTCGCTCAATTCGCGCCGTCAGGAAGGCAAGCACTGCGGCGAGTAGCAGCAAGGCTGCGCTCGTCATAAAAGTGAATCGATAACCGCTCGCATCGAACAGCAGGCCTCCGATGGTCGAGCCCAGCGCGATGGAGAGCTGAACGACGGCCACCATCAGGCCGCCGCCGGCCTCGGCGTCTTTGGGTAGCGTTTTTGCAAGCCACGCCCACCAGCCGACTGGTGCAGCCGTTCCCACCAGCCCCCAGACGCCCAACAGGACCAGGACCGCGGCCATCCACTCGCCAAAGGCGATCAAGGCCAGCGCGATTGCAGCCATGAACAGCGGAATGACAATCAGGGTTCTGTACATGCCCTTTTTCAGGAATCCGCCGATGAGCACCGTACCGACAAAGCCCGCGAAGCCGAGCACCAGCAGGATCATCGACAGCTGGGGAACATTCACCCCGGTGACGGTCTCCAGGAAGGGACGGACATAGGTGAACAGCATGAACTGCCCCATGAAGAATGTGCCGACCGCGAGCATGCCCAGCGTAACCGTCCAGTTTTTGAGCAGGCGGAAGACAGACCCGGACGCAGCCACGCGCGGGGGCGCCTTCATGGGCGGCAGGCTGATCCACTGCCAGGCAAGGACAATCAGCGCCACCGGCACCAGGCAAAAGAATGCGCCGCGCCAGCCGACAATGCCACCCAGATAGCTGCCGAGCGGCGCTGCGACGACCGTCGCCAATGCGTTGCCGCCATTAAAGACGGCCAGCGCCCTCGGCACGCTGTGTGGCGGCACCAACCGCATGGCTACCGCCGCCGACATCGACCAGAATCCGCCGATCACCACACCGATCAATGCGCGGCCGATCATGTACACCGCATAGCTGGAAGCCAGGCCGACAACCAGACCTGAGACGCACATCAGTCCCGTCAGCAGCAACAGCAAAGTCTTGCGGTTTATCGCGCCCGCAAGCGTCGAGATGAAAAGACTGGTCAGTACAGCGAAAGCACCCGATATAGCGATCCCATATCCCGCTTGACCTTCGCTGACGCGGAGATCGGCGGCGAGCGGAGTCAGCAGGCTGACAGGCATGAATTCCGAGGCAACCAGCGCGAAGACGCACAAGGTTATTGAAAAGACGCCGCTCCATGAAGCAGTGTGCTTCCTTTCGGCCGCGGGAGCGTGGGCATTGGCTGCCGGAGTGTCGAGAACGAGGTTGGTCATGAAATAGATGGCTGCGCCAGATGTTGTTTGCAGAACGAAGTCGGCTTGTTTCAAGGGAACACGTCCATTCGGTCAAACGAGTCGACGTTTCATGGTCTGAATTGTCTCGTTTCGGGAAAGGCGTGATAATCCCGTGTAATCTTTATGTGGTTATGAGAAAAATTCAGCAATGACGCATGCTAAAGTGAATGATCTGCAAGCTTTCCTGGCAGTAGCGCGGGACCAGAGCTTTACGAAAGCCGCCGCCCGGCTGGGAGTCACACCTTCCGCACTGAGCCACACGATCAGAGCGCTTGAAGAGAGGCTCGGTGTGCGCCTGCTGGCACGCACGACGAGAAACGTGGCGCCCACCGAAGCAGGCGACAGATTGATGCGTTCAATCGCTCCGCTTTTCGACCAGATTGCGGCGGAGGTTGAAGCTCTTGGGGAGCTGCGTGACAAGCCTGCGGGAACGATCCGGATCACATGCACGGATGACATGATTGAGCTGTACCTGAGGCCGCTGCTGTCCGGCTTCCTGAAGCGCTATCCCGACATCACGCTGGAGCTCTTTGTCGACTACGGCTTCAGCAATATTGTCGAAGAGCGGTTTGACGCTGGCATCCGCCTGGGGGAAGCGGTCAGCAAAGACATGATCGCAGTCCGCATCAGCCCTGATTGGCGCCTGGCCGTTGTGGGATCCCCGGCCTATTTTGAGCGCTGCCCTCCCCCCAGGACACCGTACGAGCTGACTAATCACGCCTGCGTCAACATCCGACACAGACCGTCAGGTGCAATCTACGCGTGGGAGTTTGAAAAGGATGGCAAAGCATTCACCGTCAAGGGTGAAGGACAACTTGTCTTCAACAGCATCGTGCATGTGCTCAATGGCGCCATCGATGGAATCGGACTGGCCTACGTTCCCGAAGCACTGGCAGCGCCTCATCTGGCCGCTGGCCGGCTCAAGGAGGTTCTGGCTGACTGGTGTCCGTATTTCCAGGGCTTCCACTTGTATTACCCGCATCGACGTCAGGCTTCCCCGGCCTTTTCCGCATTTGTCGACGCGGTAAGGTATCGGGGTTAGCTGCAGGTGTGCTTGCAAGCCGCCCATGAGGGGCGCGTGACGAAAGAAACAGCAGGCACAGATTCCTGAAGGACCGCTTATGGCCGCTTGCCGACTCTCAGGCGTTTCCCTCCTATTTCTGCTTCCGACCCAAACCAGCCGTTCGGCCTTCCCGAAAGCGGACTTCTACGGCATGTGATCGATTTTCGATGGACGACTGACCTGGACGCCGTAGTCGTCCCTGTTCTCTTCGAAAATCTCGCGGAACCGCTCCGTAGTGGCGGTGAATGTCGCCAGGACGGCCGGATCAAAGTGGCTTGGGTTGGTACGGCCGTCGCCGCTGATAATCACTTGAACCACCTGCGCGTGATCCAGCGGAGCCTTGTAAGGTCGCTTCGAGCGCAACGCATCGTAGACATCGCAAATCGCCATGATGCGCGCGGAAACGGGAATCGCCTCACCGCCCAATCCGTCCGGATAGCCGCTGCCATCCCACCGCTCATGGTGCCGCAATGCGATTTCGGAGGCCATGGCCAAGTACGGTGAGGCACTGGTGCCGAGGATGGACGCCCCGATAACCGTATGGCGTTTCATGATCCAAGGAAGCCGGGTGATCGGCTAGCCCTTGAACTCCTGCAGCTGCTGCTGATTCGGCGGTTACGGACCCGGAGACTGCCTTCGAAATATATGCACTACTCGTGTCCAGGGTAC
>Ga0196970_1002289_pt1 | contig 10259 bp, 6 predicted proteins | sample S1v_513CmetaG_FD_148672 | JGI IMG/M metagenome (GOLD analysis project Ga0196970, IMG submission 148672) | Soil microbial communities from Anza Borrego desert, Southern California, United States - S1+v_5-13C | ecosystem: Environmental > Terrestrial > Soil > Desert | place: USA: California... | reverse complement strand
AGTGTCCGAGCACGGTGTGCGTCTGATTCTTGAGAACTCAACAGTGTGTCATAGTCGACGAATTAGTTTGTAATGCCCCGTTGACTGGCTGCCTTTTTTGGTGGTTGGTTTTCGGATTTCTTTGACAATGATTCTGACAACTTTAGTCAGGTTCTTCTTGTCAGGCATCTCTTTTTCCTGTGTCTGCCCTGTGGGGTGGGTGTGGGGTGTTGTTTTCAACGGAGAGTTTGATCCTGGCTCAGGACGAACGCTGGCGGCGTGCTTAACACATGCAAGTCGAGCGGAAAGGCCCTTTCGGGGGTACTCGAGCGGCGAACGGGTGAGTAACACGTGAGTAATCTGCCCTTCACTTTGGGATAACTACCGGAAACGGTGGCTAATACCGGATACGACACAGGTACGCATGTGCTCTGTGTGGAAAGTTTTTTCGGTGGGGGATGTGCTCGCGGCCTATCAGCTTGTTGGTGGGGTAATGGCCTACCAAGGCTTCGACGGGTAGCCGGCCTGAGAGGGTGACCGGCCACACTGGGACTGAGACACGGCCCAGACTCCTACGGGAGGCAGCAGTGGGGAATATTGGACAATGGGCGGAAGCCTGATCCAGCAACGCCGCGTGAGGGATGACGGCCTTCGGGTTGTAAACCTCTTTCAGTACCGACGAAGCGCCGGTAATGGTGGTGACGGTAGGTACAGAAGAAGCACCGGCCAACTACGTGCCAGCAGCCGCGGTAATACGTAGGGTGCGAGCGTTGTCCGGAATTATTGGGCGTAAAGGGCTCGTAGGCGGTTTGTCGCGTCGGGAGTGAAAACACCGGGCTTAACTCGGTGCTTGCTTTCGATACGGGCAGACTAGAGGCATGCAGGGGAGAACGGAATTCCTGGTGTAGCGGTGAAATGCGCAGATATCAGGAGGAACACCGGTGGCGAAGGCGGTTCTCTGGGCATGTCCTGACGCTGAGGAGCGAAAGTGTGGGGAGCGAACAGGATTAGATACCCTGGTAGTCCACACCGTAAACGTTGGGCGCTAGGTGTGGGGCCTATTCCATGGGTTCCGTGCCGCAGCTAACGCATTAAGCGCCCCGCCTGGGGAGTACGGCCGCAAGGCTAAAACTCAAAGGAATTGACGGGGGCCCGCACAAGCGGCGGAGCATGCGGATTAATTCGATGCAACGCGAAGAACCTTACCTGGGTTTGACATACGCCGGAAAGCGCCAGAGATGGTGCCCCTTTTAGTCGGTGTACAGGTGGTGCATGGCTGTCGTCAGCTCGTGTCGTGAGATGTTGGGTTAAGTCCCGCAACGAGCGCAACCCTCGTCCTATGTTGCCAGCGGGTTATGCCGGGGACTCATAGGAGACTGCCGGGGTCAACTCGGAGGAAGGTGGGGATGACGTCAAGTCATCATGCCCCTTATGTCCAGGGCTTCACGCATGCTACAATGGCCGGTACAAAGGGCTGCGATGCTGTAAGGCGGAGCGAATCCCAAAAAGCCGGTCTCAGTTCGGATTGGGGTCTGCAACTCGACCCCATGAAGTCGGAGTCGCTAGTAATCGCAGATCAGCAACGCTGCGGTGAATACGTTCCCGGGCCTTGTACACACCGCCCGTCAAGTCACGAAAGTCGGTAACACCCGAAGCCGGTGGCCCAACCCTTGTGGAGGGAGCCGTCGAAGGTGGGACTGGCGATTGGGACTAAGTCGTAACAAGGTAGCCGTACCGGAAGGTGCGGCTGGATCACCTCCTTTCTAAGGAGCATCTGGCGCCGTTCGCGGCGTCCAGGCCCCACTACTCGGGCGAACGATCCGAGGTGGGAGCTCATGGGTGGAACATCGACCAGTCGCGAGTCGCGCGGGCGTCCCAGTACCTCCTCCGGGAGCGGAACTCGACGCACCGACGACCAGCCAGGCACGCTGTTGGGTCCTGAGGGAACGGGCGTCAAGCCCAGACCTCGGGCCGGATACGACCGACGCACAGTCGGTCGTATCGGCACGTCGGACCACTTCTTCCGGATGAACCACCCCGCGTGCGGGGCAGGCGCCGGCCAGGGAGTGGGACCGCCCGTAGCTTGAGAACTGCACAGTGGACGCGAGCATCTTTAGCAAGTCTTTGTGGCAAGTTAACAAGGGCATACGGTGGATGCCTTGGCACTAGGAGCCGAAGAAGGACGTAGTAGCCTGCGATAAGCCTCGGGGAGTTGGCAAACGAACAGGGATCCGAGGATTTCCGAATGGGGAAACCCAGCTGGAGTCATGTCCAGTTACCCGCGCCTGAATATATAGGGCGTGTGGAGGGAACGTGGGGAAGTGAAACATCTCAGTACCCACAGGAAGAGATATTCCGTGAGTAGTGGCGAGCGAAAGCGGAAAAGGCCAAACCGTTGGCGTGTGATAGCCGGCAGGCGTTGCGTCAGCGGGGTTGAGGGACCGTTCAGGGAGTTCTGCCGAGCTCCCAGGGAGTCAGAAAGTCGCGTCATAGTCGAAGGGCATTGAAAGGCCCGGCACAGAGGGTGCTACCCCCGTAGACGAAATGGCGTGACCTCCCGAGCGGGATCCCAAGTAGCACGGGGCCCGAGAAATCCCGTGTGAATCTGGAGAGACCACTCTCTAAGCCTAAATACTCCCTAGTGACCGATAGCGGACAAGTACCGTGAGGGAAAGGTGAAAAGTACCCCGGGAGGGGAGTGAAATAGTACCTGAAACCGTGTGCCTACAACCCGTCGGAGCCTCCCTAGCAGGGGTGACGGCGTGCCTTTTGAAGAATGAGCCTGCGAGTTAGTGGTACGTGGCGAGGTTAACCCGAGTGGGGAAGCCGTAGCGAAAGCGAGTCCGAATAGGGCGATTCAGTCGCGTGCTCTAGACCCGAAGCGAAGTGATCTAGCCATGGGCAGGTTGAAGCGCGGGTAAGACCGCGTGGAGGACCGAACCCACCTGGGTTGAAAACCGGGGGGATGACCTGTGGTTAGGGGTGAAAGGCCAATCAAACTTCGTGATAGCTGGTTCTCCCCGAAATGCATTTAGGTGCAGCGTCACGTGTTTCTTGCCGGAGGTAGAGCTACTGGATGGCCGATGGGCCCTACAAGGTTACTGACGTCAGCCAAACTCCGAATGCCGGTAAGTGAGAGCGTGGCAGTGAGACGGCGGGGGATAAGCTTCGTCGTCGAAAGGGAAACAGCCCAGACCACCAGCTAAGGCCCCTAAGCGTATGCTAAGTGGGAAAGGATGTGGAGTTGCACAGACAACCAGGAGGTTGGCTTAGAAGCAGCCACCCTTGAAAGAGTGCGTAATAGCTCACTGGTCAAGTGATTCCGCGCCGACAATGTAGCGGGGCTCAAGCATACCGCCGAAGCTGTGGCATTCACACAACAGCCAGGTCTTCGTGATCCAAGCGTGTGGATGGGTAGGGGAGCGTCGTGTGGCGAGTGAAGTCGCGGGGTGACCCAGCGGTGGACGCCACACGAGTGAGAATGCAGGCATGAGTAGCGAAAGACGGGTGAGAAACCCGTCCGCCGAATGACCAAGGGTTCCAGGGCCAGGCTAATCCGCCCTGGGTAAGTCGGGACCTAAGGCGAGGCCGACAGGCGTAGTCGATGGACAACGGGTTGATATTCCCGTACCGGCGAAGAACCGCCCATACCGAATCCGGTGATGCTTAGTGCCCAAAGCGCCGGCACGTCCCTTCGGGGACCGCTGGCGTGGAGCGCACGACCCGAACCGGTACTAGGTAAGCGCATTAACAGGGGTGACGCAGGAAGGTAGCCCAGCGTGGCGATGGTTGACCACGTGCAAGGTCGTAGGGCGAGGTGTAGGCAAATCCGCACCTCACATAGCCTGAGAGCCGACGACGAACCGCTCAAGCGGGAGTGGGTGATCCTATGCTGCCTAGAAAAGCCTCGGCGCGAGGTTCTAGCCGCCCGTACCCTAAACCGACTCAGGTGGTCAGGTAGAGAATACCAAGGCGATCGAGAGAATCGTGGTTAAGGAACTCGGCAAAATGCCCCCGTAACTTCGGGAGAAGGGGGGCCTGAGGCGTGTACCCACTAGCTGGGGAAGCGTTTGAAGGCCGCAGAGACCAGGGAGAAGCGACTGTTTACTAAAAACACAGGTCCGTGCGAAGTCGCAAGACGATGTATACGGACTGACGCCTGCCCGGTGCTGGAAGGTTAAGAGGACGGGTCAGCGTTTCGGCGCGAAGCTCAGAATTTAAGCCCCAGTAAACGGCGGTGGTAACTATAACCATCCTAAGGTAGCGAAATTCCTTGTCGGGTAAGTTCCGACCTGCACGAATGGCGTAACGACTTCTCCGCTGTCTCAACCGCGAACTCGGCGAAATTGCACTACGAGTAAAGATGCTCGTTACGCGCAGCAGGACGGAAAGACCCCGGGACCTTTACTATAGCTTGGTATTGGTGTTCGGTACGGCTTGTGTAGGATAGGTGGGAGACTGTGAAGCCGGCACGCCAGTGCTGGTGGAGTCAACGTTGAAATACCACTCTGGTCGTTCTGGACATCTAACTTCGGTCCGTAATCCGGATCAGGGACAGTGCCTGGTGGGTAGTTTAACTGGGGCGGTTGCCTCCCAAAATGTAACGGAGGCGCTCAAAGGTTCCCTCAGCCTGGTTGGCAATCAGGTGGCGAGTGCAAGTGCACAAGGGAGCTTGACTGTGAGACTGACAGGTCGAGCAGGGACGAAAGTCGGAACTAGTGATCCTCTGGTGGCTTGTGGAAGCGCCAGGGCTCAACGGATAAAAGGTACCCCGGGGATAACAGGCTGATCTTGCCCAAGAGTCCATATCGACGGCATGGTTTGGCACCTCGATGTCGGCTCGTCGCATCCTGGGGCTGGAGTAGGTCCCAAGGGTTGGGCTGTTCGCCCATTAAAGCGGTACGCGAGCTGGGTTTAGAACGTCGTGAGACAGTTCGGTCCCTATCCGCTGCGCGCGCAGGAAACTTGAGAAGGGCTGTCCCTAGTACGAGAGGACCGGGACGGACGAACCTCTGGTGTGCCAGTTGTTCCGCCAGGAGCACGGCTGGTTGGCTACGTTCGGAAGGGATAACCGCTGAAAGCATCTAAGCGGGAAGCCTGCTTCAAGATGAGGTTTCCATGGGGTTTACCCCGAGAGGCCCCCAGCAGAACACTGGGTTGATAGGCCGGACGTGGAAGTGTGGACTAAAGACACACGAAGCTGACCGGTACTAATAGGCCGATGACTTGACACAACTTGCTTTGCTACGCGTCCACTGTGCGGTTCCCGAGATACGGTCGGGAATCCGATTGACATCTCCATAGAGTTACGGCGGTCATAGCGAAGGGGAAACGCCCGGCTCCATTCCGAACCCGGAAGCTAAGCCCTTCTGCGCCGATGGTACTGCACGGGCGACTGTGTGGGAGAGTAGGTCGCCGCCGGACACTTTTCTGAAAGGGCCGCCCCTCTGGGGCGGCCCTTTCTGTTTTGCTTGTGAGAGAATCTGTGCGTGTGGGAGGACGAATGAGGGCCGAGCGGTCATCGAACGCTGACGAAGGACCGCGCCGCGCCGGCGGGCGGGCAGGCGGACAGCCCCACCGCGGCGGTGGAGTCTCGCGTCGGTCCGTGTGCACCGGGTCCACCTCGGGCGCACGTGCGTCTGACCCGAAGGGCAGCACGCCCAACCGTGGGACGCGTCGCGCCCCCGGCTCGACCGGGGCGGAGGAGCGCACGGACGGCTCGAACGACACGTCGAACAGACGGCGCCCTTCGGCCCGCGACGGTGCCCCCGCGCAGCCGCGCAACTCGGCCGGCGAGTGGTCCAGCAGCTCGGGGGCAGCGAGCTCAGCGCGGAGTGGACGCGGTCGCGACGGTGGACCGGGGTCGTCCGGACGCCCGAGCCGGCCACCAGGTGGTGGTGGACGTGGTCCGGCCCGCGAGGGCACCCCGCGCGCTGCCCGTTCCGGGCAGCCCCGACCCGGCGACCGCGGCACGGCAACGCCCGGACGGCCGCGCGTCCCGGGCGAGTCGAGCCGTGCGCCCGCGCCGCCGCTGCCGCCGGACGTGGTCCCCGCTGACCTCGACCGCGGTGCACGCGCTCGGCTCCGCACCCTCGAGCGGGACAACGCGGACGCGGTCGCGCGACACCTCGTCATGGCAGGACGCCTCCTCGAGGATGAGCCGGAGCTGGCCTATGCCCACGCCCAAGAGGCGGTGCGCCGGGCGGGGCGGGTCGACGTCGTGCGGGAAGCGGCGGCCATCACCGCCTACCGCACGGGCCGCTATGCGGAGGCGCTCCGCGAGCTGCGCACGGCTCGCCGTCTCAACGGGTCCAACGAGCACGTGCCCCTGATGGCGGACTGCGAGCGTGGTCTCGGGCGTCCGGAGCGGGCGCTGGCGCTCGCCGAGGAGCACGGTGCGACCCTGGGGCCGGAGTCCCGCGTCGAGCTCGCGATCGTCGTGTCCGGGGCGCGCCTCGACATGGGTCAGCCCGAGGCCGCCGTCGCTGCGCTCAACGCCGGCTTCGTGCGGCAGGCCGGGCCGCCCCTGTCGTGGCGGGTGGCGGAGGCGCGTGCCGAGGCTCTCCGAGCATGTGGGCGCGTCGCCGAGGCGGACGAGGTGTTGGCGGGGATCCCCGAGGAGGCGTTCGGCGTCGAGGAGGTCGAGCTGGTCGACCTCGACGAGGATGACACCCCGTCGCCACGGCCCAACGACGTCGCGGACGCGGACGACCACCCGCGGGGCCCGGGTGCGGCTGAGGATGCACCTAGGGGCGACCAGGAACACGCGGAGCCCGGTCGGCGGGAGTCCTCGGCCGACCCCGGCACGACGGAGGATGCCTGATGCTGCTCGGCAGCTCGGAGCCGCTCGCAGCGGCCTACGACCTTGCGCTCGTCGACCTCGACGGTGTCGTGTACCTGGGGCCCGAGCCGGTTCCGCATGCCTCGGACGGCCTGAGCGCAGCGCGCGCCCGCGGGATGGACGTCGTCTTCGTGACGAACAACGCGTCCCGCGAGCCCGGCACGGTGGCCGACCAGCTGCGGAGCCTCGGGGTCGCCGCCGAGCAGGACGAGGTCCTGACCTCGGCGCAGACGGCGGTCGCGCTGCTGGGCGACGTGGTCGGGCTCGGTGCGGCCGTGCTCGTCGTGGGTGGGCCGGGTCTGGTCACCGCGGTCCGGGAGGCCGGCTATCGCATGGTCGCGTCCGCCGACGACCGCCCGGACGCGGTCATCCAGGGTTTTGGACCGGACGTGAGCTGGCACGACCTTGCCGAGGCGTCCTACGCGGTGCACCGCGGCGCCCGGTACGTGGTCACCAACCGGGACCTCACCCAGCCGAAGGAGCGGGGGATCGCCCCGGGCAACGGCACGCTCGTCGCCGCCGTCGTGACCACGACCGGCGTGGAGCCGATCAGTGCGGGCAAACCGGAGCCGGCGATGTTCCAGCATGCCGCCCGCAGCCGTGGCGCGACCCGGCCGCTCGTCATCGGCGACCGGCTCGACACGGATCTCGGCGGCGCGAGGGCGGCCGGGTTCGACGGGCTGCTGGTCCTCACCGGGGTCTGCACGGCGCGTGACGCAGTGCTCGCGCCCCTCCCGCAGCGGCCGCAGTACGTCGGCGCGGACCTGCGCAGCCTGCTCGAGGCGCACCCGGCGCCGAAGCGTGACGGTGACGGATGGTGGGTCTGTCGTGGTGCCGCAGCCCGCGTGCGTGACGGCGGCATCGACCTGAGCGGCGACGGCATGGAACGCGTCGACGTCGTGCGGGCGGCGTGCGCCGCAGCATGGTCCGTCGACGGCTCGGACGGTGCGCTGGACCCCAGCCGGGTCCCCGACCTCTGACACCTGTGCACGGGGCGCGGTCCGGGCGCCCGGGACCGGTAGCGTGGTGCGCGACCGCCGCCCAGTGAAGGAGGAACCGTGGATCACCGGGAAGCCACCGGCGACCCCGCGGTGGACGCCGCCCTCGCCGAGCTCGAGACCCTCGCCGATCGTCCGCTGGCCGAGCACGTCGCTGTGTTCGACACGGTGCACGCGGCGCTCGCGAACCGGCTCGCGGAGATGGACGGGTGAGTGTGGCGGCCGCACGCCTCGACGCCGAGCTGGTCCGCCGTGGCCTCGCGCGATCACGCGCGCGGGCGGCGGAGCTCGTCGCGGCAGGGCTCGTGAGGGTCGACGAGGCCGTCGCCCACAAGCCGTCCCAACCCGTGGCCGACGACGCAGCCCTCGCCGTCGCCGGGGACGCGGGCGGGCAGGGCTACGTGTCGCGGGCCGCCCTCAAGCTGGCCGGTGCCATGGACGCGCTCGGTGGAGCCGCGCCGGTGATCGACGGAACGACCTGCCTCGACGCGGGAGCGTCGACCGGCGGGTTCACACAGGTGCTCCTCGAGCGTGGCGCGCGTCACGTCCTCGCCGTCGACGTCGGGCACGCTCAGATGGCCCGGGAGGTGGCCCAGGACCCGCGCGTGACCGTCCGCGAGGGCGTCAACGTCCGTGATCTCGACCCCGCCGTCGGGCCGGTCGACCTGGTCGTGGCGGACCTCTCCTTCATCTCGCTAACCGTCGTGCTGCCCGCTCTGCTGGGTGTGGTCCGGCCGGCGGGGGACCTGCTGATCATGGTGAAGCCTCAGTTCGAGGTGGGCCGGGGCAAGGTCGGCGCGTCCGGCGTGGTCAGCTCGGCGGCGCTGCGCCAGCAGGCTGTGATCGGCGTCGCGACCACCGCCGTGGAGCTCGGCGCGACGGTCCGGGCAGTGGTGCCGAGCCCCGTGCCGGGACCCGCCGGCAACCGCGAGTACTTCCTCTGGCTCACCACAGCGCCGACGGGTGCCACCGCTGCCCCCGCACCCGGAGCAGACGCAGAGGCCATCGCCGACGCGGTGACGCGGGCGGTCCGCGACGACACCCCCGTCGTGCTCGACGGCAGAAGGAGCCCACGGTGAACGGTGCTGTGCTGGTCATCACGCACAGCGGTCGTCCGGAGGCGGTGAGCGCGGCGGACGAGGTCGCTGCCGCACTCCACGACGTGGGGATCCGGGCTGTCACCGAGGCGGACGGCATCGACCTGGACGACCTGGCGATGGCCATCGTGCTCGGCGGTGACGGCACCATCCTGCGCGCGGCCGAGATGACCCGCGGCACCGCCGTCCCGCTCCTGGGGTTCAACCTGGGGCACGTCGGGTTCCTTGCGGAGGCCGAGCGCGAGGACATCGTCGAAGCGGTGGGCCGCATCGCCGCCGGGCAGTACGACGTGGAGGAGCGCAACACCATCGAGGTCCGCATCCTGCGGCCGGGTGGGCGGGTGGAGCACGACTGGGCGCTCAACGACGCGACCATCGAGAAGTCCGACCGGGCTCGGATGGTGGAGGTCGTGGTCGAGGTCGACGGGCGCCCGCTGTCCTCCTTCGGCTGCGACGGCGTCGTGATGGCGACCTCCACCGGGTCCACGGCGCACGCGTTCTCCGCAGGCGGTCCGGTCGTGTGGCCTGACGTCGACGCCATGCTCCTCGTCCCCGTCTCCGCGCACGCGCTGTTCGCCCGGCCCCTCGTCGTCGGCCCGTCCTCCGTGCTCGCCGTCGAGATCCTCACCCGTTCGGTCAGCTCCGGGGTCCTGAGCTGCGACGGTCGACGGACGATGGCGCTGCCGGGCGGGACGCGCGTCGAGGTCCGCCGCAGTGCCGCGCCCGTCCGGCTCGCGCGGCTGACGCACGCGCCGTTCACCGACCGCCTCGTGTCGAGGTTCGACCTGCCGGTGTCGGGGTGGCGCGGACGCGTGCCCAACGGCACCTGGCCCAGCGAGGAGCGGGACGGCAGGGACCGCCGGTGATCGAGGAGATCCGCATCGAGAACCTCGGGGTCATCGCGGCCGCGCGCGTGCCGCTGGCGCCGGGGCTCACGGCGATCACGGGGGAGACCGGGGCGGGCAAGACCATGCTCCTCACCGGGCTCGACCTGCTGCTGGGTGGCCGGGCCGACGCCGCGCGTGTCAGAGCCGGTGCCGACCAGGCCACGGCCGAGGGCTGCTTCGTGGTCGACCGCGGCTCGGCCGTCGCCGAGCGCGCCGCGGAGGCCGGGGCGGAGATCGACGACGACGGCACCCTCACGGTGCTGCGCACGGTCGCGGCGGCCGGCCGGTCCCGCGCACATCTGGGGGGCCGTACGGTGCCGCAGGCCCTGCTGGCGGAGCTCGCCGAGCACCTCGTCACCGTCCACGGGCAGGCGGACCAGGCACGACTGCGTTCGCCCGCCCGGCAGCGTGCCGCGCTCGACGCGTTCGCCGGGTCGGCCCACGGTCGGCGCCTGGA
>Ga0196970_1002288_pt1 | contig 10260 bp, 8 predicted proteins | sample S1v_513CmetaG_FD_148672 | JGI IMG/M metagenome (GOLD analysis project Ga0196970, IMG submission 148672) | Soil microbial communities from Anza Borrego desert, Southern California, United States - S1+v_5-13C | ecosystem: Environmental > Terrestrial > Soil > Desert | place: USA: California... | reverse complement strand
TCGGGGCTTTGGTCGACGGGGCCGGGGAGCTGTAGGACTTGGGCGGGGTTGAAGGCGTGGTCGTTTTCGGTGTGGAGTAGGATCGGCTCGGGGCAGGGGTCGAAGGTTTCGGCGTGGAGAAGGACCTGCTCTTGGATGGCGTCGAGATCTTGGGGCTGGAGAAGGAGCGGCTTTTGGCCGCAAAGGCCGGCGCAGCCGCGATTCCCAGCACGAAGACGACGGTTACCAAGAGGGCGATGACCCGCCTGACCCAGGACCAAGGGCGCATGGTACCACTTCCCTCGGCGTGTAGAATGACCAGGGCAGAATTTCAGCTAGTCTGGCTCTTTTTCCTGCCCTGTATTGGTTTCGGTGAGAAAGACGCGATTCGTGGTGTGAAAGGTTCGAGAAAAAGGTATGCGGAGGAGACGATTTGTCTCCTCCGCTTTTTAGCTTCCCGTTTTCGGCTGGGGTTCAGGCGCGGGAAGGATATCTTCCTGGTAGATGGTGACCCGGTTGCGCCCGGTGCGCTTGGAGTAGTAGAGGGCAGCGTCGGCCCGCTTGATGAGGTCGAGCATGGAGACGCCTTTCTCAGCCTGGGCGACGCCGACGGAGACGGTGACCCTGAATTCGGCGTCTTCTTCGGGGTCTTTTATGACTTGCTGCGAGATTTTGAGGCGGAGGCGTTCGGCGAACTCCTGGGCCCCGGCGAGGCCGGTGTGGGTGAGGATGATGCCGATTTCTTCGCCCCCGTACCGGGCGACGACGTCGGTGTTGCGGGAGGAGTCGACGACCCACCGGGCGAGGTTCTTGAGGACCAGGTCACCGGTCGCGTGGCCGAAGGTGTCGTTGACTTTCTTGAAGTAGTCGATGTCGAGCATGACAAGCGAGGTTTGCTGGGCGTAGCGGTGGGACTTCGCGACTTCTTGCTCGAGGCGTTGCTTGAAGTATTTGTGGTTGTAGATGCCCATGAGTCCGTCGGTGACGGCTGCTTTCTCGAACGAGGCCGAGAACTTGTAGGCGACGATGCCGCTCAGGGAGATGAGGGCAAAGAGAACCACGACCAACGCGATATTGATGGTGTTCATGGCGGCCTGGACGTCGTTGCTGTCGACGATAATCATGACCGTGCCAACGTCCTTAGTGCCGTTCGATATGGGGGCCCATCCTGCCATGTATGCGCCAGGCTTTTCGAGTTTGACCCCATGGTAGCCAACGGCTTTCTCCAAGAAGGGTGTTCCCAGCGGGATGGTCTCTTTCGTTCCTGGCTCGTAGTAGTCTGCTGAGTTATCCTTCGGAAGACTGAGTATGTATTCAACTTCGGTCCGGGTGATGTGCCGCTGGACTTCGACGCGGTGGACGTAGCCCTGGTTCATAAGTGTTTTGGCCAGATTTTCGATGTTGATGTATTCTTGGTCGTGCTCAGCACCCGGTTGAACTGACTCAATCCAAGCTCCGTCGATAGCGGCAGCAAAGCCCTCTGCAGCCGTGGCTGCACCTTGGCCGGCCGCTTTCTCCATGAGGTTCATGAGCCCCTGAGCCGCGAACCTCGTAAAGGCAAAGGAGGCCAAGGACACGACCGTTACGACCAAGATGGTCAGCTTGATTTTCAGAGACAGTCGAGTCCACACCGCAAAACCACCCCCGATACCTAACGTCCTTGTTTTAATCGTTCGATATTAAACCAGCAAAATCCTGTAACTCCCAGATCGAACTTTTGCAGGCTATGTCTCGTATAAGGGCTTAGAGGGCTTGTATGAAGATAGGGGGGAGTGAGAGTGTTGCTTAAGCGCCGGACAAGACGGAAGATCCTGACCGTCGCCTTCGCCGTGCTTGTTGTGTTTGTGGTGCTTGCTGCGGGAGCTGGGGCCAAGAACTGGGGTTACTCGACCTGGAGTGCGTGGCCACCGTTGGCTTGGTTTGTGAGATAGGTCTCATGGAATGGCGCCTCCCGTTTGAGGGAGGCGCTTCTCATTCTTTGGTGGTTTGTTGGCTTGGGGACTACCTTTTCAGAAGCAAATGGGCTTGGCTGCAATATTAATCGAAAGGAGGGAACTCGGACCGGACAGAATACTACAGACACAGACGAACAAGGAGAAACACAAAATTATGACGAATGAAATACGTACCCCCAAGCGTAGTCCAGAGGGAACCTGGTATGATTTCCACGCTTGCTACTCGGAAGAGTTCGTGGAGGATGTCTTAACCCACCTGCGACTTCGTCCCAGCGAAACGGTGCTGGACCCGTGGAATGGAACAGGCACCACGACAAAAGTTGCCGCGGAGAGGAATTTCCGCGCCATAGGATTTGATATGAATCCCGTCATGGTTGTTGTCGCTAAGGCCAGACTTTATGCTGCCAGCTCTGCCTCTAGCAGCGAGATGGCTCGAGAGGTAGTCAATCGTCTGATTGAGAGTTATTCTCAGGGTGATCCCCTGGTTGCAGAGGACGACCCGTTAAACACGTGGTTTACTGCATCGGGCGTCAATGTCATTCGGCATCTGGAAGGTGCAACCCAGCATCAGGCAGGTTCAGACGTAAAAGTCCCATCGCCCTCTGTGCCCGTGGACGTGGAAGCCCTGACGCCACAGCAGAGTCTCCTGTACGTCGCTATTTTCCAGACTGTTAGGTCTTTTTTGACCCGGTTCCAGGGTAGCAATCCTACGTGGATTAAGGCCCCGAAGTCTGACTCGCAGAAGGTCTCGCCATCAGCTACCGAGATCAATCTGGAATTCAGCAAGAATCTAGAGCGTCTGCTTTCACTCCTAAATCAGCCTGCCCGGACAACTACCACAGAGATACCTGCCAGTGTTAGGCTCGGGGTGGCCAACTCCCGCTCGTTGCCTGTCCCTAGCAACTCGGTTGACGCCGTTATTTGTTCTCCTCCTTACTGCACACGAATCGACTACGTCGTGGCGACCAAACCCGAACTAGCTATGCTTCGGATAGGTGACAAGAAATCGATTCGCCGGCTGCGAAATAACATGCTAGGCACCCCAACCATTTCCAAAATCCCACCACAGCAAACGATCAAGTGGGGGCCTACTGCGGGATTCTTCTTGAAACAAGTTGCAGCTCATAGTTCAAAAGCCTCTGCCTCTTACTACTTGAAGGGGTTCCTTCAGTACTTTGACGGTGTGTGCGACTCACTGGAAGAGCTGAATCGTGTGGTACGTCCCGGGGCCCAGTTGGCCTTTGTAGTGCAGGACTCATACTATAAGAACATCCATCTAGATCTCCCTCAGGTGTACAGGGATATGGCCCAGATCCTTGGTTGGGGGCTGGCTGATCAATTCAACTACCCCGTTACGCGGTCTATCGCTCAGGTTAATAAGGGAACCAAGCTATATCGCGGCAAAACACCTGCAATTGAGAGTGCTCTTGTCTTTAGGAAAGCATAGTCAGGAGGCGATGTGCAATGACGGACGAACAAGCAGTTGCCCTAATCAGGGCTGTTGATAAGCAGAGTCTGAAGGTCCGATCCAAGGCGTTGGACATGTCGTTCAACGAGCTCGCAAATATGTATCAGGACGAGGAACTTGTTATTGACCCTGACTACCAACGATTGTTTCGGTGGTCAGAAGGGAAGCAATCCAGATTCCTTGAGTCTTTGCTTTTGGAAATGCCCATCCCACCTATCTTCGTTATCGAGCGAGAGGATGGGAAGTACGAGCTCATCGATGGGTTACAGCGCATATCGTCATATTTGCATTTTCTGGGGGTTCATAAAGAGAGGCCCGGGAGAAGTTTGATTCTCTCGGACTGTGATATTCTCACCGAACTGAACGGGAAGTCTTGGACGCAGCTTCCCACAGCCCTACAGATAAAGATTAAGCGCTACTTTGTAAGGGTCGAAGTAATCAAGAAAGAAAGCGACCCAAAACTGCGCTATTATGTCTTCAAGCGCTTGAACACTGGTGGGGAAATCCTTAGCGAGCAGGAGATCCGGAACTGCTCCATTCGACTGTTAGACAGCGACTTTATGACTTTCGTCAATGAAATGTCTAGGAATGAGGACTACCAGTCGTGCATGGTGAACTTGTCAGAAGAAGCACTGGAAAAGAGACAGGACCAGGAATATGTTCTTCGGTTCCTGGCATTAAAGAACTGGCGTCAACACTTCGTGCATGAGGTCGGAGACTTCATGACTCAGTACATGGAGGCTGTGGCCGACCCTGAGGTAGCGGACGTGACTTTTGACTTTAAGATCGAGAGGATCACGTTCGAACGGACATTCCGAGTCCTAAACGAGATCCTAGGTCAGCACATTTTCTCTCGATATGTCAAGTATGGAGGTAAGGAGCCGAAGCCGGTCGGCCAATTGCGCCCGAACTACTTCGAAGCGTTTTCCCTCGGGGTTCAGCGTGACCTGGAGCTCATAGATGTCACCGATCAAGAACAACTCGATAGGATCCGCAAGCAGTTTGTGGATCTGCGCTTTGATGACGACTTTGTCAAAGTGACCGGTGCCGGTGTTAATTACCCGCGCCCTTTGAATGCGCGGATAAGTCTTGTCGAGAAAGCTTTGGAGCGTGCCCTGCATGGATCTTGAGAAAGTCCGAGCGGAGCTAGAAGACGATTTGCTATGGCGCCTTGAGGAACTCGCTGTTCTGCGGAATCAGGCTACAGCGGAAGGGAGGGAGCGCCACAAATCGGTATTCTTAAAGTCTCTTGTTTTGATGCTATATGCCCACTACGAAGGGTTCTGTAAGCACGCTTTCACCGTTTATGTAAGGGCGATCAACGCCGAACATCTACCTCGGTCCAAGGTCTCTCTTCCAATCGCCACTTCTTCAATGTCGCAGACGCTGGACGGGTATTTCAAGCGAAACCAGTCATTTAGCGCGCAACTTGGCTTCGTGACCGCCTTCGACCGCATATGGGCAGAGGTCGCCGTCCTGCCAGTGGACGAGGTTGTGGACACTGAATCAAACCTTAAGCCAGAGGTGATGAGGAAGATTCTTTGTCGCCTTGGATTTAACGAGGACCTGTTTGGTGATCACGACGGCTCCGTGCAGAGTCTCATGAACCGACGAAATGGTGTTGCGCACGGCAACAGGACCCGGTCGATTTCGGAACAAGACTATAGGGATCTAGAAGCGCGTGTCCTGTCAATCCTGGACGGTCTCATCACCGCAATCACTGAGGCCGTTGCCACTGGCCATCATCTTCGGCCGGCCTAATCTGAAGGTTGTAGGCTCGGGAGCAGGCTTTGACGTCTGCCACTCATCCCCTGGGTATGAATCCGTTCACTAAGTTCAGTTGTAACCATCAGTTCGGAAAGCGACCGAAGAGGCGCCCTCCCTGCGAACCGCAGGAAGGGCGCCCTTTGCATTTTCCTATGCCCGACTAGAACAGACCCACGATGGTCCCGTTCTCGTCGATGTCGATCTTCTCAGCGGCCGGGACCTCCGGCAGCCCAGGCATCGTCATGATCTCACCGGTAATGCAGACCACGAACCCGGCGCCGGCCGAAGGCCGGACCTCGCGGACCGTCAGCCGCCAGCCCGTGGGCGCACCCAGTAGCTTCGCATCATCCGAGAAGGAATACTGGGTCTTGGCAATGCAAACCGGGGCAGTCGCAAAGCCTTCCTTGGCCAGCTTGCGCAGCATGCGCTCAGCTTCCTTGCTGAAGTCGACGCCGTCAGCACCGTAGACCCGGGTGGCGACCTTCTCGATCTTGGTCTTGAGGGAGTCGGCATCGTCGTAGACGAAGCTGAAGTTGTTGGGCTGCTCGCACAGCTCGACCACGTGCTTCGCCAGCTCCACCGCGCCCTCGCCGCCCTTGGCGAAGTGCTCGGCCAGAATGGCGGTGCCGCCGGCTTCCTGGGCGAGCTGCTTGATCAGCTCGATCTCGGCCGGGGTGTCAGCCGGGAACCGGTTGATGGCGACCACGCAGGGCAGGCCGTAGACCTGGGTGACGTTGCGCAGGTGGCGCTGCATGTTGGCGGCGCCGGCCCGCAGGGCGTCCAGGTTCTCGGTAGTCAGGGCATCCTTGGCGAGACCGCCGTGCATCTTCAGCGAACGGATCGTGGCGACCAGCACCACGGCCGAGGGCTTCAGGCCGGCCAGGCGGCACTTGATGTCGATGAACTTCTCAGCGCCCAGGTCGGCGCCGAAGCCGGCCTCGGTGATGACGTAGTCAGCCAGCTTCAGAGCGTACCGGGTCGCCGCCACGGTGTTGCAGCCGTGCGCGATGTTGGCGAACGGGCCGCCGTGGACGATGGCCGGGGTGTGCTCCAGCGTCTGAACGAGGTTCGGCTTGATGGCGTCCTTCAGCACGACCGCCATGGCGCCCTGGGCGTTCAGTTCCCGGGCCCGGACCGGCTTGCCCTCGTAGGTGTAGCCCACGAGAATGTTGCCGCAGCGCTCCTTGAGGTCCATGAGGTCCTTGGAGAGGCAGAGGGTCGCCATGATCTCGGAGGCGGGGGTGATCATGAACTCCTCTTCGCGGGGCACGCCGTTGGACTTGCCGCCCATGCCGATCATGATGTCGCGCAGGGCACGGTCGTTCATGTCCATGACGCGCTTGAAGGTGATCTGGCGGGGGTCGAGGTTCAGCTTGTTGCCCTGCTGCAGGTGGTTGTCGATCATGGCCGACAGCAGGTTGTTGGCGGAAGTAATGGCGTGGAAGTCACCCGTAAAGTGCAGGTTGATATCTTCCATCGGCACGACCTGGGCATAACCGCCGCCGGCGGCGCCGCCCTTCACACCGAAGGCCGGGCCCAGAGAGGGCTCACGCAGAGCGATAATCGCCTTCTTGTTGATGTGCTTCATCGCCTGGCCGATGCCGACCGAAGTCGTGGTCTTGCCTTCACCGGCGGGGGTGGGGCTAATGGCGGTGACCAGGATCAGCTTGGCGTCGGGCCGGTCCTTGACACGATCCCACACATGGGAAGCAATCTTGGCCTTGTACTTGCCGTAAAGTTCCAGGTCGTCCGGTTCGAGACCAATCTGCTTCGCCACGTCAACGATCGGAGCCATTTGGGCTGACTGGGCAATTTCGATGTCGCTCTTCAACGTGTAGTACCTCCTAGATCCATGTGAGTGGCAGTATTGATTTTCCCACACCCGAAAGAATTGGGAAAGGATTATTTTGGTGCTACAAACCGTTGTACGGGGTCAGGCGTGAGTGCGACCATCGCATCAGCGATCTCTCGCTGATCGGCGCGCAGGCGGGCGACATCGGCAAGGATGGCTTCCTTGAAAGCCTCGTCCTTGAGGCTCGGCAGGTTGATGCAGACGTTCCAGAGGGCGCCTTCGAACGCGGCGTTGGCCATGAGGAAGCCGACGTAGCCATCGCTCAGGGCGTTCGGGTTGCCCTTGCTGGCGGCAGCCAGGGCGCCGCGCATCACGACGACGGCATGCTTCATGGTGTCCAGCGGCGACTCGGTTGCGGCCTTGTATCCGGCCTGAACGGCCTTGCGGCGGGCGGCCTTCTCTTCATCGGTGCCCTTGGGCAGGGCGAGGCCGGCCATGACCTGGTTAAAGGCGTCGGCATCGGCATCGGCGCAGCCAAGGAAGGACTGGGCTTCCCGGAGGCCCATCTCCTGGAGCGAGACCATTTCATCGTTGACGGCGGCGAACTTTTCCCGACCGGCGGTCAGGCCGGCGACCATTGCCACCAGCGAGGCGCCCATGGCCCCGGCCACGGCGGCAGCGGCGCCGCCCCCGGGCGTGGGGGTGCCGGCGGAAAGCTGCGTGCAGAAATCGAGGACCTTCTGATCAGCAGTAGACATGTGCGTAAGTACCTCCAGGCGGTGGGGTGGCGGCGGCCCTAGCGGGCGCCGCGGTGCAGTAAGCGTCCTTCATCGACCAGCAGGCGGCCCCGCTTGATCACCGACGAAATGCAGCCCTGGCCCATCTTGTACGGGATGCTGCGGTGGCTCGGTCCATCCAAGATGACGATGTCGGCCTGTTTGCCGATTTCCAGGCTGCCGACCCGCGTCTCCATGCCGATTGCCAGGGCGGCGTTGATGGTGGCCGCCGCCAGCGCCTCGCTGGGGTCCATTTTCATATGCATGCAGGCCAGCGTGATGATAAACGGGATCGAATAAGCCGGGCACGAGCCGGGGTTAAAGTCCGAGGCGATGGCCACGAAGCAGCCCACGTCGATCATCTTGCGGGCGTTGGCGTAAGGCACGTTCATGAGGCAGAAGGCGGTGCCGGGCAGGCAGACCGCCACCACGCCCGCCCTGGCCATGGCGGCCAGGTTCTCCTCGCTGGCAAAGAGCAGGTGGTCGGCGCTGACGGCCCCCACCTCCGCCGCCAGTGCGGCGCCGCCCAGGTCGGAGAGTTCATCGGCGTGGACCTTCGGCCGCAGGCCGAGCTGCTTGCCCCGCTGAAGAATCCGACGGGACTCCTCCACCGTGAAGACGCCCTTCTCGGTGAAGACGTCGCAGAAGGCGGCAAGGCCGGGCTCGGCCACGACCAGCGGCAGCATCTCGTCGCAGATGAGGCGGATGTAGCCCTCGCGGTCCTGCTTGTACTCGGGCGCCAGCTCGTGGGCGCCCATGAAGGTCGGCACGATGTCGAGGGCGTGCCGCTCGGCCATCGTCCGGATCGCCCGGAGCATTTTGATCTCGTCGGCGCTGGTCAAGCCGTAGCCGGACTTGATTTCGACGGTCGTGGTGCCCGTCAGGGCAATGGCGTCCAGCCGCTTGAGGCCCAGGTCGAGCAGGGCGGGCTCGGTGGCCTGGCGGGTCGCCTTCACCGTCGACATGATGCCGCCGCCCTTCGCGGCAATTTCGGTATAAGTAGCCCCCTGCAGGCGCAGGGCGAACTCGTCAGCCCGGTCGCCGGCAAAGCACAGGTGGGTGTGCGGGTCGACAAAGCCCGGAATGACGGCCCGGCCCCGGGCATCGACCACGCGGGTGGTCGGCCCGGTCTGCACCCGGGCCAGGACCTCCTCGGTCGGTCCCACATCGTAGATGTTCCCCTGATACGCCGCGAGGGCGCCGTTCTTGATCACGCCCACGTCCTTCATGCGGGCGCCCTTCCGGGGTCCGCCGGCCATGGTGACCAACTCACCGGCGTTAATGATCAGCAGGTCAGCCTCGGGGGCGAGCGCCTCGGGCGGCCTCACATCGGACAGCCACTGTGCCTGGGGACGAACTTCCACCTGTTATCACCCCATCAGCCGCTTTTCGAGGACCTGATCAGACTTGAACCCTTCCAGCCGCAGATAGTGGCGGGCGACGCCGACCAGGGCGTCCATGGGCACAAGGCCGACGATTTCGGAGCCGACAATGGGCACGCCGTACCGCTCGGCTTCGATGCGAATCAGCTCGAAGGCCCGGTGGAGCGGCGTGTCCTTGTAGTTGACCATGTTCATGGTGACCTGGACCCGGTTCGGGTCAGCCAGGGTGATGCCCAGCGCCTTGCAGCCCACCAGGCCGCCACTGGAGCCGCGAATCGCCTTGGCGATCTTCTTGGCGATTTCCACGTCCGACGTGCCGAGGTTGACGTTGAAGGCGACCAGGGGCATGCGGGCGCCAACAGCGACGCAGCCGGCGGTGGGATGAATGGCGTTGGGGCCAAAGTCCGGCACCCGGTCGGGGTCGGTGCCGATGCGCTCCCGCAGGCCTTCGAACTCGCCACGGCGAACATCGGCCAGGTTCTTGCGGTCGGGCCGGGTGGCGGCCTCCTCGTAGAGGAAGACGGGAATGCCCAGCGTGTTGCCGATTTCCGCGCCCACTTCCTTGGCCAGCGCCACGCAATCCTTCATATCGCAGCCTGAAATGGGCACGAAGGGGATGACGTCGACGGCGCCCATGCGGGGGTGGTTCCCCTTGTGGGAGGTCAGGTCGATCAGCTTGCTGGCCACTTCGGCGCCGCGGACGGCGGCCTTCTTGACGGCCTCCGGGTTGCCCACGAAGGTGACGACGACCCGGTTGTGGTCGGCGTCGGGCGCCGCACCGAGCATGGTGACGCCGCAGGCCCGAATCGCTTCGATAATCGCTTCGATGACTTCAGGGCGGCGCCCTTCGCTAAAGTTCGGAATGCACTCGACTACTGCGTTGCGGTCCATGAAATGGTTTACCCCCTGTGGTTGCTCGTCATTCCATCATCGGGATGCGGACGCCGCGCTCACGGGCTACGCGGACGGCCTTGTCGTAACCGGCGTCCACGTGGCGGACCACGCCCATGCCGGGGTCGGTGGTCAGGACCCGCTCCAGGCGCCCGGCCGCATCGGCGGTGCCGTCGGCGACCACGACCATGCCGGCGTGCTGGCTGTAACCGATGCCCACGCCGCCGCCATGGTGCAGGCTCACCCAGGT
>Ga0196970_1002287_pt1 | contig 10264 bp, 9 predicted proteins | sample S1v_513CmetaG_FD_148672 | JGI IMG/M metagenome (GOLD analysis project Ga0196970, IMG submission 148672) | Soil microbial communities from Anza Borrego desert, Southern California, United States - S1+v_5-13C | ecosystem: Environmental > Terrestrial > Soil > Desert | place: USA: California... | reverse complement strand
CGGGCGAGTCCAAGTGGCTGCGCATGTCGGGTCTGGTGATGCTGCTGCCGCACGGCTATGAGGGCCAGGGGCCCGAGCACTCCTCGGCCCGCCCCGAGCGCTTCCTGCAGATGTGCGCCGAGGACAACTGGCAGATCTGCAACATCACCACGCCGGCCAACCTGTTCCACGCCTTCCGCCGGCAGGTGCGCCGCAACTTCCGCAAGCCGCTGGTGGTGCTGTCGCCGAAGTCGCTGCTGCGCCACAAGCTGTGCGTCTCCAACCTGTCGGACTTCACCGGGGGCACGCACTTCCGCCGCGTGCTGGGCGAGGCGGCGACCGACTTGGCTCCGAACGAGAAGATCCGCCGCATCGTGCTGTGCTCCGGCAAGGTCTACTACGACCTTCTGCAGGAGCGCATCGCGCGGAACGTCAAGGACGTGGCGATCATCCGTCTCGAACAGCTCTATCCGTTCCCGGTCTCGACCCTGGTGGAAGAGTTCGCCAAGTACCCGAACGCCGATGTGATCTGGTGCCAGGAAGAGCCCGAGAACCAGGGCTACTGGCACTTCGTCGACCGCCGCATCGAGAAGTGCCTGATGTCGATCGAGCACAAGGCCCGCCGGCCGAGCTACGTGGGCCGCGAGGCCGCCGCCGCTCCCGCCACCGGCCTCTTGAAGCGGCACAACCAGGAGCAGGCCAAGCTGATCGACACCGCGCTGACGGTCCGCTGACCCCCAGGACATAAGAAGAAGGACGCGATAGGAATCATGGCTACCGAAATCAAGGTTCCCACCCTGGGCGAGTCGGTCTCCGAGGCCACCGTCGCCCGCTGGCTCAAGCCGGTCGGCGCTTCGTTCAACGCCGACGAGCCGCTGGTCGAGCTGGAAACGGACAAGGTCACGCTGGAGGTCAACGCACCGGTCGCCGGCACGCTGTCCGAGATCGTCGCCCCCGAGGGCTCCAACGTCGGCGTCGCCGCGCTGCTGGGCATCATCACCGAGGGCGCCGTCGCCACCGCCGCCGCGGCCGCCCCGGCCTCGAAGGCCGCTCCGGCTCCCGCCGCCGCTCCGGCCCCTGCCGCCGCCCCGACGCCGGGCGCCGAGCCGCTGCCGGCCGCCCGCAAGATGATCGAGGAGAAGGGCCTCGACGCCTCGCAGATCGCTGGTACCGGCAAGGGCGGGCGCGTCACCAAGGGCGACGTCATCGACGTGCTGGAGAAGCCGGCCGCTCCGAAGGCCGCCCCCGCTGCCGCTCCGGCCGCCGCTCCGGCGCCGAAGTTCGCATGGGCTCCGGGCACCCAGGGCGAGCGCCCGCGCGCTGCCCAGGAAGAGCGGGTCCGCATGACGCGTCTCCGCCAGCGCATCGCCGAGCGCCTGAAGGAGGCGCAGAACACCGCGGCCATGCTGACCACCTTCAACGAGGTGGACATGACCAACGTCATGGCGCTGCGCAACGAGTACAAGGACTACTTCGAGAAGCGCCACAAGGTGCGCCTCGGCTTCATGTCCTTCTTCGTCAAGGCGGCGATCCAGGCGCTGAAGGAGATCCCGGCGGTGAACGCCGAGATCGACGGCACCGACATCGTCTACAAGAACTACTACGACATCGGCGTCGCCGTCGGCACGCCGCAGGGCCTGGTGGTTCCGATCGTCCGCGACGCCGACAAGATGGGCTTCGCCGACGTCGAGGCGAAGATCACCGAGCTCGGCAAGAAGGGCCGCGACGGCAAGCTCTCCATGGACGAGCTGACGGGGGGCACCTTCACCATCTCCAACGGCGGGGTGTACGGCTCGCTGATGTCGACGCCGATCATCAACCCGCCGCAGTCGGCCATCCTCGGCATGCACAAGACCATGGACCGCGCGGTCGTGGTCAATGGCAAGGTCGAGGTCCGTCCGATGATGTACCTGGCGCTCTCCTACGACCACCGCATCATCGACGGCAAGGAGGCCGTCACGTTCCTGGTGCGCATCAAGGAGTGCATCGAAGACCCGCGGCGCCTGCTGCTGGACGTCTGATCCAAGAAGAAAGGGCGCCCCGCGGGGCGCCCTTTCGCTTTCAGGCCGCGAAGAGATCCTGGTGGTGGTCCACCAGATAGTCGTGGAGGGAGGCGCCCAGCCCCGGTGCGTGCTCCACGGCCGCCACCGGAAAGGCATCCGCAGGTCCGCTCTGCGGCTCGGCCATGAGATGGGCCAGCACATCGGACTGATCGGCCGCCGCAGCCTTGACGGCCGTCGCCGGGAAGTAGGACTTATCGGCGTTGACGATCAGCGTGCCGTTCCACTTCATCGCCGCCTGGCCGGCGATCACCTCCTTGCCGTCCAGCGCGAACTTGTCGTAGCTCACGTTGGAGGCGGTCGGCAGCACCGCCTTGCCGTTGATGGTGACCTTGTTGACCATCAGGTTGCGGTCCACGCCGTTGACGACGGCGTCGTTGTCGTACTGCACCTGCACCTTGTGCGCGGTGTCCGACGTCACCTTGGCGGTGAAGGCGAAGTCCTTCGCTGTGGTGCCTGTGATGCCCTCCCCCACCGTCTTGCCGTCCACCAGCAGCTTGAAGTGCGCGTTCACGCCGCCCGCGGGCGTGCCCGAGGCGTTCACGACGATGGTCGCCGCGCCGGTGGTCGGCATCGGCACGCTGCCGCTCCCCTGTTCCAGGTCGAGGTCGACGTTCCGTGTGCCGATGACCGCGGTCTTGACCACGGGGGCCGTCAGCCCGCCGCCGGAGAAGCTCACCGTATAGGTGCCGATCGGGAGCGCCATCTGGTAGCCGCCGGCTGCCCAGGTAGTCGTCTTGTAGAGGGCGCCGGTCGAGGACTGCGCCTGCACGGAGAGCCCGCCCAGCCCTTCGCCCGGCTGGTAGAAATGGTCGGCGTTGCGGTCGGTGAAGGCGACACCGGTCAGGAACGGCAGCGTCCCCGACTTCGCGAAGTCCTGCGTGGCGGTGACGCCCTGGGAGCCCTTGTACTCGCCGGACGCCAGTCCGATGCCCACCTCGCGGAAGCCGTCGGCGAGCAGGTTCTTGCGATGCCCGGCGCTCTTGAACAGCCCATCTTCGAGCTGGCCGACGATCGCCGGCGTGACCGAGGCGTTGGAGCCGTAGGTGATGGCGATGTTCTCGCCCCAGCTCCATGCACCGGAGAAGGCGTACCCCGCGGCCTTCATCCGCGCGCCGGGATCGGAACCGCCAGCGCCGGTGTGCGAGAAGGTGTCGGTGTTGAGCATCCAGCCGCTGTGCGTCCGCGCCGCGTCGACGAGCAGCGGACTGAACGCCAGCGGCTGTTTGGCGGCCGTCGATATGGTGCCGGCGGCGAGGCCCTGGTTGAGGTCGATGCCGAGGCGCGCGGCCTCGGCGGCTGGGTTCGCGCGAGCCCGATTCACGAGTTCGAGCATGTACTGCTCGTAAGCGGTCGGTTCAGCCATGATCTCACTGTTTCTGATTATGCCGATACCGCGCCATCCTCCTGTGCGGGGCCGCTCGTGCGTGACGACAACTTTGCGAAAAAGATAGGGAATCGGTGACCGGCCGGTGCCCTGTCTATGCCCGCAGCGCCTCGACCAGACGGCGGGCATGCAGCGGCAGGTCGCCGAAGTGGCGGGCGCAGAGCGTGAGATGGCGCAGCGCCCAGGGATCCGTGAGGCGGATGATGCGGATGGCCATGGAGCGCCGGCAGCGTCGGGCCGCGGCCTCCGAGATGATGCCGACGCCGACGCCCCGCTCCACAAGCCGGCACACCGCGTCGAAACTGCGCACCCGTACACGGAAGGCGAAGGCCCGCCCAGCACGCGCCGCTTGCCGGTTCAAATAGTCCTGGAGTGCGCTGCCCGCGCTCAATCCAACGAAGGCTTCGTTCAGGAGGTCGCCGAAGCCGATGCTTCGCCTCGACGCCAGCGGATGCCCCCGCGGCACCACCAGCACCAGCCGGTCCTCGCGGAACGGCAAGGTTTCCAGGTCGCCGAGTTCCACCGTGTCGGCCACCACCCCCAGATCCGCGAGCCCTCCCGCCACCGCCTCGACGATCTCGTGGCTTGGGCGCTCCTCCAGGTCGATATCCACGTTGGGGTTGGCCGCCAGAAAGCCGGCGAGGGTATCGGGAAGGTATTCCGTGATGGCCGCCGTATTGGACAGCAGGCGGACATGCCCCTTGAGACCCTTCGCGTAATCCCCGAGTTCGCCGCGCATGCGTTCGAGCTGGTGCAGCACCAGCATCGCGTGGTGGGCCAGCGCCCGCCCGGCCGGAGTCGCCTTCACCCCGCGGCGCCCGCGGTCCAGCAGGGCCACGCCGAGCGCTTCCTCCATACCCCGCACCCGCGCGCTGGCGGAGGCGAGCGCCAGGTTGGCCCGCTCCGCACCGTGCGTGATGCTGCCGGTTTCGACGACGTGAAGGAACAGACGCAGGTCGGTCAGGTCGAAACGCATGGGAGAGACGCACGTGGTCGGCGGCGTCCAGCCTTCGGCTCAGGCGAAGGCTGGCTCAAGACATCCCACATTGTGCCGGTTCGGTCACCCGATCAAGCTCGTGCGCATGGAAACCACTCTTCTCCTTGCCGCGGCCGGTTTCATCGCCGGTGCCATGAATTCGATCGCCGGCGGAGGCTCGTTCGTCACCTTCCCTGCCCTGGTGGCGGCCGGTGTGCCGCCCGTTGCCGCCAACGCGTCGAGCACGGTCGCCCTTTTCCCCGGCAGCATTGCCGGTGCGGTCGGCTATCGGGCGGAGTTCCGACCGTTCCAGGGTGTGCACGTGGGCGCGCTGCTTGCCGTCAGCCTGGCCGGCGGTGTCTTCGGCGCGCTGCTCCTGCTGGCGACCCCGGCCGCCACCTTCGATACGGTGATCCCCTGGCTGCTTCTGCTCGCGACGCTCGTCTTCGCGGTCGGTCGGCAAGTGGGAGCCAAGCTGCGGCAGGTCGCCCGCATCGACGCCCGAATCCTCCTGACCGTGCAATTCCTGACGGCCATCTACGGCGGTTACTTCGGCGGCGCCGTAGGCGTCATGATGATGGCGGTCTGGAGCCTGTTCGGGATCGACGACATCAAGGCGATGAACGCAGCGAAGACCCTGCTGGTGGGGGTCACGAACAGCGTCGCCGTGGCGTGCTTCATCGCCGCCGGCCAGGTGTTCTGGCCGCAAACCGCCATCATGCTGCTGGCCGCGGTGGCCGGCGGCTACGCTGGAGCACGGGTCGGACGACGGATGAACCCCCGTCACGTCCGCGCCGGCATCACCGTGCTCAACGTGGCGATGACCGCCGCCTTCTTCCTCCGGTCCTATCTGCGCGCGGGGGCGTGACATGATACATGACGACGATGTGCGCGCGGTGCTCCGCTGGCTGGACGTGGCGCTGGTTGCGGTGTTTCTGCTGGGTCTGCTGGTCGTCGTGTCCGAATGCGACGGCCGCCGCCCCTACCGCCAACCTGTAGCCGCCGCGCAGGCCGACATGCTGCACGATTTGGCCGCACGCGACTGAGGACGGAGCGCCTCCCCACCTACGCCCCGGCCCGCGCCGAGCGCTTGGCTTTCCCCTCGATCAGCCACCACGCCGCCTTGCTGGCCAGCTTGAAGGGCATGCTGTGCGGCTTCAGCCCACAGGCCTTGAACACCATGGCGATGGCGCGTTCCACGTGCGGCTGCTGGTAGCGGCCCCAGGCGCGCTTGGCGTAGGCGGCGTTGAAGGTCTTGCGGTCGTAGGGTGTGCCCTCCGGCGCATTGGCGGCGTAGTAGGCGTAGGCCAGCTCGTCGTCCTCGGCCTCACCGATGCGGGTGAGCGCCACCTTCAGGCGCTGCCATTTGCTGAGCCGTTCGATCTCCAGATAGCGCTTGGCGTGGCTGTAGAAGAGCTTGTAGTGGCGCAGCTCGTCGCTGGCGATGTTGCGGCAGATCTGCTTCAGCAGTGGCTCCTCGGTCGAGTCGCCGATGGCGGTGTAGTAGGAGCTGGTGCCGGTCTCCACCATGCAGCGCGCGATCAGCTCGCCGCTGCGCGAGCCGCGGATGGACTGGTCGAGATCCACGGGCACGCGGTAGCCGGCGCGGAAGCGGGCGACGGCGCGCTCGAAGTTGAAGGTGGGGTCCACCAGCTCGGCCCAGCGGCCCAGCGCGTGGCCGTGCTGCACCTCCTCGACGGCCCAGCCATGGGCCGCCTGCTGGAACTCCGGATCGTCCTTGAAGACGTTGCAGAGATAGGCGGTGTAGTCGTCGGCGTTGAACTCGACCAGCGCCGCGGCCTTGATCAGCGGTACCAGGTCGGGATCGACCTTGTCGTGGTCAAGTGCATCCCACGGAAGCTCTTCGTACCGCCAGTGCAAGCGCGCCATGCCCGCTCCCGATCACCCAGACCCCGAAAACACGAAACCCCCCGGCGATGCCGGAGGGCGCGTGAACGCTTGCAACTATGTATGGGCTCCCTGCCGCATTGCAACGGGAGCCCTTGGGGCGGAGCCCGCTCAGTGCGCGGTGCTGCCGCCAGCGGCCTCGAGCTTGGCGCGGGCGATGGCCAGCTTGAGCTCCACCGTGGCGCGCTCGGCGTCGGACTTGGCGTCGTCCAGATCCTCGGAGAGGTCACGGACTTCCTGCTCGGCCTTGCCGCGGTCGATGTCGGCCAGCGTCAGGGCCTGCTCGGCCAGCACGGTGCAGCGGGTCTCGGTCACTTCGGCGAAACCGCCGGCCACGAAGACGCGCTCGACGACACGGTCGCCTTCATAGACGTCGATGACGCCCGGACGCACGGTGGAGATCATCGGTGCGTGGCCGGCCAGGACGCCGAAGTCACCTTCGGTGCCGGGCACCACCACCATGTCCACCGGCTGCGAGGTCAGCAGCTTCTCCGGCGACACCAGTTCGAATTCGACTTTATCGGCCATGGGATATTGCCTCCCTCAACCAGTCCTCCCGCCCTTGACGGGGCGGGAGGGGGTTGCCGTTTCAACTTGAGCGCGAAAGAGGCTTAGGCAGCCTCGGCGGCCATCTTCTTGGCCTTGGCGACCGCCTCGTCGATGGTGCCGACCATGTAGAAGGCAGCCTCCGGCAGGTGGTCGTAGTCGCCGTTCACGATGCCCCGGAAGCCCTTGATGGTCTCCTCGATCGGCACCAGCACGCCCGGGGTGCCGGTGAACACCTCGGCGACGTGGAAGGGCTGCGACAGGAAGCGCTGGATCTTGCGGGCGCGGGCGACGACCAGCTTGTCGTCTTCCGACAGCTCGTCCATGCCCAGGATCGCGATGATGTCCTGCAGCGACTTGTAGGTCTGCAGGACGCGCTGCACGTCGCGGGCGACCTTGTAGTGCTCGTCACCGACGACGCGCGGGTCGAGAATGCGCGAGGTGGAGTCGAGCGGATCCACGGCCGGGTAGATGCCCAGCTCGGCGATCTGGCGCGACAGCACCGTCGTGGCGTCCAGGTGGGCGAACGAGGTGGCCGGGGCCGGGTCGGTCAGGTCGTCGGCGGGCACGTAGATGGCCTGCACCGAGGTGATCGAGCCCTTCTTGGTGGTGGTGATGCGCTCCTGCAGCGCACCCATGTCGGTGGCCAGCGTCGGCTGGTAACCCACCGCCGAGGGAATGCGGCCGAGCAGCGCCGACACCTCGGAGCCCGCCTGCGTGAAGCGGAAGATGTTGTCCACGAAGAACAGCACGTCCTGGCCTTCCTCGTCGCGGAAGTACTCCGCGACCGACAGGCCGGTGAGCGCGACGCGGGCGCGGGCCCCCGGCGGCTCGTTCATCTGGCCGTACACCAGGGCCACCTTGGAGCCCGGACCGTCGAGCTTGATGACGCCCGACTCGATCATCTCGTGGTAGAGGTCGTTGCCCTCGCGGGTGCGCTCACCGACGCCGGCGAACACGGAGTAGCCGCCGTGCGCCTTCGCGACGTTGTTGATGAGCTCCATGATGAGCACGGTCTTGCCCACGCCGGCGCCGCCGAACAGGCCGATCTTGCCGCCCTTGGCGTACGGGGCCAGCAGGTCGACGACCTTGATGCCGGTGACCAGCACCTGGGCTTCCGTCGACTGGTCGACGAACTCCGGGGCCGGCTTGTGGATCGGGGCCACGGCCTTGTTGCCGACCGGGCCGCGCTCGTCGATCGGCTCGCCGATGACGTTGATGATGCGGCCCAGCGTCTCGGGGCCGACCGGCACGGAGATCGGCGCGGCCGTGTCCACCACCTCGGCGCCGCGGACGAGACCGTCCGTCGAGTCCATGGCGATGGTGCGCACGGTGCTCTCGCCCAGGTGCTGGGCGACTTCGAGCACCAGGGTCTTGCCCTCGTTCTGGGTGTGCAGCGCGTTCAAGATCGCCGGCAGGTCGCCTTCGAACTGAACGTCGACGACGGCGCCCAACACCTGGGTGATCCGGCCGACTGCGTTGGTGACGGCCTGGGGCTCGGTCTTCTTAGCCATGGGGTAAAGCTCCCTCGGAACTCGAAAGTGTCAAACGAAACCGCGGATCACGCAGTGCCTCAGATCGCCTCGGCGCCGGAGATGATCTCGATCAGCTCCTTGGTGATGTACGCCTGGCGCGTCCGGTTGTAGGTCAGCGTCAGACGGTTGATCATGTCGCCGGCGTTGCGCGTGGCGTTGTCCATCGCGGTCATCCGGGCGCCCTGCTCGGACGCTGCGCTCTCCAGGAGGGCGCGGTAGACCTGGATCGACAGGTTGCGCGGCAGCAGCTCGGCAAGGATCTGCTCCTCGTCGGGCTCGAACTCGTAGATCGGCTTCACCTCGTCCGCAGCGCCCTCCGCCACCGCCGTTTCCGGCACCGCGAACGGAATGAGCTGCTGGATGGTGACGATCTGCGAAATCGCCGACTTGAACTTGTTGTAGACGACCGAGCAGACGTCGAACTCGTCCGCCTCGTACATCTCGTTGACCTTGTTGGCGATCATGTCGGCGTCGGCGAACGACAGCTTGCGGCGGCCGACTTCCTCGTAGGTCTCGACGATCAGCGAGGCATAGTCGCGGCGCAGCTGGTCGCGGCCCTTGCGGCCCACGGTCAGCACTTTCACCGTCTTGCCCTCGCCCTGCAGGCGCTGGATCGTACGGCGCGCCTCGCGGACGATGGAGCTGTTGAAGGCGCCGCACAGACCGCGGTCGGAGGTGATGACGACGAGGAGGTGCACCTGATCGGAGCCCGTGCCCGTCATCAGCTTCGGGCCGCCGGCACCGTTCTGGACGTTGGCGGCGAGCGACGTCAGCATGCGGCCCATGCGCTCGGCGTACGGACGGGAGGCCTCGGCCTGCTCCTGCGCGCGGCGGAGCTTGGAGGCGGCCACCATCTTCATGGCCGAAGTGATCTTCCGCGTCGACTGGACGCTGGCGATCCGATTCTTGAGGTCCTTGAGGCTAGGCATACCGGCCCTTCATCCCGCGAGAGTTCTGCGCCCGAATTTCTCTGTGGCCGAAAGTCCGGGGCCTCGCGGCCCCGGACTCTCTTGTTCAGATCAGACGAACACCTTGGTGAAGTTCTCGAGGAAGCCCTTGAGCTTCTCCTCGGTGGCCGGGCTGATCGCCTTCTCGTTGCGGATGGCGGCCAGGATGTCGGCCCCCTTCACGCGGATCTCTTCGAGGTACTTCTTCTCGAAGCGGGTCACGTCCTCGACCTTGATCTTGTCGAGATAGCCCTTCACGCCGGCGAAGATCGCCACGACCTGCTCCTCGACCGCGAGCGGCTGATACTGGCCCTGCTTCAGCAGCTCGGTCAGGCGCGCACCGCGGGCCAGCAGGCGCTGGGTGGCGGCGTCGAGGTCCGAGGCGAACTGCGCGAAGGCGGCCATCTCGCGGTACTGGGCAAGTTCCAGCTTGATGGTGCCGGCGACCTGCTTCATCGCCTTGATCTGCGCGGCGGAGCCCACGCGGGACACCGACAGGCCGACGTTGATGGCGGGGCGGATGCCCTTATAGAACAGCGTCGTCTCAAGGAAGATCTGACCGTCGGTGATCGAGATCACGTTGGTCGGGATGTACGCCGACACGTCGCCGGCCTGCGTCTCGATGATCGGCAGGGCGGTGAGCGAACCGGCGCCGTTGGCGTCGTTCATCTTCGCCGCGCGCTCGAGCAGGCGGCTGTGGAGGTAGAACACGTCGCCGGGATAGGCTTCGCGGCCCGGCGGACGGCGCAGCAGCAGCGACATCTGACGGTAGGCGACGGCCTGCTTGGACAGGTCGTCGTACACGATCACGGCGTGCATGCCGTTGTCGCGGAAGAACTCGCCCATGGTGCAGCCGGTGTACGGCGCCAGGAACTGCAGGGGCGCCGGCTCCGACGCGGTGGCGGCGACGACGATGGAGTATTCCA
>Ga0196970_1002286_pt1 | contig 10266 bp, 4 predicted proteins | sample S1v_513CmetaG_FD_148672 | JGI IMG/M metagenome (GOLD analysis project Ga0196970, IMG submission 148672) | Soil microbial communities from Anza Borrego desert, Southern California, United States - S1+v_5-13C | ecosystem: Environmental > Terrestrial > Soil > Desert | place: USA: California... | reverse complement strand
CCACGCCCTTAGCCGTGAACTTTACGGTCTTTCCGACCATGACATGCGCCGTAACTGGCGTGATGGAAATCGACTTGATGACGGGAATGGTGATCTCCTCAGAGATACCGGCCGCCATGGCCACAACCTTGACCTGATTCCCCGTTACGTTCGTCAGTCGCCCGGTGGTCCGGTCGATGGTGGCGCCCACGGCTGTCCAAGTAATGGGCACATCAATGGCCCTGCCCGTGGAGTCGGTGGCCGAGGCGGTCAGGTTGTAGCTGAGCCCCGGAACGACGTACTCGGGCTTGCTGGTAATCGTCACCTTGCCGACCGCCTGGCCCGTTGCGGTGGCGGTCAGGTTGCCCAGCGTGGCCGTTACCACCACTGCGCCATAGTCGTTGACGGTGACCAGGCCCTGTGCGGAAACGGTAGCGGGACCGGACTGGACCCGCCAGGTGGGCTGCACCTGAACCCGCTGCCCGCCGCTGAGCGCCGTGGCCGAAAGCTGCACGGTGCCGCCCTTGTTGGCCTGGAACGTCTCGGGAGAGATGGCGAGGCCTGACACGGGCGTCGCTGAGGCGACCGCCGTCAGCGAACCAAGCGAAGCCTGCACGGTAATGGTCCCGCCGTCCCCGGCCTCCAAGGTTCGCTGGCGAATCTGTCCGCTGCCTGACAGAACCCGGAACTCAATTGGCGCGTCGTTGATGGGGTTACCGACAATATCGGCGGCAGTGGCAGTGAGCGGAATGACCTGCCCGGGCGCCACATACTTGGGCAGGGCATCAAAGCGCAGCGTTGCCGCCCGCTTGAAGACCGTCTGCGACCAGGTCAGGCCGTTGTCAGCCGCCGGCGCACGGAAAATGGCGTTATACAGCAATACAGCCGCCTCGGCCCGGTTCACCCCGCCGTACAGCGAGAAGTCAACATCCTTCAGCAGCCCCAGTTCACTCGCTTTGAGCACGTAGCCAGACGGATACCCGCCAACCACTTGCCCCTCATAGCCGAGTGCACGAACGAACATGGTCGCTGCCTGGGCGTAGTTGACCGGGTCGTTGGGGTAGAACTTACCGGCATCACCCTTGATGATGCCCGCCCGGCTGGCAAGCGTAATGACACCCCGCGCCCAGTGGTCGGCGGGCACGTCGCCGAAGCCGCTGTCGATGGACTTCGCCATCTCCGCCTCGGCGGTCTTGCCCATCGCCCGGATGATGAACGCCGCCATTTGGGCACGGGTCACTTGCCCCGCCGGCGTAAACTTGGTCGGCTCCAGCCCGGACACGACCCCGTAGTCGTAGAGTGTGGAGATCACGGGATCATAGTGACCCCCGGGAAGGTCGGTAAACGGGTGTGCCGCCATACCGACTCCAGGAGCAAACAGACCGCCGATCGCGAGACTCAAGGTCAACAGCAGTCCGATGAGCCGACGAACGCTTCTCATTTATAGTCCCCCTTAGCGCCTTCACTGGCTAGGACGATATCCCGATGTTATGGGTTTCACAGACTGAATAGTTTCGGGGCATTTATTCGACAGTGATCCTTTCTGTTGTTTCGCGTCGCCGTTGCCAAATTCCTGCCAATCTGGTGAACCTGCTCTCTTGGAAACCTATAAGCGTTCACACCAGTCTATTTCCTGTGGCGTCAGTTTCTGTTCCTTGACAGAAAAATGGATTCCACGGGATAATGGACCGTGCAATTACACAACAGGAGGTATACTGACCACATGCATAATCGCACTGCACGGCTCACCGCTGTTGCGCTGTTGCTCATGATGTTTGCGGCAGGCTGCGGCAGCAAGGCGGCCACCACACCCAAGCTCGCTCCCGAACAGGTTCAGGAAGTGAAGGGCCAGGCTGTTGAACTGATCAAGCAGGGCCAGTTGGACCAGGCGACGGAGAAGCTGAAGGAAGTCTCCACTGCCGCTCCTAAGGACGCGCAGACCCAGTTCCTGTTCGGACTCGCCTTCTACAACAAGCAGCAGTACGATGATGCAATCGCCGCCTACAAGAGGGCGCTCGAACTCGACCCCAAGTACGCCGAAGCTGCCAACAACCTCGGGAACACTTACCGGGACATGAAGAAGCCTGAGGAAGCGATCAAGTGGTACCAGAAGGCCATCGAAATCGCCCCGACCTTCCCCTATGCGTACACCAACATGGCCGAAATCTACCGCACGAGCGGCAAGCTCAACGAGGCCATTTCGATTCTGACCAAGGGCGTCACTGCCATGCCGGGCAACCCCGACGTTAACTTCAGCCTGGCCGCCATCTACAGTGAGGCCGGTCAGAAGGACAAGGCTGTGAGCACGCTGGAGGTGCTTCTGAAGGCGAAGCCCGACTTTGCGGCAGCGAAGGACCTGCTGGCCGAACTGAAGAAGTAGCCCTGCACAAGGAGAGGCGAGTTCCGCACACGCGGAACTCGCCTCTTGCTTTGTGTCAGTTACTGGACCGTGACAATCGCAGCGTCCGAGAGCGGGCTCATGCCCACCGGGGTCTGAACCAGGGCCCGGACTTCTTTCACACCAAGACCGCCCAGGTCGGCCCTGCGGATGTAGCCCATCAGCAAGCTGCTGCCGGCCGGAATGGCGTCCACAGTGGTGTTGCCGTCCATGGAGCTGTACAGCGGCACAACCACACCATTAACGTACACAATCACGTTCTGGGTGTACGTCCGGACAGGTACAGAAATCCAGATCCGGGCACCGGTTTCGCCGCTGGAGACGATCGTGTCGTTTCCGTTGGCGTCGGTGAGGGTCAGGCTCGGCCGCTCGGGCGGCAGGTCCGTGCTGATGATTACACTACCTGCGAAACCATACTTGCGGCTCGTCGCGGTGATCACGGTGTTTCCGGGCGGAGCGTACGGCTTGGTAGTCACGTTGATGACGGCTGTACCGTTCGTAGTCTCCACGGTGGTCTGCGCCGGCATGGTCAGGTGGGTCGACGTGTTGCTCGTGAAGGTGATTGTATCCAGACCGCCATCCACCGCGTTTCCATAGATGTCCGACACGCTGGCCGTGACCGGAATGGTCTGAGCGTAGGAGGAAGAGGCATTAGCGACGCCGGCCGATAGCGTCAGGCGGGCGGCGGGGCCAGGAATGGTCGTCAGCGTTCCTGTCCCAACCTCCAGTGGGATACCCTTGTACCACACAGCAGGGGTTACCGTCAGGGTCTCCGCCCGCGTGTTGGTGACCGTCAGGGTGGCAACGCCGTTGACCACAGCAGCGGAGCCAAGGTCTGTCCCGTTGGGGTTCAGGTTGTGGGCGGACAGACCCATGGTGTTGAACATGGTGATGCTCGTGCTGCCGGTCGAACCTGAACCAGTCAGCCGCACGGCCACGGCCGTGAGGTCAGAACCCGAATTCAGGTTGGTGAGCAGGTTCCCGTTCTGGTCCAGAATACGGGCCTTGACAACCACCTGGTTGCTAAAGCCGTTGCCAGCCTTAACAGTCGGGAGTGTATCGATGACTACCCGAGTCGGTGCACCCGGGATATAGGTGTTGATGGTGAGGGGCGTAACCGGGTAGCCACCTGCAACGCCGGTGATCGTGGTCGAGCCGGTCTGCTGGTTCTTGGCGATGACCTGGACCTGCCCGCCGGTGTACACGGTGGCCGAAGTCAAGGTGACAAACTGGCTGCTGGACGGCGTCAACTGGACCTGGACACTGCCGGTCACCGGGTTGCCGAACCGGTCAACAAGCTTTGCAGAAATGGTGGACCGGCTGAATCCATCAGCAGACAGCGATTCAGGCGAAGCCTCGAGGATCACCCGGTCAGGAGCTCCCTGGGCGATCGTCAGCGTCCGACCCGTGAGGTCAGGGGTCAGGCCGTCTGCCGTGGCGGTCAGTTGCGTTCCACCGGCCACGGTGCCAGAAACCGTGAACGTGGCCACCCCGTTTACGGTTGTCGCAGGGCCGCTCACCGTCGCTCCGTTCGTGGCAGATAGGAAGACCATGCGGCCGTTATCATTGGTGACGAGCTGGTTCAGTTGGTCAAGCACCCAAACCTGCACGGTCGTGGAGCCCGTAGCGGGAATGGTCGGCGTGGTGAGGGGCTGAACCGACAGGCGCACAGGCACGCCGGTAATCCGCGTAGCGATCGAAACGGTGGAACTCTGTGATAGGTTGTCTGACTCAGCTCGGAAGGAATCGACACCAACCGACGTGCTGGCCGTGACCTGAATCATGGCTTCACCATTCACGGCCGTCGCGTACATTTGCGCCGGAAGGTTGGTGACATTGCCGGATACCCTTGTGAAGCGAACGACGTTGTTTGCGGTGGTCACCAGGTTATCTTTGGCGTCGAGGATACGGGCCCGTAGCGTGGCAGTCGTCCGGCCGTCGGCTGCAATGCTGGTGGCCGGTTCGACAGCCAGCGAGAGCTTATAGGCCGGCCCGTGCGTGAAGGTCACCTGACCCACGTCAGACTGCACCGCCGAGCCGGTAACGGCCCAGGTATTGAGATCGTAGGTCCCTGCGCGAACGGTCTTCAGGACGAAGGTTGCAACGCCCCAGCGAACAGTCTGCGCCGGAATAGTCAGGCTCGTTGCCCCGCTGATCGCCGACAGGCCGACCGTGGTAACGTTGTCACCGGTACGAACGTTGCCGTTGATGTCCTGTACTTCCACGTAAACAGGGATCTCCGAAACGCCGTCCGCCTTGGCGGTGACGGTTCCGGTGCGCAGCTTCAGGCGGTAGGCGCCACCTACGACCTGAGTGGTAACCGTCCCGGGCGTCACCGGGTACGTCGAGCTACCGGAGATCATCGCGGTGCCCGGTACACCGGTCGCCGTGAACGTAGTGGACGCAGAACGCTGCCCAATGCCGATCTGAAGGGTCGTAATACCCAACCGGCCGGCGTTGACGTTCGAGTTGTTCAGGCTCACCGTGATGACGTTGCCGGTATTGTTGGCGACCGGGGCGCCGGTCCGGTCCACAAGCTTGGCCGTGACCGTCGTCTGGCTGGTGTTATCGGACGCCATTGCGCCGGGGTAGATCTCGATTGCAACGTGATCAACCGTCGGAGCCATCGTCACGATATTGACGAGCTGCGAGGGAACGCTCGAGCCAGGGACCGACACGATCACGCTGTAGCTGCCGGCCACGGTGCCCGCAGTCAAAGTGACAGTGGCAACACCGTTAACAAAGGGAGCGCTCGTCTTGTCAAGGGTGCCCAGGTTGACGCTGCTCACAGAGAACAGCGCCGTGCCGTTACCGGAGGCGGGCACGTTGGCCATGTCGACAAGCGTGGCCGTAATGGTAGCGGTCGACGAACCATTTGCCGGCAGGCTCGTCACCGACGAAGTGACCCGCAGTCCTGCGGCATCGCCGCCCACGGACAGCTGCGCCCTAGCAGTCACACCGCCATAGCTGGCCACGACAAAGCCGGTACCCGGGGTAGCGGCGTAAATCTGGCCCTGGCTGTTAAAGAACCCAAGCGAAGCGGGCTGCACATCCCAGGACACCGGGACGGACACTTCTTCGTTGGTGTCGGTGTAGGCCTTGGCCGAATAGGTCTGAGTGGTGCCCTTCTGCAGCGAGACAGTCCCGGGGGTGATCTCAATCCGCTTGATCACCTTGACAGCGGCCGTAGCCTGGGCCTCGCCCGACGAAAGTACGACCGTCGCGGACTTGTCGCCGGCCCGGAACAGGCCGTTCTGATCGACGGTGCCGCTGCCGTTGACCGACCAGGTGGCGCCGCCCGTAACGACCTTGCCGGAGGGATCCGTAATGGTGCCCGTGAACTGGACAGTCTGGTTGGGGCCCACCACCGCCTCCGCCGGAGAGATGGTAACCTTTCCGACGATATTGATGGTCACCTCAGCAGACAGAGAGCCGACTGTGCCCTTGACCTTCACCGGGCTCGAGCCCTTCACGGTCAGCGTGCCCGTGGCGTCCACGGTGCCCTCGCCGCTCACGACGCTCCAAACCGGGCTGACAGCCACATCCTGACCGGACGCGGTCTTGCCAGAGGCGGAGAGCTTCACCTGAGCGCCCGGGCTGACCGCGGTCTTGTCCGCCTGGACGGTGATGGCCCGGATGACGGAGTAGGTCTTGTCGACCCGCAGGTCGCCATAAGAGGCCCGGACCTTTACGGGCGAATCGGACAGGATGTTCAGCGTGCCAGTCGCATCCATCGATGCGCTGCCTTCAAGGACCTCCCACTTGGGGGTGACGTTCAGCGGCTTGCCCACCCAGTCGACGACCTCTGCCGTCAGCTTGGTCTGGCCCTTGGGCAGAACGGTCACGTCGGGCGAAATGGCCATTCCAGCCGCCCGCTTAAAGACGCCCTGCGACAGGGTCAGGCCGGTGTCACCGGTCGGAACCTGGAACACAGCGTGGTAGAGCATGAGCGCCACGTCACCGCGGGGCGCAGGCGACTGCATGTCCCAAGTGATGCCGTCAATCAGGCCCAGGTCCCGGGCCAGCAGAACATACCCAGCGGGGTACGAACCAGCCTGCCCCTCCAGCTTTAGGGCCCGCAGCAGCATGGCGACAACTTGCGGGTAGGTGACGGGATCGTTGGGCCGGAAGTTGCCGTCCGGATCGCCCTTCACAATCCCGAACTCGGAAGCGATGGCGATAACGTTGGCCGCCCAGTGCCCCTGGACATCCAGGAACGGGCTGGGCTTAACGACCGCCGACTCCTTGCCCATGGCGCGCACGGCGAGCGCGGCCATTTCAGCGCGGGTCACCTGGTCGTTCGGCAGGTACCGGGTCGGCGTCTTCCCGGAAACCACACCAAGGGCATAAAGGCTATTCACGGCCAACTGATACTTCGTTTCGTAAATATCAACTAGCGGGGATTGGGGCGGGCCGCTGGGCTTGACTGCAGCGCCGGCAGTCCCGACCAGCATGGAGAAGAACAGGACTACGGTTAGCAGTACTGCGAGGCTCTTACGACCAACGGTTGGCAAGACGGATACCCCCCTAACAGTTACTGGGGACCTTCAAGGAAATACGTAACTCCCTTATTGGACTGATCACCCTGCGATAACGTTTCAGCGAGAGGATTCTATCTACTAATATTGCATACTTCGAAACTGAACGATATTCTACCTCCCGCTCTCTAGGTTATATTGTTCTGTTTGGTAAATGAAGCAGAAATCTAAGGTTAGATTCTCCACCAGTTAATTATAACACCCAATCTCTGCAAATTCCTCCGGTCCTACGACAATGGAATTGGAAAATGAATCCTACCCGTCATATTGTGTCCTCTACCGTTGAAACATGCTTTACTGTAGAATTAAGGAGTATACGTCTTTATCGGCGGTGATCATCTTGCGACTCATCATCACTGGTGGTGCAGGTTTTGTTGGGTCACATCTCGCTGATGCCCTCTTGGCAGCCGGCCATGATGTGACCGTCGTGGACAACCTTTCAACGGGCAGGCGCAGCAATGTGCCGCCGGGCGCTATACTGGCGGAGTGTGATGTGCGGTCTCGGCTGGTCGATCTCTTCCGGACCGTCCGTCCCGAAGTGGTCTTCCACCTGGCGGCTCAGGTGTCAGTGGCCGAGTCTGTCCTGGACCCCGTGGCTGACTTAACCACAAATGCGGTGGGTACCGTGAATGTCATGGACGCCGCAACAGCGTGCGGCGCCCGGAAAGTCATATCCATGTCTTCAGCGGCGGTGTACGGGGTCCCGCAGTCCCTCCCCCTTTCAGAGAACTCCCCGACGAGGCCGATCTCACCGTATGGCCTCTCCAAGCTGGTTACCGAAGACTACATTCGGTTGATGGGAACCCTCAGGGGAATCGCCTATACCATCATCCGTCCGGCCAACATATACGGCCCACGCCAAATGTCCGACGGAGAAGGTGCAGTCATTCCTGCCTTTTTGGAGCGTTTCCTAAGCAGGACTGCCCCAACAATACACGGGACGGGCGAGCAGACGCGGGATTTCGTGTATGTGACCGATATGGTCGGGGCGCTCATGCAGGCCATGGACTATGCTGACGGCATGACCGTGAATGTCAGCAGCGCGAAGGCCATTTCCGTGCTGGAGCTTTGGACGCTGCTTGCACGAATGGTTGGCTGGACGGATGGGCCCGTATTTGGCCCGGTCCGGGAAGGCGATATCCCCCACTCCCTGATGGCGAACGAAGCGGCCCGCCATAACCTGCGCTGGGCTCCCCGCACGTCGCTGCAGGAAGGCCTCGCGCTAACCACCACGTGGTACTCACAACTACAGGCTGCAGCCGGACATGAAAACGCCCGTCGAAGTTGATTCGACGGGCGTTTTGTTTTGGCTATGGCGCAGTGTGGTCGGTCACGTAGAGCCGTTCATAGGCCTGGACCATCGCCTGTACCGTAAAGTGGGCCGAACGGCGCTTGCCGGCCTCACCCATGGCTATGCGAAGGCCGGGGTGCTGGATCAGTTCGTCAAGCTGTTCGGCGACAATGTTCGGATCGGCGGCTACGAGCAGACCCGTTTCCCCTGGCACAACTTGCTCAGGAACACCGCCGACGGGTGTGGCAACTACCGGAACACCTGCCTGCATGGCCTCCAGCACGACCAGCGGGAAGCCCTCGTATCGGGACAGCAGCAACAGAATGTCGAGGTCAGACATGAGCAGGCGGGCGTCGTCCCGAGTCCCCAGGAGCGTGACAAAGGGGGCAAGGCCCAGCTCGCGAATAAGACGCTGGCTTTCGCCACGCAAGGGGCCATCGCCAATCAGCACCAAATGGAACTGGGTGCACCCCCGTAACCTCAGCGCATGGGCCGAGTGCAGTACCAGTTCAGGATGCTTGGCCTCCGCCAGGCGGCCCACCATGGCGATCAAACAGGTCTCCGAGGGGAGGCCCAGTTGATCGCGCAGTGCCCCCAGTTTCGCTTCTGCCTCCGGGACGCCGTTATAAATGACCAGCCCTTTCCCGGAAGGCACCAGCCCCCTGGCCTGACCCGCACGCAAGTCGTATTCGGACACACAGGCAATCCGGGTGGTGAGCCGAGCAGCCGCCTTCTCAACCCGCCCGAACACCCACCGCTTCCAGGCGGCTTGGTGTTCGTTGACCCCCCAGCCGTGCACCGTGAAGATCACCTTCGGGACGCCCGCCCACCAGGCGGCCAAACGCCCGAGAATCCCCATTTTCGAGCTGTGCAGATGGGCGACATCGAACCGTTCGCGTCTCAGCAGACGCACGAGCGCGAAGAGTGTTCCGAGGTCTGCCCAGGGCGAAATCTCCCGGCGCAAGCTCGGCAGCGTTACCAAGTGAATCGGGCGCGGTCGCCTGCGATTCAGTTCGGTAACCCAGTCAATCAGTTCACCGCCTGGGGCACAGGCCAGGGTAATGTCGTACCGGTCCGCCGGCAGCGCCTCAAGCAGGTGGTATACCACCTTCTGGGCGCCGCCCGTCTCGGACAGGGTGACACCCATGAACAACTTGCATGTCCGAGACTCCACCTCAGCACCTCACTAACGAATCCCCTTCGATTCGCCGAGCAGGTTGGCCAATGTGCCGACCTGTTCGGCCTTTTTGGCATCCAGCGGGAGCAGTGTGTTAACAAGCTGCTGCGCCCCCGCTGCGTCACCCCGCTGAATCGCCAGCGCCGCAGACCACATGAGCACATCACCCCTGACCGCCGGGTCTGCAACCTGCTCCATTCCCTTCAGCAGGGCAGATGCGCCATCCCAGTCTCCTGCAAACAGCAAGTACTGGGCACGGTATACGGGCATCATCGGGTCATCCTGCACGAACTTCAGAAGGGCTGCCTCATGCGGCTGACTGGCGCGCATCTTGTCGAACTTGCTGAACAGAGCTTCCGTCCGCTTCAAGTAATCGCGGGCACCGCCCAAATCCTTGGCACCAAGGTGTGCGGCCGTTTGGTCAAGACCATGCGCCACCGCCCGCTGGTAGACCTGCAGCGAAACAGGGTTATAGGCTACGGCCTCCTCCAACATCACCATGGCCCGCTCGTTGTCCCCGACGGCCTTGTAGTAATTGGCCAGCAGCATACGGATATCGGGGTTGAAACGGTCAAGCTCCAGCGCCCTCTCCAGATGAGCACCACCAGAAGTGAGCCGCACCTGATCCTTGAGCTGAACGCCAAGCTGGACCAGCAGATCACCATACTGAAGCTGGGCCGACGAGTTGATAGGGTCAAGCGTGGCCGCCCGGGCAAACGCCTTCTCGACGTCATTGATCGGCGCCTGGCGCTGAAAGAATGCTACACCAGTGCGGGCAGACTGGGAACCCAGGGTGAGAGGCACAGCAACGACCGCTAATGCCAGCAACAAACCGACCGGTACCCACCGCGATGCGGCAGAGGAGCGTTTCTCCGCCGGCATC
>Ga0196970_1002285_pt1 | contig 10274 bp, 9 predicted proteins | sample S1v_513CmetaG_FD_148672 | JGI IMG/M metagenome (GOLD analysis project Ga0196970, IMG submission 148672) | Soil microbial communities from Anza Borrego desert, Southern California, United States - S1+v_5-13C | ecosystem: Environmental > Terrestrial > Soil > Desert | place: USA: California... | reverse complement strand
TTCGCGTCACCCTCGATCACCCGGAAATCTTCCTGGTGCAGACCCGCGCAATGCTCAAGGCCAGCGAAGGCCTGAACAACCTGCGGATTCTACTGCCGATGATCTCCGGCACTCACGAACTCGAAGAAGCCCTGCACCTGATTCACCGGGCCTGGGGCGAAGTGCGCGACGAAGGCACCGACGTGCCGATGCCGCCGATCGGCGTGATGATCGAAATCCCCGCCGCGGTGTACCAGACCAAAGAGCTGGCGCGGATGGTCGACTTCCTCTCGGTCGGTTCCAACGACCTGACCCAGTACCTGCTGGCGGTCGACCGTAATAACCCGCGGGTGGCCGATCTTTACGACTACCTGCACCCGGCGGTGCTGCAAGCCCTGCAAACTGTCGTGCGTGACGCGCATGCCGAAGGCAAGCCGGTGAGTATCTGCGGCGAAATGGCCGGCGATCCGGCGGCGGCGGTGCTGTTGATGGCGATGGGTTTCGACAGCCTGTCGATGAACGCCACCAACTTGCCGAAGGTCAAGTGGATGCTGCGTCAGGTCAATCTGAGCAAGGCGCAGGAGTTGCTGGCGGAGTTGATGACGATTGATAACCCGCAGGTTATCCACAGCTCGCTGCAATTGGCGCTGAAGAATCTTGGGTTGGCGAAGATGAATGCGCCGGTGGTCAACAAAGCGCTCTGAAGATCAAAAGCCCCTCACCCTAGCCCTCTCCCGGGGGGAGAGGGGACTGATTGGGGAATGCTGCAGGACTGCGCCGAACTGACAGTGCTTCGCTGAATCCATAATCGACCCACACCGACCTGAAAGGGCTTCGCTGAATCCATAATCGACCCACACGGATCTGAAAATGCTTCGCTGAATCCATAATCGACTCGGTCTTTCAGGTCGATGCACAACTCACGACACCTCGGTCGGCTCCCTCTCCCTTCGGGAGAGGGCGGGGGGTGAGGGTAAGCTTTTGAACTAAACGCAAATCTCAACTTCGCCCAAATGCCCGCCATACGGCCCAAAACTGCGCTCAACCATCCGCCGCGTCCCATCCGCCTGCACCACCAGCGCCGTACTCGCCCGCGTCCCGTAACTCTGGCTGGCGATAAACACACTCGACAGCAGCGCTTCAGTCGCCATCCCCACCCCGGTATCCGGCAACTCGGCTTCGGGCGGCGTCTGCGCATCACTCAGTAATTGCAGCAACCGCTCGGGCTGCGGATCGTCCAGCACCGCGTTCAGTGCCGCTTTGGCCTTGAGCAGCTTCGGCCACGGCGTATCGAGCCCGGCGTTGGACAAGCCATAAACCCCCGGAGCGAGCATCACCGGCTCGGACGCCCGCGCATTGAAATGCCACAGCTCGTGACTATTGCCGAGCAGCAAGTTAAACCCGGCGTACTCCCCGGCGCGGCCAACCACATCGCTCAAATAATCATCAATCGACGCATTGCCGCTGAGAAACCGCGCCACCAGTTCCCCGCGCGACTTCAGCGCCGGCGGCTGTTGCGGGTCGCGAATGTTGGTCAGCGCGGCAAAGCGCCCATTGGCGCCAATCCCCAGCCAGGTGCCGCCGGCTTCCAGGTCCCGTCCCGCGTGGACCTCTGGCGACTCGGGCCACGACGCCAATGGCAGGCTCGGCCGGGCATAGAACTCGTCTCGGTTGGCCGCGACGATCAGCGGCTGGGCATGGCCCGGGCGCCAGGCAAATACGATCAGACACATAAGGTGGTCCTTGTGTGATTTTTGCTCACTCTACGCATCCGGCCTCCGTGCATCCATCGCCAGTGGAGCCAAAGGGTGTGCATCCGTTACCATGCCGCTCCTGTTTTGCGGATGCGGTCCGGGGAGACGCTCGTGGAATTTCTGCTGTATCTGGCGCTGGGCGCCTGTGCGGGCGTGCTGGCCGGGCTGTTTGGTGTCGGCGGCGGGATCATTATCGTCCCGGTGCTGGTGTTCAGTTTCACCCTGCAGGGTTTCGATCAGTCGATCCTCACCCATCTGGCGGTCGGCACGTCGCTGGCGACGATCATCTTCACCTCGGTCAACGCCGTGCGTGAGCATCACCGCCGGGGTGCGGTGCGCTGGCCGATTTTCATGTGGATGACCGTCGGCATTCTGCTCGGCGCCGGTTTCGGTGCGCTGACGGCCGAGGCGATTTCCGGGCCGAACCTGCAGAAAATCATTGGAGTGTTCGCCCTGCTGGTCTCCGTGCAACTGGCGCTGGACGTCAAACCCAAGGCCAGCCGAACGGTGCCGGGTAAATTCGGTCTGACCGCCGCGGGCACGGTGATTGGCTGGGCCTCGGCAATTTTCGGTATTGGTGGCGGCTCGCTGACCGTGCCGTTTCTGACCTGGCGCAGCGTGCCGATGCAGCGTGCCGATGCAGCAGGCCGTGGCGACGTCGTCGGCCTGTGGTCTGCCGATCGCTCTGGCCAGTGCGGCAAGTTTCATGATTCTGGGGTGGCACGATCCGTTGTTGCCACCGCATAGTCTCGGTTTTGTGTATTTGCCGGCGCTGTTGGGCATTGCCCTGACCAGCATGGTTTTCGCCCGTCTCGGCGCGCGTCTGGCGCACAGGTTGTCGCCGCGCTTGCTGAAACGGCTGTTCGCCGCTTTGCTGTTCAGCGTCGGGTTGAGCTTCCTGCTGTAAAAATCCTGGCTTAATCCTGTGGTGGCAGCGTCGCCCGGGAATTCTGGTTTCACTCTTACGAGGAGTCGCAATGCTGCCTTACCCGCAGATCGACCCGGTGGCCCTGGCCATCGGTCCGCTGAAAATCCACTGGTACGGGCTGATGTACCTGATCGGCATCGGCGGTGCGTGGCTGCTGGCGTCGCGCCGGCTCAACCGTTTCGACCCGACCTGGACCAAGGAGAAACTTTCCGATCTGGTGTTCTGGCTGTCGATGGGCGTGATCGTCGGTGGGCGCTTGGGTTACGTGCTGTTCTACGACCTGAGCGCCTATCTGGCCAACCCGACGCTGATTTTCGAAGTCTGGAAGGGCGGCATGTCGTTCCACGGCGGCTTCATCGGCGTAATGCTTGCGGCCCTGTGGTTCGGCAAGCGTAACGGCAAGTCGTTTTTCCAGTTGATGGACTTCGTCGCGCCGATGGTGCCGATCGGTCTGGGTGCCGGGCGTATCGGCAACTTCATCAACGCCGAGCTGTGGGGTAAGGCCACCGACGTGCCATGGGCGATGGTGTTCCCGCCGTTCAGCGACCCGGCGCAACTGCCGCGTCATCCGTCGCAGTTGTACCAGTTCGCCCTCGAAGGTGTCGCACTGTTCCTGATTCTGTGGCTGTTCTCGCGCAAACCGCGGCCAACCATGGCGGTGTCGGGGATGTTCGCGCTGTTCTATGGGATCTTCCGTTTCATCGTCGAGTTCGTTCGCGTACCGGATGCCCAGCTGGGCTATCTGGCCTGGAACTGGCTGACCATGGGCCAGGTGCTGTGCGTGCCGATGATCGTCGGCGGGCTGTTCCTGATCTGGCTGGCCTATCGTCGCGCGCCGGCAGCGCCGCTCGCCCCGACGGCTTAAACTACGAACCCCGGCGCGCGACGCCGGGGCTCAAAGGACACAGGTAACTCATGAAGCAATATCTCGAACTGGTCTCGCACGTCATCCAGAACGGCACCAAACAGGCCAACCGCACCGGCATCAACACCATCAGTTTTCCGGGGGCGATGCTGCGTTTCGATCTGCAGGAAGGCTTCCCGGCGATCACCACGCGCAAAATGGCCTTCAAATCGGCCATCGGCGAGATGTGCGGCTTCCTCCGTGGTGTGAACAATGCTGCCGAGTTTCGCGCGCTGGGCTGCAAGGTCTGGGACCAGAACGCCAACGAAAACGCGCAGTGGCTGGCCAACCCGTTCCGTCAGGGCGACGACGACCTCGGTGAGATCTATGGCGTGCAATGGCGCAAGTGGCCGGCGTACAAGCAGATCCCGCTGAGCAACACCGCCGCCATCGAACAAACCCTGAACAACGGCTACAAGCAGATCGCCCAAGGCGAAGAAGACGGCCAGGCCTACGTGGTGCTGTACAAAGCCATCGACCAGGTGCGCCAGTGCGTCGACACGATCATCAAGGATCCGGGCAGCCGTCGCATTCTGTTCCACGGCTGGAACGTCGCCCAGCTCGATGAAATGGCCCTGCCGCCGTGCCATCTGCTGTACCAGTTCCACCCGAATGTCGAGACCAAAGAGATTTCTCTGACGCTCTACATCCGTTCGAATGATCTGGGCCTGGGCACGCCGTTCAACCTCACCGAAGGCGCCGCGCTGCTGAGCCTGATTGGTCGCCTGACTGGCTACACGCCGCGCTGGTTCACCTATTTCATCGGTGATGCGCACGTCTACGAGAACCATCTGGACATGCTCAACGAACAGCTCAAGCGCGAGCCGTTCGCCATGCCGAAACTGAAAATCTCCGACCGCGTGCCGGAGTTTGCCAAGACTGGCGTGTATCAGCCGGAATGGCTGGAACTGGTCGAGCCGAGCGATTTCTCGCTGGAGGGCTACGAGCACCATGCGCCAATGACCGCGCCGATGGCGGTCTAGTCGTCACCGCAACACACCTGTGGGAGCTAGCCTGCTAGCGATAGGGCCATCAGACTCGACAGAGATGTTGACTGACAGTCCGCTATCGCTAGCAGGCTAGCTCCCACAGTGTTTTGTGGTGTTCTTAATGGCCGTGGCTGCGGCCCACGTGGGAGTGTTCGACCTCGGTCGCAACAACCCCGCCACTCACCTCCAGCCGCTGCAAGATCCCGCATTGGTCCGCCTCCGGCCCTTCGCCACAGCGTTGGCGCAGGTCGAGCAGTTGCGTCTGCAACGCCATCAACCCATCAATCCGCGCTTTCACATGCTGAATGTGCTCATCGATCAGCGCATTGACGCTTTCGCACTGATCCTGCGGGCTGTCGCGCAGGGCGAGCAGGCTGCGGATTTCTTCGAGGGTCATGTCGAGGGTGCGGCAGTTGCGGATGAAGGTCAGGCGTTCGGCGTGGGCCTGGGTGTAGACGCGGTAGTTGCCGTCGCTGCGGGCCGGTTCCGGCAGCAGGTTTTCGCGTTCGTAGTAACGGATGGTTTCCACCGCGCAGTCGGTGAGTTTCGCCAGTTCGCCGATCTTCATGACAGCCATCTCCAGAAGGGTACTTGACCCTATAGTGGCTACAGGGTCTTTACTTGGCAACAGGCACCTTCATGGACGCGACCAATGAGCGATTCCCAGCACACCCACCCTCACACCCACAAGCCGGGCGACGGGCACGACCACAGCCATAAATTGCAGCCTGTGCATCAACATGCGCATGGCGGCGATTCCTGCTGCGGATCGAAAGCTGCGCCGGCCCCGGTTCATTCGCACGAAGATGCCTGCTGCTCGTCGAAAGCCGCTGCGCCTGCCTTGGTGCAACTGAGCGAAGCGACCAGCGCCGATGCGCGCCTGAGCAGCTTTCGCATCGAGGCGATGGACTGCCCGACCGAGCAGACGCTGATCCAGAACAAGCTGGGCAAACTGGCGGGCATCCAGCAGTTGGAATTCAACCTGATCAACCGCGTGCTCGGCGTCACCCACAACCTGGCGGACACGGCGCCGATCGTGGACGCGATCAAGTCGATTGGCATGCACGCCGAGCCGCTGGAGGCGGGCGTCGAAGCGCCGGCCCCGGCGCCGGTGAAAAAACACTGGTGGCCGCTGGCGCTGTCCGGCGTCGCGGCGCTGGCCGCCGAAGTCATCCACTTCACTGATGCCGCGCCGACCTGGGTAGTGGCGATCATTGCACTGGTCTCGATCCTCAGCGGTGGCCTCGGCACCTATAAAAAGGGCTGGATCGCCCTGAAGAACCTTAACCTCAACATCAATGCGCTGATGAGCATCGCCGTGACCGGCGCGATCCTCATCGGCCAATGGCCGGAAGCGGCGATGGTGATGTTCCTCTTCACCGTTGCCGAACTGATCGAAGCACGTTCGCTGGACCGGGCGCGCAATGCGATCAGTGGCTTGATGCAGATGACCCCGGAACAAGCGACGGTCTTGCAGGCGGACGGAAGCTGGGCCGAACAGGAGGTGAAAAGCGTCGAACTCGGCGCCCGCGTGCGGGTGAAACCGGGCGAGCGCATCGCGCTGGACGGTGAGGTGGTCAGCGGCAGCTCGACGATTGATCAGGCACCGATCACCGGTGAAAGCCTGCCGGTGGAAAAGTCCGCCGGCGATAAAGTCTTCGCCGGCACCATCAACCAGGCCGGCTCGCTGGAGTACGGGGTCACTGCGGCGGCGAATAACTCGACCCTGGCGCGGATCATCCACGCCGTCGAACAGGCTCAGGGTGCGCGTGCACCGACACAGCGTTTCGTCGACCAGTTCTCGAAAATCTATACCCCGGCGGTGTTCGTGTTTGCCTTGGCCGTGGCGATCATCCCACCGCTGTTCATGGGCGCCGTGTGGTTCGACTGGATCTATCGCGCCCTGGTGCTGCTGGTCGTCGCATGCCCGTGTGCGCTGGTGATTTCCACCCCGGTGACCATTGTCAGCGGCCTCGCCGCAGCGGCGCGCAAGGGCATTCTGGTCAAGGGTGGCGTGTACCTGGAGGGCGGTTTCAAGCTCGATTATCTGGCGCTGGATAAAACCGGAACGATCACCCACGGCAAACCGGTGCAGACCGATTACCTGTGCCTGGAAGCAACCGCCGAGAGCACAGCGCCGGCCATCGCCGCCGCCTTGGCCGGGCGTTCCGATCACCCGGTATCGCTGGCCATCGCCAACGCCGCTGTGGATAAAAACTTCGCTGCGCCGATTGTGGATAACTTCGAAGCGCTCGGCGGGCGGGGCGTCAAAGGCGAAATCGACGGCCAGACCTACCACTTGGGTAATCATCGTCTGGTTGAAGAGCTGGGCCTGTGCTCGCCGCAACTGGAAGAGAAGCTGTTTGCACTGGAGAAGCAGGGCAAGTCCGTAGTGCTGCTGCTCGACAACTCTGGCCCGCTGGCGCTGTTCGCAGTGGCTGACACGGTCAAGGAAAGCAGCCGGGAGGCGATTCGTCAGTTGCATGAACTCGGGGTGAAAACCCTGATGCTCACCGGTGACAATGCACACACGGCCGAGGCGATTGCCGCGCAGGTCGGCATCGACGAAGCCCGAGGCGATCTGCTGCCGACCGACAAACTGCAAGCCATCGAAGACCTGTACAAACAAGGTCACCGGGTCGGCATGGTCGGCGACGGCATCAATGACGCGCCGGCACTGGCCCGTGCCGAAATCGGTTTTGCCATGGCCGCGGCCGGCACCGACACCGCGATCGAAACCGCCGATGTCGCGTTGATGGACGACGATCTGCGCAAGATCCCGGCGTTCATCAGCCTGTCGCGCAACACCGCCAGCATCTTGAAACAGAACATCGCCCTGGCCTTGGTGATCAAGGCTATCTTTCTTGGGGTAACCTTCGCCGGGCTCGCCACCATGTGGATGGCGGTGTTTGCCGACATGGGCGTGAGTCTGTTGGTGGTGTTCAACGGTTTGCGCCTGCTGCGCAAGTAAGTGACGAGGGTGGGTTGTGCTGAGTGCCGAGCTGAAAGCGTTTTACATGGTCGCCCGCCTGGGCAGCATCACGCTGGCGGCGAAGAAACTCGGCCTCAGCCAACCGACCGTGACCACGCAGATCCGCAATCTGGAAAGCCAGTATTCGGTGGAGCTGTTCTACCGCGGCGGCCGCCGTCTCAGCGTCAGCGACGAAGGCGCGCGTTTGCTGCCAATGGTCAAGACGCTGTTGCAGCAAGAGGCCGACATCGAGTTCTTTCTGCGCAACAGCGGTCAGGTGCAAGGCACCTTGCGCATCGCCGCGACGGCACCGTATTACATCCTCGATCTGGTGAAGACCTTTCGCGAACGCTTGCCGCAGGTGGAAGTGTCGGTGGAAATCGGCAACTCGCAGCAGGTCCTCGAAGCGCTGGAGGATTACCGGGTGGACATCGCCGCGTCATCGCAGTTGCTGGATGATGCGCGGCTGATTCGCCGGGTGCTCGGCACTGATCCGCTGGTGCTGGCCGTGCATCGCAACCATCCGCTGGCGACGCAGACGCATGTGGCGTTGGCGGCGCTGGCCGGTCACACCTTGTTGATGCGGGAATCCGGCTCGACCACGCGGCGCCTGACCGAAGAATTGCTGGCCAGCGCCGGCGTGAGTTTCGGGCCGCTGCTGGAGATCGGCAGCCGCGAGTCGATCCGCGAGGCGGTGCTGCGCAACATCGGCATCAGCATCATCGCCCGCCAGGAGGTGCCGCATGATCCGCAGCTGCGTGTGCTGACGATCGAGAATGCGCCGCAGATTCCGGAGTATCTGTATTGCCTCAAAGAGAGGAAGGGCGCGCGGTTGCCGGCGGCGTTCCTTGGCTTGGCCCAAGAGATGTCCCCCGCGTAATGATCGTTCCCACGCTCCGCGTGGGAATGCAGCCCGGGACGCTCTGCGTCCCAAAGGCCGAACGCGGAGCGTCCGTTGAGGCATTCCCACGCGGAGCGTGGGAACGATCGGCAGTGAACCAAAATCCCCGAATGTCACTATCGGCGCTTTTTGCCTCACTGCCACATGACGGACGCATTACAACCCTAGGATTGGCCTCATCCGTTTGATGAGGTCTGCCCATGAACCCTGCCATCGCAACTGCCCTGACCAACCCCGGTGCGCCGATGAAAGTGCGGAGCGTACAGAAGCGCTTCGGCGCGTTCACCGCGCTGGATAACGTCTCGCTCGATGTCGCCGCCGGTGAACTGGTCTGTCTGCTCGGCCCGTCGGGCTGTGGCAAGACCACGCTGCTGCGCTGCATCGCCGGGCTGGAAAAACAGGACAGCGGCGAGTTGCACCTCGGCGATCGCGACGTCTCGCACCTCGCCCCGCAAGCGCGTGACTACGGGATTCTGTTCCAGTCCTACGCGCTGTTCCCCAATCTGACCGTCGAAGCGAACATTGCCTACGGCCTCGCCGGCAGCGGTCGCGACGAAGTGCGTCGCCGTGTCGGGCAGATGCTCGAACTGGTCGGCCTCACCGGCAGCGAGAAAAAGTACCCCGGCCAGTTGTCCGGCGGCCAGCAACAGCGTGTTGCGCTGGCCCGCGCGCTGGCGCCGGCACCGTCACTGCTGTTGCTCGATGAGCCGATGTCGGCCCTCGACGCTCGCGTTCGTGAGCATCTGTGCACCGAGCTGCGCCAGCTGCAGCGCAACCTCGGCATCACCACCCTGATGGTCACGCACAACCAGGACGAAGCCATGCTGATGGCCGACCGCATCGCGGTGATGAACAACGGCCGCGTCGAGCAATACGCCACCCCGCAGGAAATCTACAACCGTCCGGCCACGCCGTTCGTGGCCGAGTTCGTCGGTCAGGGTAACTGGCTGCCGTTCCAGCGCAGCAGCGACAGCCACGCCCAGGTCGGCGGAATGAATCTGCGCCTGGCCGATGGCAGCGTGCAGAGCGCCTCGGGTCGATTGTTCTGCCGCCCGGAAGCGATCAACGTCAACCCGCCGGTGCACGAAGAAAACCTGTTCCCGGCCAAGGTCCGCGAGATTACCTTTCTCGGCAACCGCTGCCGCATGAGCTTCGAACTCGATCAATTGCCCGGCCATGCGCTGCTCGCCGAACTGGCACCGGAAGCGATGCCGCGTCTGGGTGCGCAGCAAATCATGGTCGCCTTGCCCCCGCGCAGTCTGCAGGTGTTTGCCTGATGAACAGCAACCTCGCGCTGCCGCTACCGCACAAGCAGGTGCGACAGTCTTCGAAAGCCGAAATCGGCGATCGCATTTTTGTCGTTGGCGGCAAAATCCTCTTGCTGCTGTTGCTCGGTGTCGCGGTGCTGCTGCCATTGCTGGCGATCTTCTGGCGCGGCTTCAGCAGCGAGGCCGGGCAGGGCGGTGGCTGGGTTGCGGCGCAGGAACTGCTGAGCAGCGCGAATTTCCACTGGCTGCTCGGCAACAGTCTGAAGGTTTCCCTGAGCGTCGCGGCCATCGTCGTACCGCTGGCCTACCTGTTTGCCTACGCCCTGCAACGCACGCTGATCCCAGGCAAAGGCATCTGGCGGGGGATCTCGTTGCTGCCGCTGATGGCGCCGTCGATGCTGCCGGGGATCGCGTTGGTCTATCTGTTCGGCAACCAGGGCATGTTGCGCGGGCTGCTCTCGGACAACATCTACGGATTCTGGGGCATCGTGCTCGGCGAGGTGATTTACACTTTCCCGCATGCGCTGATGATTTTGCTGTCGGCGTTGTCGCTGGCCGATGCGCGCCTGTTCGACGCCGC
>Ga0196970_1002284_pt1 | contig 10276 bp, 2 predicted proteins | sample S1v_513CmetaG_FD_148672 | JGI IMG/M metagenome (GOLD analysis project Ga0196970, IMG submission 148672) | Soil microbial communities from Anza Borrego desert, Southern California, United States - S1+v_5-13C | ecosystem: Environmental > Terrestrial > Soil > Desert | place: USA: California... | reverse complement strand
CAGCTTGTGCGCCAGGCGCAGCGCCGGCTCGTTGGTGAACACGTTGGACACATGCCATAGCTTGTTGGCCTGCTCGGTCAAGGCACCGACCAGCGCCGGGTGCGCGTGGCCCAATACGTTGACGGCAATCCCGCCGGCGAAGTCGATCAGCTCGCGGCCGGCCTGATCCCAGACCCGGGAACCGGCGCCACGCACCGGAATGAAAGCGGCAGGCGCGTAGTTGGGAACCATTACCTGGTCGAAATCGGCGCGTTGTACCGCAGCGTGCTCAACGGACATCGGAGTCTCCTGAAAAGGAACACTCGCCGGAAACTGGCGAGCGATTGAGGGGATTGTAAGGACAGTTTTGTGCCCGGCCTTGCCGCCAAGCGACAACTTCTTATAGCGCAAACCCCGGATTTTCCCGGGTTTACGGCAATGCGACATATAGCGTCGCAAAGGCGCAGTTTACCGGGCGCGGCCGATTTGCGGCAGGCCGCGCAGAATAGCAAGTCAGCCCCGCGCCAGAGATATAAATATGTACCGCACGAAGGGCGCGGCCTGCTGGTTTGCTGGAGGTCCTTACCGACGCCAAGGAATGGCCATGCATTTGTCTCAAGCACACCCATCCGTAACCGCTGCTGACACAAACAACGCGCAACATGCGGATGAACATTATCAACCGCTCAAAGAGGCGATCCCGCAGTGGCTGGGCAACACCTCAGCCACCCGGCGCGAAGCACTGAAGAACAGCGTCCCGCTGCAGCCCGAAGCGCTAAAGTCGGCATCCGCCGAACAGCACACGCAAATGAAACAACTCGCTGGCGCACATCTCGATGCGCAGAGTCAGGTCGATAAAAGCCTGGAACATCTGCAGGACGCCGCAGCCTTCGCCGAGCCCTTGCTCAAGGCCGAACTGAAAAGCTGTTTCGATCTGGACCTGGATGTCAGAAACACCTTCGTGCGCCTGTACATCCCGGCGACCACCCCGCTGTTCCCGATCAAGACCGGCGCACGCGTCTGGAGCGTTTCCCTGCTGGAGGCGGCGCTGCATAACTTCGAAGATCGGGAAACCTACGACAACGCCTTCGAGGCGCAATCGACATTCACCACCGCGCCGACGCCAACCGGGCAATTCGAAACCCTGCCCGCGATCAAAGCCCGACTGAGCATTCCTGCCTTCACCCAGCTGTGCCGGCGGCTGGACATCGGCGCGAAATACAAAGCCAGCCTGGAAGAAAACCTCGGTTATTCCGATCCGATGGTCGCCACGGTGCTGCGCAACAAACTCGACGCCAGCCAGAAAACCGCTATGAAAGCGGCCCTGCAATGGGCGCGAATGAACCGCGGTGTGTCGGAGAGTGCCGTGCGCCTGATCGAGGCCTTCCTCGATGGCATGAAAGGCCTCTATGTAAACGGCGCACCATTGCTCTGTCATGACATGAGCATGCTTTGCTTGCCGCTGACCGGCATCGTCGTGTTCGCCCCGGACCTGTACCTGTCGCGAAACAATGCGCGAGTCGTGGCGTATGTGCCGGATGACCCGGAACATCCGTTCAAGGAGTACACCTCGCCGCTGGAAATGATCGTCGAACTGACGCGCCAGCTGCGCTCGAAGGATTACCAGCGCTTCTTCAGCCGTTTCGTCAATCACGAGCACCGCGGGTTTTTCTTCAGCACTCTTGATAGCCGCCTCAGCGAAATCAAGTGGCATCCGCACGAACCCGGCAGTTCCCTGCCCGCGTGGCGCGAATCACCGGTGGAACGGCCCGATCTGCAGACGGCGCTGGTGCCCTTCCATGACGACATCTGGCAGCACCTGCATCAGGCGAAACTGAACAAGGTCTTCAACGACGCCCGATCCATCGCCGTGCCCACCGCAGTCGTCGATCAAAAAGTACGCTGGGCGTTCTGGGACTCGGTGGCCGAGATCATTTCCACGATCGCCCAGACCGCCGCGCTGATCGTCGCACCGTTCGTGCCGGTGCTGGGCGAAGCGATGATGGCGTACATGGCTTATCAGATGCTCGACGAAGCCTTCGAGGGCATCGTCGAATGGGGCCAGGGCCGCACCACCGAAGCTTTCGAGCATTTGATGGGCACCGTTGAATCGATGATCCAGCTGGGCATGTTTGCCGTGGGCGGCGCGATTGCATCGGCCGAGTTTCGCAAGGTCTTGCCCAAGGAAGTGGTGGCGTTCATTGATCGCTTCAAACCGGTGAAACTGGCCAATGGCACAACCCGCTACTGGGAGCCGGATCTCGAGCGCTACAAACATCCGACACCGCCACCAGCGGATTCGCAGCCGAATCAACGGGGCCTGCATACGCATCAGGGCAAGCAGCTGTTACCCCTCGAAGAGGCGCACTTCTCAGTCAAAGAACATGAGGTGCCCGGGCAATACCGTATCGAACACCCGACCCGCCCCGACGCTTACCAGCCTGTGCTGCGGCACAACGGCGACGGCGCCTGGCACACCGAACTCGAACAACCCATGGAATGGGACGGCGAAACCGCATTGCGGCGCATCGGTCCTGCGGTAGAAGCCTTTACCCCGGCCGAGCGCGAAACCATTCTTCAGGTCAGCGGCAGCAGCGAAGAGGCGTTGCGCAAGATGCACGTCAATCAGGAAAAAACCCCACCGCTCCTGGCCGACAGCATCCAGCGCTTCAAGATCGATCAGCAGTTGCAGCGCTTTATCGATCAGCTGGACAGCGATGTCGCTGAAGATTTTTTGCGCGCCGATCAGGTTACGCAATTGCAATTGCTCAGCGAGCGGGGTCGCTGGCCGAGCAACCAGCGCCTGCGCCTGATCGATCGCAACGGTGAGCTGCTCTGGCAGTCCAGCGCAGACGCAAGCCTGCCCCTGACCGAACTGCGTCAGCATCAGTTGATCGGCGGCGACCTGCTCAAGACTTTGCTTTCGCTTCTCGACGAAACGCACATCAAGGCGCTGCTCGGCGAACCCTTCACCGCCAAGCCCCCCCTGGACATTCGCACCCAGACCCTGCGCAAGCAATTGGTCGGCCTGGCGAAGACCCACCGAAGTGCGCTGTTCGAATCGCGCTACCAAGCGTTGCAACACATCGACGATCCGCTGGCGCAACAGCTCAAGGCTCACAATCCCGACCTGCCGGCGAGTGTCACTCGTGAATTGCTCGAAACCGCCACCGGCAACGAACTGCTGCAAATCAACGAGGGGCAACTGCCAGCGCGTCAGCAGGAACTGATGCAACTGGCCAGTCAGGAACTGCGCGTGTCCCGTGCCTATGAAGGGCTTGAGCTTGGCTCAGTGAATAATCCCGATTCGGACTCGCTGGCGCTGCACAGCCTCAAATTGCTGCCGGGCTGGAGCGGCGATGTGCGGATTGAAATCCGCGACGGTCGCTACGAAGGGCCGGTCGTCGACAGCATTGGTCGCGAAGACGCCTCGGAAAAAAAGGTCCTGGTGCGCAGCGATGGCCAGCGCTATCAAGCCTTCGATGACCGTGGCCAGCAACTGCACTCGCTCAGCGATTTCTATTCCAGCGTGCTGTACGCGCTGCCCGACAGTGAGCGCGCCAGCCTCAACATCGGGATTGGCCAGGGCCAGAACCTGAAGGCCGCCATTCGCCAACACAGGCTGGAGCGCCAGGAGCTGCGCGTCGTGCTGCATGAAACGCCCATTCAGCCACCGATAACCGACACGTTACGGCTGCTGGGCAGCGACGGTTTTACTCGGCTTGATCGCACTGAAAGCCTGAACAATGTTTCGCACTCCGACGAGCAGGATATCCGCGCGCTTTACCCGCGGATGACCGATCAGCAAATCGACGCACTGGCGCAAGAGATGCGCGTCAGTGCGTCCGGGCCGCGCGGAGAGATTCAGCGATTGCAGAACGAGTACCTGCAATTGCAAAACGATCTGCACGTCTGGGCCAACGATCCGCCCGCCAGACATCCCGATACCGGTATTGCGCTGACATCGCTGCAAAAGCGCGCAGAGATTCAGAACCGGCGCCTGCTCAGGGAAGAATTCCTCAAGGGCTGGCGCCGCGAATACCCGACCGAGATCAATCAGTACGGCATGGAATCAGGTTATGCCCTGCGGCTTGCGCACCCGATCATCGGCGACTTGCCAACGCTGTCGGCGGACCTCAGCCATATCACCGCGCTATCCCTTGATGGCAGTGTCACCCCGGGCTCTCTGGATGCATTGCTGCAACACTTTCCAGGACTGCAACAGCTCGACGCGCGAAACCTTAAGTTGCCGACCCTGCCCCAGGCGCTCGGCTCAATGCCGTCGCTGCGCGAACTGAGAATGCGCAACTGCGGCCTCAGCCTGTCGATCACCACGCAATCGGTACTCGCTTCCATGCCGCAGCTCACACTACTTGATCTTGAGGGCAACGCTCTGGGTTTACCGCCCGATCTGCACACGATGCCTTCGCTGCGTTACGTCAACCTGTCCAACACTGGCATCCACAGCCTGCCGAACGATCTGCTGAATCATCCACGGCTGATTTCCGGCCAGTTCAACGGCAATCGAATCACGGCCGTGCCCGAAGCTTTCTTCAAGCTGCCCCCCTCCCTGTGCGATGGCTTCACCTTCGCCGACAACCCGTTGTCCCCTGCCGTACGCGAACGGGTGAAACGCTTCCATGGCCTCACCGGCAAGCACTTCGGCATCCGCCCGGAGCGGGCAGACCTGCAGCGCACCACCACGTTGTTTCCGAGCCTCGACGAGGCGCAAGCCACTGACATGCTGTACCGCTTGCCCGGAACACTGGCAGAGGGTCGGGCACAGCTGACGCGCTGGGAAACCGAGATCAGTCAACTGAATTTGGAGCTCAATCAATGGATCAACCAGGCGGCCACCTCTCACCCCGAGACCGCCGAACGCCTGAGCCAGGCTGAACAGACGCGTGAACTCAATGCCCGACGAGCCTTCGCGCAACAACTCGAGCGCTTCTGGCGTAGCCGGGACGCGTTCGACCGCAGTGCAGAATGTGAAGCAACGGCTGCGTTCAGCGGCGACATGCCTGTGCTCACCGCCAATTTCGAGCATGTTTCGCGACTCAAGCTGACCGGCAATGCCAATATTTCGGCCAGTTTGCCCTTCGTGGAATCCTTCCCGAATCTGCTTTCGTTGAGCCTCAATGGCTTCGATCTGGGATTCGGCCCCCTGTCCGGGACCACTCTGCCGCGGCTGACCGACCTGAAACTGAAAAGCTGTGGCGTGGTAATGACGCCGGAAAATCAGGCCGCACTGGTTTCGATGAACACGCTGCAGTCGTTGAACCTCAGTGGCAATCCGCTGGGGACTTTCCCCGACCTGAATCTGCTCCCCGAGCTCACATTCATCGACGTGTCCAACAGTGGCCTCACCGTCGCTCCGCAAGGGCTGGCCAGCCATCCTCAATTGCGAACGGCGGTGCTGACCGGCAACCGCATCACGGACATACCCGACGCGGTATTCGACCTGCCTGCGGAACGCAGTGACGGCCTGTTTTTTTCCGACAATCCGCTATCGGCCGCCACACGGGAAAAAATCAAAACCTACTACCGCACCCATCAGCAGGACTTTGACGTCAGGGCCGCTGACCAGGATGTCAGCCTGACGCAGGAACTGTTCCCGCAGCTGGATCAGCAAGAAGCCAGCGACAGGGTCTACGACCTGCCCGGCAACCTGACCGACAGCCGTGCGCAACTGTTGCGCTGGCAAGCCGAGCTTGCGCAACTGCAGAGCGATCTCGATCACTGGGTACTGGAAACCCCATCCACCCACCCGGCCACAGGGCGGGCGCTATCCGAAAATGAGCGCGCGCAACAGCACTCGGCGCGCACCGCGTTCAAGCAAAACCTGGAAACGTTCTGGCGCCAGACCTCCAGCGAGACCGGCCAGCGCAGCCTGTCCTTTGCGACAGACTTGCAGTTCGTTGGCCAGTTGCCTCGCCTGAGCGCCGACTTCAGCCATGTCTCGAGCCTGAAGTTGACCGGCAGTACAGCGATTGATGGCATCGGGACGTTCGTAGCGTTGTTTCCCGAACTCGAGTCGCTGCAAATGAAAAATTTTGCGCTGAACGAAATACCCGCCTTCATCGGTAGCCTGCGCAACCTGACAAAGCTTCGCCTGGACAGCTGCGCCGTTACCCACACGTCTGCGGGCAGTGATGTGCTCAAGTCGCTGCGCTCACTAACGCGTCTGGACCTGAGCAACAATCCATTGACCGAGGCACCCGATCTGCAGACGTTGCCGACATTGCACGACCTCTCTCTGACCAATAGTGGCCTGACATCCCTGCCCGAGGGCATTGTCGGGCACCCGGCTCTGCAGACGGTGAACCTCAACAACAACGCCATCACCCAGTTACCGGAGGCTTTCTTCAGCCTCAGTCCCAATCGTGCAGAGGGTCTGCGTCTGGCCGGTAACCCGCTGTCGCTGGCGGCTCGTGAGCAGATCAAGACTTACTACGCCGAACACAATCGCAACTTCGGAATAACGCCCGCCACCGATGAGATAGCGATGGCCCGCAGAGTCTTCCCGCACCTGAACGATTCCATGGCCAGCGACATGATCTATCGGCTCCCCGGCACATTGCAGGCAGGCACCGTGCAACTGATGAATTGGGAAGCGGAAATGACCCGGCTGCTCGGTGACCTGAATACCTGGCAAGAAGGCGTACCGAGTCATGACCCGACAACAGGTCAGCTCTGGACTGCCGAGCAACGCGCAGCACAGCATGAGGCCAGACACCAGTTCAGTGGCAAGCTTGAAGAGTTATGGCGCGCCAGTCGCATCGATATGCCGGATCTGCGCGTCGAAACCTTCAAAGCCAGAATCGCATTCGCTGGCGAGTTGCCGAAGCTGGCCGCCGACTTCAGCCAGATACGGCACCTGGAGATTCAGGGCCATCCACAATCGACCGTTCCCGATGGTTTTCTCGACTGCTTCACTGGATTGGAGGGGCTGGAGTTACCGGGTTTCGCACTGGGCCGGATCCCGCAAGCCCTGGAACACATGTCATCGCTCGAGACGCTGATGCTGAGCCGTTGCAACATCACGCTCGATGCTGCCGGACAATCCACTTTGTCGACACTAAGCCGCCTGACGTCGCTGGATCTTTTTAATAATCCACTGGGCCAGGTGCCCGATGTCTCGACGCTGTCGAATCTGACGTTCATCGACCTGATCCGTACCGGAATCGACAGTGTTCCCGCCGGGCTGGAGCAACTTGCGCACCTGCAAACGGCGTTGCTGAGTGACAACAACATCATCGAATTGCCCGACTCGCTGGCGGCTTATGCCAACCGTGGTGTGGATCTGGGCCCCAACCCACTGTCGGCTACCTCGCGCGAACAGATCAAGGCCTGTTATCTGATGAAAGATGACAACTTTGGCGTCTGGCCCGAACAGGGCGACATTGACCTGGCCCAAACGCTGTATCCCCGATTGAGCAGCTTCGATGCCAATGACCTGATCTACCGTCTGCCCGGAACATTGGCGAACGGACGCGCCGAGCTGCTGCGTCGGCAAACCGAGCTCAGCTCGCTGCTCAACACGCTTGAAACCTGGGTGAATGCGGCACCTGAAGATCCGGTTACCCACGGTGTACCGGAAAGCGACCCACCCCGCGGGCAAATCACGCAGCGTCGGCGCTTCAAGGACAACCTGGAGAAACGCCTGCGGCGCTACCCGGTCTATGGCCTGGACACCGAATTCGACTGCGATCTTTCCTTCACGGGCGAGCTGCCGCAAATGACGGGGCGCTTCGACTACATCAGACAGTTGCAGCTGACCACCACGGCAAGTACGCCCCCACCAGTCGACGCCTTGCTGGAGCTGTTTCCCCAGCTCAGGGTGCTGGATATCCGCGATTACCCGTTACATCGCGTTCCGCCGGCCGTCTTTCGTCTCGAGACATTGAGCAGCCTCAGCCTGTCGGGCTGCCAGATCATGATTACGCCGCAAACCGCAGACGCTTTCGCCAGCTTGATGAACCTCGACACCCTGGATTTAAGCAACAACAGCCGACTTTGGAGAGTCCCCGAACTGGATCACTTTCCCGACCTGCACATGCTCGACGTGAGTAACACCGGCCTGACCAGGGCGCCCGCTGGTTTGTTCAGACTCCCCCGTTTGCGAAGAGCGGATCTGTCCAATAACAGAATCAAACGACTGCCCGCAGGATTTCCGTCGCGACCCGACGTCAGGCTGACCGAGTACAACTTCAATGGAAATCCATTGGTTTTGGAAAGTCAGCTGCGCCTGGACAGCTACAACAGGGTCCTGGGCGAACACCATATCGAGGCGCGGATGCCGAGCATGCACGAACTTGACGACTTCGTGGATTCGGACTTTTCCGATGGAGAGGAGCTCACATAAACCGGCAATAGCTGAATCGCCGTCAGCCTCGCTCGGGCGGTACTGACGACAATTCGAACGGGCTGCTGCTGCGCCGCTGGTTGCGATCTTCGCGCGGCGTGGCACCGAAGAAGTTGCGGTAGGCGCTGGAGAAATGCGGCCCCGAGGAGAAGCCACACGAGAGGCCGATCTGGATGATCGACTTGCTGGTCTGCATCAACATCTGCCGGGCCTTGTTCAGGCGCAGTTCCAGGTAGTACTGGCTCGGCACACGGTTGAGGTACTGCTTGAAGATCCGCTCCAACTGGCGCCGCGACACGCACACGTGCTGGGCGATTTCGTCGGTGGTCAGCGGCTCTTCGATGTTGGCTTCCATCAGCAACACCGCCTGGGTGAGCTTTGGATGACTGGAGCCGAGACGGTTCTGCAACGGAATACGCTGACGCTCGCCCCCTTCGCGAATGCGCTCGACCACCAGTTCTTCGGACACCGCACCGGCCAGTTCGGCGCCGTGATCACGCGCCAGTACCGCCAGCAGCAGGTCGAGTACCGACATGCCACCGCAGGCGGTCAGGCGATCGCGGTCCCAATCGAACAAGTGACTGGTAGCAATGACTTTCGGGAAGCGTTCGGCAAAATCGTCCTGCCAGCGCCAGTGCACAGCGGCGCGATAGCCATCGAGCAAACCGAGCTGGGCCAACGGGTAGACACCCGCCGACAGACCACCGATCACGCAACCGGCACGCACCAATTGTTTGAGCGCACTGCTCAGCGCCGGCGCCAGTGTGGTCGGCGGCTCGTCAGCGAGCAGGAACAGTTTCTGAAAGTTTTCGAGCTTGCCGGCCCACGCTTCACCGGGCAGTTGCCAGGCACCTTCGGCCGGCGGTTCGGCCTGCAGGAACGACAATTCGTAAACCACGTCGGGGTGCACACGCTGAGCGACACGCAAGGCTTCCTCCGCCAGCGCCAGCGTCAACGCTTTAGTGCTGGGCCAAATCAGGAAACCAATTCGATGGGCAGTCATGGGCGGGCAATCCGAAACGAACAACGGTGATGAAGGCATGGGCCAATGCTAGCCCGTAAATGAACACACATCGCAAACAATGCAGATCCATTGTAGGAGTGAGCCTGCTCGCGATAGCGGTGTAACAGTCAACATCATGGATGTCTGAAAGACCGCTATCGCGAGCAGGCTCACTCCTACAGGGGACTTCGTCTGTCCCCGAGGGCTGCGAAGCATGCACTATTGAAGTGCACAACGGCAGCCCTGTTTTATTTCAGGCTACCGGACAGGAACTGCTGCAAACGCTCCGATTGCGGATTGACCAGCACTTCGCGCGGATTGCCGCTTTCTTCGACGACGCCTTTGTGCAGGAACACCAACTGGTTCGACACTTCGCGGGCAAAACCCATTTCGTGAGTGACCACGACCATGGTCCGGCCTTCCTGCGCCAATGCCTGCATGACTTTCAGCACGTCGCCGACCAGTTCCGGGTCGAGGGCCGAGGTCGGCTCGTCGAACAGCATCACTTCCGGTTCCATCGCCAGCGCACGGGCTATCGCCACGCGCTGCTGCTCACCACCGGACATGTGCCCAGGGAACGCATCCTTACGATGGGCAACGCCAACCTTGTTCAGGTAGTACTCGGCTTTCTCGCGAGCTTCGTACTTGGGCACGCCAAGCACGTGCACCGGCGCTTCCATGATGTTTTCAATCGCGGTCATGTGCGACCACAGGTTGAAATGCTGGAACACCATCGACAGGCGCGAACGCATGCGTTGCAGCTGCTTCGGATCAGCGGCCTTCAGCGCACCGTCCTTGTTGGCGACCAGTTTCAGCTCTTCGTTGTTGAGCAGAATCTTGCCCGCGTGCGGCTGCTCGAGCAGGTTGATGCAACGCAGAAAAGTACTTTTGCCGGAGCCACTGGAGCCGATGATGCTGATCACATCACC
>Ga0196970_1002283_pt1 | contig 10277 bp, 13 predicted proteins | sample S1v_513CmetaG_FD_148672 | JGI IMG/M metagenome (GOLD analysis project Ga0196970, IMG submission 148672) | Soil microbial communities from Anza Borrego desert, Southern California, United States - S1+v_5-13C | ecosystem: Environmental > Terrestrial > Soil > Desert | place: USA: California... | reverse complement strand
CCTTGATTTGCTTGTCGCTGCGGCTGAGGATATCAGCACCAATTGTCTTACCAGTGTTGGTGTTTGTGACGTTGCAGCGTTCCATTGGGTAACTCCTTTTCCTGAATTTATCCTAGTTTAACAAATCCAGGAAAAGAGTCAACCTAAATCTCGAATAGTAGCCGTTTACCAACTCTCCTGGAGGTGCCGTCGCAGTCCTCGTTAAACCGGAGATCACATGGATAAGCTACTATTGAGGGTTGCGACGCATATCCCGTCGGATAGTGGGGTCGGCAACCGCCTTAGTTATTTCTTATTTGGACCGATGATCATCATCATTTGGCGACCCGAAATGCTCAGGGGCGAATCCACCTTGTAGTTGGTCTCGCCGACTTTTGCACAGAACGCGTCGATGATCTTCTGGCCCATTTCGCGATGGGAAAGCTCACGTCCGCGGAACTTCATCACAATCTTGACCTTGTCGCCGTCGGTGAGAAACTCAACAGCCCGTTTGGCTTTGATTTCCACATCGTGAGTATCAGTAACGGGACGGAGTTGGATCTCCTTGATCTCGACCTGATTTGCTCGGTTTTTCTTTTTCCGGTCCTTTTCGGCCTGGGCCAATTCGTACCGGAACTTGCCGAAATCAGCAATCTTACACAACGGGGGATTGGTGCCGGGATTGATTTGGATCAAATCCAAATCAGCTTGGCTGGCTTGATCCAGCGCGTATGTTAGATCCACAACGCCAAGCTGGGATCCGTCTGCGCCAATAAGGCGAACTTGGCCCGCCTTAATTTTGTGGTTTACCTCGTATGTGGGATTCACTAATTTCTCCAATGGTGAACTCTGCAGGGCATCCTAACAGAGTTCCTTATTTTGTCAACTTACGAACCTGTTGCAGGAACGTTTTCCACTACCAACAGTGCTGGGGCATCTTGTGAGAAGAACTCTTCTTTGAGAACGACTTTTTCCACACCCTGGGTTTTATGGTCAGGCAAATCATATTGCAGCTTCAACAGTTTCTTTTCGATAAAGTTGCGCAGACCACGTGCACCCACCTTGTTAGCCTTTGCACTTGACGCGATGAACGATAGCGCAGCATCTTCAAATTCCAACTGAATTCCGTTGAGCTTGAACATTTTTTCGTACTGGCGTGCAATAGCGTTTTTGGGTTCAGTGAGGACTTGCACAAGCTGATCCGTTGTGAGTTCTTCAAGGTGCGCAACAGTGGAGAGACGTCCAATCAACTCTGGGATAAGACCGAACTTGGCAAGATCCTCAGCGGTGACTTGTGCGAGCAGTGAGCCCGTATAGTTGCCAAGCTTGTCCTTGGAACGAACCTTTGCCCCAAAACCAATGCCACTACCCGAACCATCAACGCGCTTTTCGATAATCTGTTCGAGACCCACAAAAGCACCACCTACGATAAACAGGATGTTGCGCGTGTTGACTGTGGTCATTTCCTGCGATGGGTTTTTGCGTCCACCCTGCGGGCTAACACGGACTTCACTGCCTTCGATAATCTTCAACAGCGCCTGTTGTACACCTTCACCACTGACATCACGAGTGATGCTCATGTTTTCCGACTTCTTTGCTTTCTTGTCGATTTCATCCAAGTAGATGATACCACGTTCGCACTTTTCGATGTTACCATCGGCTGCGGCAAGAAGGCGGCTAATAATGGATTCAACATCGTCACCAACATAGCCAGCCTCTGTTAGACTGGTGGCATCGGCAATTGCAAATGGCACATCCAACATACGAGCAATCGACTGTGCAAACAGGGTCTTACCCGAACCCGTTGGGCCCATCAGAAGGATATTGGATTTCTCCAGTTCAACACCATCGACAACTGGATGTTCCAAACGCATGTAGTGGTTATGCACGGCAACGCCGAACACCATCTTTGCGTGATCCTGTCCAATAATGTAGTTGTCGAGAAATTCTTTAATTTTGCGTGGGCTTGGGATGGAATCATCCGCTGCAATGTCAGCGGCTTCTGGCTTGTCTTCGAGAATCTCGTAGCAAAGCAGGGTGCAGCCATCGCAAATATAAACGTCCTGGCCGGCGATCAACTTTTTTACTTCGTTCTGGCTTTTGTTGCAGAAGGAGCAAAAAAGGGTCTTTGTTTTCTCTACCATCAAACCTGTCCTTTTTGTTTCTTAGAATATTTATAGACGGGTTCTAGCCTGTGCGGAAATCACAGCCTCGAATGCAGTCTCAAATATTTGTTTTGAGTGGCGGAGCTTTAGAGTACGACCCATAAGGAAATCGTTACCCAAAGCGGGATCGATCACATAGTAGATTGGACCCTTGTAGTCCAAAAGCAATGCCAAAGCCCATGCAGGCGTGGCTTCTGAAATTTCGAAAAATATAGCATCCACCAGCGGAATCTGGTAAACAAGCCAACCAATGTCTTCGCCTTTGAAGTCCGAGGAAAATACATTTACGTCCTCGGTCCACATCTTAACGATGCCTTCGTTGATCTCGTATTGGAATTTACCCGTGCCCAAGCTGAGCAAACGGGCGTTTCCATTGTCCATGTAAAAATCCGGGGGAGTGATGAGTAGGACTGTTGGTCCTGTATCAGTGTCGTCCATTATTCTCTCAATAGGGAGTTGGGTACTAACGGTATTTAGCCCGCGTCAGTACCCCAGTCCTACTTGAACAGCGTGGGCACGCATGTCAGCGTTATGGGATGATCACCAGCCCAAAAGCCAGCCGTTGCAAGTAGAGTATTGGAATCAACCGGCTTGCGGCCAGCAGAACGATCCAGAGACCAGGTTATGTGGAGTGTACCACCATCGGGCCGACGGGTAGTGCCTGCGTACCGCACAACAAGACACTCTAGTGAACCATCACAAGCGTAACCGACCACTTCAAGTTTGTCCACGGCAGGAAGTTCAGCGTTTTCAACACCAAATTCCCAAGTAACGTGATGGCCGATGAAGTCGGGAAAACGAGGAGAAAATCTCGCAGCGAGCATTGCGCGATCTTTTTCCGTCAGTTCAAAACCCGTGTAAGCCATCTTCGTGTCCTCGTTGGTATGCCCTTGTTTAACAGGAACAGGTTGGCTTTGCAATCCTTTTTTCCTGTTTGGTGTAAATAATTATGTGGCACGTTAATTGCGGGCCTCGGTACCAACCTAAATATTGACACTCTGAAACCTAAATATGTAAATTTTAAAGAAAAACTGGATTCATCATGGCTGAACAATCAATTAAGAAACTCACCGACTACTCACACGTCCGTTTGAAAACGGAAATGTATTTTGGTAGTAGAGCACCCCATACGCAAACCGTTATCGCGTATGAGGGCCTGGCCCCAAAGCCCCAGGAATATACCTGGGTTCCCGCAGTTTACACAGCATTCCGCGAAATCATCGACAACAGTTTGGATGAAGTCGTTGGCCATGGTCACGGCAATCGCATTGACATTACATACGATCCTGAAACTCGCGAAATGAGTGTTGAGGACAATGGACGTGGTATCCCAATTCAATGGGACGAGGACCACCAAATGCACGCGGCAACTCTTGCGCTGTCCGAAGCACGCGCTGGCCGTAACTTTGAAGTTCGTGGTGAAGTCGCCGGTACAAACGGTATTGGCGCCGCCGGCGTTAACTTCTGCAGTGAATATTTCAAGCTGACTATCCACCGGGATGGTAAAAAATTCACACAACATTTTAATGAGGGTAACGACCTCCTCGATGATGCACTGAGTATTGGCGCTCCGAAGATCATTGAGAAAAAGGGCGAAATCACAGGCACGAAAGTTGTATTCAAACTGTCCAAGCAGGTATTCGCGGATACTACACTTCCGCTGGAATTTGTGCGCGACCGCGTAACTGAAATCGCAATCGCAAACCCGCTGATCCGCGTCTATTTCAACGGCACACAAATCAAGGTTAAACCCCGCAGTGAGCAAAGCCTCTTTGAGAAGAAAAAGCCCATTGCAGTTGAGATCAAGCAGGAAAACTTCCGTAGCCGTTTTTGGATTATGAGTGGTTGGATTGATGATGGCGAACACACCCATACCGTTGTGAATAACATTCCCGCTTTCAACGGTGGCGTACACATGGAAACATTCCGCCGGTTGTTCTACGGTGGTCTTCTCACTGCGCTAGAACGTGAAAGCAAGCGCCGCAAGCTAAGCCCGAACCGTTCTGATGTTACTGAGGGAATCCTCATCTACAACATAACGAATATGCACGGTCCAAACTTCGATTCCCAAAGTAAGACTCGTCTCATCAACGAGGAAGTGGGTACGATGGTGAAGAAGGCACTCGAGGACGAAGAGCTCTACAAGGATATCATCAAGAAAAACAAAGAATGGATTGATGAAATCTACAAGCGTTGTGCCGAGCGCACAATGAAGAAGGATGCCGCTGACATCAGCAAGATGGCAAAAAAGCTGGCACGCTCCAAGGTAGCGGGTCTTATGGATGCAAACGCTAAGGACCGCAGCAAGTGCATCCTGTTCCTCGCAGAAGGTGAATCCGCTATTTCGGGTATGAGCAGTGTTCGTGATCCTGAAATCCATGGTGGACTTGCACTACGTGGTAAGGTGCTGAACGTAAATGGTGAAGACCTCAAGGTTGTTATCGCAAACAAAGCGCTGGCCGACATTATGAATTCCCTAGGATTGATTGTTGGCCAGAAAGCACGGCGTGAGGATCTCCGCTATGGTGCGGTTTATATCGCGCACGACATGGATCCGGATGGTTTGAACATTGGTGCGCTCTTGATGAACTTCTTCTACACGTTCTGGCCTGAGCTTTTCGATCCCGAACTGCCCGCGTTTATCAACGTATTCAAGACTCCGTTCATCATTGCGGAAAAGGGTAAGCAGCGGAAGTATTGGTACTCCCACAACTACCAGGAATTTGATCCACAAACATATAGCGGTTGGTCAATCACGCGTGCTAAGGGTCTGTCAACTCTTACAGAAGAGGACTGGCAGTACTCGTTGGATAATCCAGAACTCTTCTCTGTGCGTAATGATGGCAACATGAAGGAAACGTTGGATTTGATTTTCAACGACTCCCGCAGTGACGACCGCAAAGAATGGATTGGAATGTAACATGCGTTTGGATCTCACCGACATACTAGCCTCAGGACTTCTCGGAGACACCGAGGGAATGTCGGTGAGTTTCCATATAGCGGCAAAAATGTTCACCTGGTACATGGAAGAATACCATCCCAGCACGAAGTTTAGATACGATTCCTCCTATTCTATCATTGACGTTTACACGCGTGATGACGACGACGCTACCAAGTTGTTTCGGAAGTTCCGCCCTCAATTGAAATGGCAATCCTATTTTAAAGTGATGGAACCCGAATACAGAGCCGCATACAACTATTTCCAGAATCGCACATCACGACATGGCCTAGCCTGTCTTTTTGAATCTGGGCCATGCTGCTATATTGGTTTTGAAGCTCTCGAGGACGCCATGATTTATAAGCTGGCTAAATCCAGTGACTAATATATACGTGAAATGTGATCGTGATTTGGCTTTGAAATCCGCTACTTATGTGGATTTTACTGAGGACAATCCATCGGGTTTTGTTGGGCGCTTGTGGCTCTCTTATATTGAGGAATGGATCCTCACCAACCGCAGTAATCTAAAAGGTAAATGTGAGTATGAGCCATTGCGTTGGGACCCGGTTAGCCGTGGAGTAAGACCCTCGCGTATGCGCTTTGAACACCCTGAGGATGCTGTGTTGTTTCGGATATGGCTACCAACGGATTCGGATTCATTACCAGATTTGAAAAACTATAACTACCAGATTTAATAAGGCTCATTATGACAACGATAACTTCAAGCAATTATATCCTCGACACTTCCCGCGAATTTTCTATCTATGTGTGCGAGAACCGCGCAATCCCTAAGGTCGCTGACGGCCTTAAAGACGCCCAACGTAAAGCGTTGTGGCTTATCCGCAACAAGGCGGAAAAGGTCAAGACCGTATCCCTAGCAGGTGAAATGATCCAATCGGGTCTTTACCTGCATGGTGACGCGTCTGCCGCAGGTACAGTTAGTATGTTGGCTGCACCATTTGTAAACAACATTCCCCTCTTGAACGGCATCGGAACTTTTGGCACCCGCACCGCTCCAGTTGATGGTATCGGTGCACCCCGTTATACCTACGTAAAGCGTGGCGCTGCACTACAAAATCTCATGCTACCCGACTTGGATATTGTGCCAATGAAGGAAAACTACGATGGTTCCACAAAGGAACCCGTGCACTTCCTTCCACTTATCCCAACGGTTTTGCTTAACGGTATCTCGGGTATCGCGGTGGGTTGGTCCACAGAGATCCTTCGCCGCAAATTCTCGGATATTGTTGAGGCTACAATTGCAGCACTCGATGGCAAACCCCTGAAGCAGTTGGTTCCTCATTATGAGCGCTTTGATATCAACGTGTCACACCTCGAGGGTAACACTTGGGAAATGAACGGCCGTGTTGAAATCCTCGACACTTCCACAATGCGAGTTACTGAGCTTCCACCGGATCTAGCCCTGGGTAAGTTTAAGGAACGCCTCAATACGATGGAAGACGAGGGCAAAATCAACACCTACGTGGACCGCTCCACCAAGACCATCGACATCACAGTGAAGATGCAACGTGGAACTATCGCGGGTTGGGATGAAGCCAAGGCTATTGATTTCCTCAAGCTAAAGCAGAAGAAATCCGAGCGTATAGTCGTTATCGATTGGAACAATAACAGCATCCGCCAGTATGATTCCGCTGAGGACGTAGTACGGGAGTTTGCAAAGTGGCGCTTGGGTTGGTATACCACGCGTTACGAGAACATGTTGGAAAACGACACTTACCAGCTGAATTATCTCAAGGGTTTGAAGGCCTGCTTTGAGGGCAAGCTCCCCGAAATGCTACCCAAGGCCAAGGACAAATCTGAGGTTACTGCGCAAGTCGTAAAGCTCACAAAGGGCATCGATTTGGATAGCAGCCAGATTGAACGTTTGGTTTCTGCACCAAGCTATCGCTGGGCCAAGGACGTCTACACGGCGAACGAAAAGCACATTGCGGATTACGAAGCAATGATTGCCTCGCATGTTGATATCCTCAACGACCCTAAGAAGCTTAAAGCCATCTACCGCAAAGAGCTTGTGGAGCTCAACAAGCTGAGTTTCTAAGACAAATAGAGCGCGGTAAACCCTGAGGTAAACCGCGCTCTATGAGCCCCGTAGGGCTTATGTAAACATATTCGTATAGTTGCGGCGATATTCCTTCCCCGAGAACGTTTTAAACACGCCCCAGAGTTCACTTACAAAGATCTCGTTATCCTGCAGGTGCGACATATCCGTCTGATCATAATGGAGTTGGCGACCATAGTAGGAATACCCCGATGTGGTATACCTGTGGACTGGCACCAGCGAGGGTTCAGCATCACGAAGAGCACGGATCTCGTCTACCTTGTAGAGCGAGGTTTCGTAGGCGTAATGGGAATTTGGATTGGGCTTGACCTTGAGAACATTCGGTTTCAAACCGCTGTTGATCTTGGATTCATCCATACCCGTGTACATGCCGAAAAGTGAGCGATCCGCATTGTGGACAAACACAGTTCGCTCCCAATACCGCTTCATTTGCTTCTTGGTTGCCGGATCATTGATAAATGTTGGCCAGTCACCACGTGACACCCATTCCGTCTTGTGATCGAAATCTTTGGCTTCGATCGCCGACGGGGCCACCTGTAGGATGACAGCTTCGCCGGCAGAGGTTTTGCTGGGAACATCGGGCTGGCGTGCGCGGTATTCATCAGCGGAAGGCCTCGTGTACATCCACTCGTTAACGAGATCGCACATTTGCTCCTGTGTCCACGCTTGGCCATAATCCGCTACCTCTGAAATGGACAGCGAATCCTTGAGGTCAATATCCGTGAGGGTCTTAGCGGAGAACGTTTCCGGCTTTTCCATATCCGAGAACTTGGCAATCGCGTAGTGCAACTTGGGACTCAGGGTCTGATACAACCGGTCCTTGATGTAGCGGTCATTGCGGTTATAGTAGCCGTGACGATCGCTTTCGTCTGAATTTTCCAAAAGCTTGCGGAACCCAAAGGCAACCATCTTGCCCATGTAGATCCATTCCTGCCCATTCTTGAAGATCAGTTTGTCACCGATCTTGGCATCACGAATGCTGCCCTTTTTCGACATACGCTTGGTGTTGGCCGCAGCGTTTTGGTAGATGTCCGAGGCCGTGGGGATGAGTACGTTTTCAGTGCCAAGCCGTCCCCAAATGCAAGGCTCCTGGATTTCGCCACGTTCGATAGTGCAAAGTTCCATGACCTTCTGGAGATTGCCCGACGTAATTTCCAGCTGGAAGCCCCTGGGGTCCTCGATCCGCCATTTGTCGTGGCGTGAATCCCAGCCGGAGCCGTAGGAAATATTCTTGCCCATCTTGAAGCCCACCAGGGGCTTGTTCTCGAACGTCTTCGCGGGCAGCGTAGCTTGCTTGGTGCTTGAATAGCCACCGCCTCTGGCCCAATTGTCCACGGTGGCTTTCCGTTTGGTCGCGGCAGAATCAGTGCCATCGGGAGTCATAAAGCCCAGGGGAATTTCATCGCCCGAACGCTTTTGGAACCCCACGTAATGGTTGTCAGGGATTTTGATTGATTTGTTGGTTTCCATACCCACAGTGGAATGCCCTCCGTTAACTGGTGAGTTTGATGATAAACATGTAGCGGTCCGTGATTTCCTTCATGAGTTCCTCATAAGGACGTGCCGCCTCTGCCGCTGCCCGTTTCTTGGCCTCGTTCATTTCCATTTTGAGAGCTTGAAGCTCGTCAAACATCTCTTGGAGCTCAGGAAGTTGCTCCCGGGAATCAAATTCACTAGCTCCCATTGAGGAAATTTGATTCCGCAGCTTGTTGAGTGTGAGCTCCTCGTCACTCATGCAATTACCTTCCATCCCGCTTTGCGCAGTTCCATAAAGCTGTTTTGGAACCAAGCGTCATCAAATGAACCATCCTCATTGCGACGATTCCAAATTGGAATATCCAAGTAGGGAGCGGAAAGCGTGTCGTACCACCCAAACCCATTGTAGTTGGGCCTTTGTTTTGCTTGATCATTTTGCCACACAATCATGCGTTCGCAATACTGATCTACGGCATCCTTGGAATCTTTTAACCCCATGCCGGAGATTGCACGAACTCCCTTGATCAAAGGGATTTTCTCATCAAGCTTACCCGTTGTTATATACATCCGCGATTCAGTTGAATCCGCGGTATCCGCAAGTAAGTCGGCAACAATCTGGCCGGACCATTCCCATCCCAAAATGCCCGAAATTGCTTCTACCACTTCTTCGGTGATAGCTGCGCCCTTAAGGTTCTTGAGAGTACGGATGAACGTGAGGCTATGATAGCGGAGACGGTTCTCCGTTGCTTCTTCTCCAATGCGCTCACGCAGATTGTCGCCAACTGTCCAAAGTGTCATAGGTATTCCTTTTTGTCGGATTGGAATCTAACTTGAAACGCGCCTAAGTCAACCACTTTTCCAGCCCTTGCACGGAATAGGTGCATATGCTAAATATGGAACATCTAAAGGGTATGAGTATGAGCTGGACTTTCGCAGAACGCCAAAAGCGTGCAATCACCAAAATGATTAACAATGGTGTTGTCGAGGAAATTGCTGTGAGCTGGCTCAAGCGGCCGCGGTTCTTTGGCAAATATCCGTTTTGCGTCAGCATGACACCCACGTATATGGGCTGGACTGAGTATGACGAGCTTAGCCAGAAAATCCGTACAGCTTTGGAACCCTTGGGTGCACATTTAGTTTGCACCCGCAACACATTCTTCTTTTACATCTACGGCGATGATCCCGCGATCCTATCGTGGATCCACAGTAACCACCGTAATTTTTTGGTAACGGCAATCCGTCAGTGCGACCCCGATTACTGGAACCATCGTCTGCACGAGCCCAACAAGAGCGGTCCCTTCTACGGGGAATATCCGTACCGCATCACGTTGAAAAGCCCTTATTGGGCATCGGAGCACCCACAGGATCTGGAGCAGCTTGAGAAGTTGGAAATTGGCCACAAAGTAGTGACAAAAATCCATCCCAACATGGCTGGGATGGAAACTAAATTTGCAGCTCAACGCTGCTTTATCTATGTGCGCAAAGTCTCAGAGGTGCTTGTATTAAAGCTTATTCTCGGAGACCAAATCTCTGCGATTGATGACCGCGGAGAAGATCCCGATCACGAAGGAACATAAGCCGCGCTGTTAGCGCCGTGCTCGTGCACTTCAACCCGACGCATACGAACACGCGGAGCATA
>Ga0196970_1002282_pt1 | contig 10279 bp, 9 predicted proteins | sample S1v_513CmetaG_FD_148672 | JGI IMG/M metagenome (GOLD analysis project Ga0196970, IMG submission 148672) | Soil microbial communities from Anza Borrego desert, Southern California, United States - S1+v_5-13C | ecosystem: Environmental > Terrestrial > Soil > Desert | place: USA: California... | reverse complement strand
TGGGTCGGGCCGCAGCCCTCGGCGCCGCCGGCGCCGCCGCCCTGGGCCTCGCACTCAGCATCAACGCCGACATTACGGCGATCCTGGCCATGTACTCCCTGGGCTTTACGCTCTCTTGGCCTGCTTTCCTCTACATGGCCGCCCTTGGCCTGGGCATCCCGGGGCTGGTCGCCGCCGTGCGCCGCGACCCGGTCCGGGGCCTCGCCCTCGGTCTCCTCTTCCTGGCCGGGTACTCCCTGGGCGTCAACCAGCAGCACCTGCTCGTCCTGACAGGCTGGGCGCTGCTGGCCCTGCCCGGGGCGGCCGTCGCTGCCCTGCCCACCACTGGTCCGACCGAGGAGGTGGCCCCTGCATGAGCCTCTGCGAAAAGCGCACGCCCTGCGGGCTCTGCCCCGAGGCCGAATCCTGCAGCATCGACCAGGAGCGGCACACGCTCTGGCTGCTGGACCAGCGCCTGACCGGCATTCCCCGGCGCATCCTGGTGCTGAGCAACAAGGGCGGAGTCGGGAAATCCACCGTGACCGCGAACCTGGCTGTCGCCCTCGCCAACCGAGGCCTGCGGGTCGGCCTCCTCGATGCCGACCTCTCCGGCCCCAGCCAGCCCCACCTCTTCGGTCTGCCCGGCGCCCGCATGGGCACCGGCCCCGACGGCCTCCGGCCCGTGGAGCCGGCGCCGGGCCTCAAACTGGTCTCCAGCGCCTTCTTCCTCCAGGACCCCGACGACGCCGTCATGTGGCGTGACTCCTACAAGTTCCAGTTCCTGCTCAGCCTGCTGGCCGACACTGCCTGGGGCGAACTCGACCTGCTGCTGGTCGACATGCCGCCGGGCACGGGGGGCGAATTGATTGGGCTTTCGCAGCTTTTGGGCCGCGTTGACGGCGCGATGATTGTCACCACGCCCCAGAACGTCGCAGTCCTCGACGCCCGACGGGCGGTCACGGCCTGCCGTGAAGCTGAAGTGCCGGTGCTCGGGGTCGTGGAGAACATGAGCGGCCAGGCCTGCCCCCACTGTGCCGGTCACATTGAGCCGTTCCGCACCGGGGGCGGGGAGGTGGCCGCACGGTCGCTGGGCATCCCCTTCCTGGGCCGGGTCCCGCTCGACCCCACGGTCATGGCCCTGGCCGACGAGGGGCGCCCGGCGGTGCTGGCAAACCCAGACTCGCCCGGCGCCCGGGCGCTCGGGGCGATTGCGGCGCACCTACTTTCATGACGGCCAACAAAGAGCGGAGCAGGCCACTACCAGCCTGCTCCGCTCATTTGCGTAATGACGGGTCACCGTATATAGGAACCTGGCCGCCGAAGGGGAAGTAAGAAACCACCAAACGGCAGGGGGCAGACACATGGCATTCAAAGAAGCTTCTCTCCAGGAATTGCTGGCGCTGCACCGGACCCGGGCCGGACTGTCCCAAACCACGCTCGCATCGCTCTCAGGCTGTTCCCGCCAGTACATTCTGCAGTTAGAGACCGGGCAGCGCACCCATCCTTCCCTCCGGCTGACGTCGGCCATTACCAACACCCTGCAGCTAAGAGGCATAGAACGCAGCCGCTTCTTTACGGCCGCCGGTTATCCCTCCGGGGACCGCAGCCCGCTGTTCGAACGTGACGAACTGCTTGGCCTGGCCCGGGAGGCGATTGACGGCCTGCGGTACCCCGCCGGCGTTCACGACAGCATGTGGCGGCTCTGCGCCTGGAACGGGGCAGCAGCCCGCACCTTTGCCCTGCCGCCTTCGCTGCGCCCCGGCGAAAGCTCGCTCATCGAGTTCATCTTCGACCCCGCATTGCGCGGGCGCTTTACCGAATGGGAGCCGTGGGCACGCTACCTGCTCTCTCAGTTCAAGCGCGACAGCCGGGCCGTGATCACCCAGGAGTCCAGCCGGCTCGTCCTGCAGCGGCTGCGCCGGGTGCCGGATTTCTCCCGGCTGTGGCGCAGCGTTGACCCCGCACCCGATGCGGCGCCCGCCGTATCACTTGGTTACCGCGATGGTTCGCAGGCGCTGGAACTGCGGGTCATCCGCATGCTCTTTCTGGACTGCCCTGATTTGTGGATGATTCTCTTCGTGCCCGGCGACGACTGCACCCGTGCCGCCTTCAAACTTGACAACTAGTTGCGTGGGTCACCGTGTGCCACACCGATACAATGACGTCAACCAACAACGATGGAAGGGGGTATCCAGCTTGAAGCAGATCAAGGTGCTGCTGGTCCGCATCGCCCTTTGGCTCCTGGGGCGGGCCATGTGCGCCTGTGCGGCTCTGGACAGCCGGGCGCACGCGGAAGTGCGCGGTTGGGAAGACGGCGTCCGCATCGCGATGCAGGTGGGACCGCGCGGCCCTGCCATGGCGCTGGAGAAGCGCGGCAACCGGCTTCGCTACTTGGGTGCCACGGGCGTCAATTCGGCCGACCTGCTCATTCACTTCAAACATGTTGATGCGGCGCTGCCGGTGCTGCTCGGTATGGCCAGCGTGGCCCGGGGCTGGGCCGAGCGGCGGATGACCATGAAGGGCGACCTGACCTTTGCCATGTCGGTGGTGCGGGTCATGTTTCTGGTCGAGGCTTACCTCTTCCCCGGGTTGATCACCCGGCGCATCATGCAGCGGGTTCCGGCCCGCGAGGTCTCCATGGCCCGCGTCTACCTCTCCACGCTGCTGGCCGCCCACGGCCGATAAGGAGGCGCTATTGCACGTGATTCCGCAGTACTTTGAGTTCTATAACCCTGTAAAGATTCTCTCCGGCAAACTGGCACTTGAGAATATCGCCTTTGAACTGAAGCAGTTGAACGCCAGCCGCCCCATGCTCCTGACCAACACCATGCTGACCAGCGTGGGGCTCACGGGGATTGTGCAGGAAGCGCTGCGCGGCTCGGAGATCACGCTGGGTGCCGTCTTTGAAGAGATTCCCCCCGACTCCTCCATCCACGTCGTCAACGAGGCCGGCCGCATCTTCCGGGCCAACGGCTGTGACTCCTTCATTGCCCTGGGCGGCGGTTCCGTCATCGACACCGCCAAGGGGCTCCATATTCTGATCACCCAGGATACCGACGATATCATGAAATATATGGGCGCCGATATTCTCCGTGCGGGCAAACGCTTGCCGTTCGTGGCGATTCCGACCACCGCCGGCACTGGCTCCGAGGCGACGCTGGTGGCGGTCATCGCCCATCCGGAGCGCCATGTGAAAATGGAGTTCACCTCCTACCACCTGCTGCCGGACCTGGCTGTGCTCGACCCCCGCATGACCGTCTCCCTGCCGCCGCGCATGACCGCATCCACCGGCATGGACGCGCTGGTGCATGCCCTTGAGGGCTATACCTGTAACCAGAAGAACCCGCTGAGCGACGCCTATGCCTGGTCGGCCATTGAACTGATTCGCGACCACCTGGCACGGGCCGTTGCCAACGGCAAAGATGTCGAAGCCCGCATGGTCATGGCCAACGCGTCGCTCATGGCGGGCGTCGCCTTCTCCAACTCCATGGTCGGGCTGGTGCACGCCATCGGTCATGCCTGCGGTGGCGTCAAAAAGGTCGCCCACGGCGATGCCATGACGATCCTCCTGCCGCACGTAATGGCGTACAACCTCGACATGCTCGCTGATATGTACGGACGCCTGCTGCTGCCCCTGGCCGGTCCGGAGGTCTACGCGGCCACGCCGGCGGCGGAACGCGGCACCAAGGCGATCGCCGTAATCCGCGAGATGACCCGGCAGCTGAACCAGGCCTGCGGACTGCCCATGCGCCTGCGCGACGTGGGCGTGACCGAAGCCGACCTGCCGGCCATTGCCCGCACCGCCCTGAACGATGGCGCCCTGCTGCTTAACCCGAAGGAAGCCGGCCTGGATGAAGTCACGATGATCCTGCGCAAGGCGCTGTAGGCGAGAGGAGCGAAAAGAGCGTGCCGACGGGCTTGAAAGGCTATATGGGCCGGGTACTGAAGATCGACCTGTCCACACGGCAGGTCAGCGAGTACCCGTTTTCGGACGCGGAGCGGGAACTCTACCTGGGCGGCAAGATCATGGCGGCCCGGATTCTGGCCGATCTGATCGCAGGGCCCCTGGACCCGTTTGGTCCAGAGAATGTGCTGGTGGTGACCACAGGCCCCCTGACCGGAACGGGCGCCCCCATGACCGCCCGCTTCAACGTTTCCACCGTCTCTCCCCTGACTGGCTTGCTGGCTTCGTCCAACTGTGGCGGCAGCTTCGGGTTGCACCTGAAGAAGGCGGGCTGCGACGGCCTGGTGATTACGGGCCGTGCGGACGCACCGGTCTGGGTCGAAGTCAACAATGGCGAAGTGCTCTTCCACGATGCGGCTCCGCTCTGGGGCACCACCACCAGCGAGGCCCAGGCGGCGCTGCCGCCGCGCACGGGCAAGTTGGTCATCGGACCGGCTGGGGAGAATCAGGTGCGGTACGCCGGGCTCTTCAGCGACGAGCGGACCGCAGGCCGGGCGGGCGTGGGCGCCGTTTTCGGCGCCAAGAACCTGAAGGCGCTGGTGGCGCACGGCAGGCAGGCGGTTGGCGCACAGGTTCCCGAGCAGTCAAAGGCGATTGTCAAGCGGTGGATCGAGCAACTGCGGGCACACCCGATTACCGGCAAACAACTGCCCCGCCTGGGTACGGCGGGGCTGGTAAGCGCCATGCAGGCGCACCGGATATTGGCGACCCGCAACTTTGCTGCCGGGCGCTTTGCGGAGTTTGATGCGATCTCCGGGGAAACACTGGCCGAGGAGCACCTGCTCAAGAACGACGGCTGCGCCGCCTGTCCCGTCCATTGCGGGCGACAGGTGGAGGTGGAGGGCCGCAAGGTCAAAGGGCCGGAGCTGGAGACCCTGGGTCTGCTGGGCGCCAACCTGGAGAACGGCAACCTAGAGCAGATTCTCCGGTGGAACCTGCAGTTGGATGAACTCGGCATGGACACCATTTCGACAGGCGGCACCATCGCCTTCGCCATGGAGCTGAACGAAAAGGGGCTGTGGGCCAACGGCCTCCGCTTTGGCGATGTGGGCGGCCTGGCGCAGGTCTTTGACGATATTGCCCACCGCCGGAGCATTGGCGACCTGCTGGCCGAGGGCAGCCGCCGCCTGGCCGAGCAGTTCGGTGGCAAGGACTTTGCCATGCATGTGAAGGGCATGGAACTGCCAGCCTATGAACCCCGGGGCGCCGTTGGCCAGGGGCTGGGCTACGCCGTCTCGAACCGGGGCGGCTGCCACCTGAACGCCGGGTACCTGGCGGTATTGGAAGGGCTCGGCCTGCAAATGGATCCCTATACCCCCCGCGCCAAGGCGGAGCTGACCATCTTCATGCAGAATCTGATGGAGGCGATCTCCGCCAGCGGAAACTGCCTGTTCAGCTCGTACACGACCATGCCTGCGCCCTTGCTGGAGCGGCCGAACGGCCTGCTGACCCGGGCCGTAAACCGGGCGCTCAGTTTGACGGGCTGGGCGGTAGCCCTGCTCAACCGGCTGCCGTGGCTGCCGATCCACCTGCCCACGCTGCCGGTCACTCGCTCCCTTACAGCCGTTACCGGGATGAAAATGAACCTGGGCCGCTTCAAGCAGATCGGCGAACGGGGCTACAACCTGGAGCGGCTGGTCAACGTGCGGCTCGGGGTGACTGCACAGGACGACGACCTGCCCGAGCGCCTCAAAGCGGTGGAGCAGGTGCCGGGCGACCGGCGCACCCGTGTGCCCCTGGAGCCCATGAAATTGGCGTACTACCGGCTGCGCGGCTGGACCGCCGCCGGAGTGCCCGGCAGTGCCCGCCTGCGGCGGCTCGGGCTCCAGCAGGAGGTGTAGCCTATGGTGACGGTACGGCTCTTCGGCGCACTCCGGTTGGATACCAAGCGTAAGAGTCTGGAGGTGGAGGCAGCCACCGTGGAGGCGATGCTGACACAGGCCGCTGCATCATTGGGGCTGCCCGATCGCAGCACCCTGGAGCAGTCGGTGGTCTTCGTGAACGGCGAGCGCCGGGGTCGGCGGAGCCAGCTCCGGGATGGCGACGAGGTCTACCTGCTTTCGCCCATGGCGGGCGGATAGAACTGCGCCACCCGCTCCAGGTCCGACGTCGCCTCGGCGCCGTCGGGCAGTACGCCCTGGACCGCCTCGGCCCAGGGCTGGCCCTCAAAGGAACGATCGAGCAGGGCAATCACCCCGCGGTCCCGGGTGGTCCGGATCAGCCGCCCCACGCCCTGCTTCAACTTCAGCACCATCTCCGGCAGGTCGACGGCGAGGAACGGGTCCTCGCCCCGGCCTGCCGCTTGTTCGCGCCGCTCCCGAATGAGCGGGTCGTGCGCCGGAAACGGCAGCCGCGGAATCACCACGCACGAAAGCGACTCCCCGGGCACGTCCACGCCTTCCCAGAAGGTTGCCCCCACCAGCACAGAGGACACATCCGCCCGGAACTGCTCCAGCATGGCGCCCCGCTCGGCGTCGCCCTCGAACAGGACCTGCCAGGGCAGCCCGGCGCCGGCAAATGCGGTGCGGTACCGCTCCACCTCCGCCAGCGATGGCAGCAGCACTAACGTTCTGCCCTGCATCGCCCGAATGATCGCCACAGTCTGTACGACATCATCCTCAGGAGCAAGCGGCCGATAGACCAACACCTGCTCCGCCAGGTTAAACGGCACCCCCACCCGGGCGCCCTCAAACCCGGTCAGCCCCAGCACTTGCCCCGCGTACTCCGGCGCCAGCGTCGCCGACGAGAAGAGCACCGGCAGCCCCGGCGGCAACCGTTCCGCTCCGCACAACGACACCGGCTCTCGAGGCACCACCCACAAGTCGTCGCCTTCCACCCAGGGCACTGACTCAGGCGAGCAGAACAGGTCCAGGGCCGCATGCACATCATCGATGCGCGACTGCCACGCCCGGAGCGCCATTTCGTCAGACGTGCCCTCCATCATGGCCTCTTCGGTGATCAGTTCGTCCTGCAGGGCCTCAAGCGCTTCGGCCAGCCGCTCCGCCGCCTCAATGACCGCACCGTCCCGCGCCACATGCCGTTTCCCCTCCCCGGGCCCAGCCGAGGCCATGACGGCGGCCAGAAACGCCTCGCTTTCCCGCCGGGCGTTTCCCACCAGCACCCGCTCCATGTGCTCCCGCCGCCCCCGGCGGGCCTCGGCCAGTTCGCCGCCCCGCACCGAAGCCGCGCCATACCCGGACCCAATCAGGTCCAGCGTCGCCGCCAGGCGCCGGGCGGTCAGCACATGCCCCTGCGTCCGCTGCCAAATCTCCGGCACGTGGTGCCCTTCATCCAGCACCACGGCCGAGTAGGCGGGCAGCAGCGGCATCTCACCCACCGCTTGCCGCTCGGCACGGGTGAAAAGGTCGGCGGCGAAGAGCCGGTGGTCGGTTACAATCAAGTCACCCGCCGCCCGGTAATGGCGCCGGGCCGCGATCAAATGGCATGTCCCCCGGTGCCGGCACGTGTCGCAGGGCAGCGTGGGCTCCCAGCCCACCATTGCCCACATGTCATCGCTGGCATAGGGCACTTCTGAACGGCAGCCGGTCTTGGTACGGGCGGCCCAGGTGCGCAAGGCCGTCCAGCCCTTCACCCGGCGCCCCGGGTAGGCCTGGTTCACCTTTACCTGGCAAATGTACTGGCCCGGGTCAAAGGCCAGCCGGGCATCAATCCCCAAACCAAGCACCCGGGACAGGGTCTGAATGTCGCCGTCCGGGTTGGCCAGCTGCGCCTGCAACACGCCAGACGCTGACGCGACCACTGCCGGCTTTCCCCGGAACCGGGCATAGCAAACAGCCGGCAGCAGGTAGGCAAAGGTCTTCCCCGTGCCCGGCCCGGCCTCGGCAAAGAGCGTCTTGCCCGCCGCCAGCGCTCTGGCGATGCGGAACGTGGTGTAGATCTGTTCCTCCCGAATTTCGTACCCCCGGGCCGGCAGCGTCTCATAGAAGACCTCGCCCAGCCAGGCTGTCAATCCCCGGCTGAACTCCTCCCGGTTGCGGGCCGCAAACGGCAGCTTTGTCCAACTGATCTGCAAAACGTCCCCTCCTGATCAAGGCATCCGTTGGCTTGCCTAGTGTACAGCGCTGGTCGGTCTCCTTCCAGTCTTGAAATTTCAGGAAAACCGTGCTATACTAGATATAGAAAGAGGGGCTGCGACGTACATCGTCACAGCCCCTCTTTTTGCGTTACTCCACCCATTTTTCAGCCCAAAGCTGCACTTGGTGCACGACAGGTTCCAGCGCCTTCCCTTTATCGGTCAGCTCGTACTCAATCAGCACAGGCTTGGTGTTATGGACGATCCGATTGACGATGCCCTGGTCTTCCAGCTCCTTGAGCCGCTCAGACAGGAGCCGGTCGCTCACTTCGGGGACCTGTCCCCGAAACTCGCTGAACCGCTTCGGGCCACCCATCAAAATCCGGAGGATGAGGCCCGTCCACTTTTTGCCCAACACTTCAAACGCACGCTCGTAGCGTGGGCACATCTGCTCGTAGCCCATGCCATCACCTCCTGCAAAAAAGTGTACCACAAATGCTTGACAAAAGTAAGTGCCTACGCTAATGTTAGGTCAGACGCTAATGTTAGATAAGCGACTAACATACAATCAGAAGGGGAGACTGACAGATGGCAAAGGCGACGTGGGTTCTGGATCCGGCTCACACGACTGCGGAGTTCTCGGTCCGGCACATGATGTTCACGACGGTAAAGGGGTACTTCACCAAGCTCGAAGGGCAGATCAACGCCGACCTGACGGACCTGACCACGGGCGAGATCAGCGCAACGATTGATGCGGCCAGCGTCGAGACCCGTGACGCTCAGCGCGACGGCCACCTCCGTTCGGCCGATTTCTTTGATGTGGAGAACCACCCCAAGCTGACCTTCAAGAGCTATCGCATCGAGCGGACCGGAGAGAACGAGTACGAACTGGTCGGCGATCTGACCATTCGTGGCGTTACCAAGTCCGTCATCTGGTCGCTGTCCTTCGATGGGCAGGGCAAGAACCCCTGGGGCCAGGAAGTGGCCGGCATCACCGCCGAGACCAAGGTGAACCGCAAGGACTTTGGCCTTACCTGGAACGCCGCCCTGGAGGCCGGCGGCTGGCTCGTTGGCGACGATGTGAAAATCGCCATTCACGCCGAGCTCATCAAGCAGGCTTAAGTACGCACCAAGAAGCAGACGGGGCAGGTTCGCCACAGGCGACCTGCCCCGTTTCGGCGCGCCGCGCCCTAGTCCTTTGGCGTCATGTCAGTCATGATCCCTCCGTGTTACCATGGCGGTAACCTGGCAATTCCAGCAAGACCTGCGTTCCACCGCCCCGGGCCGGGCCCACCGTCAGCACCCAATCATTCGCTTCCGCATGGCGGGCCATTCGCTCCAGCCCGGCGCCCCGCACCAGGCTTCGGTTCGACAGCCCGCGGCCGTTGTCGGTAATGGTCAGCCTGAGCCCTTCGCCGTACCGCACCAGGCTCACGGCCACAAGGCTGGCCTGCGCATGGCGCCGCACGTTCGACAAGGCCTCCTGGGCAATGGCGAACATGGCGGCTACCACTGGTGGCTCCAGCGCAAGGCCGGCATCCAGGTCGAGCGCCACGGGCAGCAGGGTATTGGCCCGGAACTCATCCACCAGCCGATGCAGGCCGGCGTAAATATCGCCATCCGCCGGGTCGGCGGGGTCCAAATCCATAACATACGTCCGCAGGCGGTCGACCACGGTCTGCAGTTGCCGCTCGGCGGTGCGCAGGGTGGCACGGTCTGACTCGGGCAAATCCAGCCCCGCGGCGCCCAGCAGCATGCCGGCGGCAAACAGGTCTTGAATCGCCCCGTCCTTGAGCTCCTTGGCGAGGCGGTAGCGCTCTTCGAGCATCGCTTCCCGCCGTTCGGCCCGCTCGACCCGCCGTGCATTCTCCACCCGGAGCGCTTCCAGGCCCGACAGCAGCGACCAGGCCAGCACCAGGCCTCCCAGCGAGAGCGGCACCTGCACGGGAATGCCCCACAGCTCTGCCGGCGCTTCGCCCATGAACGGTACCGCCAACGGCCCGATGGGTACCGACAGAATGAACGACCACGACGCGATGAGCAGCGCTCGCCCCGAACGGGGGTAGAAGGCAGCCACGTCACGGCGCTGCTGAAGCAGGCCCCGGGCGGCCAGTATGGCGCCCGGCAGGCCGAGGCCGTATGCAGCCAGCACGTGAGCGGCCAACTGCCAGTCCTGCAGCATTTGTCCGACCGGCACAGTCAGCGCTGATACGACTACCCCGATCCCGACGGCCAACGGTATCCACAAACGCACAGGCTCAAAGCGGGCCAGCAGCCGAATGCCGAACATGAGCAGGCAGGCG
>Ga0196970_1002281_pt1 | contig 10279 bp, 11 predicted proteins | sample S1v_513CmetaG_FD_148672 | JGI IMG/M metagenome (GOLD analysis project Ga0196970, IMG submission 148672) | Soil microbial communities from Anza Borrego desert, Southern California, United States - S1+v_5-13C | ecosystem: Environmental > Terrestrial > Soil > Desert | place: USA: California... | reverse complement strand
GCTCCGGCGTCTCGCAGGTGGTGCAGCTCCACGGGCAGCCCTGGAGCATGACGGTCAGCACGGTGCGCCCGGGCCAGTCGTCGGCCTCGGTGGTCGTCCAGCGCGCGATCTTCAGCGTGTCGGCCGACCACATCACCTCGGACGGAATGGTGTGCAGGGACGTGGGAGCCATGCAACGCCTCCCTCTCTCGGTGCTCAGGGGCTCGTCGGGTTGGACTTCCAGTGTCATCATCCGTTCGGCGGTTGCCTTCGGACCTACGTCCCTCGGCACTTCACGGCGACGAATCTCACACCTGGGCCACAGCACGGACCGGCTGCAGCACCAGGTCGGCCACGCCCCGGCCGGCCAGCTCCGCGCGGAGGCGGGCGACGTCGCCGGGGGTGAGCACCGCCAGGTCCACCGTCGTGCGGACCTGGACGGCCACGCCGGCGGCCAGCACGAGGTCGAGCGCCGCGAAGGCACGGTCGGCGCTGGCGGCGACGCCCGTCACGGCGGCGTACCGGTCGGCGGGGGCCTTGACGTCGAGCCCGACCCAGTCGACCAGGGGCAGGACCTCGGCCAGTCGGCGCGGGTAGGCACCCGAGGTATGCAGCCCGACGCCGAAGCCCGCCTCCCGGACCTGCGCCATCGCCGCGCCCAGGCCGGCCTGCCGGGTCGGTTCCCCGCCGGAGAAGACGACGCCGTCGAGCAGTCCCGCGCGTCGGGCCAGGAGGTCTCCCACCGCCGCCCACGGCACGACGCCGGGCGTCCCGGCATCCAGCAGAGCCGGGTTGTGGCAGTACGTGCACCGCCACGGACAGCCCTGGAGGAACACGGTGGCCACGAGGCGACCCGGCCAGTCGCACGTCGACAGGGGCGTCAGGCCCGCGATCGCGAGCGCGTCGGCCGTCATGGGACTGCCGGCTCGGCGAACGGCACCCGGTCGGCGTGCTCCCCCCGCTTGCCCACGTTGAACGAGCTCACGGGCCGGTGGTAGCCCATCACCCGGGTCCACACCTCGCACACGGCACCGCACGTCGGGCACAGCTGCTGCTCGCCGGGCAGGTACCCGTGCGCGGCGCAGATGGAGAAGGTCGGCGTGACGGTCAGGTACGGCAGCCGGTGGTTGGCCAGCGCGCGGCGGACGAGCTCGCGGCACGCGTCCGGGCTGGACACGCGCTCCGCCATGTACAGGTGCAGCACGGTGCCGCCGGTGTACCGGGTCTGGAGCTCGTCCTGCCGCGCGAGCGCCTCGAACGGGTCGTCGGTGAACCCCACCGGCAGCTGCGAGGAGTTCGTGTAGTACGGCTGCTCGGGGGTCCCGGCCTGGAGGATGCCCGGGTAGCGCTTCGCGTCCTCGCGGGCGAACCGATAGGTGGTCCCCTCGGCCGGGGTCGCCTCCAGGTTGTACAGGTGGCCGGTCGCCTCCTGGAACTCGACCATCCGGACGCGCACGTGGTCGAGCAGGCGCAGCGCGACGGCGTGGCCGGCGGGGGTGGTGACGTCGTCGGCGTCGTCGGTGAGGTTGCGGACCATCTCATTGATGCCGTTCACGCCGATGGTGGAGAAGTGGTTGCGCAGGCTGCCCAGGTAGCGGCGCGTGTACGGGAAGAGCCCTTCGTCGATGTAGCGGCCGACCACCTTGCGCTTGACCTCGAGCGACTCGCGCGCGAGCTCGAGCAACCGGTCGAGCGCCCGCAGCAGCCCCGCCTCGTCGCCGCGGTGGAGGTAGCCGAGGCGCGCGCAGTTGATGGTCACGACGCCGAGCGACCCGGTCTGCTCGGCGGAGCCGAAGAGCCCGTTGCCGCGCTTCAGCAGCTCGCGCAGGTCGAGCTGGAGGCGGCAGCACATGGAGCGGACGTGGCCCGGCTTCAGCTCCGAGCTGAGGAAGTTCTGGAAGTACGGCAGCCCGTACTTGGCAGTCATCTCGAACAGCCGGTCGGCGTTGGGAGAGGTCCAGTCGAAGTCCGGCGTGATGTTGTACGTCGGGATCGGGAACGTGAACACGCGCCCGGTCGCGTCGCCCTCGGTCATCACCTCGATGTACCCGCGGTTGATCAGGTCCATCTCGGCCTGCAGGTCCCCGTACGTGAAGGGCTGCTCGACGCCCGCGATCACCGGGACCTGGTCCCGGAGGTCGTCGGGGCAGGTCCAGTCGAAGGTGAGGTTGGTGAAGGGCGTCTGCGTGCCCCACCGGGACGGCACGTTGAGGTTGTAGACGAGCTCCTGAACGCCCTGACGAACCTGGTCGTAGGTGAGCCCGTCCGCCCGGACGTACGGGGCCATGTACGTGTCGAACGAGCTGAACGCCTGGGCGCCGGCCCACTCGTTCTGCATCGTCCCGAGGAAGTTCACGATCTGCCCGACGGCGGAGCTGAAGTGCCGCGGCGGCGCCGCGTCGATCTTGCCGGGGACGCCGTTCAGGCCCTCGGCCAGCAGGGTCCGCAGCGACCACCCGGCGCAGTACCCGGCGAGCATGTCGAGGTCGTGATGTGCAGGTCGCCGTCGCGGTGCGCCCGGTCGACCGCGGGCGAGTACACGTGCGACAGCCAGTAGTTCGCGACGACCTTGCCGGACGTGTTGAGGATGAGCCCGCCGAGCGAGTAGCCCTGGTTGGCATTCGCGTTGACCCGCCAGTCGGAGCGGTCGAGGTACTCGTTGATGCTCGACTCGACGTCCACGACGGTGCGGGTGTCCGCGCGGAGGCGCGCGTGCTGCTCCCGGTAGGCGATGTAGGCGCGGGCGTGGCGGTGTGGCCGGCTGCGAGCAGCGCCTCCTCCACGAGGTCCTGGATGTGCTCGACGTCGGGGTACGGCCTCCCCTCGGCCGCCAGGCGCTCGAGCACGCGCGCCAGGATCGGCTCGGCGTACGCATCGGCGTGGTCGGGGTCGGTGATACCGGTGGCCAGGCCGGCGCGCGCCACGGCCGACCGGATGCGCGCGGCGTCGAACGGCGCCGTGCCGCCCGTGCGCTTCACGACGCCGGTCACGACGCCGGTCACGACGCCGGTCACGACGCCGTCCGCGACGCCGTCCGCCCGCGTGCTGCTCTGAGCCATCGACCCCCCCGCCTACTAGATGTTGTGCCGCCTCACAGACCGGCAACTAGATGTGCCATTCAAGGCCCGCCGCGGACCATGATCGGGGACGTTGGTCCCCCGCCGCGGGGCGGGCGGCCCTTCCCGTGCGGGCCGGCGTCGGCAGGCGGTGGCAGGATCGTCGGCGTGTCGGAATCTGGCCCGCTGCTGGACGTCCTGCTCGCCGGCGGCCGGCGGGCGGACCGGGTCACGCACGTGGAGCACCTGCCCGCGCGGCCGGGCACCCAGGGTGAGTGGCCCGCATGGGCGGACCCCGACGTCGTCGGCGGCTACCGGGCGCTCGGGGTGCAGCGCCCGTGGCTGCACCAGGTGACCGCCGCCGACGCCGCGTGGTCCGGCCGGCACACCGTCCTGGCCACCTCGACGGGCTCCGGCAAGTCGCTCGCGTTCTGGCTGCCCGCGCTGTCCGCGGTGCGCGCCCCCGACGGGCCGGGCGTCACGTCCGTGCGCCGTGCGACGACCCTCTACCTCTGCCCCACCAAGGCACTCGCCGCGGACCAGCTCGCCGGGCTCGACCGGCTGCTCACCGCCGGGGCGATCCGCGACCTGCGGGTCGCCACCTGCGACGGCGACACCGACCAGACCGAGCGCCGCTGGGTCCGCGACCACGCCGACGTCGTCCTCACCAACCCCGACTTCCTGCACTTCTCGCTTCTACCCGGCCACGGCCGCTGGGACCGTCTGCTCCGCGGGCTGCGGTACGTCGTCGTCGACGAGAGCCACGCGTTCCGGGGCGTGTTCGGCGCGCACGTCGCCCTGGTGCTCCGGCGGCTCCGGCGGCTCGCGGCGCTGCACGGCCGCGACCCCACCTTCGTGCTGGCCTCGGCGACCACCGCAGACCCCGCGGCGAGCACCGCGCGCCTGGTGGGCGTGCCCGCCGACGACGTCGTGGCCGTCACCGAGGACGCGTCACCGCGGGGCCGCAAGACCTTCGTGCTCTGGGAGCCCCCGCTGCTCCCGGGCGTCACCGCCGTCGTGCCCGGCAGCCCGGGCGACGAGGAGACCGGGGACGCGGGCGCTCCCGAGGCGCCCATGTCGAGCACGCACCGCACGGCGACCGCCGAGACGGCGGACCTGCTCACCGACCTCGTCGTGCACGGCGCCCGGGCACTGGCGTTCACCCGGTCCCGGCGCGCCGCGGAGTCGGTCGCCACGAACGTGCGCGACAAGCTCGACGACGTGAGCCCCGGCCTCGGCACGCGCGTCGCCGCCTACCGCGGCGGCTACCTGCCCGAGGAGCGCCGCGCGCTCGAGCAGGGCATCCGGGCCGGCGACCTGCACGCGCTGGCGACGACGAACGCCCTCGAGCTGGGCGTGGACATCTCCGGGCTCGACGCCGTGCTCATCGCCGGGTGGCCGGGCACCCGCGTGTCGCTGTGGCAGCAGGCCGGCCGCGCCGGCCGCGCGGGCTCCGACGGGCTCGTGGCCCTCGTCGCCCGTGAGGACCCGCTCGACACGTACGTGGTGCACCACCCCGAGGTGGTGTTCGGGACCCCCGTCGAGGCCACCGTGTTCGACCCCACGAACCCGTACGTGCTGGGGCCGCACCTGTGCGCGGCCGCCGCAGAGACCCCGGTGCGGGGCGACGACCTGCAGCTCTTCGGCCCCGGGACCGCCGACGTGCTCGAGTCCCTGGTCGCGGCGGGGTGGCTCCGCCGGCGCAGCTCCGGGTGGTACTGGACGCACGCCGAGCCGGCGTCCCGGCTGACGGACCTGCGGGGGGCCGGCGGCGAGCCCGTCCGCGTGGTCGAGGCGGCGACCGGCCGGCTGCTCGGCACCGTCGACGCGGGCGCCGCGGACTCCACCGTGCACCCCGGGGCCGTCTACGTGCACCAGGGCACCACGTACGTGGTGGACGAGCTGGACCTCGAGGCGTCGGTGGCGTTCGTGCGGCGCCGCACCGTCGACTACGGGACCTGGTCCCGGTTCCTCACGTCGATCGACATCCACGAGGTACGGGCGGAGCGGCACGTCGGTGCCCTCACCTGGGGGTTCGGCGACGTCGACGTCACCACGCAGGTCATGGACTACCAGAAGCGCCGGCTGCCGGACCTCGTGCCGATCGGCGGCGAGACCCTCGACCTCCCGCCCCGCACCCTGCGCACCACCGCGGTCTGGTGGACCGCTCCTCCCGAACTCCTGCGCGCCGCACAGCTCATCGAGGGGGACGTGCCCGGAGCGCTGCACGCCGCCGAGCACGCGTCCATCGGGTTGCTGCCGCTGCTCGCCACGTGCGACCGGTGGGACCTCGGGGGGGTCTCCACGGCCCTGCACGCCGACACCGGTGTCGCGACCGTGTTCGTGCACGACGCCTACCCCGGCGGCGCTGGGTTCGCCGAACGCGGTTACGCCCTCGGCGAGTCCTGGCTCCGGGCGACCCGGGACGCCATCGCGGAGTGCGCCTGCGGATCCGGCTGCCCTGCGTGCGTGCAGTCCCCGAAGTGCGGCAACGGGAACAACCCCCTCGACAAGGCCGGGGCGGTGCGCGTGCTCGACGCCGTCCTCGCCGAGCACCGGTAGGCGCGAGAGCGAGCGCTCGGATGTCCGAAACGCCCCACCCCGCCGGCTGGTCCCCCCTACTATTCGGCGGGTGACGACCGCCTCCTTCGACGCCGACCCGGAAGCCCTCAGCCGCCTGTCGGCCCGGACGACGGACGCGGTGGACACCATCACGGACGCCATCACCACCATGGTCGCGGCAGTCCAGCTGGCACCCGCCGATCTCGGCCCCACCGCCTCGGGCGGCGTCCTGCACGGCGCGGCGGCGACCGCGAGCGAGGCCGCTCACGCGGCGGTGGGAAGGATCGCCGAGGTGTGGGAGCTCGACGCGGACAACCTGCTCCAGGCCGCCGTCGCCTACCGCGAGACCGACCTGGACGAGGCGGCGCGGCTGCGCGCCCGCACGCCCCGGATGGAGCCCCGCTGATGACGACGCCGACCCCTGCGCCGGTCCCGACACCCGGTCCGGCCCCCCTGCCCAGCGCGACTCCCGCGGTGCCCGTGACACCGCCGCGAGTCTGGCCCGTCCTGACCCTGCCCAACCTGTGGCGCCTCGGGTCGTCGCCCGAGCGGGTCCGAGCCGCGGGCGACGCATGGGGCACGCTCGCCGACACGGTCGTCGCCGCGCGCGACCGCATCGACGACGTCGCCCTGCCGCTGCGTGGCGACGCGTGGTCCGGTCCGGCGTCGGACGGCTACCACCTGCACCGCACCGCCGTGAGCGGGTCGGTCGACGACACCGCCGCGGCCGCCCGGACGGCCCGGGATGCGCTGCACGCCGCGGCCGGCGCCCTCAGCGCCGCCGAGACCGCGCTGGCCATCTCGCTGCGCAGCCTCCGCGGCGCGGTGCGCACGCTGGTCTTCGGTCCCGTCGTCTGGGTGCACCCGCGCAGCGACGGCGAGGTCGCGGTGGTGCGGCGCCTGGTGGCCGAGGCGCAGGAGATCCGCTCCGACCTCGACGACGCCCTTGCCGCCGCGGCACGCGACGTCGCGACGGCGCGCGTCGCTCTCAACGGCGTCGCCGTCCGGTGGAACCCGGCCGCGGAGGGCACCGCCACCACCTGGACGCCGCCCGGCGAGAGCACCCGCCTCACCTGGATCGACGACGGCGAGCGGATCGTGGTGAGCACCGGTTCCGGCGACGACGTCGTGCAGGTGCGCGTCGACCCCAGCACGGGTGCGCAGATCGTCACCGTGAACGGGCGGACGCTGACCTTCCCCGCAGGACGCCCCGTGGTCATCCGCACGGGATCCGGCAACGACGAGGTGACCGTGGCGCCGGGGACGACGGTCCGCCTGACGATCCTCACCGGAGAGGGCGACGACTGGGTCACCGGGGGCGACGGCGGCGACCGCATCTCCTCCGGCGCAGGTTCCGACCAGGTCTGGGGCGCAGGCGGCGGGGACCGGATCTACGGCGGTTCCGGTGCGGAGGACGACCTCTACGCGGGCGCCGGGGACGACGTCGTCGTGGGTGGCGCAGGCCGCGACTACATCGACGGCGGGGACGGTCGGGACCGGCTCTCCGGAGGCGAGGGCCGCGACGTGGTGTACGGCATGGGCGGCGACGACACCGTGATGGGCGGCTCGGGCAACGACTACCTCGAGGGTGCGCGCGGCGACGACACCGTCATCGGCGGCCGCGGCGACGACCAGCTGTCCGGGGGCCGTGACGACGACACGGTGCACGGCGGCTCGGGCGCCGACGTGATGTACGGCGGGCACGGCACCGACACGCTGCAGGGCGGAACGGGTTCGGACACCGCGTACCTCCAGGCCGAGGACGCGGGCACGGCCGAGCACGAGGTGTACGTCGACGTCAGCGACGCCGGCTCCTTCATCCGCGTCGAGGGCTCACCGGAGTTCGTGGCGCGCGTGGAGGCGGATCTCGACATGCTCCGCTCGTCGCCCACCGGCCAGGAGATGCTTGCCGGGCTCGAGAAGGCGCACGACGACTCCGACGGGTGGTTCCGGGACGGCGACGGCCTGCGCATCACCGAGCTGGTCGGGCAGGACAACGGGTTGGCGCGACGCGACACCTCCTGGGGTACGCAGACGCAGGAGATCGAGTACAACCCGTCGTACGACTACAGCACGTCGTCGTCCCGCGAGAAGACGCCCGTCGTGGTGCTCTACCACGAGATGACGCACACGTGGGACTACATGAACGAGACGCCGGCCGGCACGTACAACGGCGTCGACGCCGTCGACGTCGGGATCAGCGAGCTCGAGCGGTACGCGGTGGGCCTCCCCGTCGACCACGACGGCGACCCATCGACGCCTGAGCAGCTCAACCCGGACCACCCCGAGGTGCTGACCGAGAACGCCCTGCGGCGCGAGCTCGGCCTGCCGCCGCGTCCGTCGTACCGGACGCCATGAGGGCCGGCGCGCTCCGCACGGGCATCACCACGGCGATCGCCTGCGTGGTGGGCCTCGGCGCCTGCTCCGGCTCGCCGTCGTCGCCGACGACGCCGCAGCCGACGACCGCACCGCCGTCGGTGACGTTCGTGGCCGAGCTCACGGTGACGGACAGCGCGCTCACCTGGGACTACAGCCTGCGCAACGACGGCGAGACCGCGGTGGCCGTGTTCAACGGGCCGGACCGGGCCGCTCCCGACGACCCGCCGCCCGTGTGGGTGGTCAACGCCGGAGGGGGGCGCGTGGAGGTGTCCCAACGCCTCCACGACCTGCCGGAGGGCGTGCTGGCCGAGGAGCCGTCCTACGTCGGGGGGACCACGCTCGAACCGGGCGAGAGCCTGACCGGCCGGGCGTCCACCACCTTGCCCCTGCGGCTGCATCACCCATGGGCCACGGTGGCGGACGAGGGGTACGCGCCCCCGGAGGACCCCCAGGACGTCATCTTCTGCCTCGGCATCATGGAGCGGCCCGCCGGTGCTGAGCACGTCGAGTGGTTCGCCCACGACGCGTGGGCCACCGGGATGCAGCATCGCGTCTGCACCGACCCCTTCCCGCTGGACTGACCGCTGCTCGTGCCCGCCTGCCCGGGCCGGCTCAGCGGCGCGCACCGGCGGGACCTGCGCGCGCCGTGGCGGAGTGCCGGCCACCCCTGCTCGTGACGCCGACCTCGACCTCGACGACCCCGTCGCCCCCGGCCGAGCACCGCAGCACGGCACCGCCGTTCCTCGCAGCGACGTCGCCCGCGGTCGCGCACGGGTCCGCGTACCCGACGGCCGCCGGGTCGAGCGTGAGGCCGCCGGGCGTCGCGATCCGCTGTGCTCCCGCGAGCGCGGCGAGGTCCGCAGCCGTCTGCGCCCGTGCGGCAGCCGCCTGGGCCGACGCGAGCGCGGCGAGGAGGCCGGCGAGCAGTACGACGACCGCTACCACGGCCAGCACCAGGACCGTGCCGGATCCCTCCTCCTCAGGCCGGTGGCGCGATGCCGGCCGCGGCCGCGAGCCGTCCACCGCCCGTGCACCATGCCCCGTCACGGTTCGAGCCAGCTCGTCGCCGTGCCGGCCAGGCCGATCGACCCGCCCGTGAACCACCCGCCGGGTACCGCGGCGGAGACGGTCACCTCGACCCACGGCGGGTCACGGCGCACCACCACCGTCGCGTCCGCGCCGGCTGCACGACGCGCCGCTCCGACGACCTCGGCGTCGGACGCGCCCGTGGCAGCCACCCGAGCGGCGGTCCGGGCCGCGTCCTGGCACCGGAGCCGGGTCGCCGCGGCACCGGCGGTGACCAGCACCAGGGCGAGGACGAGCACGAGGGCGACGAGACCGACAGCCAGCTCCGCCGTCACGGAGCCTCGCTCACGGGCCTCGGGCGGGACCGTCACATCGACAGCGCCCCACGGATGATGCCCACGAGCAGGCCCCGCACCTCGTCGCTGCGCAGGACGACGATGAGCAGGCCCGCGAACGCGGCGGCGGCGACGGTCACGATCGCGTACTCGGCGGTCGCCATGCCGCTGTCCGCGGAGCGTCGGGCCTGCCGGACGACGCCCCGCCACCAACGTGCGAGCCGCCGCGGACGGCGGTGCCGACCGGAGGGCTCCCGAGATGCGTCCGGAACCCGGACGTCAGGCTCGATGCCGGACACGGGAAGTGAGCGGCGAGCGGTGGGCACGCCGCGACTGGTCAGCAGGGTCATGAGAGTCCTTCCACTCCGCGTCCGGCGGGTGCGGGTGGCGCCCTCGGCGCCACGCCTCACCTTGCTTCGGCCGGAGCCGCGGGCGACGACGTGGCCTGCCTTGGCGGTGGACGAGCAACTGGGGCGCGCGCTGTGGACGGCGCCGCCGGATCGGGACACGTCACGCCGCCCCGCCGGCCAGGGACACGAGGACGGGCACGAGCCCGACGAGGACGAACGCGGGCAGGTGGCAGACCGCGAGGGGGACCACGAGCCGCACGCCCAGGCGGCCGGCCGCCTCCAGCGCGCGGGCACGTCGTTCGCGCCGCAGCGTCGCGGCGACGGCACGCAGCGTGCCCCCGGGCGCCGCCCCGTCGACCCAGGTGGGACCGAGCGCGTCCCGCACGGGCGCGAGGGCCGGTGCACCTGCCCACGCCTCGTCCCACGGCGCGCCGAGCTCGAGCTCGGCCGCCGCCCGGACCAGCGCTCGGCCGCGCCCTCCGCCGGCGGCCTCGCCGACCGCCGCGAGTGCGCCCGGCACGCCGAGGCCCGCCTGGCACGCTGCGTCCAGGAGGTCGAGCAGCACCGCGACCTCGACGTCGACCTCCGGCGC
>Ga0196970_1002280_pt1 | contig 10281 bp, 7 predicted proteins | sample S1v_513CmetaG_FD_148672 | JGI IMG/M metagenome (GOLD analysis project Ga0196970, IMG submission 148672) | Soil microbial communities from Anza Borrego desert, Southern California, United States - S1+v_5-13C | ecosystem: Environmental > Terrestrial > Soil > Desert | place: USA: California... | reverse complement strand
TCGCCGATTTTCTTCAGCGCGAACTCTCCGTCCATAGCGGTTCCCACCACTTGGATGGACGTGTCCCTTTCGATGATCTGTGGGATCAACTTCCGCATCAGCGCGGAATCGTCCACCACCAGGACTCGGACAGGTTGCTTCATGCGTGGGCCCCCAACGACTTGACATCGTGTTCAGAACTATCGATTGAAACTTCCTTCATGCGTCCAAGCCGCTCAACGACTGCGGCCACATTTAGGATGAGGACAACCGTGCCGTCACCGAGAATGGACGCACCGCTGACTAGATCTGTCGAAACCAGGTGATCATCCAGAGCTTTGATTACGAGCTCGTCTTCACCGACCAGTTTGTCGACGACCAAGCCGAATTTGCGGTCGCCAAGACTGACAACAATCACGAACAGCTTGCGACCCTTACTTCTGCCGCTCTTCCTGCCGGTCAGTCGTCCTGGACGAACCAGCGTTAACACCTGCTCACGGAGCTGCAGGACCTCGCGGTGGTCGACCCGATGGACGTCAGCCTCGGTTGTGCGCGCGATTTCCAGCACCGAGCTGAGCGGAATTGCATACAGGCGATCGGCAACGCGGAAGAGCAGCGCGCGAATAATCGCCAGAGTCAGCGGAACACGGAGCAGGAAGGTAGTGCCCTCATTCAAGCGGCTTTGGACGCTGACCGAGCCCTTCATGCGCTGAAGCACGGTTTTGACCACGTCGAGCCCGACTCCGCGCCCCGAAATTTCGGTGACTTCTTCAGCCGTGCTGAACCCCGGCTCAAAGATGAGGTCGAGAATTTCAGCGTCCGTCATGCGCGCCGCAGCCTCGGCGGTGACAACTCCGGTGGAGATCGCTTTGGAGATGACTTTTTGCGGGTCGATGCCGCGCCCGTCGTCCTCGACTTCGATGACAACTTGATTGCCTTGGTGATACGCGTTCAGCCGGACGACTCCCTCTATCGGCTTTCCAAACTTTGCACGCTCAGCCGGGCTCTCAATTCCGTGATCGACAGCGTTGCGAACGAGATGCGTGAGTGGCTCTGCGAGAGCGTCCAGGATGCTCTTGTCCAGGTCGGTATCCTGCCCGGCCATTTCGAGCGCGACGGACTTGGAACGCACCTTTGCAACGTCTCTGACGACGCGAGGGAAGCGCCGGAACAATTGCTCGACCGGCACCATGCGTATCTTCATCACCGACCGCTGCAACTCATTCAGCGCCTGTGACTGGTAGGCCATCATGTCGGCAAAGCGTGCGCGCAGGGGATCCTTCGGGAAACGCTTGCTGAACTCTGATATGGCCTGGTGGAGCATCGACTTGCCGATGATGAGTTCTCCGACAAGGTTCAAAACGTTGTCGATGCGCTCTGCGTCGACCCGGAGGATATTCTCAGTCGCTGCTACTGCGGCTACAGGAGACGGATGCGGTTCTTGGTGTACTTGTTCTGCCGGAAACGATGGAGTTGCGACGGTTTGTGTCTGCTCCACGACTTGGGTCACTGCTACAGGCGCATTCATTACAGCATCTGGCGTGACGGTCGGAAAAGCTTCGTCCAGCGGTTCGGTAAATGCGCTGTTCTCATAGGCGGACTGCGACCGGGAAGGAGTTTGTTCTCCAGGCTTGAGTCCGTGGCCGCCGTGTGCAGATGAAGTGTCGTACGGCCTCACGACCACACTGGCCGATATGGCCGGTATTCGGCATCTTCTGGCGATCCAGTCGGCATCGTGATCGCTGGCAACCACCGCCTCAACGCTGGAAACCTTGTCCCCAGGCGTTCCTTCTTCCGGTCGGGCCACAAGTACTGTGCCGATATCCCTCAACACGTTGTGGATCAACTGGAGTGCGGCGAATCTCATCGGGCACTGCGGGTCGATCTCAATACCGACGTTATAGATCGCCTTGCCGTCGACGGACTGTTGCACAACTAAGCGCTCGTACTCGGTCCATGCGAACGCGGGCGAAAAGGTCGAAGCAGACTTCTGGGACGGTCTCTGCTTTAGTCCACTGATGAGGTCGCGCAGGGCATCGCCCGCGGGGGGCGGCACGTTTCCACGGTATGCAGACAACATTGAATCGAAGATGTCTGCCGCCGTTAGCACAACCTGTGCAGTCTCGCCTGCGTCGCGGGAAGCGAGGTCCGGCGTGAGTACATCCTCCATCTCATGCGCGAGTTCACTCAGTTCTTTGTACCCGCATGCAGCCGAGTCGCCCTTCAGTGTGTGAACTGTGCGGCGGATACTACGTATAACTTCGCTGTCGCCCGGACGCTTTTCTAGCTCAAGACCCTGATCGTTGAGTGCTTGCAGCAATTCCTGTGCACTCTCGAAAAAGATCTCTTTCAGTTCGTTCGTCCGTTCGTCAGAGAAGAAGTTCACGCGTTGACCTCGATCCGCTGGTATCCGGTCCCGTTGTTCTCATGAATCATGCGGAATTTGTCGGTGAGTCCGAACAGGCTTTCCGCGTGGCCCACGAACAGATGGCCCTCCGGGTTCAAGCAGCGATAGAACTTCTCAACCAAGCGCTTTTGCTCCGCCTCGTCGAAGTAGATCATCACGTTTCGACAGAAGATCACGTCGTTGCGCTGGGGCAGGAACTCGGTCTTGAGATTATGGAAGTCAAAGTGGATCAGTTCCTTCAGCGGCTTCTTCACGGCATATCGATCACCGACTTTGTCGAAGTACCGCAGTCGGTAAACGTAGTCCACAGGTTCCATTTGGTTCTCGGCGTACGTGCCTTCCTGTGCCGCTCGCAACACTGAGTAGCTGATGTCCGAAGCGAGAATTTCAACCTTCCAAGGCGGGGGAATCAGCGGTTTCGGAGAGGGCATCTCGAATGGCAGGGGATTGCGGAGGTAATAGTATGCCAGTGCGTCGGCAATCAACATGGCCAGGGTATAAGGTTCCTGACCGGTCGAGCACCCTGCGCTCCAAACCCGTAATGTCCAGTCCCGGCGTTCTTGCTTGCGGCGCAGAACGTCTTCAAGGATCACTTTAGCGAACAGATCCAACTGCGGCTTATTACGAAAGAAGCTGGTCTCGTTAACCGTGAGGTTCTCGAGCAGAGCGGCGAGCTCCTTCTTACCTTCGTAACTCGTCAGCAGGCGGTAGTAGCTATAAAACGAATCGAGGTTGCACGCCTTCAGCCGACGCTGTAGACGGTCCTGGAGGAAATGCGTGCGTCGCTCATCGAAGCACATCCCGCATTCCTGATACACGAGCGTCTGCAGCAACTTCAATTCAGGTTCGGTCAACTGAATTTGGGTAAATGTTCCCATCGCCTCTCACTTCCGCAAGGACCCTACGTTTAGCTGTCCACAACTCGCGCGGTCCCGTCCGATACTTCTGCCAAGCGCAACGCGGACAAGCTTCTTCCCGCGGCGTCTACCGTCCCAACCCGTTCGCGATTCGCTGCTGGTAAGCTCAGACGTTGAGCACGTTCTCTCCAGCCGTGTCCAACATCGCGCCCACTCGCTTAAGTTCTCCCCGTTGCAGCACCTTCGTCAGGTCCACCATCATGATCAGGCGACCTTTTAGCTTGCCTACACCGGTGATGTAGTTCAGGTCGCCCTCATCAAACACATTTGGTGGCGGATCGACTTCCGAGGGAGGTACCTTCAGCACTTCTGAAGCAGCGTCCACGATTAGGCCGACCATCTTGCCTTCAACTTCTGCCACCAGAATGCGATTCTTCTTGTTCGAGGTAATAATTTTTTCGCCGAACCGTTTGCGAAGGTCGACAACGGGAATAATTCGTCCGCGCAGGTTGATCACACCCTCAACGCATTCGGGTGAATCCGGCACCGACGTTATGTCTGGCACGCGCACGATCTCGTGCACCATTGAGATCAGTACGCCGAATGTTTCGGTGCCTACGCGGAACCCGACGATGTGCAGGTCCTTTGCCATCTGCGCCTCCGATCAGGCCCGTGCCGAAGCGGCCCGCGCACGTAAGCTCGATTGCATTCTCGCCGCGCCCGATACGCCGCCGTCGACCTTGAAGCGATCCATAGCATCGAGCAGGCTTCGCGACATCTTTGACATCTGCTCTGCCGAAGCAGCAAGCTCGGTCGAACTCGAAGTCGATTGCTGTACAACTTCGCGCAACCGTTCCATGGCTTTGACCACGGCCTGCGTTCCGGAAGCCTGTTCCTCTACCGAGGAGTTAATTTCATGAGTGATTTCGTTCAGCCGTGTTGTTGCCTTGGCGATCTGCGAGGAGCCGTGTGACTGCTCATTCGTTGCGGCACCGATTTCCTGGGCGAATTTGTAAACTTCGGTGACGACATTGGAAATCTTCTTCAGTGCGGTGCTCAGGTCATTATTCAGGGTCAGACCCTCGGTGACCATGGTCGTGCTCTTTTCCATGTTCTCGACGGCCTTGCGAGCTTCCTTCTGAATGCTCTGAATCAGTTCGGAGATTTCCTTTGTGGATTGGGCTGATTTCTCGGCCAGCTTGCGAACTTCATCAGCGACCACGGCGAAGCCCAGTCCGTGTTCGCCAGCGCGCGCAGCCTCAATGGCCGCGTTCAGTGCCAGGAGATTGGTCTGCTCCGAGATGTCGTCGATAACCTCAATGATCTTGCCAATGTCGTCGGCACGCTGCCCCAGGACGTCGATGATGCCCGCAGAAGACTGAATCGAATCGGTGATGCGGTTCAGTCCGTCCGTGGCCTTGTCCATGCTGGTGATGCCGTTATGCACTTCCTGTCGCGAGCGATTGGAAATGTCGAGAAGCACTTTCGCCGTGTCGGCCACGCGCTGGATGCTGGCTACCATCTCGTCGATCGAGGCGGAGGTCTCGCTTACGCTGGATGCCTGAACCTGCGTACTTTTCACCATGTTCTGCACGTTGATGCTCATCTCGTGCATGGTGCTCGTCACTTCATCAATGGCCGACGACGCCTGTACGCTCACCTTTGCCGACTCGTCCGAGGCGTTAGCAACCTGGTTGGATCCGCTTGCAACTTGCGAAGCGCTGTCTCGCACGCTGCGCACCAGCGCCGCCAGTCCCTCGCTCATAGATACAAAGGCGTTGCCCAACAGGTCGCGGTTGGAGCGAGGCTGAATCTCATGCAACAGATCGCCACCCGCTATCGCCTCTGAAATTGCTGCCATTTCTTTCAGATACGCGACCATGTTTGCGAAGCTTCGAGCCAGCTCGCCAATCTCGTCCTTGCGATCGATGTCGATCGTATGTTCCAGGTCACCAGAATCCCCGATTTCCTTCGCGACGGACATCAATTGGCCAAGCGGTTCGGTGATGGACTTGGAGGTTTTGTAGGAAACGAGAACGCCCAACCCGACAATCATCAGCGTGCCGAGGATGGTTGCCCAAGTCGTGAACGTGGAGGCCCGTTCGTCAGACTTTCGGCGCTCTTCCAGCGTACGAGTATTCGCCTGTTCAACTTGCTCGATCAGGTCCGTCGACTTCTTTACCCAGGTACCCGGATCCTGCTGCAGGTAGTAGATCTGCAGTTCGCCAACCGTGCTGTTGCCAGCGTCTACCTGTTTGCGCTTCTCGATCAGCGGCTTTGCGAAGTCCTGTTCCCATGTGGCTTCGGCGTCGCGCAGTTTTACCAATGGCGCACGCATGCTATCGAGACCGGCTTTTGATTCAGCGATCTTGAGGGCTTCTTTCAGCTTCGCAACGCCGTCAGTGACCTTGTCGATTTCGCGCGTATCACCGCTCAACAGGTAATTGCGCAAGTTGAGACGGTTCTCCATCATTTGGAACCGGATGTTCTCGCTTAACTGCGCCACTTCCATCGAGGTAGCCGTGGCATTTCGGGCGCTGTGCTCCCGCTGAATCGCGAAAATGTTCACGAGGAACAGAAGAATCACGATTCCAAGGATGAAGCCAAAATTCAGGTAGAGCTTTTTTGAGATTGTCATTTGTTGCCTCCACGCCCTCACGCTCTCCGTGTTTGAGAAGCGCTTCCTACAGCGCCTCTGGGCGTTGGTGTAGTCAGGCGTTACTGCGCGTTCGGACTGAAGTTAAACACCACGACCTGGGTGGTCTCTTCCGAAGCCGGCTCGAATCGCCACTTCTTTACCGCGTCAACTGCTGGATCGACCAGCAGCGGGTGGCCACCCACAACCTTGGTACTCCGCACCGTTCCGGCCGGCGTGATCGTAACTTCAATCTTCACGGCGCCACGAACATTCATTCTCTTGGCCAACTCAGGGTAGACTGGAACAACCTTATTCCTTGGCTGGCGGTCTCCCTGCGCGAATGCAGCAGGCGCTACGGTGGTGATGCCCATCAGTCCTGCCAGCAAACAAGCCGCTAAGCGGCTACATATGTTTGCACCAAACACACTTGCCTCCTGAACACAAATGTCCCAAAAGCATAGGTGCACGGTGATTGCCAAGTTGCTGTCGCATGTCATCAAAACGTAGTGCCGTGTAAGTTGCTGAATCTTAACGGGTGTACCTGCACGAGTGGCTGTAATCTCGCGAAGCTCGGTATGGCACGCGTCTCACCGCTCGAATCGCTATCTATCGCCTTATCTCACCTTGAGACAAGATGACTACGGGACCATGGCTTACCGTGTTGGCACCCTGGCCGATATTGTGTTGACTCAAATTGAGAATCCAGAGTACCTTCAGGCTCTCCCCCGAACAGTTTGAGACGGCTAAAAGGTAGGTCTCCTCAAGAACGCAAATGAGCGGAGCGCACACACATGTTCGTGCCAATGACACCGAGGAGTTGTTTCAGCGCCTGCTGCTTGACATATCTGCTGCGAGTTCCCAAGGCGCGGACTACGACGCACTGATCCGGCTGTTCTGCGAGCGTGCGCGTGAATTCTTCGGTGTCAGCGGGGCCTACTGCTGGAAGCTCGCATCGCAAGGAGCGATGGAGGCCGTAGCCGCCTCAGGCTACGTGGCCGACCAGGTGCGTGGAGCTAAGTTTCCCCTTGAGCGCAGCACCCTTGCTGTTGACGCCGTGCGCAGCCGTCGCACACTTTATAGGAACCGCGCCGAGTCGTCCGGGTGTGTTCTGGCGGCCGGTCTCCCCTTTAAGTCGGCGATGGCAGCTCCGCTCATCGTTGCCGGTGAAGCCGTCGGTGCTCTAGCTTTCGTTCACGAGATCGACGCCGATTATTTCAATGACGGTATGGCAACCCAGGCCACCATCGTCGCGGGCTTGCTGGGAACATTGATGCAGGCAGCGCGGCTCAGTCAGGCGTCTCGCCAAGAGCACCAGCGTGCCGAAAATCTTGTTGATGTTGCGTCGGAACTGAACTCGTCGCTGCGTCTGGTCGATTTTGTTCAAAGGTTCACCGAGCGGGCTGCGGTGATGATGGGGGCCAAGACCGCTGTCCTGGCACTCTCAAAAGAAGGTGTACTCGAGACGGTGGCACTCCATGGCGGTCCGCTGGCGCGGGACAATGCGGTCCTGCGCCCGCTCAGCTACGCCTTGGGGCAAGCTGTTCGAGCAACTCGGGAGCCGGTACTCGCAGGGGATGCCGTCACCATACTGGGGCAGGCTCTTTCGCAGGTTCTTCAGTGGACAGACGTTACGGTTGCGCAATTGACCGGGGCCAGCGGGGAACTGATCGGCGTTATCTGCCTTGCCGACAGGGCACAACCGCTTCGGGCTGAAGATCGCAAGCTGCTGCAAGCGCTAGCATCTCACGCATCAGTTGCGCTGGAGAACTCTCGCCTCTTCACGCGGATGGACCAGGCGAATCGGCACTGGATAGAGATCTTCGACGCCATAACAGATTTCATTGTCGTTCACGATGAAACGAATCACGTGCTCCGCGTCAATCGATCCTTCGCTGATTTCATCGGCGTGCGCCCATCGGAACTTATCGGGTTCAGCATGAGGGCACTCTCAATGAGTAATGAGGCCGAGGAGCAGCCCTGTCCTTTTTGTCGTGCCGGGCTGGATTCAGCCGATGAATACATCCATCCCCTTTCGGAGCACACGTACCTCATTTCCACCTCGCGCATTCACGGTGCGGTCAACGAAAGCTTCCAGACCATTCATGTATTGAAGGACATTACTGATCGCCGCGAGGCTGAGCGCCGCTATCGCGAATTGTTCGACAACATTCAGGAAGGACTTTATTTCTCAAGTCCCGAGGGGAATTTCATCGAGGTTAACGACGCGCTGGTTCGAATGCTCGGCTATGACAGCCGGGAAGAGCTTCTGCGCGTGGACATTTCGAGCCAGATATTTGTGTCGGCGGAGCACCGCGCCCGCAGCGTAGAGATTCTGCAGCAAACAGGGATTCTTCGAAATTACGAAAACACGCTCCGACGCAAGGATGGCAGTCTCATTCACGTGTTGCAGAACGCCTTCGCTGTCAAGGACGTGCATGGGCGGGTTCTTCAGTATCGCGGTCTGATGATGGACATCACTGAACTGAAGAACTTTCAGGCCGAACTGCAACGCGAGCGGGACTTCAGCAGCAAGATACTGAACAACACTCAGAGCTTGATTCTGGTCGTGGACACTGCCGGCCTGATCAGCTACGCCAACCGTCGTTGTTATCAACCGGGAAACTTCCGCGATGTAGCGCTGCTCGGCCGACCGCTAACGGAAATCGTAGTTCCTGACCGGCGCACCGCCATGGCCGAGGCGCTTGAGTCTACCCTTGAAGGCAAGCAGGTTGACAACCTGGAACTCCCGCTCACGCTCGGCAACGGACGCATGGCTCAGTTCTCCATCAACCTCAGCCCCATGAGAGACGAGCAGGGCAACGTCAACAGCATCGTTGTGGTCATGACGGACATAACAGATGCCGCCATGTTGCAAGCCAAGCTGGTGCATACAGAGAAAATGGCTGCGGTGGGTCAACTTGTCTCAGGCGTAGCGCACGAAGTGAATAACCCGCTGACTGCTGTTCTCGGGTTCGCTGATCTGTTACTCGAGGATCCTACGGTTCCCGACGGCGCCAAGCACGACATTGGAGTTATTCTCCAGGAAGCGCAGCGCACTAAACAGATCGTGCAAAACCTGCTGAGCTTTGCACGACAGACCCCTCCGAATCGACAATCTGTGCAGATCAACGACATCTTGCGCAGGACGCTTGCGCTTCGTGCCTACGACTTCGCCAACCGCGGACTGAAGATTGTCGAGACCTTGGACGAGCACTTGCCCGAGATCATTGGCGATGCTCACCAGCTTCAGCAGGTGTTCCTGAACATCATCAACAACGCCTACGACGCTGTCTGCGAAACTGCGCGTCTTGGGCGAATCGAAATTGAGACCTGCGTCTCCGGCGATTCGGCCGAGGTGCATTTCCGCGACAACGGCAACGGGATCAAGCATCCGGAGCGGATATTCGACCCCTTCTTCACCACGAAGGAAGTGGGCAAGGGAACAGGTCTTGGTTTGAGTATCTGTTACGGCATTGTGCGCGAGCATGGAGGCGAGATCTCGTGCCACAACAATGAAGGCCCGCACGCGCCTGGAGCCACATTCGTCGTCCGCCTGCCGCTTAAAGCGTGTAAAGCACTCGCCCAGTCCAACGGAGCATATTGATGACCGATACTTCAGGCGGCACTGGCCGGCCGATCCTGGTGATAGAAGACGAACCTTCCGTGATGTCGTTTGTTAAGACAGCGCTGGAGCGCAACGGTTTTGCGGTCGTGAGTGCCGATTCCGGCGCAGCCGCCCTCCGCATGTTGCAGCAGGGCGATTATCGCTGCGTCATCTCGGACATGCGCACGCCCGGAGGCGTCGACGGCGCAGACGTGCACGATTGGATCTGCGATCATCGCCCGGATCTGCATCAAAAGCTGATCTTCATTACCGGCGACATCGTGAACGAAGAGACCGCGGCTACGCTGCGCCGGACAGGTGCTCCGCACCTCGAAAAGCCGTTCCGCGTGCGACAACTGCTGGACATCATCGAACAGACGCTTGGGAGCGCCTCATGACTGACGACTTCCGCATACGGTTCCTCATAGTTGACGATCAGCAGAGCATTCGAAAACTGTGCACCACCATCGGCAGTTCGCTGGGCTTTTCTTGCGCGGAAGCCGAGAGCGCCGAAGCAGCGCTGGCTTATCTTGAGACCGAATCCCCGGACATAATCCTATGTGATCTGAAGATGGCCGAAATGTCGGGCCTGGAGTTCCTGGGCGAAGTCAAGCGCCTGTTGCCTCGGACGGAAGTCGCCATGATGACAGGTTACGGCTCAATCGAGAGTGCCGTACAGGCGATGAAGTTGGGTGCTTACGACTACGTTCCCAAGCCGTTTCGCGTGGAGGAGATGAAGCAGAAACTCCAGCGAATGGCCGAGAAAGTTCGCCTCGTTGCGGAAAATCAGTTCCTG
>Ga0196970_1002279_pt1 | contig 10284 bp, 5 predicted proteins | sample S1v_513CmetaG_FD_148672 | JGI IMG/M metagenome (GOLD analysis project Ga0196970, IMG submission 148672) | Soil microbial communities from Anza Borrego desert, Southern California, United States - S1+v_5-13C | ecosystem: Environmental > Terrestrial > Soil > Desert | place: USA: California... | reverse complement strand
AGCGACAGGGCGACGTCGAACCGGCCGTCGGCGCGCTTGCGCACCGTCGCGCCCTTGGCCTTCAGGTCGTACAGCGTGATGTTCTCGAACAGGTCGGTGATCAGCTGCTGGGCCTCGGGATCCTCGCCCGCCTGGCGGCGGAGCGCGGCCACGAGGTGGCTCGACGACGGGTAGGGCGCATTCCTGAAGCTGTAGGCGGCGAGGACCTCGCGCAGGGCGGCGTTGACCTTGGCCTCGCCCATCATGTCCTTCAGCAGGTACATGACCAGCGAGCCCTTGCGGTAGTGGATGTACTGCTGGTTCTCGTTTCGGCCCAACGGCTGCTCGCCGATCAGATCGGTGCCGCGGCTGCGCAGGTAGCTGTCCAGTTCGTACTTGAGGAACTTCCGGATCTGGTCCGGTCCGTACAGCTTCTCCATCACCATCAGGGCCGAGTACTGCGCCAGGGTCTCCGAGAGGACGGTCATGCCCTGCTGGTTGGCGCCGATGATCTGGTGCGCCCACCACTGGTGCGCCACTTCGTGGGCGCCGACGTAGGTGACGTAGTCGATCTTCTCCGGGTCGCTGAGGTCTGCGGTGAAGCCGAGGTTCTCCGACCAGGGCACCGTGTTGGCGAAGGCCTGGGCGAACGAGCCGTAGGGGAACTCGATGAAGCGGAGCTGTTTGAACTGGTAGGGGCTGAAGTTGGCCTGGAAGTAGTCCAGGCTCAGTTCCGCCGACCGGAGCATGCGCTCCACGTTCCAGTCGTGGTCGGGGTGGTAATACACCGCCAGCTCCACGCCCTTGTGATTGCGCGATTTCACAGCGTAGCGCGCCGACTGCACCGAGAAGAAGTGCATGATCGGGGCTTCGCTGACGAAGTGGGCCGTCTTGCGATCGCCCTTCACCGTCTGCGAGACCTTGCGGCCGGGGGCGATGGGGATCTGGTCGGCGTCGGTGGTGACGGTGATGTCCGCCCGCACGAAGCCGGAGTCGCGGCGCAGGTAGTTGTACTGCTCGGCGCCCGGTTCGTTGAGCTTGGGCAGTCGGATGACATCGGCGTCGAGGCCGTTGCGGCGACGGACGACAGGGTCCTGCAGCAGCGAGAACCGGTCCATGCCGAGCATCGGGCTGATCTCCGAGTTCGAGATGAAGGTGCCGTTGTCGACGATGCGGGTGATGTTGCCGGCGTTGCGGAAGCCGCGCTGCTGGATGGTGGTTCGGAAGCCGATGGTCCGCTTCTCGCCCGGCTGCATGGGCTGGTCGAAGGCGTAGATGCTGTACTTGTACTCGTCGTAGGCCTTCTTCAGACGGGCGCCCGGCACGGTCACGGCGGTTTCCATGTCCCGATCGCCGAACCGGACGTGCACCTCGGAGAGCGGCGCGCCGGTCTGGTTTTCGATCTCGTACGTGCCCGTGGTCACGAGCCGGGGCTCGGTCGGATAGAGATCGAGGTCCAGCTTGACGGCCGTGATGGTCGGCTGCTTCACCGACTCGTACCCGATCAGGGCCTTTTCGTAGGCGGCCATGAACCGCTCTTCGTCCTTGCTGGTGCGGTACTCGTTCCAGATGTTGGTGTTGACGTAGATCCACACGCCCGAGCCGACGAAGACCAGGGCGGCGACCGCGGCGATCAGGCCGGGGACGCCGGCCAGGCGGCGGGGCAGGCGCTTGAGGCGCGGAGTCAGCCGCGTCTCGGCGCCACGGCGCAGCAAGCCGTAGGACAGGACCGCCAGGATCACCGCCAGCGCGCTCCAGTAGACCCGGAACCAGGTCCGGCCGAGCCAGAAGTCGCCCTGGCCGTTGAGGTCCGAGGTCGGGACGCCAGGCCCGTTGCCGTAGTCGTAGAGATTGTGCTCGAGGCCGAGGTTGCCCATCACCACGCGGGAGATGATCCAGAGCAGCATGATGCCCCAGCCCCAGAACTTGTGCGGCACCAGGGTCTGGACGAACACGGCCAGGATGGCGATCAGCAGGAAGTCGATCGCTTCGGGGATCAGGTACCAGGTGAGGTACTTGCCGATCTCGTAGTCGGTATGGCCGGTGACGGTCTGTGCGATCAGGCCGGCCAGGACCGCGGCGACCAGGGTCGAGACCAGCACCAGGGCGATGGCGATGGTCTTGGGGATGGTGAAGACCCAGTCGGGAGCGGAGCTGGAGTCGACGATCTCGGCGACCTTGCGGTCGCGCTCGCGCCAGACCAGTTCGCCGGCGTAGTAGACCGCGACGATGATGCCGATCAGGCCGATGTTGCCGCTGATGGCGCCGATGACGTTGCGCGTCAGCAGCACCGTCTTGGTCCCGTAGACCTCGCCGGTGAAGAAGACCTGCACCATGGCCATCATCAGGCCGACGGCGACCAGGATGAAGTAGGCCGGGCTGCGCAGCACCTGGGCCACCTCGAAGCGGGTGCGCTTGACCAGTTGGGCCAAGGCCGTGGCCGAACCGTAGTCCGGCTTGGGCAGCGGGCCGCGAGGTGCGGCGACCGCAGGGGCGGCATCAGCCATGGCAGACAGCTTCTGCTTCTTGCTGGCCTTGGCCGGTTTCGTGCCGAAGCGGAAGAGGAGGTATGCGAGGACAAGGAAGGCGGCCGCCAGGACGAACGCCAGCACGCGGTTCCAGAGGATCGGGCCCTCGAAGGCCGGCAGCAGCGTGTTGCGCTCGAGCGTGGTGTAGTACTTGGTCGCGAGACCGAAGGCGCCGGTGCCGAGCGGCTCGAAATAGGCCAGCGCCGTCTCGAACTCGGGCTGGCTGCCCAGGACGCCGGTGACGACGAAATAGCCGACCAGGAAGACGATCAGGGCGACGTAGCTGCCCATCATGGACCGGGTGACCGTGGCGATGGCGAAGAACACGGCCGAGGTCAGGATCACGTTCGGCACGCCGAATACGAAGTAGGCGTAGAGGTAGTTGCGGATGTCGTTGGCGCCCAGGGTCTCAGGGTCGAGCCAGGGCATGAACGAGCCGACGAAGATGCCCAGCGGAACGCTGATGAAGGCCAGGCAGGCGGCGGCCACCGCGCCCGTGAAGCGTCCGAACAGGTAGTCGAACTTGGTGATCCGCGTGGCCTTGATGATGGGGCCGTAGCCGGTGTCCTCGTCGCGCACGATCACGTTGGCGACGAAGGCCGTGCTGATGAACATGAAGAACAGCGAGAACACGCCCGCCGCCAGGACCAGGGTGAACGGGCCGTTCTCGTGAATGGTGCTGGCGCCGCCCAGGCTGACGTTGTCGCTGGCGACCACGCCGAAGGTGAGCAGGCCGAAGATGATGAACGCCACCCAGAAGACGGGACTGGTGAGCTGGTAGCGGAATTCGAAGCCCGCGATCTTGCCGAACATGTGCGTGATCCTCAGGCCGCGGCGCGCGAGGCGTTGAGGGTCGAGAAGTAGACGTCCTCAAGCCCGCCGTTGACCGGCTCGAAGCCCTCGCCGGGCGTGCCGTCGGAGAGCACGTGGATCACGGTGCGGCCGGCGAACAGGCGGGTGGAGATCACCTTGTGGGCGGCCTGGTAGGCGGGCAGTTCGGTCTTGTGGATGGTCTTCTTCCAGATCCGGCCGCGCATCTGCTCGACCAGTTCGGCCGGCGAGCCTTCCAGCTGGATCTTGCCCCCGGCGAGCACCGCCATGGCGGGGCAGAGGTCCGCCACGTCCTCGACGATGTGGGTGGACAGGATCACCACCACGTTCTCGCCGATCTCGGCCAGCAGGTTGAGGAAGCGGTTGCGCTCTTCCGGGTCGAGGCCGGCGGTGGGCTCGTCGACGATGATCAGCTGCGGGTCGCCGATCAGGGCCTGGGCGATGCCGAAGCGCTGGCGCATGCCGCCGGAGAAGCCGGCCAGCGCCTTCTTGCGCACGGCCCAGAGGTTCACCTGGTTCAGCAGGGCCTCGACCGTCTCCTTGCGCTCGCGCGTGTTCCCGATCCCCTTCAGGATCGCCATGTGATCGAGCATGTCGTAAGCCGAGACACGCGGATAGACGCCAAAGTCCTGGGGCAGGTAGCCCAGCGTGCGGCGCAGCGCCTCCGGCTCCCTGATGACGTCGATGTCGCCGAAACGGATCGAGCCCGAGGTCGGGGTCTGCAGGGTGGCGATCGAGCGCATCAGCGTCGACTTGCCCGCGCCGTTGGGCCCCAGCAGGCCGAACATGCCCTTGGGCACCGTCAGGCTCACGCCATCCAGCGCCTTGGTCCCGTTACCGTAGACGTGGGTTAGATTCTCGACGACGAGCATGGACTTAGGCCCCCTGAAATGATCGCAGGAAGGCTAGCGGGCGCAAACACCCGTGCAAGTGAAGGATTGTTTAGGCGTCCGCCGTCGCTGCCGTCCCCGCGGTGGAACCCTCGCCGTTGCGCGCCCGTTCCTGGACTCCCCGCCCATCGTTTGCGCACGCCCCGTCGGCGCGGCCGTCGAGCCGCGCGGGCCTGAAGCCAGGAGCCAACCGATCGTCCTTGCCGCCGACATCCTCGACGCCGCCCCGCCATGGGCCGTCACGGCCGGACTGCTGAGCCTCGGCGTCGTCGCCGCCCTGCTGCTGCACGCGGCCCTCTACCGCCTGTTCGACCGCCTGGTGCGCAATGCGGGTCTGTTCCGCCGGGCGCTGGTGCAGCGTACCCGCCGGCTGAGCCGCCTGGTCCTCGTGCTGACGGGGCTGTGGATCGCCGCCGCCAACGCCCCGCTGGACGACGGGACGCGCACCTTCCTGCGCCACCTGGGGGCCATCGGCGTGGTGGTCGTCATCGGCTGGATCGCCCTGACGATCCTGCACGTCGGGTCCATCGTCTACATGCGGCGCTTCAAGACCGACGTGGAGGACAACCTCGTCGCCCGCAAGCACGTCACCCAGATCCGGATCCTGAAGGGGGCGATCTCGACCCTGATCGTGATCCTTACCCTGGCGGCGGCGCTGATGACCCTGCCGGGGGTGCGCCAGATCGGGGTCAGCCTCCTCGCCTCGGCAGGTGCGGCCGGGATCATCGCCGGCCTGGCCCTTCAGCCGCTGCTGACGAACCTGATTGCCGGCGTCCAGATCGCGCTCACCCAGCCGATCCGCATCGACGACGCCGTGCTGGTGGAGGGCGAGTTCGGCTGGGTGGAGGAGATCGGTTCGACCTACGTCGTCGTGCGCCTGTGGGACTGGCGGCGCATGATCCTGCCCCTGACCTACTTCATCCAGAAGCCGTTCCAGAACTGGACCCGGGAAAAGGCGGAGCTGATCGGGACGGTGATGCTGTACCTCGACTACTCCGCCCCGGTCGGCGCGATCCGCGCCAAGGCCGAGGAGATCGTGCGCGCCTCGCCGCTGTGGGACGGCAAGGTCGTGAACGTGGCGGTGGTGGAGACCAGCGAGCGCAGCATGCACGTCCGCGTGCTGGCCAGCGCCCGCAACGCCGGCGTGGTGTTCGACCTCCGCGCCGAGGTGCGCGAGAAGCTGCTGGAGTGGCTGCGCGAGGAATACCCCGACGCCCTGCCGCGCGACCGCCTGGCCGTGGACCGCATCGAGGCGGCGCCGGCGGCGATCAACTGACGGCGGCGAGCTTCTTGGCGGGCATGTCGTTATGCGGCCTTCCGCCCTTCAGCGCGCAGACGAAGGCGTCGCGCCAGGCCGAGACGTTCTGGGTCTGCACGCCGTCCATCAGGGCGCGCCAGCGCTCCTGGCGTTCCTTCAGCGGCATGGCCAGGGCTTGGCGGATCGCCTCGGCCACCTCCTCACGGTCGAACGGGTTCACGATCAGGGCCTCGCGCATCTGTTCGGCGGCGCCTGCGAACTCCGACAGGACCAGCACGCCGGGGTCGGCCGGATCCTGGGCGGCGACGTACTCCTTGGCCACAAGGTTCATGCCGTCGCGCAGCGGGGTGACCAGGCCGATGTGTGCCGCGCGGTAGAGACCGGCCAGCTCGTCGCGGCGATAGGGTCGGTTGACGTAGCGGATCGGCACCCAGTCGATGGTGGCGAAGGCGCCGTTGATGCGCCCCGAGAGCGTGTCCAGCCGCGCGCGGATGTCCTGGTAGGCCTCGACCTCGTCGCGGCTGGGGGTGGCCACCTGCAGCAGGAACACCTCCTCCTGTTGGGCCGGATTGTCGGTCAGGAACTGCTCGTAGGCGAGGAAGCGCTCCTCCAGGCCCTTGGAGTAGTCCAGCCGGTCGATGCCCAGGATCAGCTTGCGGCCCGTCATGCTGTCGCGCATGCGCCGGTAGCTCGCGGCGGCCGTCTCCGAGTTCACCGACTTGGCGAAGTCCTCCGCGTCGATGCCGATGGGGAAGGTGGCCGCCCGCGAGGTCTTGCCCCAGCCCGAGACGAGGCCGTCCTCGCCGACGCATCCGTCGTCGAGGTGCTCGATGTACTCGTTGAAGGCCTCGAGGTGGTCCTGGGTCTGGAACCCGATCAGGTCGTAGGCCAGCATCGCCTGCACCAGTTCCTCGTGGTGGGGCAGGGTGGTGAACACCCGCCGCGCCGGCCACGGCACGTGCAGGAAGAAGCCGATGCGGTTCTTCACGCCCCGACGGCGCAGTTCCTCGGCCAGCGGGATCAGGTGGTAGTCCTGCACCCAGATCACGTCGTCGGGGCCGATCAGCGGCAGCACGGTGTCGGCGAAGCGCTGGTTCACCCGGGCGTAGCCGGCGCCGTACGACCGCTCGTAGGCGGCGAGGTCGGTGCGATAGTGGAACAGGGGCCACAGCGTCTTGTTGGCGTAGCCGTTGTAGTACTCGTGGACGTCCTGCTCCTCGAGGTCGACAAGGGCGACGGTGACGCCGCCGATCTTCTGCATGGCCAGCTGGCCGGTGAACTGCTCCGCGGTCTGGCCGCTCCAGCCGAACCAGACGCCGTTGTTGTCGCGCAGGGCGGCGGACAGGGCCATGGCCAGGCCGCCGGCCGTGCCGACGCCCGGGTCCGACGGGGGATTCACGCGGTTGGAAATGACGATCAGTCGACTCATGCAGGCACCTCGATACTGAAAACGCCCGAGCCGGCGGAACGGTCCAGCCAGTCGAGCACGCCCGCCACGTGGGGCAGGCGGGCGGCGGCCGCGGTCGGGCGGGCAGGGCCCACCAGCACGCCGAGGCCGCCAAGAGAGGTCGCCGCGGCGAAGGCGTCCTCGTCCGTCAGGTCGTCGCCGACGAAGATCGGGACCGACCCGGCGAAGGGGTCTTCGGCCATGAAGGCCAGCAGGGCGTGGCCCTTGTCGGCGCCGGGCGTGCGCAGCTCGACCACCCGGTCGCCCTCCTGCAGCTTCAGCCCGGTGGCGTGGGCCAGGCGGCGGGCCAGGGTCCGCGCCTCCTCCATCAGCTCCGGCGCGCCGCGGTAGTGCAGGGCGACGCTCAGGGCCTTGCTCTCGATCAGAAGGCCCGGTCGCGCTTCGGCGAAGGCGCGCAGTACGGCCTCGGTGGCGGCCAGTTCCGGGTGGGCGGCGGCGGCGGCGTGTCCGGCTGCGCCGCGGCGCTCCAGGCCGTGCACCCCGGCGGCGAAGGCGCAACTGCCCTCGACGATGCGGTCGATGTCCTGCACTGGGCGGCCGCTGATGATGGCCAGCCGACCGTCCAGCGCCTCGGAGAGGCGGCGCAACAGGGCGGTGCGGCGGGGGTCGGCGACCACCTCGTCCGGCGTCGCCTCGAACGCCGCCAAGGTCCCGTCCAGGTCGAGGAACAGGGCCGCCCGTGACAGGGCGATGTCCCGTGTCGAGGGGGGTGTCGGCTGACGTTGGGCGTCACGGGCCATGCGGACGGCGGCTCCTTCGCGGATCAAGGCGGCACTGCCGGTATTCGCACAGGGTGCGCCGGTGTATCGCCACTGTCATTAAGTTATGATTGGCCCACGGCTGGGAGCGGCAGACCTAACGGGTTGAGAGCTAATATAACGGCGAAGCTCATGGATGTTCAGCGTTGCCGTGTAGATAGGGCAAGCTTGCCACGGGATTAAGTCTGACGCATTGTAATCCTGCGAGTTCGGCGAGCCTTTACTTAAATGTATCTGATAGGTCTGAGTTCTACATGAATGGCCGAGCGGTTCGACCGGCGAAGCCGAACGGCGTCTCACGTGTTTATATCCCCAGGGCCCGGACTGAATGACTGTCTGAACGCCTGTCACGCTTCGGAGTTTCCCTTGACCGCACGGCCGACGTCCTCGCCCGACATCCGCACCCTGGATCTGGCTCCCATCGGCAACTGCGCGGCCAGCGCCCTAGTCGACCGGCAGGGCCGCTTCGTCTGGGCCTGCGCGCCCCGCGTGGACAGCGATCCGGTGTTCTCGACCCTGCTGGACGATCGCCCGCTGCACGCGCCGGACGCGCGGGGCTTCTGGAGCATCGACCTCGTCGACCTGGCCGAGGCGCGCCAGGCCTATGAACGCAACACGGCGGTCCTGCGCACCGAACTGGTCGACAGCCGGGGCGGGGCCGTCGAGATCATCGACTTCTGCCCGCGCTTCCGCCGCCACGGCCGCGTCTATCGTCCGGTGGCCATGGCGCGCCTGGTGCGGCCGTTGCGAGGTTCGCCGCGGATCACGGTGCGGTTGCGGCCGGCGGTGGACTGGGGTTCGGGGCCGGCGCCGCGTACGTCCGGCTCCAACCATGTACGCTACGTTTGCTCGGACGTGACCCTGCGGCTCACCACCAACGCGCCGGTGTCGCACGTGCTGGACGAGCGAACCTTCCGCCTGGAGGAGGAGTTGGCCTTCTTCCTCGGTCCCGACGAGCCGTTCTCGGACAACGTGGTGCACACGGTGCGGCAGATGCGGGTCGAGACCGCGACCTACTGGCGCGAGTGGGTGCGGACCCTGGCCCTGCCGCTGGACTGGCAGACAGCGGTGATCCGCGCAGCGATTGCGCTCAAGCTCTGCGCCTATGAGGAGACCGGCGCCATCGTCGCGGCCCTGACCACTTCCATCCCCGAGGCGCCGAACAGCGGCCGCACCTGGGACTACCGCTACTGCTGGCTGCGGGACGCCTACTACGTCGTGCGGGCCCTGAACCGGCTGGGCGCGGCGGACATGCTGGAGAACTACCTCGGCTACCTGCGGAACCTCGTGGACATGAGCCAGGGCGGGCACGTGCAGCCGGTCTACGGCGTCGGACTCGAGCCCGCCCTGATCGAACGTCAGGCCGAGAGTCTGCCGGGCTACCGCGGCATGGGACCGGTGCGCGTGGGCAACCAGGCGCACGAGCATCACCAGCACGACGTCTACGGCCAGATCGTGCTGCCCCTGGTGCAGTCGTTCTTCGACGAGCGACTGCTGCGGCCAGGGACCGTGGAGGATTTCCACGCCCTGGAGAAGGTCGGCGAGCGCGCCTTCGAGGTGCACGACAAGCCGGATGCGGGCCTGTGGGAATTCCGCACGCGGGCGAGCGTGCACACCTACTCGGTGCTGCTGTGCTGGGCCGCCTGCGCGCGCTTGGCCAACGCTGCGGAGGCGCTGGGGCTGGTGGACCGCTCCGCCTACTGGGAGGCTCGCGCTTCGGAGATCCGCGCCCGTATCGAGATCGACGCCTGGAACGAGCAGGCCGGCCGCTTCGGCGGCAGTCTTGGCGGCGACGAGATCGACGCCAGTCTGATGCAACTGGTCGACCTGGGCTTCCTGGAGGCGGACGATCCGCGCGCGACGGCGACGCTGGACGCGGTCGAGGCCACGCTCCGACGGGGCCCCTACATGTTCCGCTATGCCGATCCCGACGACTTCGGCTCGCCCGAGACCGCGTTCAATTTCTGCACCTTCTGGTTCATCGAGGCGCTCCACGGCGCCGGGCGCATCGACGAGGCGCGCGAGCTGTTCGAGGAGATGCTGGCGCGGCGCACCCATGCGGGCCTGCTATCCGAGGACATCCGCATGGAGGACAAGGAGTTGTGGGGCAACTATCCCCAGACCTACTCCCTGGTGGGCACGATCAACTGCGCCGTGCTGCTGAGCAGGCCGTGGAGCGCGGTGCGGTAGGGGCGGCAGCGCACGGCCGGACCACGGCGGCGTTCCCCGAATGGTCCGTCATCCCGGAACGCCGTCCGGGATGACGTAGAACCGGGGGTAGGGCTGGCTTCCCAGCCCTAGTGCCGCACCCGCACGTAGCTGCCCGGCGCGGCTTCCAAAGCCGGCAGCTTGCCTTCGCCGGGCGTGCGGGCCGGGACCTTGTCGTCCCCGGCCGCCTCGTCCAGCCAGCCCTGCCACTCGGGCCACCAGGAGCCGGGCTTCTGCATCGCCGTCTCCAGCCAGGCGTCGGCCTCGGCGGGCGTAGCGTCGTTGATCCAGTAGCCGTGCTTGTTGGCCGACGGGGGGTTGATCATGCCGGCGTTGTGACCGGATCCGCCGAGCAGGAAGCGGG
>Ga0196970_1002278_pt1 | contig 10298 bp, 7 predicted proteins | sample S1v_513CmetaG_FD_148672 | JGI IMG/M metagenome (GOLD analysis project Ga0196970, IMG submission 148672) | Soil microbial communities from Anza Borrego desert, Southern California, United States - S1+v_5-13C | ecosystem: Environmental > Terrestrial > Soil > Desert | place: USA: California... | reverse complement strand
GGCCCGGCCAGGACCACCCGCAGCATCCGTGCTTCGTCCAGTCCGCTAGGCCGCGCGATGCGTTCGGCGATCGCGCTGGCCTTGCCCAAGGCCAGGACCAGCACGATGGTGGTGAGCGCGGCCTGCAGCACGATCAAGCCTGCTGCAAGCCGGTGCCGTTGCAGCGCTGCCAGGAACGGATCGGCACCCAGCATCGCCGCGTCCGCCTCAGGCGCTGCGCGTCGCCACTGCCGGCGGCACCGCTGCCGCGCGCCGTGCCGGGCCGAGCACGGCCAGCTGGCCCAGCAGCCACAATGCCAGCGCGCCGCACGGCAGATACATCAGCGGCAGCCGCGGCAGTTCATAGCGCTGCATCAGCCACAGGTTGGCCGAGTACGCCAGGGTCATGCCAATGACAATGCCGATGGTCGCCAGCAGGAAGTTCTCGGTCTGGAAGTAGCGCAGGATCTGCCCGCGCGTGGAGCCGAGCGCGCGGCGGATGCCGATCTGCTTGGTCCGCTGTTGCACCCAGAAGCTGGCCAGGCCCACGATGCCCAGCGCGGTCACCACCAGCAGGGCGATGCACACCGCCACCAGCAGCCAGGCCATCGAACGGTCCTGGCGATAATAGGCTTCGCGCAGTTCCTCGACGGTTTCCTGCTTGAGGATGATGCGGTTGGGGCTGTTGCGCTCCAGCGCGGCCACGGCTGCCTTCAGTACATCGGCGCGGCGGCCAGGCTCGGTGCGCAGCAGGTAATTGCCGCCCAGCGAATAGGACACCTTCATCGGCAGCAGCATCGAATACTCATAGGCCTCCGGCCCGCCGCGGACGTTCTCGCTCGGACGTGCCAGATGATCGACGATGCCGATGACCTTGATCGGCGCATCGCCCCAGCTGTAGAAGGTCTTGCCCAAGGCCGACTCGCCCGGGAACAGCTTCTGCGCCATGGCGCGGGTGATGATCGCGCTGGGAATCTTGGCCTGCTCGTCATCGTACTTCACGAACTCGTCCGGGTTGAAGCGGCGGCCCTCGACCAGGTTCAGACCCAGGGTGTCGAGCAATTGCTCATCTCCCAGGTAGGTGGTGGCATTGAGCGTGGACAGCTTCTGCTCCTGGCTCAGCTTGACGCCGCTGTTCCACGACGAATTGCCGAACGCAATCTGGTTGGTGGCACTGGCCGCCTTGACGCCGGGCAGCGAGCGCAGCAAGCCCAGGTCCGATTCGGTCAATGCCTGCGGGTTGTCGTCGCGGCCGATGCCGGTCAGCTGCACGCGCACGACTTCGTCTTCGGCCAGGCCGCTGGGGCGGTCCATGCGTTCGAGGCGGTTGCCGATGAGGAACAGCGCATTGCAGATGATCGCGCAGCTGAGCGCGATCTCGACCACGATCAGCGCCGCGGCGGTCTTGTGCCGGCGCAGGGTGGAGAGGATGGGGCGGATTTCCATGGCGGTCTTCCCGTGAAGGTCCACTGGTCCGGCCGTCGGAGAGAGAGCCCCGAGGCCGGCCGGATCAGTGGAAAGCGGTTATTGGGACTTGAGCTGCAGCGCCGGCGCGACCTGGCAGGCGCGCCAGGCCGGCAGCAGGCCGGCAAGCAGGCTGGCAATGATCGCCAGGGCAAAAGTGGTAGCCAGCATCAGCGGGTTGAGATGCGCGAGCTCGGCATAGCTGGCCGGCTGCTGGCGCACCGCCCACAGCCCGAGCAGGGCCAGGCCGAGGCCAAGCACTCCGCCGGCCAGACCAATGGTGCCGGCTTCCACCAGTGCCTGGGCGAAGATCGAGCGGCGCGATGCCCCCAGGGCGCGGCGCACGCCGATCTCGCCACTGCGGCGCATGAACTTGGCCAGCAGCAAACCAATCGTGTTGACCAGGCACACCAGCAGGAAGCCGAACGCCAGCCAGGTCTGCAGGCGCACGTCGTTGGGCACCACGCGCTTGAAGTCCAGCCATTCCATCACGCTGCGCAGGCGCACGTTGGTCGGGCGCTCGAAGCGGCCGGCCGCGCGCTGCTGGTCGGAGTAGTTGGACAGGTACTGGCGGAAATCCTCGACCTTGGCCGGCGAATCCAGCTGCACCCAGTACTGCATCCAGGTGCAGGGGGCATTCAAGCCGGTCTCGTCATTGTTGGAATCGCCCCAGCAATCCATCGAGCCGTTGCGGCCGAACTTCAGCTCCACCGCGGTCGAGAACGGCATGAACACCGGCTCGACCTCGCCGTAGCGGTCGCTGTTGAGGTCGTAGAAGCGCGGTGTGGGGCGCCAGTACTTGAGCACGCCGATGACGCGGAAATCGTTCTGCTCGATGCGCACGTTGCGGCCGACGCTGTTCTGCCCGTCGAAGAGCTTGTCGTTGAGCTCCTTGGACAGCACCACGACGCGGGCATGGCCGGCGTCCTCGGTGGCGGTCCAGGCGTTGCCGTACTCGAACGGCGTGCCGAACATGGCAAAGAAATCCGCCGAGGTGTAGCGCGCATCGGAGGTGAACGGGCGCAGGCCCGACTTGTCCGGCTCGATCGACACGCCGCCGCCGGTCATCAGCGCCTGGCGGTCGGCCTTCTTCTCGCGCAGCAGGGTTTCGGCATCGAAGCGGGTGACCTGCTCGGCCGGGTCTTCGCCGGCGATGTAGCCATCCATCGAGGCCGGGTCGAGCTGCACATAGAACAGGTGTTCACTGCGACCCGGCAGCGGGTCGCCGGAGAGGATGTAGAACACGGTCAGCGTGGTCATGCTGGTGCCGATGCCGAGCGCGATGGCCACGACCATCAGCGCGGTAAGCACCTTGTTGCGGCGGAAGCTGCGCAGGGCGAGGTTGAAGTAGTAGCCGAACATGGCGTGGGCCTCACTCGTTGGCGGCGATCGGGGCGGGCACGGCGTGCGCGCGGACCAGGGCCGGTTCGCGGGCCAGGTCGGTAGCCTGACCATCGACGATGTGCACGTTGCGCTGGGCGCGGGCGGCCAGTTCCGGGTCGTGGGTGACCATGACAATGGTCGTGCCCTGGGCGTTGATCTCTTCCATCAGCTCCATCACGCCGCGGGCCATCTGCGAGTCGAGGTTGCCGGTCGGTTCGTCGGCCAGCAGCAGGCGCGGGCTGCCGGCCAGTGCACGTGCGATCGCCGCGCGCTGCTGCTGGCCGCCTGACAGTTCGGCCGGGTAGTGCTTCATGCGCGAACCCAGGCCGACCTTGCCCAGCGCGTCCTCGATGCGCTGCCGGCGCTCGGCCGCGGGCATGCCGCGGTAGCGCAGCGGCACGTCGACGTTGTCGAACAGGTTGAGGTCCGGGATCAGGTTGAAGCCCTGGAAGATGAAGCCGATCTTGCGGTTGCGCAGGCGCGAGCGCGCGTCATCGGACAGGTGGCTGACGTCTTCGCCATCGAGCAGGTACTGGCCGCTGGTGAAGGTCTCCAGCAGGCCGGCGATGTTGAGGAAGGTGGTCTTGCCCGAGCCGGACGGGCCGGTCACGGCGACGAACTCGCCCTCGCGCACGTGCAGGTCGAGCGAGCGCAGCGCATGGGTTTCCACCTGTTCGGTGCGGAAGACCTTGGAGACCGACTGCATCTGGAGCATGGAGCGTTCCTTCTGGTTAGAGAAATCTGGGTGGCGGGGCGGGTCAATGCAGGGTGACGCGTTCGGCCTCGCCGAACTGGTCGCTGCCGGAGACGACGACGCGGTCGCCCGGCTGCAGGCCGGAAAGCACCTCGATCTCGCCCAGGCTGCTGGTACCCAGCTGCACGGGGCGGCGCACGGCGGCATTGCCGTCCATGACGTAGGCATAGCGGCCGCCGGACTGCTCGACGAACGGGCCGCGCTCGACCTTGAGCACGTTGCGGCGCGTGTCCATCACCACCCGCGCGCTCATGCGCTGGCTCTGGCGCAGGCCCGGCGGCTGCTTGTCGCTGAAGCGGATGCGTGCGTTGACCTCACCGTTGACCACTTCCGGCGACACCGCCGAGATCTCCCCGGCGAACGGCTGGCCGGTGCCGCTGGTCAGCTGCGCCGGCATGCCGATGGCCAGGTCACGGGCAAAGCTTTCCGGCACCTTGATCTCGACTTCAAAGTTGGACAGGTCGACCACGCCGAGGATCGGCGCGTTGGCGGCCACGTTGGTGTGCTGGGTCGCCTGCACCTGGCCGACCTGGCCGTCGAACGGCGCGCGCAGGGTCAGGGCATCGACCTGGCGCTGCACTTCGGCCACCACCGCGCGCTGGCGGTCGGCCAGCAGGCGCTTGTTGCGTGCGTCCAGGTCGGCGCCCTGGCTTTGCAGGGCCGAGTCCTGCTTGGCGTGCTGCAGTTCGATCTCGGCCTTCTTCAATTCGTCGCGGGCCTTGGCCAGGTCCACTTCCGGCACCGCGCCGCCATCGAAGCCGCGCTGGTAGCGGGCCAGGTCGCGTTCGGCGGCGGTGCGCACCAGGCCGGCCTGGTCGCTGGTCTTGCTGGCGGTGGCACGGGCGAGTACGGCGTCGAGCGCGGCGCGGCTGGATTCGGCTTCCAGGCCGGCGAGCGTGGCCTGTTCCTGGGCCAGCTTGCTGCGCAGTTCCGGGCTGTCGATCACCGCCAGTTCCTGGCCCTGCTTGACCACATCGCCGGCCACGACCTTCAGGGTCACGGTGCCGGCCGAAATCGCGTACAGCACCGGACTGTTGGCAGCGATCACGCGGCCGTCGGCGGCGATGTCGCGGACCAGGTCGCCGCGCTTGACCTCGGCGATGCGCACCCGCGATTCCTGGAACGAACGGCTGCCTGCGCTCCAGCCCGAGACGGCCCAGGCGATGCCGGCCAGCACCACCGCCGCGCCAACACCCGGCCACAGCCAGCGGCGCCAGGGCGCGGGGGCGGCGTGGGTGCAGATCACTTGATCCTGGGCGGAGGTGTCGCGAATGGCCATGTGGGTTCGGGTGGTTGGAGTCGGGAAAGGCAAAGCAGCTTCCGTGCCAGCTGCAAGTCATTGAAATGCAAGGATGGGCGGCGGTGTCCACAGTGTCCGCGCTGTCCGCGGACACCGTGGCGGACGCTCTGTCCGGACGCGGTCAAGGGCAAGCCAGAAAGCGGACATGGCAGAATGTCCGCCTTTACACCCGGCAGACTCCTCATATGTGCGGCATTGTTGGCGCGATCGCCGATCGCGATGTGGTTCCTCTCCTGATCGAAGGCCTCAAGCGCCTGGAATACCGCGGTTACGACTCCTCCGGCATCGCCGTGCTCGATGGCCCGCAGCTGCGCCGCGTACGCCGCACCGGCCGCGTCTCGGAGATGGCCGCGGCCGCCGCCGAAGAGGGCTTTGTCGCGAACCTGGGCATCGGCCACACGCGCTGGGCCACCCATGGCGGCGTCACCGAAGCCAACGCCCACCCGCACATCAGCCACGGCGTGGCCCTGGTCCACAACGGCATCATCGAGAACCACGAGGAAAAGCGCGAGGAGCTGCGCGCGCTGGGCTATGTGTTCGAGTCGCAGACCGATACCGAAGTCATCGCCCACCTGATCCACCATCAGTTGCAGCAGGGCCATGACCTGCTGGCGGCGCTGCAGCTCACCGTGCGCCAGCTCACCGGCGCCTATGCGCTGGCGGTGGTGAGCCAGGCCGAGCCGGAGCGGCTGGTGTGCGCGCGCATGGGCTGCCCGCTGCTGGTCGGCGTGGGCGAGGGCGAGAACTTCGTCGCCTCCGACGTGTCGGCGATCCTGCAGGCCACCCGCCAGGTCATCTTCCTGGAAGAAGGCGATACCGCCGAACTGCGCCGCGGCAGCGTGCGCGTGTTCGACGAGCAGGGCGCCGAAGTGACGCGCGAGCTGCATCTGTCTGACGTGTCGCTGGCTTCGCTGGAGCTCGGCCCGCACCGCCACTTCATGCAGAAGGAAATCCACGAGCAGCCGCGCGCGCTGTCGGACACCATCGAGGCGGCGATCGACGCCGGCGGTTTCCCCGCCGAACTGTTTGGCGCGCGGGCGGCGGAGATCCTGCGTGGCATCGAGGGTGTGCAGATTCTGGCCTGCGGCACCAGCTACTACGCCGGCCTGACCGCGCGTTACTGGATCGAGGCCATTGCCGGCCTGCCATGCAGCGTGGAAATCGCCAGCGAATATCGCTACCGCGCCGCCTACGCCAATCCCAAGCACCTGGTGGTGACCATTTCCCAGTCCGGCGAGACCCTGGACACGATGGAGGCGCTGAAATACGCCAAGTCACTTGGCCACCGCCACACGCTGTCGATCTGCAACGTGCCCGAAAGCGCGATCCCGCGTGCGAGCGAACTGGTCTGCTACACCCGCGCCGGCGCCGAGATCGGCGTGGCCTCGACCAAGGCCTTCACCACCCAGCTGGCGGTGCTGTTCCAGCTCACCGTGGTGCTGGGCAAGCTGCACGGCCGTGTCGATGCAGCGCAGGAAGCCGACTACCTGGAACAGCTGCGCTTCCTGCCCGGCAGCGTGCAGCATGCGTTGAACCTGGAGCCGCAGATCATGGCCTGGGCCGAGCGCTTCGCTCCCCAGCACAATGCCTTGTTCCTCGGCCGTGGCCTGCATTACCCGATCGCGCTGGAAGGCGCGCTCAAGCTCAAGGAAATCTCCTACATCCACGCCGAGGCCTACCCGGCCGGTGAACTCAAGCACGGGCCACTGGCCCTGGTCGATGCGTCGATGCCGGTGGTGGTGATCGCGCCGAACGACCGCCTGCTGGAGAAGGTGAAGTCCAACATGCAGGAAGTGCGCGCACGTGGCGGCGAACTGTTCGTGTTCACCGACCAGGACAGCCAGTTCAGTGCCTCCGAAGGCGTGCACCTGATCCGCACGCCGCGCCATGTGGGCGTGCTCAGTCCGATCGTGCACACCATCCCGGTGCAGCTGCTGGCGTATCACACGGCACTGGCCCGCGGCACCGACGTGGACAAGCCGCGCAATTTGGCCAAGTCAGTGACGGTGGAGTGAGGTGATCGGGCTGGGCCAGGGCCTGCTTGGATATCACCTCAGCGCGCGCGCAGCCTCAAAGCACGGCCTGTGCGCTCCCGGGATAGTCGGTCTGCGCCGCAGTGCGCGCGCTGCTGTCCAGGTCCTTGCAGAACGCATCAAGCTTGCCGCGAATCCGGCGCAGCGCGTCGCTCCCCAGCACCACCCAATGGCGGCCGCTGGGAAACATGGCTTCGTTGAAGATGGCGGCCGCCACGCGCACCGGGTCACCCGGGAACATGTCCGGCGTCACCGAAGCCACCAGCTTGCGGAAGGCGCCCGACGTGCTGGCGTAGTCGGCCAGCGGCTCGCCTGAAAAATGCGTCCGGCGTTCGATGCCGGTGCGCACCGAGCCTGGCTCGACCAGCAATGCACGCAGGCCGAGCGGTTCCACTTCCTGCCACAGTGCCTCGGTCAGACCTTCGAGTGCGAACTTGCTGGCGGAATAGAAGCCGTTCGCCGGCAGGCTGGCGATGCCATCCATCGAAGAGACATTGATGATCGTGCCGCTGCGCCGTGCGCGCATGCCGGGCAGGACCAGCCGGATCATCTCGACCGCGCCGAAGAAGTTCACTTCGAACTGGGCGCGATAGTCCGCTTCGCGTTGCTCTTCCACGGCACCCAGGAAATCGATGGCGGCATTGTTGACGAGTACATCGACATGGCCGAAACGGGCCAGCGCCCCGGCCACCAGGGCCAGGCGTTGCCGCGCATCGGTGACGTCCAGCTCCATCGCCAACGCCGATTGCGGATAACGCTTCGCAAGTTCGGTCATCTCCGGGGTGGTACGTGCGGCGAGTACCACGCGCTGGCCGCGTTCAAGCAGGTACTCGGCAAGGGCCAGGCCAATGCCGCTCGATGCGCCGGTCACCAGCCAGTTGCGGGTGGGGAGTGCGGGCAGGGGTACTTCGGCTTGCAAACTCATGCGATATCTCCGAGGGGAAGGGCGGCGCGGTCATCGTCCGGCCACCGCCAGCATGCGTAGCTCTCCGCGCCGTTGCCCGCTATCTATCGTTAGCGATTGTTAGCGCTACGCCTGCCCATACCTAGGTATAGCTGCACCGCGAGCAGGCGCTTGTCAGACTCGATCGCGCCGGGCCACGCCGCCCTTCCATTCGCACCCCAGGGAACCCCGATGCGCCTGCTCGACTGCGCCGTGCTTGCTGTTGCCGCCTTTTCCCTGCCGACAAGTGCGAAGGCAGCCCCGGGTGATCCCGACGTGCAGGCGCGGATTCTCGACCAGGGTTTCAATCATTCCCAGGTGATGCCGATCGCCGAATGGCTGGCCGATCACATCGGCGCGCGTCTTACCGGCTCGGAGGGCATGCGCGCAGCGCAGGAGTGGACTGAGGACCAGTATTGCCAATGGGGCCTGCGCAACATACATCGCGAGGGCTTTGACTTCGGCCGCGGCTGGCAAGTGGAGCGCACTGCGGTGCGCATGCTGACGCCGCGGCTACTGCCGCTGCATGCCATCGCCGTTGCCTGGACACCTTCGACGCCTGGCGCTGTTTCCGCACCCATTGTCATCGCTCCGATGCAGCGCGAAGCCGACCTGCTGGCATGGCATGGCAAGCTGTCCGGCAAGATCGTTCTGGTCGATCTGCCCGGCACAGGCTCGGAACCGGTAGATCCGCCGTTCGTCCGCTACACGCCTGCGCAGCTCGCGCAGATGGATCACTACGCCCCGCCGCGGCACGGCGCCGACGCGGTACCGAAGTGGTTGCAGCATGCGCGCTTGCAGGAGCGCATCGACGCCTTCCTCAAGAGCGAGGGTGCCGTGGCGCGCGTGCAGCAGTCGTATGCCGATGGCGGACTGCTGCATGGCGAAGGCACCGCTTATGCGAAGGGTGCGGCGGTACCTGCGATCGAGCTGGCGGCAGAGGACTACCGGCGCCTGGCACGGCTGGCCAGGACCGGGCCCGTCACCCTGGAGATCGACAGCCAGACCCGCTTTCTCGACCAGGACCGGCAGGCCTACAACATCATCGCCGACATTCCCGGCAGCGAACCGGGCGCCGGCTACGTCATGGCCGGAGCGCACCTGGACGGCTGGGCGGCGGCCGATGGCGCGGCCGACAACGGTGCCGGTACCGCGATGGTCATGGAGGCGGCGCGCATTCTGTCGGCCACCGGCGTGCGGCCGCGGCGAACGATCCGCTTTGCGTTGTGGTCCGGCGAGGAACAGGGACTGCTCGGGTCCAAGGCCTACGTTGCGCGGCACATCGCCGCGCGCCCGCCCGCCGCACCGGGTACGAGTGGTCTGGAGGACTATTTCAGCCTGCCGCGGCGCTATCCGATCACGCCACTGGCCGATTACGCCAAGCTCGCTGCGTACTTCAATATCGACAATGGCTCGGGGAAACTGCGCGGCATCTATGCCCAGGGCAACCTGGCCGCGGTGCCGGTGCTGGAGGAGTTGATCGCCCCTTTCCATGCGCTGGGCATGGACAAGGTGCTGCCCGGCGACACCGACAGTACCGACCATGAGTTCTTCGCTGCGGTGGGATTGCCGGCGTTCCAGTTCATCCAGGACCCGCTGGATTACGACAGCCGCATCCATCATTCCAGCATCGACACCTATGACCACCTGAAGGCCGAGGACATGCGCCAGGGCGCCGTGGTGCTGGCCGCGCTGCTGCTGGAAGTCGCCGACCGGCCCAGTCCGCTGCCCCGGCAAGCCCTGCCCACGCAGCCAACGCCTACCGACCCCTTCCAGTACGAAAGCCCGGAAGGGCCGCGCTGAGGAATGCGCATGAATGTGCGGCTCCAATCGCACCGGCAGCGACGCCGCGCGAGCGCTCGGCGCGGCGACCCGCTGGACGTGGCGCTCGGCGTGCTTGCACACGAGTTGCGCAACCCGCTGGCGGCCATCGGGCTTGCAGCCAGCCTGCTGGAGCTGCATACGCGGGGCGACAAGCGGAGCGCGGCACTGCTTGGTGCCATCTCCAGCAACGTGGCCTTGTCCGCGCGCCTGGTCGATGACCTGATGCAGCACAGCAAGGTCCATTCGGACGGCTTTCGGCTGCAGCGCAGTGCCTGCGGCTTGCGAGCGCTGCTCGACGAGTGCGTGGCGATTGCGCTTGCACAGAGCGGCCAGACTGGCCGCGGCATTGCCGTGATCCTGCCGGTCGAGGACATACGCATGCAGGTCGATCGCATGCGCATGCAGCAGGTATTCGTCAATCTCATCGCCAACGCACTGCGCTATACGCCCGACCCTGGGCGTATATGGCTGACCGCCGCGATCGAGGGCAGCGAGGTGGTCGTGCATGTCAGCGATGAGGGCGTGGGCATCGAGCGCGAGCGATTGGTATCGCTGCTTGAGCAGTCGGCGTTGCCGCGCTTGAAGGGCTCCGGTCTCGGACTGGGCATTGGCCTGATC
>Ga0196970_1002277_pt1 | contig 10311 bp, 7 predicted proteins | sample S1v_513CmetaG_FD_148672 | JGI IMG/M metagenome (GOLD analysis project Ga0196970, IMG submission 148672) | Soil microbial communities from Anza Borrego desert, Southern California, United States - S1+v_5-13C | ecosystem: Environmental > Terrestrial > Soil > Desert | place: USA: California... | reverse complement strand
CCAGTGAGGGGCTGCCGGCCTACCTCAAGGTGACGGCGGAGATTCTGATGGGACAGGCTCCCGCGCACCCGCTGCGGGGCGGCGAGGCGCAGCGCATCAGCACCGGGGGCGCCCTGCCTGACGGCGCCGACGCCGTGGTGATGGTGGAGTACACCGAAGCGCTGACAGATGACGAAATCGGCGTGACCCGCCCGGTCTCTCCGGGCGAGAACGTCATGCATAAGGGCGAAGATGCTCGGGAAGGCGCCGTCCTGCTGCCCGCCGGGCACCAGGTGCGGGCCCAGGAACTGGCCCTGCTCCAGTCCGCCGGCATTCTCCGGGTGGATGTGATCGCACGCCCGACCGTGGCGATTATCTCGACGGGCGATGAGCTGGTCGAGCCCGAGGCGGCGCCCGGTCCCGGCCAAATCCGGGAGTCGAACGCTGCGGCGCTGACCGCCCTGGTCCGGCGCGATGGCGGCGTTCCGACTTACCTGGGCAAGGCGGCCGATACCGAAGAGTCCATCCGCAGCCTGCTGCGGGAGGGCATGGGATACGATGTGATTCTGATCTCGGGCGGCTCCAGCGTGGGCACCCGGGACTTAACATCCAAGATGATCGCCGAGCTGGGCGAACCGGGCATTCTGGTGCACGGTGTCAAGCTGAAGCCCGGCAAGCCGACGATCCTGGCCGTGGCCGGGGGGGCGGGCGGGCTGGTCGCCGACGGCCCGAAGCCGGTCGTGGGCCTCCCGGGGCACCCGGTCAGCGCCCAGGTGGTGTACGGGCTCTTCGTCACCCCGCTGCTCCGGCAGCTGCAGGGGCTGCCCGCCGAGCCTGACTTCAAGCCCTTCGTGCGGGCCCGCCTGACCAAGAACGTCGCATCGGCCACGGGCCGCACGGACTGCGTCCGGGTGCGCCTCCGCCGGGACGGCGACGAGGTCTGGGCCGAGCCGGTCCACGGCAAGAGCGGCCTCATTAGCACCCTGGTGAAGGCCGACGGCCTGGTCACCATCCCCAGCAGCAAAGAAGGACTTCTGGCCGGCGATTGGGTCGAGGTGGAGGTACTGGCATGAGCACACGCAAGATCTACTTGGAATCGGTCTCCGTGCAGGAGGCGCAGGCTCGCCTGAACGCAGCACTGGATGCCGCCGGTTGGGGCCACATCGAGCGCATCGCCCCGGTCGAAGAATGCCTCGGCCGTGTCACGGCCCGTCCGATTACCGCACATATCTCGGCGCCGCACTATCATGCATCCGCGGTGGATGGCGTGGCGGTCCGCTCCCGTGATACCTTTGCCGCCATGGAGACCAACCCGGTCACGCTCACCTTCGGTGAGCAGGCCTTCTGGGTGGACACGGGCGACCCCGTACCCGCCGGCTGCGACGCCGTCATCATGGTGGAAGATGTGAATCTGGTCGATGATGGCCACACCGCCGGCGCCCGCTGCGAGATTCTCGCCCCGGCGGCGCCCTGGCAGCACATTCGCCCCATCGGCGAGGATGTGGTCGCCACCGAAATCATCCTGCCCGAAGGGCACCGCATCCGGCCCCAGGACATGGGCGCCCTGCTGGCGGCCGGGGTCATGGAGATTCCCATCGTCAAGCGGCCGCGGGTCGTCTTCATTCCGACCGGTACCGAAATCGTCAACCCGAAGCCCGACCCCAAGGCGGGCGAGATTATCGAGTTCAACTCCCGGGTGGTGCTCGGTCAGGTGACTGAGTGGGGCGGCGTGCCCAAGCGCTTCCCCATCATCCCCGATAACTATGAGCTGCTGAAGGATACCGTGCTGAAGGCCGTCGACCGCGGCGACATCATCGTCGTGAATGCCGGTTCGAGCGCCGGCAGCGAGGATTTCACGGTCCATGTGCTGGCCGAACTGGGCGAAGTGCTGGTGCACGGCGTCGCCATCAAACCGGGCAAGCCCGTCATGCTGGGCATGATCAAGGGCAAGCCGGTCATCGGCCTGCCGGGGTATCCGGTCAGCACCTGGCTGACGGCCGACATCTTCGTGCGGCCCCTGATTTACCGCCACCTGGGCATTCCCATGCCGCAGCGTGCCACGGCCACGGCGACCCTTGCCCGGCGCCTCACCAGCCCCATGGGGGTGGAAGAGTACGTGCGGGTCAAGCTTGGCCGGGTCGGCGAAAAGCTGGTCGCCACGCCCATTAGCCGGGGCGCCGGGGTGATTTCGTCGCTGGTCCGGGCTGACGGCATGCTGGTGATTCCGGCGGGCCGCGAGGGCATTGGCGAAGGGCAGGAGGTCTCGGTCGACCTGCTCCGCCCCCTGGATGAGATCCAGGAGACGGTGGTAGCGACCGGCTCGCACGATACGGCGCTCGACCTGATGGCCAGCTTTATGCGGCGCACCGGGGTGAACCAGTTCCTCTCCAGCGCTCATGTGGGGTCGCTGGGCGGGCTGCTGGCCCTGAAGCGGGGCGAGGCCCACATGGCCGGCGTCCACCTGCTGGACGAGGCCACGGGCGATTACAACGTGAGCTACGTGAAGCGCTACCTGGGGCGCCCGGCGCTGCTGGCCTTGCTGGCCAAGCGTGAGCAGGGCTTCCTGGTGCCGAAGGGCAATCCCAAGAACATACGCAGCTTCGCTGACCTGGCCCGGCCCGATGTGACCTACGTGAACCGCCAGCGGGGCGCCGGCACCCGGCTCTTGCTGGATTATCACCTGAAGCAGGAAGGGATCGACCCGAGCCAGGTGCAGGGCTACACCCGGGAAGAGTTCACCCACCTGAACGTAGCTGCCGCTGTGCAGAGCGGCTCCGCCGACACCGGCCTGGGCATCCTGAGCGCCGCCAAGGCGCTGGACCTGGACTTCGTGCCGATTACCTGGGAAGAGTATGAGCTTTGCATTCCGGCTGACCAGGAGAGACACCCGGGGGTGCAGGCCGTACTCAAACTCCTGCAGGACCCAAGCTATCAGCGAGCAGTAGCCGACCTTGGCGGCTACGATGTGTCGGAAGCCGGCCGCCTCCGCCGAGTGGAGTAGGAGGAGGGGCTAGGGCTGCCCGGCTCGCCCCACCGCCGTTGGCCCGAAGGGGCGGGCGGCAGGGGCACCCTGAGCGCCGTTCCGAGGACGACGCCTACAGGCAGTTAGCCCCGCTACCCGACTGATGAGCCGCCGTCGACGGTGCGCTACCAGACTAGTTCGCCCACCCGGTTTCGACGGTGGCGCCAGACCGAGGGCTTACTGCCTGTTGCGGCGCCTCGGGGGCAGCGACGGGTGACCCTGCTGCCCGCTCCGCCACACCCCCAACGGCGACGGCGCGCCACACGCAGAGCCCCAGACCCGTATCCACACCACCAAAGAAGAGGTGAGCCGCATGATCGACCAATGGGGCCGAAAGGTCAACTACATGCGAGTGTCCGTCACTGACCGGTGCAACCTGCGCTGCGTCTACTGCATGCCGCTGCAGGGCGTCCAGCTCCGGCCCCGCGACGAATACCTCAACTACGACGAACTCCTGCGGGTCATTGAAGCCGGACTCTCCCTGGGCATCGACAAAATCCGCATCACCGGCGGCGAGCCGCTCGTCCGGGCCGGACTCGTCGACTTCCTGTCCAAGCTCAAGCCCATAGGCGTCAAGGACCTGTCGCTCTCCACCAACGGCCTCCTGTTCGCCCCCATGGCCGAGGACCTGAAGAAGGCGGGCGTCGACCGTGTCAACTTCTCCCTTGACACCCTTCGCGCCGACCGCTTCGAGAAAATGGCCCGGCTCTCCGGCGACATCGACGCCGTCACCAAGGCGATGGATGCTGCCATCGAAGTCGGCATGCACCCCGTCAAGATGAACATGGTCGTCATCCGCGGCTGGAATGACGACGAAATCGTCGACATGGCCCGCCTCTCCATCGATAAGCCGATTCACGTCCGCTATATCGAAGTGATGCCTTTCTCCGAGGCATACGAATTTACATGGGAAAACCTCGTCCCCGCCGCCGAAATGCGCCAGCGGCTGATGGACGAATGGGAAGACCTCGAACCCCTGCGCAAGGGCGTCGAGGGAAACGGGCCGGCGAAGTACTGGAAGATCCCCGGGTCCCAGGGCTCCGTGGGCTTCATCTCCGCCGTGACCGAGTGTTTCTGCGGGGATTGCAACCGCATCCGGCTCTCCGCCGACGGCAAGATCAACCCCTGCCTCGGCCACGTCCACGAAGTGGATCTGAAGCCGTTCATCCGCAACCCCGAAGCGAGTCTGGAGCAGTTGGCCGCCGCCATGGGCGACGCCATCCTCAAGAAGCCGCGCGAACATAACTTTGATGACGCCACAGCCGACTTCAGCCTGCGGGTCATGCACGGGATCGGGGGCTAATAGAGCATGTCTGAACTTACCCATATTGATGAGCACGGCCGGGCCCGCATGGTTGATGTCGGCGCCAAGGCCGACACCGAACGGGTCGCCATCGCCCGGTGCGAAGTGCAAATGAAACCCGAGACGCTTGCCCTGATTCAGTCCGGCGGCGTCGCCAAGGGCGATGTGATCGGCGTGGCCCGGGTGGCGGGGATTCTCGCCGCCAAAAAGACGGGCGAGTTGATCCCACTCTGCCACCCGCTGCCCGTGACCAGCGCCAGCGTTGACTTCGCCTTCGACGAAGGCGGCAGCCGCGTGCTGATTGAGGGCCGGGTCGCCACCGTCGGCAAGACCGGCGTGGAGATGGAGGCGCTTACCGCCTGCTCCGTCGCCGCCCTGACGATTTATGACATGGCCAAGGCCGTGGACAAGGGCATGGTGATCGGCCAGGTCCGCCTGGTGAAGAAGACGGGCGGCAAGAGCGGCATCTACCAGCGGCCCGGTGAGGACGTATCCGAATAGCAGAAACCCCTGCCCGTGGCGGCAGGGGTTTTTTATGCGCGCGTGGTTGACATCTATATCATCCGAAGCGTAAATTTAACTTAGTTAGATGACGGTCGAGGTGTTGCCTTTGACGGTGCGGGGACGGCGGATGGGCGAAGCGCGCCCCCTTCGCCCGGCCATTTTGCAGGCGGTGCGGGAGATTGTCGGCCAGGAAGGCTGGCACGGCCTGACCATGCGCAAGATCGCCGAGCGAATCTGCTATAGTGCGCCCATGATCTATGAGGTCTTCGAAAGCAAGGAAGCGCTCTACGGCGAGCTCCTTGATGAAGGGTTTCAGCTATTATATCGGCACATGTCAGCTTCAGCCGCCGGCCTGGGCGACCCGCGGAAACGCCTGTGGGCTTTGCTGCAGGCCTTTCGGGCCTTCGCCTGGGAGAACCCGGCCTATTACCAGGTCATGTTCGGCATGGCGCCCATGAATCGGCCTGGTGACCGGTACCCGCAGGGGGAGTATGCTGCTGCCTGCCTGGGCCTGCTGGGCGATTCGCTGCTGCAGTGCGCCCTCCCGGGCCTCGCCCTGGGACCCCTGAAGGGCGCCCGGGCTCTGACCACCGCCGCCCACGGGGTGATTTCCAGCCACCTGACCGGCCTCATCCCCGACCGCCGCGAGGCGGAGGAGATGTACGAGCACGTCCTCCGGGGGCTGCTGAGCGGCTGGGGGCTGTAACTTTTGGCTGCTTGTTCCTGAACTTTGTTCAGCAACGGCCTCGCAATCGAAAGGGAGGGGTCCTTGTGTTCATGTTCCGTCGGCGTCACCATCGCCCGTCGCTGTGCCATCTGCTTCTGGCTCTGCTTGGCTTCGGTTTCCTGGCCCGCCGCTGCCGCGGCGCCAACTGCGAGCATTCCAAGGAAGACCTGGAGGCCCACAAGGCCAAGGCGAAGCAGTTCCGCTCCAAGCTGAAGGAGGCCTTCAGCGTCTGGTCCGACGACGAGGAAGAGGCCCAGGCGCCCGCCGCGACCACGGAAGCGTCCGCCACAGAAGAGAAGATCTAAAGCAAGTAGGGGGGCCCGGCGGTGGTGTCACAGTTCATTCGCTCCATGTCGCTGTTCTGGGTGTTCTTTCGCGTGCTGGCCGACTACTGGTGGCTCGACAAAACAGACCGGTTCCGCAGCGAGGAAGCACGCCGGGCAGCCGAGGAGCGGGCCTACCGCCGCTGGGGCCGCCTCCTGCGCAACACGGCCCTGCGCTTGACCGGTTTGATTATCAAGGTGGGGCAGTTCCTGAGCGCCCGGGCCGATGTCATGCCCGCGGCCTTCATTCAGGAGCTGTCTGCCCTGCAGGACGCGGTTCCGGCCGCTCCGTTTTCCGCCATTCGCAAGCGGGTGGAGGCGGAGTTGGGCGCTCCTATCGCCTCGGTCTTTACCGAGTTTGATGAGATCGCCCTGGCCTCGGCCTCGCTGGGGCAGGTCCATAAGGCCCGGCTCGCCGAGGGCCAGGTGGTGGCCGTCAAGGTTCTGCGCCCCGGCATCGAACGGCTGGTGGCCACCGACATGGCCGCCCTCTGGAAAATGGCCCGGTTCCTCCAGAAGCGGACCAAGTTTGGCCGCCGCTTCGACCTGGAAGCGATCATGGAAGAGTTTGAGACCATCACCTATCAGGAGATGGACTACCGGCAGGAGGCGGAGAACATCCGCCGCTTCCGCAAGAACTTCGCCGGCACCCGGGGCATTGACGTGCCCTTCCCCATGGATAACCTGGTCAGCCAGCGCCTGCTGGTGATGGAGTATAAGGCCGGCTTCAAGCTGACCGACCGCGAGCGCCTGCTCGCCTGCGGCATTCAGCCCGAAGCGATGGCCGAGCGTCTGATTGACGCCTATCTCAAGCAACTGCTCGTGGACGGCTTCGTTCACGTTGACCCCCACCCCGGCAACCTGATGGCCGAGGAGGACGGCACGCTCGTCTTCGTCGACTTCGGGATGATGGGAACCATTACGCCCGAGGATCGCAAGGGCTTCGCCGACCTGGCCGCTACCTTGCTGACCCGCGACCTTGACGGCGCCGTGCGGGCGCTGGATGGCCTGGGCTTCCTGCGCCGCAAGGATGGCAACGACCCGCTCAAGAAGGCGCTCGCCTTCCTGCTCGACCGGCTCAGTGGCGTGAAACTGCAGCCTGGTCCCGAGTTTGATCAACTCCTCGAGGAGTTCCGGGAATGGATCTACGAGGAGCCGCTCCAGTTCCCCGCCCGGTATCTGTTCATCGGCCGGGCGATTGGGCTGCTGGCGGGCCTGGCGACCTCGCTCAACCCGGGCATCGATTGGGTAAAGGTGCTCAAGGAGCGGGCCCTGCCCATGCTTGATGCCGCCCGCACCCCGCCGCCCGGGGCCGGTGGCGGCGCCGCCACCGGCGAAGGCCCCGGCAACCAGGGCTTCGACTGGCGCAAGCTCCTCAACGAGCTGTTCGGCCCCGGTGCCGCCACGGCGGCGGACGTGGTCCTCCAGCAGGCCAAAACCACTGGCCTCAGCCTGGTCAAGCTGCCGGGGCAGATGGAGCGTACCCTGAACCGCATCGAGTCCGGCTCAGTGCAGGTCCAGACCGACCTGTCGCCCCTGACCGAGCGCCTCGACCGGCAGAACCGCTACGCCAGCCGCCTGGCCTGGGCCCTGGTGGCTGCGGGCGCCGGCATCACCGGCGCGATCCTGCGGGTTGGCGGTTTCCCCGCTGAGACCCGGGTTGCATGGGGCATCGCCGGTGTGGCGCTGGTGCTCTTGCTGGGCAACGCCCTCTTCACCCGGACCGGCAGCAAGGGGCGCCGGCGGGCGCCGCATCCCACGTTCCGCCGCTCCCGATAGCTGTGACGGACCGAAGCGGTCCTCCACCTCGCGGGGGACCGCTTTCCCATGCATGCGTCCCTTCCGCCAAGCGTAATGTACGTTACCCCCAAGTAGCCGGGGGAAAGACGGGGCGAGGGGGGACGAGGATGATCGCGGAGGAAACCTTGCGCAGATACGTCGCCCGCTGGGCGCCGCTGGCGCTGGGCGGTCTGTTTCCGCTGCTGGTGAACCTGGTGCTTGCGTTAGTAAGTACCGTCGTGGTAGGTGCCGCCATGCTGGGAGGCGGTATGAACCTCCTGCTCATGGAGCGAAACCCGACGGCGCTCCTCGCGGCGGCCGGTAGCCTTGGCGCTGCCGCACTGGTGGTGGCCATCGCCGGGTTGGTGGCAGCGCCATTCGGACAGGGGGGATTGACCTACGCCGTGGTCCAGGTTCAGCGGGACCAATCCGTCTCATTCGGGGAGCTTTGGCAGGCCGCACTGCGCTACTGGGGCCGTCTCTTCCGCCTGAATCTGATCATGGCGGGCGCTGGCATCATCATGCTGCTCGTCTTCTTCCTGCTCCGGTTCATTCCGCTGCTCGGGCCGCTAGTCTGGGTGATTGGTTTCGCACTCGTCATGTTTGTTCTGGGTGGATATGGCCCCTACCTGGTCGTCAGTGAGGAACTCGGCGCGAGCGATGCGGCGGGCAAGGCCTTCCGGATTCTCACCAGGAAGTTCGTCGATGTAGTGCTGACCCTGCTGGTCATGGCTGCGGCGGGCCTGGCGGTGGGGCTCGTCACCGGAATCCTGTCGCTCATCCCCGGGCTGGGCCTTCTGGTCACGTATGCCTCCCAGATCTTCCTTGCGCCGTTGGCGATGCTCTACCTGGCGTTCCGCTATCAGCGCAACATCGCCCCGGACCTGAACCCGCCCGGCGGCCGGGGCAGGTTTGACATGGGCCCTCCCCCTGGGGCATGACGCCGAAGATGCCCCACCGGCGCCGCGGTTTCCGACAGGTGCGCTGAGCGGACACGAGCCCGACCTGGCTTTGTCAGGTCGGGCTCGCAGTATGTTCACCTGATCTTCAGCAGGCCCACGTCATCGAGGACCACGCTGCCGTTGGGCGTTCGGTCGAACCGGAACCGAATCTGCTGCAGGTCGGCAGGCCGGAAGGCGCTGTTGGCGGCGGCAAAGTCGGCCAGGGGGATGACAAAGGTCCGGAGGACGGGGCCGGGAGCGCCGGTCTGCAGCATGACCTGGTCCAGCAGGCCGAACTTGGTCACCGGGTTTGTCGGCTGCGGCAACGGGGCCCCGTACCGGCTCAGGGGCAACCGGGCCACGTTGCCCTGGCGGTCGACCAGTTCAACCGTTACATCGATGTCGGCCTTGGGCCGCGCGCCGCCGAGTGCGAAGGTAAGCGCCGTGTCCGGGTCCGCCTGCCAGAACTCCGGCAGGGTGATGGCGTAGCTCGCGCCGGTCGCCTCCCACGTAAGGAGCCCGGCCTTGCTCTGGCGCAGGGCGTTTGCCCGTAACGCGGGCTTCTGCTCCGTCACGTCGAGGCCCTCGTGATTCACTGTTGCGCCCGGCTGGGTGGGCGTGTCCGTCAGGTTGTTGCCCTGGAAGTCTTCGACCACTTGGAATGTCGAATCGGTGAAAAGCGGGGCGTAGCTTGTTGCGGGCAGCCAGACGGCGCCCATCCGGTAATCGCGCAGGAACGGCAGCAACGACCGGTCGCCCTTCAGCGAAGCGTCCAGGAAGGCGGAAACGTAGGCCTTCACGACCTGTCGCTGCTCCTCACCGTCCAGCAGGGGCCTCTCCTGGTAGACCCAACTAATCGGCCCCTCACGGTCGCTGCCCCAGGTGGTGTTCATGCCGCCGTGATTCATATGCTCAACCCAGACCGCCGTCTTGAAGTGGAACTGGTTGTCGTTCCAGATGACCCGCTCATACTGGTTGACGCCGGAGAACGCGTACACATCTGTATCGTGGCCGCCCTGAAGCACCATGTAGTCGATGTTTGCAGGTGCCGTTGGCAAGCCCCGTACCTTGTACTGCCCATCGCAGGGCGCCAGAGCGGCGACCGCCTTGATGTGGAAGTTGAAGTTCATCGCGACGTCTGAGTTCAGCGGGTAGTAGGTCATTCCGTTGAAGACGGACGCCACCGCCGCCGCCTCACCACCCCGGGAGTGGCCCATGAGGGCGATGTTGTTCATGTCCACCTTTCCGTTTAAAGGGCCGCCTGCAGTCTCGTTGAACTGTTGCCAGACCTCCAGGTGACGGAGGAGAAGATAGGCCCGGACCGGCATTTCACCTTCGGCCTTGTAGGTGGCACCGCCGTTGAGGAAGTTCTCGTCTACCGAAGCAAAAATGTAGCCCCGTGAGGCCAGCAGCTCACCCAGGTAGGCGTAGCCGGCGTCCGAGAAGTCAGCCGCGTTATGGTTGCCGTGAACCATGACCACCAGTGGGAACGGGCCGGCGCCTTGGGGGTACCAGACCCGCCCGTTGAGCGGCACGTTCTCGCGGGAGAAGCCCCAGAACCACTGGAAGTAAGGTTTGGCCAGCCCCTTCGGCCCCGCCCAGAGTTGGGAGATGTCCAGGGGCTCCGTGTGCAGGTCAACCTCTGTGCCGTACTCGGGGCGGCGCCGGTCGGTGCCGCTGCCGTAGGTGAGCGTTGCCACCGCATAGGGCCCCGGCTGCGTCGGGTCCGCCAG